>Ga0326727_10006891_pt1 | contig 30649 bp, 21 predicted proteins | sample MB2enrmetagenome_FD_207643 | JGI IMG/M metagenome (GOLD analysis project Ga0326727, IMG submission 207643) | Lab enriched peat soil microbial communities from McLean, Ithaca, NY, United States - MB29MY | ecosystem: Environmental > Terrestrial > Soil > Wetlands > Peat | place: USA: New York... | reverse complement strand
TGAGTTGGCGGGAGACTACTTCATAGGTCGCGGTGTGCCTCGGGATCTGAAATTAGCAGCTTACTGGTACGAGAAGGCGGCCGAAAGCGGTGACCAGCAGGCCCAGGACGAAATAGGGTACTTCTACCAGGCAGGTATCGGTGTGCCTCCGGATCCAGTACGCGCCTTCCACTGGTACCAACTGTCGGCTGCTTCCGGCTATGTGAAGGCCAAGGTAAACCTGGGCGTGTTCTACCTGTGGGGCATAGGCATTCCTGAAGATCGACCACTTGCCGTGCAAATGTTTCGTGAAGCCGTCAAGGGAGGATGTGCGGTCGCCACAACCTATCTCGGAGATCTGTATTACTTCGGGGTTGGGTTAAACCAGGATAAAACTGCTGCCGAACGCTGGTTCACAACGGGGGTAAAGATGCATGACCCCCTGGCAGCTTACGATCTGGGCCTGCTCTTTTTTGATATCGGCGATCATCCTCACGATTTTCCGAAGGCCGCAAAACTGTTCCGCCAGGCTGTAACCGGCGGATACGTCCCGGCGATGTACTCGCTGGGGGTTCTGTTGATCCAGCATCCGGGGCTCGCCAAATCCCCTCAGGAGGCGCGGAACCTGCTGGAAGCGGCATCTGACGCCGGTTCGTGGAAAGCGTCAGTCGTGTTGGGAGTGCTGGCGCGAGAGGGCGACGGTGTGCCCCTCGACCCAGCGGCTGCCTACTACCACTTTCAGATTGCAATCCTGCAAGGAGGAGAGCCCGCAAAGCATCTGCTCGGCAACGATGTTATTGACCTTTCCAGCAAGCTCAAGGCAGAGCAGACAAGAGAGCTTACCTCCAACGCAAACACATGGTTTCGTGGGCGGCAGGCGGCTCTCGTATTCGTTCTTAAGGATGGCAAGAATTGGAAGCAATTTCATGCGTGTGGCCGCACAGCTCAAGATGAAGGCGTGCATGCGGGACAGTTGCTTCCACCTCCGGCCGTGGCGACGGAATCGGTCTCTCTCATTCAGAGCTCACAATAGAGTTCGAAGCCTTTCCTGCTTCCACGTGACCTATGTTGATCGGCGTCTCTTGCGGACGATCAAGGAATCGGCATAATCCCCATTGACGTCAAGCCGATGCTGCTGATGGCCGTACCCTTGGGGACCAGAACCGATTCGACATTGCCATCCACGGTTACGCCCGCCACCATTTCCGCTTCGATTTTATCGATGTCCTCAGGTCCCCCGGTGGCCGTAGCCCCGATATAAACCTGCACTCGGGACGGATCGATGCCTTTCTCCTGAACGAGATAGTTTTTGCTGTTTGTTGCGCGTTCCGCCGCATGGCTTCTATCTAAGGCAATCGCGTCCTGGCTCGCATTCGGTGATGTCCCGGGATTGCCGATGAGCACAATACCGGCGCCGGGAGATCGCTGGAGAGTCTGGGCGATGATATCCAGACATATCCTGGATTGGTTGTCAACGCGTGTCAGGTTCGCCGGATCGCTGCCGAACTGCACGAGGCAGAGCTCCCTGGTTACTGGCGCGGCGGCGGGCCAATCCTCTTTCGCATTGGTGCTGACTGGGGTGCGCGCGTTCGCTGTTAGGTTGTTTTGGAGCAGCAGATTCTTCAGTTCATCCGGCGGGATCGAGACGAAAATGTCTGTACCCGGAAAGGCTTTGCTATCACGGACGATTGCGCCGGGAGTTGCTTCGAGGCGGATCACAGGAGTGTTGGCAAGAGGTTTGGGCGTACTCACATGATCCAATTCCAGATTGGTTGAATCTCTAACCTCAAATGCGGGGCCAGCCTCAGGGCTCAACCGCACATCGCTGATCTCGAGATCGTCGGTGTATCTTGCCCTCAGTCCAGTTCTTCCTATCCCGGTAACATTACTGATGCGAAGACCGGAGATGGGCATCTCCGGAATGCCCTCAAGGTTAATCAGGCTGCGGGCGCCGTTGACAGTGATATTGCTGATCGCGATATTCCTGAAGACCGGCGTCTTCCGCGATACGGGTCCCTCTCCGGGATCCGGCGCTTCTCCTTCCATCTGGTACCCGGCGTCAGAGACGGTAATCGCCGCACCAACGTTTTCCATGGTCCAGTTATCGAAGCGGACGTCTTCGACAACCCCACCCCGTCCGCGGCGGCTCTTGATGTGAATGCCGTTTACCGTGTTTACTACGGTGAAATTGCTGGCGACGATGTTGTGCACGCTGCCTGAAGTTTCGCTTCCGATGGCGAGCGCGCTTTGTGCGTGATGCACGGTGCAATTGGTAATGGCTACATCCTCGGTGGGACGGTTGACGCGCAGGCCGTCGGCATCCTTTCCGGACTTGATCACAATGCCGTCGTCGCCGGCATCGATATAGTCATTCGCCAGCTTCACAAAGCGACTGGAATCCACCACAATTCCATCCGCATGCACGCCGGGGAATGTTTCAATGACAACGTTCTCGACAACGGCATTCCGGGAGTAGAGAAGGTGGATCGTCCACATTGGCGAGCCAACAAAGTGCAGGCCGTCGATGAGCACATTACTGCTGTTCATAAAGCGAATGAATGAGGGGCGGAGTTCCGCCGCGGCCGCCCTGTAATCCTCTTCCGATATCGGCTTGTTCGCATTGAGCGCCTGTAGCAGATGCTCCCAATTTGGCCCGTTCGCGCTGCCTGCATCGGAGACGGACCGCAGTGCACGGTTATGCAGCTTGATCCAGTCCTGGTTGTTGCTGGTCAGGGTTCCGCGGCCGATTACTGCCACGTTCTCGAGGTCATGGCCGCCGATCAACGGTACGGGCGTCAGTGTCTCGATGCCTTGCTGGCGTCCAGGAGAGAAAGGCAGCGGAGTGGCTGGAAAACGCAGCGTAGCTCCGGCGTCAATGTACAGGGTGAGGTTGCTTACCATCTCGATTGGCCCGGTAACGTAGGCGCCGGCAGGAACAAAGACCGTGCCTCCGCCTGCGGCTTTCGCAGCCTGGATTGCCGCGCGGAAGGCGTCTGTCGCGGGGGTGGAAGCATCGTTCTTTGCACCGTAGTCGAGGATATTAAAGACCCGGATCCCAGAAGCGGGAGCCTGAGCGCGGCTCTGCGCGGTGATTACCAGGACAAAAAGAAGGCCGCATCTTCCGAGTTGTTTTACGGATAGCCTGGGTGTAGAGGTCACTGTGTTTTCCTTGCTGATTTCCAGGATCATTGGCCGACCTGTTGCGGTGTGCACGCCTATTTCGGCTCGATGGCGATGACCCAGAGATCGTTGTGGCCCAGGTTATGACCAATGTGAGTTGCGCCAAGGCGCCATACGACGTCGCCCGTCTCTAACGTTGAGGACTGCTTCTCGCCGTCGGGCAGGATGTGCTCCAGTTGAGCGCCGGAAAGGCAGACGACGACGCGGTCATGATGGGTATGCTGGGGCTCGAAACTTTGCGCGGGGATTTTGATGTCGTAGGCGCGAACGAACTGATTCTCAACGAGGATTTTGTAATTCGGAGCCAGGCCGGTCATGCCCCAGACTTCCTGACTGCCTTCGGTCAGGAATTCGATGCGCACGAAGCTCAACGTTGAAGAACCTGCGTTCTTAATTGATGCCTCCTGTGCCGATTGGAAAACAGTGTCTCCTCGCTTGACGGATTGACTGCGGGTCTTGCCGTGGCCTGAGATGACTGCGGCTTTAACACCGGTGAGGAATACGAGAATTCCAGGCCGATTGCCAGGCAGGAAAGCCGTCTCTCCGGGCGCCAGAGTTTCTTCAGTAACCAGAACTTTTTGATTCCTGAATTCCTCAATACTGGTTGGGGCGCTGGTGGAGGCGCCGGCAGTGGCGCTGGAAACGGCCGGGCACGCTAGCAGTGCGATCAGCGATGAAGCAAACCACACAAGCGAATTGCGACGAAACATATGATCTCCTCGAGTCAGCTATCCATAATAGCGGAGGGCAGAATGGAGTGGTTGGCCAAAGTTGCAACCAGGCTTCAAATCATGCAAATGCCAATTGCCCGGCTCTTAGGCTTGTTAGTCTGGACGCTGCATGCAAGTGAATTTACGGTAGTGCATACTGAAAGAGCCAATGCCTTTGGAAATCAGCCATTTGTTCATAGTCTTGAAGAGCGGGAAAAAGATTTTCCCGCAATGTTATCCAGTGGGCCGGCAGTTTCGAGCGCCCAGCGGCGCTTTCAGGCGCGAGCACGAGTTATTGACTCGCCGGGATGGAGGGAACAGAAGACTGAGAGACTCTCTGTGCATAGGATTGAGCCTGCGGCTCACGGGTAAACGATCTTCCGTTTCAATAGGATAGAATTTGCCAGACCGGCTCAGCCGGATGTATAAATCGTTGCGCGGTGGTTTGCGGTGATCTAGCCTCGACTGTGCCTGGACCACCGCTCAAATCTCAAGCAAGAAGGGTGCGCCGTCAATGTTTCGAAACCTCGTCTGTGTGGTTGCGCTTTCTGCCGTGCTATCGCCGCCGGCATTTTCCCAGAGCCTGCCCACCTCGTGGGTGGACAAGGACACAGGTCATCGCGTGACTCGCCTGACGGATGAGCCAGGATCTTCTGGCTTCTATTTCAACGTGAATGCCTATACTCCGGACGGTAAGCAGATGGTCTATAACGCGCCGGACGGCATCCACGCTCTTGATCTGGCCACCATGAAGACGCGGCTTGTGGTGCCCAATCCGCCGCGCCCGGCCGATGCGACAGCTGGTCCGCGCAACTTTTTCCGCTTTGGCGTACACACCATCGTCGTGGGCAGGAAGACGAACTCCGTTTTTTTTACGAAATTCGATTCGGCCACGAGCCAGAACACGATCTATAAAGCCGATGTATACACCGGCGAGGTAACGAAGCTGGTGACGCTGCCTCCGCGCGCCAGCGTAGCCACCATCAACGCCGATGAGACGCTGGGCGTGGGCACCTATGACGAAAATGAGGCAGACGCTGAGCGGGAGTATGGGCGCAATCTGCCACGGTCCGCGACAACCACGCCCGAAGCCACTGCTCCCGGATCCACGCCGGCGCAGCAGCAAGGGGGATTTCTGGTTCAGCCCGAGGGCAAAGGGGAGATGATGGAGCGCCGCCTGGCAGCCCACATCCCCGTCGTTCTTTACGAGATCGATTTGCAGACCGGGAAGGTTACGCCGCTGCTGCACTCCACAGACTGGATCGGGCACATGCTGTTTTCGCCTACCGATCCGACGCTGCTGATGTACTGTCATGAAGGGCCATGGCATAAAGTGGACCGCATCTGGATGATTCACACCGATGGCACGCATAACACGCTCATCCACAAGCGCACCATGGCTAACGAGATTGCCGGTCATGAGTTCTGGGGTCTGGACGGCAAGACTATCTGGTACGACTGGCAGCCTCCCAAGGGCGAGGATTTTTATCTTGCCGGCTACGATCTGGGGACCCACAAGCGTACTGCATACCACATGCAACGCAACGAATGGTCGATCCATTTCAATCTCACGCAGGATCTCGACCTTTTCACCGGCGACGGCGGCGATCCGGGACAGGTGGCCAGGGCGCAGGACGGCGAATGGATCGAGCTGTTTCATCCTCAGATGTTCAAGGTCGAACCGGATGCGCTGAATGAAGCCGATTTCTGGCAGCCTGGAGTCTTTCACTCCGAGCATCTGGTGAACATGTCACACCACGATTACCGGCTGGAACCGAATGTGCGCTTTTCGCCGGATAAGAAGCTGGTCATCTTTACCAGCAACATGTTCGGCTCCAGTTATGTTTTTGCCGCAGAGGTGGCGAAGGCCGACAATCCCGCTGCTTCAGAGGTTCACTCCACGCCGGAGCTGGCGAGCCAGTTTAATCCGACGAAGCCAACCTCCACGCACGAGGTGCGGTGAGAAAATCCATGGCCGGCGGCCAGGTTTTTTTTGCGCCGGGCTGTCGAAGCCGTGAATTCGAAGTGAGATTGTTCTTTCCCTGGAGAGGTTATGAAACACATTGCCGTTGTCGCTTTTATCATCTGCGCCTTCGTTGCCCAGGCGCAGAGGTATGTTTGCGGAAGTGCACAAGGAAATTCGGTGCAGCTCACCGCGGCCTCTATCTACAGTACAACCACGCCGGGCTTTGACCTGAATACAGTTCCTGACGTCGGCGCGAAATCCTGCTCCAGCGACAAACCCTTTTTCTTTTCCGTTGCGTTGCCCGAGGGAAGTTATCGCGTGAAGGTTGTTCTGGGCGGCGAGCGGGCCTCGACCACCACGGTTTGGGCGGAGGCACGCCGGCTCATGCTTGAGAAGGTCTCAGTGAAGGCCAAAGGCTCGGCCACGCGCACCTTCGATACCAACGTCCGTGTGCCCGAAATTGGCGGCGACGCAACTCAGAAAGTGAGACTGAAGCCTCGCGAAATCGGCAACCTGAATTGGGATAACAAGCTCACTCTCGAATTCAACGGCGAACATCCGGGCTTCCGGTCGATTTCGATCGCGCCGGTTCACGAGACGACGGTCTACGTTGCCGGCGACTCCACGGTGGTGGATCAGGATGTAGATCCATGGGCCGCATGGGGCCAGATGCTTCCACGGTTCTTTCGCCCCGGCGTGGTGATTGCCAATCATGCTGAGTCGGGAGAGACGATCAAGAGTTTTGTTGGGGAGCAGCGATTTGCCAAAGTCATGTCGCTCATTCAGCCGGGGGATTATCTTTTCATGCAATTTGCGCATAACGATCAGAAACCCGGCGCGGTCTCACTCGACGATTATAAGAAACTGCTGGTGGACTACATCGAGAAGACGCGCGCCAAAGGTGCAACGCCTGTGCTGGTAACCAGCATGAACCGGCGAACGTTCGACGCCGGGGGTAAGATCACCAACTCTCTTGCCGGCTATCCGGATGCGATGCGCGAGGTTGCCGCGGCTCAGCATGCGGCGCTCATCGACTTGAATGCGATGAGCAAGACCCTGTTTGACGCCATGGGTCCCGAAGGTACGTTGAAGGCATTCATGCATTTCCCCGCCAATGCCTTCCCGAACCAGACCCAGGCGATCAGCGACGATACGCACTTCAACAAGTACGGGGCGTATGAACTGGCGCGCTGCGTGGTCCACGGCATCCGGACTGATAAACTGCCGATTGCAAAGCTGCTTGCAAAAGACTTGCCCGACTTCAACCCGGCACAGCCAGACCCGCCGGCGACTTTCGATCTGCCGGCAACTCCCATTCCGCCCAGAACTGGCAACGTGATGAAAGTTCCGCAGGTGTAGAGGCCGCATCTGCTCAAATTCATTGCGCCAGGTGCGAACGGCGCCGGAGTTCGCTTTCAGATTCTGCCCATACGCCCCTTGAAGGAGAAGATCGAATGAACAACGCCGCACGATGGATTGCCGGCACGGCGATTCTGAGCCTGCTCACGGCCGGGACGACTCTTGCCGCGCCGAAGACGTTTGTGGCCAACGACTATGGAGCCGCGGGAGACGGCAAAACGCTGGATACATCTTCCATTCAAAAAGCCATCGATGCGGCGGCCGTTGCGGGCGGCACGGTGACTCTGAAGCCAGGAACGTATCTGACCGGCTCGTTGTTTCTGAAGTCGGGAGTCACTCTCGATGTGCCGGAAGGCAGTACGATCATCGGCTCGGAAAAACTCGATGACTACCCGACGCTTCCGACGCGCATCGCCGGCATTGAGATGACCTGGCCCGCTGCGCTGATCAATGTGCGGGACCAGCAGAACGTGACGATTACAGGGAGGGGAACTATCGACGGCGACGGTCCCATCTGGTGGAAATCGTATTGGGATCTGCGCGCGATCTACACGCCGAAGGGACTGCGGTGGGCCTCGGATTACGACGCTCGCCGGCCGCGGCTGATACTGTTTCAGAATTCGTCCAACGTGCAACTGGGCGGCGGCATCATGCTCAAGCGCTCCGGCTTCTGGACGGTGCAGATACTGTACTCGCACGATGTTCACGTGGATGGCGTCACCATCCGCAACAATGAGGGCGGCAGAGGGCCGAGCACCGACGGCATCGATATCGACTCATCGCGCAAGGTGTTGATCGAACATGCCGACATCGAAGCCAACGACGATGCCTTGTGCCTGAAATCCGGCCGCGACTCCGACGGCCTGCGCGTCAACCGGCCTACTGAAGATGTGGTCATCCGCGACTCGATCATTCGCGACGGGGCAGCGGCCTTAACCTTCGGCAGCGAGACTTCGGGCGGGTTCCACAACATCGAGGCATACAACATTACGGCACTCAGCCATGTGCCCTCGGGAGTGCTCTTCAAATCGGCGCACACGCGCGGCGGCAATGCGAGCGACATTCGGATTCACGACCTCACGCTCGAAGGCGTCGCCGTTCCGATTCACATGACCATGAACTGGAACCCGAGCTTCAGCTACGCTACTTTGCCACCCGGCGCGAAGGACTTTCCTTCCTACTGGGTCACGCTTACAACCCCGGTACCCGAGCAGCAGGGACTGCCTCACTTCAGCGACGTTCACATCTGGAACATCAAGGCCACGGGAGCAAGGCGCGCCTTCGATGTGAGCGCTTATCCCAACGCGACTCTGGATAACTTCCGACTCGACCACCTGGACATCGAGGCTGCGACCGCGGGCACAATCGCCAACGCCAGGAACTGGAGCATCTCCGATAGCAGTTTTCGAATGGCCGACGAAAGCAAGCCGGTGTTTACGGATTCAACCGCGGTGGAGTTGAAGAACATATCCTATGGCGAACCTGCCGCACCGGCGGAGCACCCGGCAGCGGCCGCGAACACAGCCCAGACTACAGGCCAAAGCGCCAGTCAGAATGCAAGCACAGGCGTCGCCGTTCCGCCTCCACTGCCAACACCGAGGAACCCTAGCCTGCCGAGCCTCTACCTGGTGGGAGACTCGACGGTGCGCAATGGCAGAGGCGATGGCGGCAATGGGCAATGGGGCTGGGGCGAGCCCCTGGTTGACTACTTCGACACATCTCTAATCAACGTGGTCAATCGCGCCATCGGCGGACGAAGCAGCCGGACCTATATTACCGAGGGGCGCTGGGACGAGCTGCTGGCAATGCTCAAGCCGGGAGATTTTGTCGTCTTCCAATTCGGGCACAACGATTCAGGACCTCTGGACGACACCAGCCGCGCCCGCGGGACGATACCTGGAATCGGCGATGAGACCAGGGAAATCGACAACCCCATCACCAAGAAGCATGAGGTGGTGCATACGTACGGCTGGTACATGAGGAAGTACGTTGCCGATACGCTGGCCAAGGGCGCGATTCCCATTGTCTGCTCACCCATCCCGCGCAAAATTTGGAAGGACGGGAAAGCGGTGCGCAATGCAGACAATTATGGCGGCTGGGCAGAGCAGGTAGCGGCCTCAGAGAAGGCCGCATTTGTCGATCTCAATGAAATCATCGCGCGCCGCTACGATGCGCTGGGCCAGGCACAAGTGGAGACGCTGTTCGCCGATCCGCAGACACACACCACCCGTGCCGGGGCGGAGTTGAACGCGGAGTGCGTAGTAGCGGGCCTCAAAGCGCTCCCTGGAGACCCGCTTCGTTTCTACCTATCGGCGAAAGGGCAGGCGATTGCTCCAGACTCCGGTCATTGAGCCGGACGCCGCGTTTCGATCAATGCATCGCGCGGATCTCGCTGCCTGCCAGCAGAAATGCGCCCACGCCGTAGGTGTAGCTTGAAGAGGCCGTGAAGGGCCTGGGTTCTCCGCCAGTCTGCTGGATGCAGCCCAACCGGCCGTCGGCATACACATGATGCAGCATTCCTGCCCAGGCCTTGGCAATCACCGGCTTGTAGACTTTCTTACTCAGCAATCCCTGGTTCACACCCGCGGCCAGCGCATAGGTAATGAAAGCGGAGCCAGACATCTCAGGCAAATCGTAAGCATCGGGATCAAGCAATCCTGCCCGCCACAATCCATCGGGATTCTGGAGTTCAGCCACGCGCGCGGCCATCTCCTTGAGCTGCGAGATGTACTTTGCGCGCGCCGGATCGTCCTGGGGAAGGAATGGCAGGGTCCTCACGATCCCGGCCATCACCCATCCATTTCCGCGCGACCAGAACATCTTCTTACCGTTGGCCTCGGTCCTGGTGAGGTAAGAGATATCCCGCGCGTAAAGGTGCTCTTTGGTGTCCCAGAGACGGTCTGAACTCTTGGCCCACTCCTGATCGAGGTAGTCGATATACTTGCGATCGCCGGTGGCGGCATACATCCGCGCCCACACCGGGGGCGCCATAAACAGCGCGTCGCACCACCACCACGCAATCTCCTTGCCTGGAACCGTAGATCCCCGCGGCGCAGCCAGGATCGCATCCAGCTCGGTCTCGGTGGGCTTCAACATGACCGGGTCTTTCTTCTGGAGATAAAAGTCCAGATAGACCTGGGCCACGCTCATATCGTCGGCGTTGGGCATGCGCGCCCTGAGCTTCCAGTCGAACTTCTGCCCCATGGCCATCATGGCATCGCGATACTTCGGGTCACCCAGCGAATCAGAGGCGGCCATGAACCCGGTGTAGAGAGCGCTCCACGTCCATAGCCGGTCGAAGTAAGGCTGAGCTCTTTCCAGTTGCCAGTCGGCCACCTTGCGCATAGCCTTGGCCACGGCCTTGGGCTTGATTGAGTAAGAAAGATCGGTTGCAATCGGGCCGGGATTTACCGGCGCGTCGCCAAAATGACGCATCTCGTTGTTGGCAATCGTCGCTTTGTCTCTATCGGTGAGCTGTTGCTGCGCGAACGCCAGAGGCCGATATACAAAAATCAAAACGCCCGCTGCGATTGCGAGCGTTGCTGTCTTTGCCTGGAGTGTCATGTTCTTACCTCGATCTGAAAGTTCAAATGGGTCTGGGACCGGACATATTGGAATTCGCATTAGACCCGCCGCAGCTGAGTCAGCGGAATACGAGGACGCGGGTTTCGTAAGGCTGCAGCTTGAGTTGCACGGCGAGAGGTCCCCCTTGCGGTGGGGTTTTGCGAATGCTGCCAGGGCTGCTGTGCGCGGGCGCTTAACGCGACATTTAGCAGGAGAGTTGCAGCCATCAGTCTCATAAAGGGTAGTCGTATCATTTTTGTGTAACTCCCTCCCGAATTGGACAGACCTCTGGCCAGATTGCAGGAGTCCGGGCATTTCGCATAGTACACTCTTTCGAGTGCGGAACGAACTTATTCCCCCTTGAATCGCCTGAAACCGCTCCCTGGAGCTCTGAATGCAGGTTGTCAGAAAGCCTTTCGTTGCCCGGCTTTTGCGCAGTTTCGGGCGACTAAACCGGTTCACCGGTGGCACATTGCTCCCTGAGTCTCTACTGCAGACTCGTATAAAAACCTTTGTATATGGCACTTGGGATGGGAGATGAATCATTTGCATTGCCGACACACTGATCGGCGATGAAGGCGGAGGAGTACTTCCAGGGCTAGACATGTTGCCCCTAATGCAGTGGAGGTTATTGTTGGCGTTGTGCCAAAATAAAACTATTTTTCTATTGACAATTATTGCAACAAAGTGAGTTAATTCCAGGCGAAGGTCGGACCTCCCTGCCATCGGACTCAGGGAGGCTTGGCCTGTTTTAGGTCAGAGACCGTAATTACATCCATTCAAAAGGAGGCTATCCAGGCGATCGATATGACAAAATCCCGTAACCCGATCAACATGCCGCAAAACCGCACCGGAAACTGGACTATCGCCGCTTCAGTAGTGCTCGCGCTGGCAATCTGCCTGATATGGGCAGCCATGCCGGCCGGGGCCCAGACCGCCGGCGAAGGTTCCATCGAGGGCACGGTGACGGATTCGACCGGCGCCGTCATCTCCAACGCAGCAGTCACTGTAACCAACACTGCCACGGGAACAGCCACCGTGCAAAAGTCGTCGTCGGCAGGCTTCTACAGCATCTCTCCGCTGCTGCCGGGCACCTACACGATTCAGGTAGTGGCTCAGGGGTTCAAGACGCTGGTGCAGGACAACGTGGTTGTGGACGCCCTTCAGACCCGCGGATTCAATCCTGTGCTCACCGTCGGTGCGGAAACGCAGACTGTCACCGTAACCGGAGCGCCGCCGGTGCTGGACACGGCGGATGCAACTCTGGGCAACGTCATGGAGAACCAGACCTATTCCAATCTGCCCCTGCAAATGAATGGCCTGCAGCGCGATCCGACGGCGTTCGGAGTTCTTACCCCAGGGGCGCAAGCGGCTAACAACGGAGCCCGCCTGCCCATCATCGGCGGAACGGGAAGTTACCTGGGCCAGCTCTACCTGGATGGCATGCCGGCCGAGACCGTCAGCCAGCAGGGCGACAACCGGCTGGTTTCAGAGAGTATGGATCTGGACGCAGTGGATCAGTTCCAACTGGTAACCAGCACGCCACCGGCGGAGTACATGGGCGCCGGCGCGGAGAACTTCACCATGAAGTCGGGCGGCCTGCAGTATCACGGGCAGGTTTCCGACTTTGTGCGCAACACGATCTTCGATTCATGGTCCTTCACGGCCAAGGCTGCCACCACCAAGAATGCGCTGGGCGCGACCGTCCCGGCTCCCAAGCCTGTGGAGCATCAGGATGAGCTGTCCGCTTCCGTCGGCGGCGTTGTCCCCTTCACCGGTAAGAGGCTGTTCTTCTTTACGGCCTACGACAAATACCACTATCGCAAAGGCGCCAGCTATTCGCTGTTTACCGTTCCCACGACTTTGATGATGGCCGGCGACTTTACCGAGCTGAACGGCAATGTAGGCTCGGGGGGACAGACTGGAACAACCAACAATGCCGCCATCCTGTACGATCCAACCACCAATAAGTGCGTCGGCACCACCTGCACGCGCACTCCGTTCCAGGGCACGAAGAATGGCGTGGCAACCAACAACGTCATTCCGTCGAACGAAATCTCTCCCATCGCAAAGGCCATGGAGTCGTTCATGCCGGCGCCGACCAACCCCAGCGTCCTGGTGAACAACTATCTCGGAGGTTATCCGGGCGGCTATGACAACCATGTGAACGACTGGCGCGTCGACTACGACATAAGCAGTAAGCAGAGGATTTCGTCGGTTGGAGCGATGGGCACCGTCGGTTATGTCAACAACTATGGGTCTCCATTCCTTCCTCCGCCGTACATCGGCGGCGACCTGGCCGATATCTATCCCAAGGACTATGTTATCGGCGACACGTATACCTTTTCGCCGAATGTGGTCAACCAGTTGAAGGCCTCCTTTACCAGGTTCTTCCAGAACATCCACGACGCCACCCAGGGCGTAACAGCATGGGAGCCTACGGCCTTTGGAATTACGAATCTTCCCGCGGGGCAGGCTGGCCAGGAGTTTCCCGGAGCGTCGTTTGGAACCACGACGGCCTATGGCTCGGTGCAGACAACGTGGACAGGCAACGGCAACTCCATCTCCACTCAGCTCACTACGCCGAATAACTATGCACTCACGGACAATGTGCAGTGGCTCAAGGGGAAGCATTCGCTCACGATCGGGCTTGCGTTCCAGTGGGAGGAGATCAACAATGCGAACCCGGCCACCTTCACCGGTGTGCTCGATCTGGCCTACAACGCCTACGCGACGGCCAATTTCGGGGCGAATTCGAATTCGCTGAGCACCGCTGCCACCGGATATTCCTACGCCAGCTATCTGCTGGGCGCGGTGGGAGGATCGCCCTCGATTGGTCTGCAACCGGTCAGCGAACTGGGCGGACGGTATAAGACGATTGCACCCTATGTGGACGACATCTTCAAAGTGACGCCGAAGCTGACCGCCACTCTTGGACTTCGCTGGGATTACCTGCCCCCGTTCCACGAAGTGAAGAATCGCTGGACATTCCTGAATCCAACCCTCACCAACCCGCTTAGCAATTCGCCGGGAATGCTGGAGTTCGCCGGCAGCTACGGTGGTTCGGGAGTCAGTTGCAATTGCAAAACGCCGGTCCAGACTTACTATAAGCACTGGGGACCGCGGCTGGGGCTGGCCTATTCCTATAACCCCAAAACAGTTCTCCGGGCCGGCTTTGCGGTCGCGTTCACCCAAGCCGGCGGCGTGGGCGGCCGCGGCGGCGCCGCGGGTGGCACCGGACAGACCGGCTTTAACATGACCGCCATCGGGCCGATCGAAGCCACGACCGGCAACACAGCAGCTCCGTCGTTCTATCTCAACAACAGCACCTACTTTGGCACACTGGGACTGTCAAACACCGGGCTGTTCGGACCGGGATTCACCTATCCTGCTACCCCCTCGCCGAACGTGGCGGCTCAGGAGCTGAACGCCGGCTACGTTCTGTGCCCCGCTTCAGGCATCGGTCCCGGAGGGGCCGCCTGCACTGCCGGCTCACTCGTGAATGCGAGCAGCGTTTCCTACGCGGACCCCTATCTTTCCGGGCGCGCTCCGGAGCTGGTGATGTTCAACCTGGGCGTTGAGCGGAGCATCACCCAGAACATGACGCTGGCCGTCAATTACATGGGCAACGAGAGCCACTTCATCATCAACTCCGGCAGCACGGGCGGAAACGCTCGTGGCTTGTGGACAAACGAGATCAATCCGACATACCTCGCCGCTCTCGCCCCGCTTGCGGGCACCAGCGGCGGGCCGCTGCTAACTTCGCAGGCAACGGCGGCGAATATCGCCAAGGTTACCGCGGCGCTCCCTAACGTTAACGTGCCCGCGTTCTATGCAACCACGGGAGCAGCCAGCAGCAAGGCGACCATCGCGCAGATGCTGGTGGCGTTTCCGCAATACAGCGGCGTAAGCGACACCTGGGGCAATGTGGGCAACTTCGCCTACCACGCCCTGCAGGTGATCGTGAACCAGCGTATGAGCGACGGGTTGACGTTCAACTTCAACTACACCTACGCCAAGAACATCGGCGACGACGGCACCTACCGGACCGGCTTCGATATTCCGGCAGCCGCTATCTCCCGCTCAACCGGAACTGCCTTCAAGCAGGATCGCATCGACCGCTCCTACACGGTGATTTCGATACCCCAGATCATCAACGCCTATGGTGTGTACCAACTGCCTTTCGGAAAGGGGCATCTGGGTGGCAATTCGTTCCTGGTGCGGCAACTGGCGGGCGGATGGCAGTTCTCCAGCATCTTTTCCTTCAAGTCAGGAACTCCCATGGCAGTCACCTGGTCCGGATCAACGACGTCGACTCTAATTGGCCAGGGCCAGGCCATGCCGGACCTGAATCCCGCAGCAGCTCCTCACAGCGGCCGCATCAATGGCAGTTGGGGGAAAGGGCCTAACGGATACACCACCTGCAATCTGGGCATTAACGGGCCCGGCCAGACCGGCTGCACCGCAATCCAATACGTAAACCCCACGGTCTTTCTTGCTCCTCAGAACGTCTCTCCAACCAGTTCTGCCCAGTATCTGATCGGGAATGCGCCTCGGACAGCAGCCCTGGGTCTGAGAAATCCTCATACCTGGGATCTCGACACACGCTTGAGCCGCACTTTCCCGATCCACGAGAACCTGGCCTTCCAGTTTGAAGTCGACTGCCTGAACACCTGGAACAATGTGGTGTTCGGCAATCCCGGTGCAAGCTGGTCGTCTGGATCGGCCTCCTTCGGCGCCATCACCGGCATCTCCAACTCTCCGCGCGACTACCAGTTCGCCGGACATATCAACTTCTAATACTCACCCGGCCTGCATCCGCCGCAGTTCTTCGCGGCGGATGCAGGATCGGCCTTCCGGCAGGCGATCCAACATTCAATCCGTCTCGCTCATCGAGCAGAAGCAGGCTGCGCCGCGTTCATCTTCGAGCGCAGGCGCTTCTCTGCGTCCGCGCTCCAGTACTTGCAGTCGAGCCGGATGAAAACGGAACTATAGGGAATGGTCATGTTGGTCTTGAGCACGAGAACATGAAACTGACTGCCGGTTTCGCCGATGTCAGCGATGATCTTGTCGTGGAGGACCGACTCGACGGGGTAGCCGTGAAGAACATTGGCAATCTGCTTTCGGTAGTTTGAGGCTCCTGGTGCGTCCTGGTCGGGGACAAACGGCAGCTCCGCATCCATATAAATATCGGGCCGGACATGAATGGATTTGTCGATCGTGCTCAGAACGTATTGAACGACATCGATCTGGCCGGAATTGGTCTCGATGGTTTCAACTCCCGGTGAACTCTGGAGCGGATAGGCTGAGTCGACAATAAGAATCCAGTTCCGGTGCCCGAGCAGGGGCATGGCGGCGGCGACCTTTGCCTTCCATCCTGGTTGCGTAGGGGCCGGCGCAGCGTATACGGCGACGGCGGCAACCAGCAGGCTGAGTGCGGCAATTATTCTGCGCATGAGTCGATGAACCTCCGAGAAGATGGGGAGAAGTATAGCGCTCTTGCGAGGCATGTTGCTTTATGCGATGGGGGCAACGAAGAGCGCGGATTCAACCCAGTAAAGCGGCCAGCGGGATCACCCCAAGAGCCGCGCCATCCAGGCGGCCAGCGCCCGTTGATCGGGATCACCGCCGGCATGGGCTACCTGCACGTTGCGGCGGTCAACCTCGGGGCGATTCTGGCTGAGCTTGAACTTGCCTTCGATGCGTGCAATCGGAATGCGGAAGCCGACTATGCCGGCCAGCATGGAGCGGCGAAATCCTTCCGGCATTCCGCGCCACTTTTCGGCAAAAGCCGGTTCATGGGTGTCAATCAGGCCGGCGAGCAGGGCGTCCTTGCCCGGTTCGTCTTCGACCAGCGAGAGCGTTCCATAGGCGTGCACGGCGATGTAATTCCAGGTGGGAACCGAGAGCGGCTCGACGTATAGCGTGGGCGAAACGTAGCTTTGCGGCCCGCTGAAGACAACCAGTGTCTCTTGCGCGGCAAGGGATTTCCAGTGGGGATTGGCACGGGCGAAATGGCCTTCGAGCAGACCGTGTTCGCCCTCGTCCTTCACGACCAGGGGCAGATGCGTGGCCAGCGGCGAGCTATTTGACGCTGAGCCGTTTTGGGGCCCGAAGAGAATAGCGAACGACCAGGCGCGCATGGCCTCGATGAGGAGTGCGCGATCGGAGACCTGGTTGAACTTCGGCGTGTACATGCTGCCCCTTTACCTGTAGCGCTCGAATCTGGCTACGCTGCCTTTGCCTGCGCCAGCCGCCGGATGGTCAGCACCGTGATGTCGTCCTGCTGGCCGAAATTCTTGGCCGCTTCCGAAATGTAGAAGGCGGATTGATTGCTCAAGTTGTGAACCCGGTCAAAGCCGAAAAGCTCGCCGGAGGGACGCCGGGCCTCAACCACACCATCCGACATCAGCAGCATGCGGTCGCCAGGGTGCAGGTAGAGGCGCACTTCTTCATAGCTCACCTCGGGCAGAACGCCCAGCGGCAGCCCGCCCGGCAGCACGATCTCCTGGCTGTTCAGATAAGGCGGCAAGTGTCCCGCGTTGGCCAGCACCAGTTCGCCATTGGCTCCAAACCAGGCTGCCTGGCAGGTAGTAAAGCTTTCGCTGCCGGTGAGCACCCGATTCAGCGACTCCAGAATCTTTGCCGGGCTTCGTTCCGCAGTCCGGCGCAGCGCTCCCATCAGCATGGACACGTTCATGGCGGCTTTAAGCCCCTTCCCGGCCACGTCGCCGATGACCACCAGCAGTCCACCGTCACCGGTGGATTGCACGTGGAAAAAGTCGCCACCCACCTCGTTTGCCGGGCTGTAGATCGAGTCCACTTCAAACCCCGGGGTTGCCAGCTTTTCCTGGGGAATCATGAGTTCCTGCACGCTGCGGGCCGCGGCCAGCTCGCTGGTCACGCGTTCCTGGTCGCGGTGAATGCGCAGGAAGCGGCCGAAGATAATCAGCACGATCACCAGGATGCTGGTGAAGTCGGCGATGGAGGCGAAGTGAATGGGAATGGGACCGGCCTGCAGGGTGAGCGGCGAGTGGTAGGCGCGACCGCTCCAATCGCTCATGCCGGCAGCGAACACGGGCTCGATAGCGCCAATCCCGCTGAGCAGCAGCGGAATCAGCAGCAAACCTGCCTCGAAGTTGCGGCGCAGCGTGGCCACGATCAAAGTGATGAAAACAAACAGCAGCCATCCAAAAATCCAGAAGGCACTGCACAGGAAGACGATGGCCAGGACAACGCCGATGACCTTGCTGTGACCCACCAGCAGCAAGGTCGGGCCTACTCCGGCCAGGATAGGAGCGGTATAGCGCAGGAGCCGGATGTACCACTTGACGTACCATCTTTTGGGGCGCAACGCCAGAAAGGCAATCAGAAACTCGAAGAAGAGATAGGCCGAGATCACCATCAACTGCAGCACCACGGCCGCGTACCACAGACTTTCCAGCCGGGCTGAGCTTCCAGCCAGCTCCACGAAGCCGATCGGGGCCTGAACCATCTCATGCAGTGCAAGCCACAGGTACTCGATATGACCCTTTTGCGCGAAATAGAGCGCCAGCAGGAAAAGCGCCAATACCATCAGCAAAATGGAATCTACCAGCCGCGGCAGGCGTTCAAAGAGGCTGTTGTCGGACCACTGCTTCAGAGAACGGTCCAGGTCATCCCGGTTGCCCAGGCGCAGGCTGCGATTGGCAAAAAAGCCGGTATACGCGCTATAGCCGAAGGGAATGTAGGGGGTTCGCGCCACCAGCGTCAGCGAGGTTTCAGACGGAGCCAGGTTCAGGTCGTAGATCCGGGAGATCTGCTGATAGTGCTGTGGTGCGTCTCCGTGCGGTCCATCCGGCTTCACTTGCTTCCCGTTGGCGAACACATCCACGCCGGGCCCCGTAGAGCCGAAGCTCATGGAGCTGTTCTGCGAGACGGGAAGTTCAATGAGCAGGGAGAGCGGCCCGTGGTTGGGAGCCAGTTTGATATGAAGCCGGAACCAGGCATAGCGCTGCTTGGTTTGCGACGAACCCCCATTCTTGTTGTCCTGGCCGGAGCCGCCGGCGGGCTGATCCTCATCGGGAACGTCGTCCATGGCGCCCTGGGCGTCGCGAATTGCCCAGCCCGAGTCGTCGAAGTCCGGCGCAGCCGCCGCCGGGTCGGCCGAGATTCCCACTCGCCAGCCTTTGTCGAGCAATACCGGTGACCCCAGTCTGGTGGCGTCAAGAACTGTTGCCGGGCTGCCCGGGCCCGTGGGGTGAGGAGAGCCTGAGCGGCTATGCGCTTTCGACGAGACGCCCGGAAAGGGACTGGGATGCGGATTTGCCGTCTGGGCAACCAGTTGCATGGTTCCGCAGACGGCCGCCAAAGCCACGCTCAAGATTGTCCGGCGCAAGAAACCCTCCCCATTGCAGTGTGTTCTCCACTGTAATTCAGACGGATGCCAGCTCCAAGAGGGTCGAGCAAATCCGGGCCGGAAACCTGGATTCTCCCTCTCCAGTCGAATTATTCTTCCCAGTTGTTACCAAAGCAGAGGATACTAACGTCTAAACAGTGCGGAACTGTGGAACGCAGGGCACAGAAGTCATCCCGCTGGAGGTGAGGTCATGAAGCCAGAATTCAACGGCTTGCGTACATTGCTGCTGGCAGGGTTGGTGCTGGCGCTGGCCAGCGCATTGGGAGCACAGACGACCGGCTCCACTTCGGGTCAATCCAGTACCCCCACTGCCAGTGCGCCCACGGCGCAACCGGCGCAGGGAACGGCTCCCGCCGGAGGCGATACCCCATCGGCGACCACCACCAAATCGCCTGCGCCAGGCACCACTCCTGTTGGGGGCGATGCCCCAGCACCCACTTCCACAAAGCAGCCGTCGTCCAGCACGACGCCTGCCGGGAACAGCACACCTGACGACACTTCCGCGAAGAAACCTGCGCCTGGGACAACCCCAGTGGGTGGAGATAGCCCCGGAAAAGGTGTCGACCCCGACAAGGTGGTTGCGGTGGGCAGCGAGATGGGCAAGATCAAGACAGGCAGCATCGAGGACGTCAACGCGGTAGGCAATCGCGACATCGGCGGCCGCGGCCTGGGCAACTGGTATTCCACCGATACCGAAATCAAGATGGGCAAGACCTACGCCGACGAGATCGAAAAGAGCTCCAAGTTCATCAACGATCAGGTTGTGGTCGAGTATGTCAATCGCATCGGCCAGAACATCGTGAAGAACTCCGATTGCAAGGTGCCGTTTACCATCAAGGTTATCGATTCGGACGAGATCAACGCCTTTGCCCTGCCGGGCGGCTTCTTCTACGTCAATTCCGGGTTGATCCTGAACGCCGACGAGGAGGCTGAGCTGGCTGGAGTCATGGCCCACGAAACCGCCCACGTCTGCGCCCATCACGCAGTGCGCGAGATGACCCGCTTGAACTACGCGCAGTTGGGCACCATTCCGCTGATCTTCATCGGCGGGTGGACAGGCTATGGAATCTACGAGGCCGCTTCGATCGGCATTCCCATTACGTTTATGAAGTTTTCCCGCGAGTTCGAGGCCCAGGCCGACTACCTTGGGGTGCAATACATGTACCGTGCCGGCTATGACCCGCAGGCTTTCATCACCTTCTTTGAGAAGATTCAGGCACTGGAAAAGCGCAAGCCCGGCGCCGTGGCCAAGGTGTTCGCCGACCATCCGCAGACCCCTGACCGCATCCTGCACACGCAGGAGGAGATCGCCCGCATCCTGCCGGCCCGGGATGAGTACATGGTCACCACCTCGGAGTTCGACGATGTCAAGGCCCGGCTGGCTCGCATCGAGAACAAGCGCCGCCTGACCGATACCAAGGGAGTTACCAGGCCGTCACTGCGCAGGGCAAGCACGGGGACGGACAACACCGGCAGCCAGACCAGCCAGACCGACGACAGCAACTCGAGTAGCGACGACAAGCCCACATTGCATCGCCGCGACGACCAGAACTAGAGCCTGATCGCTTCCACCAGACGGGCACAGCCGCCCGTTCTGTGCCCTTGGATGGGGATCCTGCACGACCGCGCCGATCACGCCCTGGGCTTGTGTTATGTGCGGCTCCGCTTTACATTGGTTGCGGAGAGGCACTTCGCGGAAACCAAACCCAAGGCCATGAAAAGGATCGCCATTGTCGCAGCTGTATTTGTATTCATCCTGCTGCTGACCGAGATCGCCAACAAGGTGCCTCCCGAGCCGCCTCCCGGCACTGCGTTCTCTCTCAAGGCCCAGCAAGTCGTCGAATGTACTCCGGACGAGATCACGCTGGTGGACAACCATCAGACTGAAACTCATCTTGAGAAGGACTCTTCCTGGCCGGATTGCTCGACCTTCCACAAGGATGAGGTTTTGGATTTCTACCTGTCTCGAGGCGAGAAGACCAAGTTCCTGAGTGATGAGCAGACCACGTGGTGGCGAAAGGCAATGTAGGGCAGCTTTTCAAAGCCCAGAGGCCGATCCCCAAACTGTGCTCTTCCATCTCCCCGGTCTATTTCAGCCCAAAGTTTTTCTCCGCTGCACCATCCGTCCTAATAACCCAATCACTTGGGCCTGTCGAATGCGCAGCCCCAACCGGATGGGTCTGTTCTGGTGCATCGTTCTTTTACCCTCCCGGATTGGATGGCGAAAAACGGATGAATTTCCTGTAACTGCCTGAAATCCCTTGAAATTACAGGTGAATCCGCGTTAAATACAACACTACCGGCAGATTTGCCGGAATCCACCCTGAGGCCCTTAGCCGCCCTGGAGGCAACCATGCGCAGCGCCGCGGTCCGTTCCAACCTGCTGGTTCCAGAGGTACGCGAGGTCATGGACATTCGCCAGGCCTCCGACTATCTCGGCATCTCTCCCGACACCCTTTACAAATATGCCTCGGACGGCTTTGTTCCAGCCTTCAAACTCGGCAACCGCTGGCGCTTCAAGCGCTCCCGGCTGGATGAATGGATGGACCACCAGTCCGACATCCAGGCTGCGGAGGCCGAGGTTGATCCGCGCCAGAAGAAGCCGGTGCGGCCGGCGCTGTAAAGGAGCTGGGAACAGGGATCAGAGATCAGAATCCCAGGGCTGAGAAGCGAGACCTGGGGCGTCCGGCACGCGCCCGCGTTTTCCGGCCCTGTTATTCTTTCAGGGTGGACCATTTTCGCCGCATCGGCGCCCTGCGCCGCAAGTTGACGCGTGCCGGGCTTCCGGGGCTCGTCGTCACCCACCTTCCCGATCTCCGGTACCTCTGTGGATTTACAGGGTCCAGTGCGGCCCTGGCCATTACCAGCCGGGCGGCCCGCCTGTTTACCGATGGACGATATGCGGCTCAGGCAGGCGAAGAGGTGAAGGCCGCGCGGTTTGAAATCGTCTCAGGTTCTCCTTCTGTATCCGCTGTTCAGTGGCTTGCCGCCCAGCCGGGTGTAGAGATGGCCGGATTTGACCCCGCATGGACCACAGTCGCCGAGCTGGCCCGCTGGAAGGCTGCCCTTCCGTCACGATTGCGACGCGCATTTCTAACCGCTTTGCCCGTTCCCATGGTCGAGCCTCTGCGCCGCGTCAAGGATGAAGACGAGTTGGCCCTGATGATTGAGGCGGCCCTGGCAGGCTGCAAAGTCTTCGATCACATGCTGGGCTTTATCCGGCCCGGCATCCGGGAGACGGAGGTCGCCGCCGAAATCGAACACCAGGCCAGGTTAATGGGTGCTGAAGCCATGTCGTTTGAGACCATCGTGGCTTCGGGAGTGCGTTCAGCGTTTCCCCATGGAAGAGCCAGCAGTGCTCCGCTGCCTCGCAGAGGCTTTCTGACGCTGGACTTCGGTATAATCCTCGGAGGCTACTGTTCGGATATGACCCGTACCGTCTACCTGGGAAAGCCGAAGCCAGACGAGCGGAATACTTACAACGCAGTGCTTGAAGCCCAGGAGGCCGCGGTGACCGCGGTGGGTTCGGGCGTAAGCTGCGGGGAGGTAGACGAGGCGGCGCGCGCAGTGTTGCGGCGGGAGGGATTGGCGGAGGCCTTTTCCCACTCCACCGGCCATGGGGTTGGCCTGGAGATTCACGAGCCGCCCCGTATCGGCGCCGGACAGTCAGCCAGGCTGATGCCGGGTATGGTTGTTACCATCGAGCCTGGAGTTTATCTGGCGGGTCAGTTCGGTATCCGGATTGAGGATATGGTGGTTGTAACTGCAACCGGAGGCCGGGTGTTGACGCCCGCACCAAAGGCGCTCATCGAATTATGAAATCTGGTCATGAAACCAGAGCTTTGAATCCTTGTTAGGCCGTCGATTCCAAAGGAGAAGCAAGTTTTCGAGCTTGACGCAATTTGAGCGATTCAAAATGAGAGGACGGCGGGGAGCTTTGGATCAAATGCAGCGAGTTAGCCCTGCTGCGCAGGTTTAGCGAGTCAGCAAGTTAGCGGGCGACGTTTGACGGCGAGGTTTTATCGCCTGGCAGCCGGTGACGCCGGTAGAGGACTGACAGGCACCATCCACTGGAAAGTGGGAGAGTCAAGGAACGAATGAAACCACAGGATATTGCAGATCTGAAACAACTGATTGAATTTCTGAAGGAACATCAGATTGCCGAGTTCGACCTGGACCGCGGCGATCTGAAGATTCGGCTCAAGTTCAACCAGCAGCAGAGTGCGCAGGCAGGCTTGAGCGAATTGGCGCGCCTAATCGCTTCGGTCCCTCCGGGCGTGGCCCAGGGCGCTGCCTCCGCGGAGCACCAGGAACCGATGGCCCCGTCTACGCCTGCAGAGGTGGACCCGGATGCCGGGTTGCACATGGTCAAATCGCCCATTGTCGGCACTTACTATGGTTCGCCTTCACCGGGCGCTTCGCCGTTCGTTTCGCCCGGCGATCGCGTCGAGAAAGGCCAGGTCATCTGCATCATCGAGGCCATGAAGCTGATGAACGAGATCGAATCCGACGCTGCTGGCGAGATCGTCAAGTGTCTTGTGTCCAATGGCCAGCCCATCGAGTTTGGGCAGCCGCTGTTTTCAGTGCGGCTGAGCTAGCTCCGTTCAAAAGGAATGAATGTTTCGTAAAGTTCTGGTTGCCAATCGAGGCGAAATCGCGCTGCGGGTTTTGAACGCCTGCCGGGAACTCGGCATTCGCACCGTAGCCGTGTATAGCGAGGCGGACCGCAACGCGCTGCACGTCCGCTTTGCCGATGAGGCCATATGCATTGGTCCGCCGCGGCTGACCGAGAGCTATCTCAACGTGCCTGCCGTCATCTCAGCCGCGGAGATCGCGGACGTGGACGCGATCCATCCCGGCTACGGCCTGATGAGCGAGAACGCCAACTTCGCTGAAGTCTGCCGGGCATCCAACATCAAATTCATCGGCCCACCGCCGGAGGTCACGCGGCTGATGGGCGAAAAGGAGAAAGCCCGCCAGACGATGAAGAAAGCCAAGGTGCCCATCCTGCCTGGCTCCGACGGTATCATCCCCACGGTGGAGGAAGCCGAGGCCTGGGCCAGGAAGGTGGGATTGCCGGTTATCCTCAAGGCCAAGGCGGGCGGCGGTGGGCGCGGCATGAGAATCGTGCGCACCGCGGACGAGCTACCCAATCTCTTTCACGCAGCCAACGCCGAGGCGACAAACGCTTTTGGAAACGGCGATCTCTACATGGAGAAGTTCATCGAGCAGCCCCGGCATATCGAGTTCCAGATGCTGGCTGATGAACACGGCAACGTGGCATCGCTGTTTGAACGCGAGTGCTCCATCCAGCGCCGCCATCAAAAGCTCATAGAAGAAGCTCCTTCGCTTCAGGTGACGCCGCGCCTACGTGAAGAAGTGGGCCGCACCCTTTGCCGTTGTCTCTCAGAGATTGGATATCAGAATGCGGGCACTGTCGAATTCCTGATGGATGCGGACCACCAGCTCTACTTCATCGAGATGAATACACGCATCCAGGTAGAGCACCCCATCACCGAGGCCATTACCGGCGTCGACCTGGTTAAAGCGCAACTGCGCATCGCCTCCGGTGATCGATTGGATGCCATTTTGCCCGCCAAGATCGAGATGCGCGGGCACTCAATCGAGTGCCGCATCAACGCCGAGCACCCGCAGAAGTTTACCCCGTCGGCCGGCCAGATCAGCGCCTTCAATGTCCCCGGCGGCAACGGCGTCCGCGTGGATACGGCCCAGTACGCCGAGGGAGTCATCCCGCCTTACTACGACTCGCTGATCGCCAAGCTCATTGTTCACGGCTGCGACCGCGCCGAGGCCATCGCCAAGATGGAGCGCGCGCTGAGCCAGTTTGTGGTGCAGGGAGTGGAAACATCGATTACCCTCCATCAGGAGATCTTTCAGGACCCAGCTTTCCGCGCCGGCGAATTCGACACCGGCTTTATGGAGCGGTTCCTCGCATCCAGAGCGGAAACCGGCGAGTAGGCCGATGCTTCATCGGAACTGAGTGGTTGGGTCGAATTCACCGGATGGGCCTTATCGTGCAACCAAGAAATCCACCGAAATATCTTCGTTTTTTCTTCGCTTTCTTGCTGAAATCCGCTATGCTTACTTTGCAACTTGGGAGGTTGCTCGAATGGACTTTCAAAAAGATCTGCTTGCCGAATACGATCGCGAGACTGCAAAGACCCGCAAGATGCTCGAGGCCATTCCGGCCGATGCCGATTTCAACTACAAACCTCACCCTAAATCCATGAGCCTGGGCCGGCTAGCCGGGCACCTTACCGACATGACAGGGGACTGGGCGCTCAACACTCTGACCAAGGACAAGCTGGAGTTTGCAGCTGACCACAAATGGGAGCCGTATGTGCCTGCCAACAAGGCCGCAGTGCTGGAGAAGTTTGATCAGGGACTGCCCGGGGTCCGCGCAGCGATAGCAGCGCTCGCGCCGGCAAAGTGGGACGCGCACTGGCAGCTTATCTTCGGCGGGCAGGTGTGGGTTGACCAGCCGCGGCACCAGGTCTTCCGCGAGATGGTGATGAGCCACATGGTGCACCACCGGGCGCAGTTGGGCGTCTATCTGCGCATACTCGGCGCAAAGATTCCCGGCGCCTACGGGCCTTCAGCGGACGAGATGTAGGAAGAACAGTTGTCAGGGGTCAGTTCTCAGTTGTCAGTCTTTGGCGGCCACCAGCAAACGAATTAAGTTCTTGCGCAAAGAGGTTGACCGGCCTCGGACTTTGACAACTGAGAGCTGACAAGTGACAGCCGTTCCGGCTACCCTTGATCCATGTCCTTTTTGTTTCCAAAAATCTATCCCATCCTGGATGCCTCGACAATTCCGGTTACGGGCCGCGCGGAGTTTCTGCGTCGGCTGGGCAGCTCGCTGGCCGATGCAGGCGTGACGCTGCTGGAGTATCGCAACAAGGCCGGCTCTGACGCCGAACTGCTGGCCGACGCTGCCATTCTGCGCGCCGCACTGCCCGCCAAAGATGTGAAGTTGATTCTCGATGATAGAGCTGATCTGGTTGTGCAGATTGGTTTTGATGGCGTGCACGTAGACGCCGGCGACGTACCTCCCGCAGAGGCCCGCCGACTGGTTGGGCCAGTCCGCATCGTGGGCACATTCGGTGGCAGCGAGGCCCTGTTGCCGGGCGTTCTTGACGAGCCGGTGGATTATCTGGCTGTCGGCCCCGTTTACCTGACCACTACCAAGCAGACTTCCAAGGCCCCGATCGGGCCTGAAGGAGTACGCCGGCTGCGGGAACAGGCTGGGCCGGGCCGGATTCTCACGGCTGCGGCCGGCATCACCCTGGCCACTGCGCCTGCCGTTCTTGCCGCAGGAGCAAACGCAGTTGCCGTTTCCGCAGCCATCTTCCGTGTGCCGAACCCCGCGGCTGAGTTCCGCAAATGGAAAGCTGAGTTGGGATGAGCGTCTGAATGGGCTCATGCTTTCCCACCCTTGCCGGTAGGTGGCAAGAGGCAGATTCTTCGACTTCGTGGCGCTTCGCTGAGAACGGCAAGGATGGGGCGCCCAGCCGGTTTTGCCCTGTGCGGCCGAGTACAAACGCCGGCAATTTGACAAGATTGAAGAAAACTAAAGACATACGCGGGGAATTCGAGTAAGAATCTTTCAAGTGACGATTCCGAACCACGCTCCCATCCCACCAGAAGCAGCCAAGCCCGGCGAAGCTCCCCGGCTGGCGCAGACACTTGGCCTGTTCAGCGCCACGGCGATCGTGATCGGCTCGATGATCGGGTCCGGGATTTATATCGTCGATGCCGATATTGCCAGGGGCACCAACTCTCCCGCGCTTTACCTGGGCGCCTGGGTGGTGACGGCCATTCTGACGCTGATCGGCGCGCTCAGCTACGGGGAGCTGGCGGCGATGATGCCCAAGGCCGGCGGCCAGTACGTCTACCTGCGCGAGTCACTGGGGCCGCTATGGGGGTTTCTCTTCGGCTGGACGCTCTTTCTGGTTATCCAGACGGGAACCATCGCGGCCGTCTGCGTTGCCTTCGGCAAGTTTCTCGGCGTCTTTTTTCCTTCCGTGTCGACTACCCATTGGCTCTGGCACATCGCGCATGTGCCGGCTCTCCGCGTCGGGCCGATGGTGCTGGGCAACATGGAGATCGGCGTCAGCACGGCCAATCTTGCAGGCATCGCGATCGTGGTGTTTCTGGCCATTGTGAACATCTTTGGCGTCGGCCTGGGAGCGCTGATCCAGAATATCTTCACCTCGGCCAAAGCGCTCGCCCTGGCAGCGCTGATTCTGCTCGCCTTCACCATTGGGCGCAGCGCGGAGGCCTGGCAGGCTAACTTCGGCTCCGGGTTCGCACAATTCTGGAAGAATGCCGGCTGGAGCTCGCTTCATCCGGTCCAGGTAGGTGTTGGCGGACCCATCGTGCTGGTGAAGCTTGTAGTCATCCTGGCCGTGGTGCAGGTTGGCTCGCTGTTCTCAGCCGACGCATGGAACAACATCACGTTTACGGCCGGCGAAGTGAAGAATCCCAAGCGGAATCTTCCACTATCTCTGATTCTGGGCACAGGCTTTGTGCTTGCGGTGTACTTTCTGGTGTCGCTGGCGTACCTGCTGGTGCTGCCGATGCACGGCGATCCTAATGGCGCAACGGTGGCGGCTCGCGGCATCCAGTACGCGGCGGAGGATCGTGTGGCCACCGCGGCGCTGGGACAGATCTTCCACTCCGGCGGCGCGTTGCTGATGGCCGCGGCCATCCTGATCTCTACCTTCGGGTGTGCGAACGGGATGACTTTAGCGGGAGCGCGCGTGTTTTACGCCATGAGCCGCGATGGGCTTTTCTTCAAGTCCGTCGGCAAGCTCCATCCGCGCTACAAGACGCCGGTTGCGGGGCTTCTGGTGCAGGCGGCGTGGACGGTGCTGCTGTGCGTCTCAGGCTCTTACAGCCAGTTGCTGGATTACATCATCTTCGCGGAGCTGGTCTTTTACGTCCTCACCATCACAGGGCTGTTCGTGCTGCGTTTCAAGCAGCCGAATGCGCCCCGGCCCTACAAGGCATGGGGTTATCCGGTGCTGCCCGCGCTTTACATCGTCATGGCGGCGTGGATCTGTATCGTATTATTGCGATACAAGCCCCAGTACACATGGCCGGGCCTGGTGCTGGTTCTGCTCGGCATTCCCGTGTATCTCTTCTGGTCTCGGCGGCAAGCAAGACCGGCTCAAGCGGAAGTGAACTGATTTTGTAACCGACTCCCGAGGAGGAAGTCCCACCTTCATGTCCAGGCTGCTTCGAATCAAACCCATGTCGATGCTCTCGATGGAGGCTGGTGAGCAGGGCGAACACACGCTCAAGCGTTCGCTCGGCGCGATGAACCTGATCACGCTGGGCATCGGCGCCATCATCGGCGCCGGCATCTTTGTGCTCACCGGGCAGGCAGCGGCCCTGCATGCAGGTCCTGCCGTCGCGCTCAGCTTTGTGCTGGCCGGCGTAACCTGCGCCTTTGCCGGCCTCTGCTATGCCGAGTTCGCCTCTATCATTCCCATTGCCGGCTCAGCCTACACCTACGGCTACGCCACCCTGGGCGAGTTTGTGGCATGGATCATCGGCTGGGATCTCGGCCTCGAGTACGGCTTTGGCGCTGCAACCGTTGCCTCCGGCTGGTCAGGCTACTTCAACAGCCTGCTGCAGCAGTTGCATATCTTTTTGCCTCCCCGGTTCACCGCAACCCCGGGAACGGTTCTGGTGTTCTTCAACGAGCACTGGCTGCCGCTAGCTTCGCTGCCTCCTGGAACCAGCGTGGCGGGCCTGCCTCACGTGACAGCGCTCTTCAACCTGGTCGCCATCCTGGCCATTTTGGCGGTGACCACCGTTCTGGTCATTGGCATCAAGGAGTCGGCCAACCTGAACTCAGTGATTGTGATGATCAAGCTAGGCGTGGTGGGAATCTTTCTGGTTCTCGGAACCTATTTCCTTATTCGCCATCCGGAACTGGCGCGGCTCAACTGGCACCCATATATTCCGCCGGCGGACGGGCACGGTAACTTCGGGTGGGGCGGCATTCCCAAGGCCGCGGCTTCCATTTTCTTCGCCTATATCGGCTTCGACGCCGTCTCCACAGCGGCCCAGGAAGCCAAGAATCCGCAGCGCGATATGCCTTTCGGAATCCTCGGATCCCTGGTCATCTGCACTATTCTCTACATCATGGTTTCCACCGTTCTCACCGGCCTGGTCAACTACAAGCTGCTGAATGTGCCCGATCCGGTAGCTCTCGGCATTGACGTCACGGGCGTTAGCTGGGGTTCGCTTCTGGTGAAGATCGGCGCTGTCTTCGGGTTGGGGACCGTGATGCTGGTCATGCTGCTGGGCCAGTCGCGCGTCTTCTTCTCGATGTCCCGCGACGGCCTGCTACCCAAGTGGGCCTCGGTGATCCATCCCCGGTTCCGAACTCCGTGGATCTCGACCATTGCGGTGGGCGTGGTGGTAGCCATGCTGCCGGCATTCCTCACCGTCTCCCGGCTCGCCGAACTGGTTAACATTGGCACCTTGCTGGCTTTCACCATCGTCTGCGCCGGAGTATGGGTGCTGCGCGTGCGGCATCCTGACCTGCACCGGCCTTTCAAAACGCCCCTGGTCCCGCTGGTACCCATCCTCGGCATCATCTCGGCCGTCTACCTGATGAGCCAGCTTCCGCTACTCACATGGAAAGTGATGATAGGCTGGCTTCTCTTCGGTCTGGTGATTTATTTCAGCTATTCGATCCGGCATAGCAAGGTGCAGGCGCTGCCCAAGGCTGCCGAAGGCGACTGAGCGAATCATGAGCGAGAAAGCAGAACGGCCTCCCGCGCGGGAGGCCGTTCCGCACTGAGGACTGTAGGACTTGCTTTCAGACGGCATTTTGAACTAAACTAAGTGAACTTAGTTCAATCGGAGGGGCAATGCGCACCATCAACATACACCAGGCAAAGACCCACCTCTCGCGGTTGGTGGATGAGGCCGAGCAAGGCGACTCCTTCATCATTGCCAAGGCCGGCAAGCCGAAGGTGCAGGTAACCAGGCTGGATACGCCCGCGGCGCCCGCAAAGCGCCGACTGGGCTTCATGAAGGGGATGTACACCATCCCGGACAACTTCGACGAGATCGACAAGCAGTTGGATAAGGAGATTGAGGAATTGATGCTTGGCAAGGACGAGGAATGAAGTTTCTCCTAGATACCCATTTCGTCCTTTGGGTGCCGATAGATCATCCCCAAATCAGCTCACAAGCCCGCACTGTTTTGAGTAATCCGGCCAACCAGTTTGTTTTCAGTGTGTCGAGCATCTGGGAAATCGCGATCAAACGGGGCTTGCAGCGGAGAGATTTCCTGTTTGATCCTCGAGAGGTTCGAAGACTCCTGATAGAAAACGGCTATGAGGAGCTCACCGTGCAGAGCCGGCATGCTGTTGCCGTCGACTCACTTCCGGCCATACACAAAGATCCCTTCGACCGCATCCTGATTGCGCAGGCCATGGTCGAAGGGAG
>Ga0326727_10006890_pt1 | contig 30650 bp, 27 predicted proteins | sample MB2enrmetagenome_FD_207643 | JGI IMG/M metagenome (GOLD analysis project Ga0326727, IMG submission 207643) | Lab enriched peat soil microbial communities from McLean, Ithaca, NY, United States - MB29MY | ecosystem: Environmental > Terrestrial > Soil > Wetlands > Peat | place: USA: New York... | reverse complement strand
CCCGCCTCCAAACCTAACCAGTTGGAACTGTAGGGTTTGGTTAAATTCCACAGACGAGTGCCAGCGGAAGTGCCAGCAAAATTTAACTCTGGCCTGCCCTGCGTAACTCCCACCTACTCCCTACCGGAGTCGAGATCAACCGTCGTAACCTCATCACTGTAAAGACAGTTATGAGACAACGATACAGACTCTATAAAAGAAAAAACGGCGGTCGCTACTACATTCACGACGACGTGACGGGCAAGCAGGAAAGTCTCGGCACCAATGACCGAGCCACCGCAGCGCGATTGTTCCACTCACGCAAGGAAGCGGAACAGCAGCCCGCCGTGAACCTGCAAATTGCCCGCGCCTATCTGGCCGCGAGTGATCCGCAGATTGCCACCCGCGACTGGCAGTTCGTCATGGACGAACTAGTGAAGCTCAAAAAAGACCAGACCCAACACCGCTGGCAGACCGCCATCAAGGACAAAGCCTTTGACAGCATCCGCCACCTGCCGCTTCTGGAAACGCGCCCGGAACATTTTCTGCGCGTGTTGGAAGCCGGAAAAGTTTCGACCAACGTCTATCTGCGGCGCATCCACAACTTCGCCTTGGATATGACCTGGCTGCCGTGGCCGGTGCTGGCCAAGAAACGCTGGCCAGCAGTCGAGTTCAAGGAAAAGCGCGGCATCACGCTGGCCGAACATCTGGCCATCGTCGCCCGCGAACAAAATCCCGAACGCAAGGCTTTCTACAAACTGGCGTGGCATTTGGGCGCGTCGCAATCAGACTTGGCATTTCTCGAAGCAGAAAATGTTGATTGGGACAACCACGTCATCAGCTACAAGCGGATGAAAACCGACACGGTGGCCATCATGCGTTTTGACGAGGACATGGCGGAAATCCTGCGCGACCTGCCGGGGAGCGGCCCCTTATTTCCGTATCTGCGCACCGTCCGCGCGGGCGACCGGGCGACAGAATTTCGTCAGCGTTGCGCGGGTTTGAAGATCAAAGATGTCACCTTGCATTCGTATCGGTATGCGTGGGCCGAGCGAGCGAAGGCGGCAGGCTATCCTGAACGATATGCGCAGGTGAACTTGGGCCACAACAGCAAGGCCATGACGCGGGCCTATTCGCGCAAGGCCGAGGTGGAAATGCCTTCGTTGAGCGAATACGAACGGCAACAAAAAGCCATCATCGGAAATCATGAAACCGAATTAGTGACGCAGAGCGTCGCGGCATAAGGAGGACATTATGCAACCTTGGCACATAAAAGCACTCGAACTTGAAGCGTCAGGATTCAAACATCTTGACGGATTCATCCACGAACACGCCCTCTATTTTCTCGTCGGGGCCATCTACCTTTTGCTGGCCCTACTGGCTTGGGTATTGAGCGGGGCATTGCGGCGAAAAGGAGGAAAATCCACGCACAACGTCCAGCCAGCAATTATCATTCATCTGCCGGGATCACCGCCGCCGCAACCAGACACGTTTGACCCATTCCCGCCGCATAGGGAACCCCCTTATTGTGATGATCTGGATTGAACCGGGCCGGCGAGCGGCGGTGCGGAGTCTGCGAGCCACCAACTCGCCGCGCCGCCGGTCGCTACCGCGTTACGGACTCGACGGCCCGCGCCCCCGCGAGGTTGCTGCCGGACGGCCATTGGGTTACGCCGAACCGCTCCCTGCCTGTTTTTGCCGTTTATGCGCGTTTTTAATCCGCCAGTGCCGGTGAATGGCCGCCACCACCTTGTCGAGCCAGTTCACATCGGCAAGCTGTTGTGCCAGCACGTCACGCGAATAGTGTTTCACGCAATAACGCTGCGGACGACCAAGCGGCTTAATCAAGCCCGCCTGCGACAGGGGCGGGATGATATGCGTTGCGACCCCCAGCGCTTCGGCAACTTCCTCCTTGGTCATGGTGGCACGGTATTTTTCCAGCGGCTGGATTTTTAATGGTGAATCAGCAGTCATACATTTTCCTTGGTTAAAGTGACGGTGATAACGGCAATGTGCGTTTTCAGCGTGGCGGCCAGACGGCGATCTGCCGACTTCACAAATGCCAGTTCATACTTTTGCAGTCTGCGCTCGACTGCATTAAGACCACTGCCGAGCACGGCGACCTCCGCCGTGGCAAAACGAATCCGCATTTTTTCCGGCGGGGCGTCCGGCACCTTTTCCAAAGCCGGATTGGGAACGCGTTCGGCTGACAAAAACTGCGCGTAGGGCAGCAGATAGCTGATGCCATCATCGGCAATTATTTCCAACGCGGCGATGTTGGGATCACTGCCGAGGCAGGGATTATCCTGGGGGCTAGGCACCGATACGGTGGCTGGTTGGTCGTTGTTGTTCGACTGGCTTGGTTTCATGGCTGCTCCTTTCGGTGGTTTCGATTGAAAGTGATTGGGCAATGCGCTGGCGGAACCGTTTCATAAAATGATGGCCGCGCTGCAAGATGGTCTGGAGGAAGTCCGGTTGCGGCATGGCCTCAACCGCCGCCAACCGCGCACTGGAATGGGTGACATGCAAACGCAATAATTCCGAATCATCGGTAAAGACTTGGCAACGTTCGCGCCCGCGCGAGATGCTGACGTAAAATTGTTCCTGATTGATGGCGGGCAGCGAACGCGACGAGGCGACCAGCAAAACTTCATCCACGGTCTTGCCCTGGGCGGCGTGCGACGTGACGGCGTAGCCATGCGTGAAAGTTCGATAATCAGCAGGAATCACCCGGCCATCGGCCAGTAAAACGGAATCGCCCTGAATCGCCCGCACATCGACGAGTTCGCCATTGATAAAGTGCTTGCGCACGGCCACCGCATTGGCTTGCAGCAACAGCTTGTCCCCGACGGCGATTTTTAATTTCCGTCGCTCCCCGACATCGCACAAGGCGGAGCCTTGACCCAAATGAAAAGAAGTTTCAGTGCCATCAGAGCGTTGCACTTTCAGCGAATCGCTTTCGACAGCGACCACCGCGACGGTTTCATTTTTATTAAAACCATGTCCTCGACGATGAAAATGGATGGCCATGCCGGGACGGTATTGTCGCGCATCCCGTTTCTGCGCTTCCGTCCATGAGAGTGAATCAAAAACTTGAAATTCTTTTTCTTCACCGACCAGCCGACCGGATGTTTTCAGCACGGTGCGGATTTTTTCCGTCACCGCCTCAATTTCATTCCACGTCGGCGCGACCAGCAGCGCGGACTTATTTTCTGCCAACGCTTTCAAATACGATTTCGCCGCCGAGTCGTGAAGATCATGGTGTCCGTCCGCAAGAACCTCAGTCACCGCACCAATGCGCTCCAACTGCGCGAACGCTTCCACCGTGCGTTTCTGCGCCGCCAGTTCCACGGCCTTGCGATACGCTGCCTTGCGTTGCCGCCGGATGGCCGTCAACTGGCCGGATTTGAAATTGGAATGCCGTTCCAAAATCCGCAGCGCATCGCCACGCGCAACTGAAGCGTGCTGGCCGGTGTCGCCGGACAAAATGATGCGCGCATTGTGCGCGCAATCGAATAGCCGTTTCATGTCGTCCATCCCCACCGCCCCGGCTTCATCCAATACAACCAATTGCAGTTCGGTCAGAACCGGCTTAGACAGCAGCAGGCTTTGCAGCGTCTTCGCCTCGAATCCTTCTTTGCGCAAAACTTCCGTAGCTGCCGCCGTCGGCGCACAAAACAGCGGTTCAATCTTTGCCTCTTTGCAGGCGGCGACCAGCTCGCGCAACGCCGTGGTTTTGCCGCTGCCGGCCAGACCCCGCAGGCCGGTGATCCGGTCACCGGTGCGCAGCACATGGTAAATCGCGCGGCGTTGATCTTCGCCCAGCCAGTCGGCTGGCCGGAAACCAGGATGCAACGGCGCGACGGCATCGCAGCCCGCGTTGACCGTCTGGATCAAATCCAGTTCCGTAGCCAGAATTTTTTGAGTCGAGAACCCGCGTTCGGTTTTTACCAAATCCGGCAGGTGTTTCACCGCCCCTTTCAAATGGTCCAAATCCACCCCACCCAGGCGATGCGCCAACGCCACGCTCAACAGTTCATGCTCCGGCACCACCGACTTGCGCTCGAAGACATGGGCAACGGCATGGTTCAAAACCTGATTTTCCACCAGCGCAATGCGCGGCAGGCTCGATGGACGAGCCGACGCGCGCAGTGTTTGCAGCGATTGCCGCTCATCGGCGGACAGTTGCGCCAACTGCCGTTCGCGGACTTCAGCGGTTGAAATGCCTTTGAGCTTTTTAGCCCGGCTCTGATGCACCGCATGGGAAATTTCGTCATTGGAAAGTTTTCGCCCCAACTTTGCTTCCATTTCTTTCACCACCGCGTCGCGTTGCTGTGCGCGTTTGGAAAACCGTTTTACCACCACGTCACTGACACCCTCGATGTCAAAACCATGTTTGGCCGGGGCAATCCGGTAGCCGATTTGTTGCACCCGTTTGGCCAGTTCATTCCGATAGACCGCCGTGCCGTAACGAATCGCGTCATACATGCCGCGCGCTTCCAATGCCTTCCAGCAACGCTCCTCCTTGTCGAACGTGGCGTTGAACACCGTGAAATGCGTGTGCAACTGCGGGTCGAGTGCGCGGGAACTGTCATGCACGAACGAGGCGGCCACGAGATTGCCCGTTGGCCGATCCTTGCGAGCACCCTGTTTGCGCACGCGCGCGGCGGCGAAGGTTTCGAGTTCGCGAAACGCGAGTCTGGCCGCTGCCTCATGCGCTTCAATCAGTCGCTGGTCGTCCAGCGTGACCGCGAGCACCGAAACGGATTTCGGCGCGGAACAGGTGAAATCATAAAACACCCGGCGCTGGCCTTCCTTCTGGCTCCGCTGCGTCAGCCGTTCGCCGTCATTTGGATTTTGATTTTCGCAGAGCGCATGAAACTGGTCGCGCGTGACTTCAGCGTTTAATCCCAGCCGCTCCGCGCCCGCGCCGATCCACTGGCCGGGGCGAATTTCCCCGGCAGCGTAGTAATCATTCTGTGCCAGATGCTCGTCGAAATACTTTTCGGCATCCGTCAGATTTTTATGTGCTACGGCAGTGAACATGGAACGTGATTTTATCGGGCTTTCCCAAAAGCTTTATGCCCCGTTGGCACAATCGTTATTTTCCGTTCTGCATTCATTTCATGATTGGTAATTGTGCCCGAACTCATTGGGCGCATGGCGTGCCTGGCACACAAAGCGTGCTCGCCCACAGGGGAGCAAAACTGAATTCAGGTTGTTTTTGTCCGGCAGTATGTCTGAAAGTTCTGCCGCCGAGTTGTATGTGATACACAAAACGCACTTGGCTGATCGTTTCCATTCGGCAACCAGCTTGCAGGAAAAATTCGATTGGTTTGTGCAATAATTGCACAAAATGAAATGTCCGATTAGTTGTTGAATAGCTGGCCCGCCACCTTGACCGACGCGGAAATTCTCGAACGCCTCGTTGCCCTGAATGCCGAGCGCGCCGCCGAGGAAAAGCGCGGCATAATCCATTGGTTGCGCCCGGACTATCAGGCCAAGAGCCAAAAAGAAATGGTCTTGCCGCAAGGCGAAGGCAAATCCGTGAAACCGGCCAAGGCCAAGCCCGTCAAACCCGCCCGCGCCACCAAAACCGCCTAGCCGAAGAAAATGGCCGAGCGCGTGCAGGCCGTCGAAGCCGCGTTGCACCGCAACGGCACCGCCACCCCCGCCGAACTGGCCGGACAATTCAAGCGGCCCAACCCGCCGACGTTGCGAAAATTCTCGAAACGCTGGTGACGATGGGACGCGCCCGCCAGCAGGGCGGAAAGTTCAGCCGATAAATCACTCATTCAATCCGCTCAATGCGGATGCAAATGATGCAAGATATGCGGACGCTCCAAACCGTGCGCCAGCATCAGCCTTTCATCCGACAATAACTCCACCGTGCGCCCGTCGGCAATAATCTCGCCGTGATCCAAAATGATGGTCCGCGCGCACAGTTCCACCGCCAGTTCCAAGTCATGCGTGGCAATCAGCTTGGTTGCGGGCAATGTCCGCAGCATCGCCTTGAACTCGCGCCGTCCACGCGGATCGAGGTCGCTCGTCGGTTCGTCCAGCACCAGCACCGCTGGTTTACACGCCATCACGCCGGCCAGACACGCGCGGCGCTTCTCCCCGTGGCTCAAATGATGCGTTTGCCTTTGCTCAAATCCAGCCAGACCGACTTGCGCCAAAGATGTTTTCACGCGCGCGGCAATTTCGGTTTCATTCAGGCCAAGCTGTTGCGGGCCGAACGCCACGTCTTCCGCCACCGTCGGACAAAACAACTGGTCGTCCGGGTCTTGAAACACCAGCCCGACCTGACGGCGGATTTGCTCCAGATTTTTGGCCGCGACAGGGTCGCCATAAATTTTCACCGCGCCATCGCCGGAGAGTTTTTCCGGCAGCAATCCGTTCAGATGCAGCAACAGCGTGGATTTGCCGGAACCGTTCGGCCCGAGCAGCGCGATGCACTCGCCAGGCAGCACGCGGAAGCTGATGCCGCGCAGCGCTTGTGTGCCGTCGCGGTAGCAGTATTTCAGATCGGTGATTTCGATGGCGTTCATATCATTTCCAACCGCGCGCACACATGGCGTTGTAAATCCGCTCCGCTCGTTCCGACGCCCGCACAAAGAGTTGCCCCACCACCGACGCCAGCGCCAGCCATTGCCAGCGCCGTCCGCGCGTGAACGTCCGGCTCGCGCGGGCGCGGCGCATCCGCTCCGCCTCGTCCGCCAGCACGAACAGATACCGGTGCATCAGCGTCAGCGTGGTGACGAAGATCCACGGCACGCGCAGTCGTTGCAGCACGCGCAATAATTCCGTGAACGGCGTGGTGTTCGAGAGCAGCAGGGTTGTGAGCAGGCACAAATTTGCCTTGAGCATCACCACCGCGAAAATCTTGCCGCCACCCGGCTGAAACCACATCAGGCCCGCCACGCCCAGCACCAGCGGTTCCAGCAGCAGCAGCCGTTTCAGTAAATGCCAGAGGGGAATCTGGCTGACCGCCAGCAATCCGGCGACCACGGCCCCCACGATTAGCAATCCGGTCACGGCTGTGCGCGGTAGCAGCACGACCGTCAAAATCAAGACCAGCGCACCGGCCAGTTTCCCGCCTGCCGGCCAGTGTTCCAGCGGGCCATGTTCATGACCGTTGCCGTGGTTGTGGGGATGTGAATGATGTCCGCCCATGTTGGGTGACGCCGGTTCGGGAATGCCGTTCAGCGCGTTATTACTTATTTATTTGACCGTAACACCACATTTATTACTATGCGTTTAGTTCGTAACACTTTAAGCAAACGCGTTGACCGAGCAAGATTATATGCACATACCCGACGGTTTCCTCGATGCCAAAACCCTCGCCCTCACCGGTGCCCTGTCGGCGGGCGGACTCGCCGTCGCCGCGCGGCAGGTCAACCGCACACTGCCGCGCAACAAGATTCCCCTGATGGGACTCGGCGCAGCCTTCGTCTTCGCGGCGCAAATGCTCAATTTCCCCGTGGCCGGCGGCACCTCCGGCCATCTGCTCGGTGGCGTGCTGGCGGCGGTGCTGTTGGGACCGGGCGCGGCAGCCATCGTGATTGCGTGCGTCCTGCTCGTGCAGGCGCTGCTGTTCAGCGACGGCGGCGTGCTGGCGCTTGGGGCGAACATTTTTAACATGGCCTTCATCGGCGCGATGGTCGGCTACACCATTTACCGCGCGGTGTTCCGGTTTCTGCCCGGACTGCGCGGGCGCATCGCAGCCGTGTTTTTCGCCGCGTGGTGTTCCACCGTGCTGGCGTCGTTGACCTGTGCGGGTGAACTGGCCTTGTCCGGCACGCTCGCGCCCGCCGTCGTGTTCCCCGCCATGCTGGGCACCCACGCGCTCATCGGCATCGGCGAAGGGTTGATCACGTCGCTGGTGATTCTCACGATTGCGCGGACGCGACCGGATTTGCTGGAAACCGAAACCGCCCCAGCCACGCGCGGCACGGGCTGGGAATTTCTGGCCTTCGGCCTCGTCATCGCGCTGGGACTGGCCATTTTCGTTTCACCTTACGCCTGCGCCTGGCCGGATGGACTCGACAAGGTCGCAGAAAAATTTGGCTTTGAAGGCCGTGCCGCCACGCTCATCAAGACGTGGATTCCCGATTACAAAATGCCCGGCATCAGTTCGGAAGGCATTGCCACCGCCGTCGCCGGAGGCATTGGCACGCTCATCATGTTCGGCCTCGCCTGCGTGGTGGGCCGCGTGCTCGTGCGGGAAGAAAAAACTCCCAAGACCATTGACTAAGCCCTTTCAACTTTTGCCCCGAAATTCTTGAACGCGCTCCGCCCAGCCCAACGAATAGACGATGACCGCCACGCGGCGTTCACGCTCATTGAGTTGCTGGTCGTGATTGCCATCATCGCCATTCTGGCGGCACTGCTGTTGCCCGCCTTGGCGAGTGCCAAGGAACGCGGCAAGCGCGCGGCGTGTGAAAGCAACCTCCGTCAGACTGGACTGGCGACACAAATGTATGCCGATGAAACCAAGTCCTACCCGCCCGCCTGGATTGATTCCACTACGCGCTGGATGGATTTGCTCAAGCCGTTCGTCGGCAAAACTTCCGGCGTGTATCTGTGTCCGTCGGATTTGAAGAAAATCCCGGTGACGTGGGACACGAACATTTTTTTGAGCTACGGCATCAACACCTTCAACTTCGCCGGCAACGCTTATTGTTTCTGGTATGGCGTCCAAGCGAACAGCGTCCGCCATCCGTCAGGCACGATTGTTTATGCCGATTGCACGCCGGGTAAATACTACTGCGGCGGCGGCAGTTCCTTCACCAATCCCGTCGTGGACGTGGATTATCGCCATCCGAAAAGCGGTTTCGTGGCCGCGTATTGTGACGACCACGTTGAATACAAGAAAATCACCACCAAAGACGAATGGGATGCTTCCCAATAAATCACTCTGACACCATGAAAACATTTATGAAAAACATCACATCGAAGAAACTAAATCGAAGTTTAATTCTCAAATTGGCGGTCGCACTGCTGGCGTTGAGCGGCAGCGTGGCCTCCGCCCAATTCAACGTGCTCCACTCGTTCACCGGCGGAGCGGACGGAGCCAATCCGTATTATGGCGCGCCGGTCATTTCCGGTTCGATGCTTTACGGCACGGCCAATCAAGGCGCGGCGGGCGGCGGCGTAGTGTATTCAGTCAACACGGATGGCAGCGGTTTCGCCGTCTTGCACACATTCACCAATGCCGCACCGGACGGCTATCAACCGCTCGGCTCGCTGGCGTTGAGCGGATCGACGCTTTACGGCACGACCTACTACGGCGGCAACGCCAATGGCATATCCGGCGTTGGCACCGTCTTTGCGATCAACACGAACGGCTCCAGTTATCAAAACTTGCACAGCTTCACTTCCAGCACCGGCTACAAACCTTACAGCGCCGTGATCGTGGATGGTTCCACGCTTTACGGTATGACCTACTACGGCACGGGCACAGGCGTCGGATCGATTTATTCGCTGCCCACCAGCGGCGGCAGCTTTACCAACTTGCATACTTTTGCCGGCGGCACGAACGACGGCTCGCGACCGTTGGGCGGTTCGCTCTTGCTGAACAATGGCGTGCTCTACGGCGCGACTGTTCATGGCGGCACAGGCAGCTTGATTGGCACCGGCAACGATGGCGTGGTTTTCAGCGTCAATCCCGATGGCAGCGGCTACACCAATCTCGTCAATTTCACCGGCGGCACAACCAACGGCGCGAATCCTTATGGCGGCTTGACGCTGGTCGGCTCAAAATTTTATGGCACGACCCGTGTTGGCGGCACGGCGAACTTGGGCACCATCTATTCGTTGAACACCGATGGCAGCGGTTATAGCGTGTTGTTTAATTTCACCGGCGGTGCGACGAATGGCGCGAATCCCAACGGCGCATTGACTTCCGTTGGATCATTTCTCGTGGGCACGACCAAAGCCGGTGGCAGCAGCAATCTCGGCACGTTGTTCAAGATTGGTTTGGATGGCAGCGGTTTCAGCATCATGCACAGTTTCACTGGCGCGGACGGTTCCAGCCCCGTCGGCGACCTGGCCTATACCAACAACACGCTTTACGGCTGGACTTCCACCGGCGGCGCGAACAATTTCGGCACGGTGTTTTCTATGGCAGTCGGAGGCTATGCTTTTGGCGGATTGGGCATGACCAATGTGCTCGCGGGCAACATCGCCAATGGCGGCCTGTTTTGGACGAACATTCCCACCTGGTTGAACGTCGCGCCCAGCCTGCCTTACACCTACCAGGAAACCATTACCGTTCCGGCCTGCAATCGCATCGTCGCCAGTCGGCTGCTCATGACGGTTTGGGGTGGCACGCCGGATTACACCTGCCAGATGACGGTCGCGGTGAATGGCACCAACCTGCCGACGGCGAATCCGTTTGTATTCGGCACGACCGGTGACTTGAACGCCCTGTTTAGTAGCGACGCGCCGTGTGCTTACGGTTCGGGCTATGGCGTCTGGCTGGTGGCAGTTCCCATTCCGGCGGGAATGCTTTTCACGAATGGCACGCCCAACTCGATCAGCGTGACCGAAGCGACGCCGGACAGTTTCGATGGACGCATCCAATATGTCGGACTCACGGCCGTTTATCAAAGCAGCGCGTTGACCAATGCGTTTGCTTACTCAGTTGCCGAAGGCAGCGGCGATATTTACAGTTCGCCGGCGTCGGGCGAAGTTAGTCAGCGCACCGCTGTATTCGCGCCGGTCAATCCCGCAAACGCGACCAACGCCACGCTCACCGCGCTCTATACCTACGCCGACGCCAACAACGACCGCCTCTACTTCAACGGCGCGCAATACGGCGGCGACGACGTTGCGCAGTGGAGCGGACCGGCCAACTACGGACCTAGCGTGGTGACCTTCAGTCTGACGAATCTGCTCGCTGCCAACGCAGTCACTTTTTCCGTATCCACAAACGACGTGCCCGCTCCGCAAGAAACCAGCCTGCGTCCGCAATTTGCCGTCTTGGCTGTCACCAGTCCCGGCACGGCAGGACAATTGGCCATCACCGGCATCAACGCCACCGGCGCGCATCTGACTTGGTCCGGCCCGACGCTGGCAAATTATTCGATTGAATCCACCACCAACCTGTCGCCTGCGGCTTGGAATACCGTCACCAATTTCACCGGCACCAGCAGCACAATGACATTTACCGACAGCGCGGCCACCAACAGTGCCAGCCGATTTTACCGCGCCAAGACACGATAGCTCAAATTCCAAAAGCGAATATCGAAACACACCTTGCGGCAGATCGGCTTTAGCCTCTGCCGCAAGGTTGTTTTTCAGCCAGCCCTACCTCGGTAACTTTTCACAGTCTGGCGCAGAATGCGGTCCTTGTCGGCAGCAATCTGGCGTTGCAATTCCAATTCAGCGGCGGCAAGTGTGTCGAGCCGGACATCATCCTTTTTCCACAAGCTGTCGGCGTATTGCCAGCCGGCTTTGCAGAGGATGTCCGTCACGCACAGGTAATTTTCCATCGTAAAGTTTTTCGGCTTGGAGCGCAGATAGGCCAGCAGCGTGCGCTTTGATTCAATCGCGCGTTCCTGCCATTCCAGATTGCCCGGTTGACTCATGCAGGAAAGGCCGGTGAAACACATTTTGCGGCAGGGTAAGGACAATGGCGGCAACCGCTGCCGCAACAATAGCCGCGTCGTAGATGATACGCGGCGGTGAAAACCATCAGCCCGCCATCAAAATAATAATCACCGGGTAAAATCTTTGGCGTCGCGCCTCGACTTGCTTTGGCGCGATGAAATTTCGTCACGCAGGCGCGGCAGATGCAGGCTTTGTTCCGTAAATCCGCCGGGACTTGCGCGAGCAGTTCGTCGGGAATTTTTGCGTGAAAGCACCAGCACGGGCCCTTGTAGGCATCCGCCGTGCAAAGCTGGCAGTCGTTCGCCCCACCGCAGAGCGGACAGCGGCTGGCATCAAAAGTTTTTGCCGTCGGCGAATCCATTTCAGCAGACTGCCGGGGTTGGACGAAAAACCGGCCAGCGCCATTCCGCCGTGCGCAATGCGCCGAAAAGTAGTGCGGCATAAAACAGATCGCTCGTCAGCGTGTTCCAGAAAAACGGAATCGCAGCGGTGAAACATTCCGCCAAGCCCGCACCGTTTTTGGGATAATACGAACCCATCGCCCAGACACCAAAGTTGGTGACGGCGAAAAATAAAATTGCCCCCGCCACGGCAGCGAGGCCGATGCGTCCGACGCTTTGGCTTCGCTTGACCCAAAAACCGAGGCAGACTATGAGCGCGAAGCAGCCGTAAATCACGGGAGTAAGCAGGCTGAATCCCAAGATCAAATCGCTCAAAAACATCGCGGCCAACGGCAGGACAAAGGCCAGCCGTTTGCTGGCGATGGCTGCGCCGCCAAACAGCGCGAGCGCCGCGACGGGACTGAAATTCGGCGGATGCGGAATCAGCCGCGACAGGGCGGCGGCCAGAATCATGCCGGTGAGGAGTAGGATGCGTGGTTTGTTCATAATGGTTTTAGTTGAGGTCATACATGGAGTTGCTGACGGAAAGGAAGCCCGTGCCGGGCGCAATGGGAAAAGGGTCCGAAGAGTTGGTGCAGCAGTCGCGCAACGATTCGGCGTGGCCGTCGCAAAAGGCGGCGTTACTGCGATTGCGGTGGCGAAAGCCCTGCGTGCCGGAATAGCGTCCGTCAAAATCCGCGTCGCCGGGATTCGGGAACGGCGCACGCATGAATTTATTCGCACCGTTGGCATATTGCCCGTCGCCGAAAATCACCGTTTTGACTGGATGCAGGACGGCGGAAGTTTTGGCCGGTTGCTCGATGGCTTCGCCCTGCCCGTGGCCGAGGTAGCTGGTGTTATAATTATAGCCGGTGTAGGGATTGTCCGCCCAATTCGCGCCACCTTCATACGACGGGCATTGCTGAATTTGTGCGTTGCCTTGACCTTCCCACAAAATTCCCGGCTTGACGGTGGCGTTCCCGGCGGCGTCGTAAGTCGTGCTTAAATCCCAGCAATAAAAATTACCGTCGTCATCCATGTATTGGGCGATGGGATAAAATTCGTCGTTGTCGCCGGCATAAATGTGCGCGGCAATAAGCATCTGACGCAAGCCACTCAGGCATTGAATGCTTCTGGCCTTGGCCTTGGCTTGAGCCAGCGCGGGCAACAGCAGTGCCGCCAATATCGCAATGATGGCGATGACGACGAGCAATTCAATCAGCGTGAACGCGGAATTTCGCGCGGCGCGTCCGCGCTGGACGAACGCGCCGGCGAATTTCGATTGCGAATTTTTATTGCGGCAGTTCACGGAACAATCAACTGCACACGGTAAAACGCGTTGCCTGCCGGTGCGTTGGTGTCTTGCCAAGTGACCGGTTGAGTGCCGGAAATCGTGTTGGTGTAGATCGGCGTCCAGTTCACGAGGTCGGTGGAGCGTTGCAAAACGTGCGGGCAATTCGCCACGGGCGTGAACTGGAAAGCGAAGCCGTTCGTGGAATTTTGCGCGCTCAAATTCGGCGGCACAATTTGCGAAACGACGAACGCGGTAAAATTCGTCACGCCCGCGACGAGAACTTGGTTCTTCGCCGGATTGAAGGTGAATGGCTGTGAAGTCCAGTTGGTGCTGTTCCACTGATACACGCGCAGGTCGCTGCCGTTGCCGGAATAATTGTCGCCCGCGCGCAAGCCGATGTTGGCTTGAAGCGTCACCGGATTCGTGTCCGCGAGCGAACGCGCTTGGAGTTGATACGCGCTGGAGACGCTGCCGACGACCGGCGCGAACGAGGAGAACTCGTGCAGGCTGACGGTGCTGACTCTGGAGTTTGTGCTGATGGAAGCAAAATTGAGCGAGATCAACGTCTGGCTCAAATCACTCGGCTTCTGAAAATTCAAATTGGTGACGCCGGAAACCAAATTCGCCGGCAGGATTGAAAGTGCGTCGCCAACGGCCACTGGATTGACCGCGCCAACCGCGTCAATAACCGTGTAGTCGCTTGCGCCCGCCGCGATGCGGACATATTGAATCCACGGCAGGCCGGATGCTTTCACGCTGTAACCCGTGCCGCCGCACGCGTTGTTGAATCCGTCAAGCACACTGGCAACGGTAGTGCCGGACGCGAATGAAAATGCGGGATTGAGCGGTTTATTTTCATTCATTTGTTCGTCGGTCCAAGCGTGGTTGGCATCATCCCAGCGATACGCATTCTCCGGCGTCGGCGCGCCCGTGTTTGGATAAGTGAACCAGTTCGTGCCGTCCTGGCTGACGGAAATGACGGTGGAATGACCGAAATAACCCGTGCCGCTAACATAGGCGACGCCCATGTCCGTGGCATCACTGACCGCGCCGCCGGTATATCCCCCTGCTGTATAAAATGTATAACCGAACAATGTGAAATCCAGACCGTAAGGATTGTTGGGGTCGCTGTAAATTTTGCGGCCCATGTTAACGACCACATAACCGTTGGCGTTGATCTTGGTCAGCACATTGCTGCCGTTAGGGTCTTTGTAAAACGCACCTTCCACTATCTTGGTTCGATGAACTGCCGCCGAGGGCGAACCATTGCGAAATTTCAGCGTCGGATGTCCCAGGAGCGCAGCCGGATCATTGTAAGGAGCCGATGTGTTGACGTTGTAGTTGCTGACGACTTGCACCGCGAAATCATTCGTGTTGCAAGCGTAGGCGAAGTAAGTGCCATCAGGTGAAACCGGCGCGTGCTTGTGAATGTTGTAAGCCGCGTTCGTGGCGGATTCATATTCTCCCGCCGCGACGGAAAAGGCGAACCACGAACCGTTGGTCACGGTCGTGGCATCCAGACCAAAATTATACACCCACTGACCGTGATAACCCGCCGAAAAATAGGTGGTATCCGTCGGCGTCCAATAATTCGTCGTGCCACGATTGGGCGACGAGAAAAATCCACCCGCGCCGTTCGTTTCATTCCACGTTTCCCAATTCGGCCCATACAAGCCGCCCCAATACAAATCACCGCCGTTGAGCGCGTGCGCGGAGTCAATGTTTACCGTGGCGTTGGTCAACAGGCCATTGACAATGTAATTCGTGCTGGTGCCATCCGTAATGCCGATGACGCCATTGCCGTTGAGGTTGTAACCGATGCCGTCAACAAATGCGCCATATTCCGAGATGGACTCGACGAAGTAGAGCTTCGGATCGGCGGCAAGAATGGCATCGCGCATTTGCGTGCCGGTGGCCGTGCCGTTGAAGCGATAGCCCCACACGAGCGTTTTGTCCGCAACCGGAACGGGCACGGTGGAGTTCGTCAATGATTCCGGCACGCTCCACTCGATGATGAGCGCGGCGCGATTGGTGCCGGAGCCGGTCCAGATTTGGATGTCATCCAGCGAAATCGCTGGTGATTTGGAGACGAGAAACAAGCTGGCTAACGCCAGCGCGAAACTAACTTTTTTCATTATGCTGATCTTTCAATTTTGTTTCGTGAATAAAATTCACGAAACGGTTTCTGTTGAGAGACCAGCGCGAAGCCGGAAGGCGTTTGAAAATAAAAAACCTCCAGACTTCGCAAACGAGGAATGGAGGTAAATTCGACGAGCCGCCCAAAAAACAGTTTGGACGGACTGGCCTCATCCTTCTCTTTGCGGAGAAGTTGCCAGCCTTACTCAAGGCGGGCCGGGATGAGCATTTTCTAGCCGGTATCCTGACTCCGGGCATCAAACCTTGCTCCGGCCTTCCCGCGTTTTCACGCAGTGGCTTGTTGGAGCTTGTAGCCCGTCACAGTGGCGCAACCGTCCCCGAATTTCACGGGGTTCCCTGGTCACCAAAAAATGTTCTGACCGGTCATTTCGACCGGCTGTGTCAAAGAGCGTTTTTAGAATGTCATTATCACCGGGGGTTTGACAACATAAAAGTGTGTGACGATTGACAATCAAAGTGTGATGACAAAAAATCTGCCCATGTTGTTGGTGTCACAGTTAATCTATTTGCCCTAAATCAAATGACCGCCGTTGACCAACTCCGCGAATTGTTACATCACATCGCCGCTTTCCTTGTCTGGCCGGTATTGCTTGGCTTGCTGGGATTGCTGGCTGCCATTCTGATTTCCGTCGGCGCGTTTTTGCGCGAGGCATGGGATCGCCGTTCCGGCCGGCGTTCCGGCTTGGAACGCGCACAGCAGGCGCTGGATGAAATCGCCGCCAGGCAAGCGGGCGAAGGACTCGACTTGCGGCTGGAAGAAGTCCTGCAAAACACCGAACGCGAACGCTGGCGGGCGCTTGGCCGATTGCGGCTCGCCGTGCGCGTCGGTCCGTCGCTTGGACTCATGGGCACGCTCATACCGATGGCCGATGCGTTGCAGGGTTTGGCCGACGGCAATTTGCCCGCGCTCGCCAGCAACATGGTCACGGCTTTTGCCGCCACCGTCATCGGTCTGACCATCAGCGTGACGGCTTATCTCATCGCCGCCGCCCGCGAAAGCTGGGTGCGCGCCGATTCACAGGCGTTGGCGTTCCATGCCGAACGGGTTTTGCGCGCCGCCAAAGGAAAGGAATGACCATGCGCTTCGTTCATCGCCATCGCCTTTCCGCCCACGGGCCAGCCCCCGGACAGGACGAAGACCCGCTCGCCGGCATTGCGAATCTATTTGATGTCAGCGTGGCTTTCATTGTCGCGTTGCTTATCGCGCTGTTTGCGTTGTTTTCATCCGGCAAGCTGCTCGATAAAAATGCCAACGTCACGCTGGTCAAGCAGACCGAGAACGGCGAAATGGAAATCATCACCAAGCAGGGCGCGCAAATCAAAGTCCAGAAGGTGACGGATAAAACTCTTTCCGGCCAAGGCACACGGCTGGGCACGGCGTATCGCCTTGCCAACGGCCAGGTGGTTTATGTGCCGGACGACGAGGCCAAGCCGAAATGAGCGAGGCGTGAAGTCATTCGCACCATTGCTCGTTCTCGCCGCGTGCCTTCTCGGCCTGCCCGCCCAATCCGCGCCGGTGAAAGTCGCGTTGCTCACCGGCGACTCACAATCGGCCGCCGCCATTGGCGCGATCACGGAACTGCGCCGTGATGCCGCGTTAAAGGACGTGACCATTCGCTCCTTTCCGCGCATTGAATTGTCCGATGCTGACCGGCAGTTTGTGCGTGAAAGCGACATCATCATCGGCTACACCCGCTACGGTGCATTGCTCCGAGCACTTGTGCCGGAGATTCGTGCGGCGGCAGACCGGGGCGGTTTTGTCGCTGGCGTGGGTGGAACACTCGACCCGGAATTTGCCGACCTTGGTTTCAAACGCGATGCCGCACTCGCCGCGTATTTCGATGTGGGCGGACAGGCGAATCTGGTGCAGATGGTTCGCGCCGCGCTTGCCCGAAAGCTTTTCCCCGGATTGAAATTCCTGCCGCCGTCGGTTTTCCCGGAAATTGGTTTTTTCGATCCTGCCAGCCGCCGGGCGTTCACGCGGTTTGAAGATTATTCCGACGCCTATCTCGCCGGGAAACCGGAAAATCGCGAGCGTCCGTGGGTTGGCGTTTATTTCTCGCGTGACACGGCCACGTCCGGCCAGACTGAATTGCTTTCCGCCATCAATGCCGCGTTGGAAGCGCGCGGATTCAACGCGCTTTTCGGCTTCGGGTATCCGGCAGACGCCGCTTTGCCGGTTTTGTTTCTCGACACGAACAGCCACAGCCGCGTCGAGGCCATCGTCGGGCTGACGCTGAAAATCGGAAATGTTCCGTCCAAGCTCGCGCCGGTGCTGGCGCAGCTTGATGTTCCGATTCTCAATGCCATCGCCTTGAACAGCCAGAGCCGCGCCGAGTGGGAACGCTCCGCCAGCGGACTCGATTTCATCGAGCGCTCCTGGCAAGTCGGCAGCGCGGAACTCGCAGGCGCGATTGCGCCAACGATTGTTGCCTCAAAAGAAAAGCTCGTGGACGTGGCCACCGGCGAAACCTATGTGATGACCATGCCCATTGCTGAGCGCGTCGAGCGGCTTGCCGACCGCGTGCAGGCGTGGGTGAAGTTGCGTCACGAGCCGCCAAAAGAACGCCGCGTCGCGATCATTTACTACAATTATCCGCCGGGGCGAGAGAGCATCGGCGCATCGTATTTGAACGTCCTGCCGCAATCGCTGCTGCAAATTCTCAACCATCTGCGCGCCGATGGTTTTGCGGCCAATGGCGCACCGACGAACGCCGATGAATTGTTCACCGCCATTCGCACGTTCGGAAACAATCCCATGCCGGGAACCAATGCCGCCGCCGAGTTGGATAAGCTCGCGCGTTCTGGCCGCTGCCAACTGCTGCCCATTTCCGAGTATCGCGTATGGTTCGATCAATTGCCGGAAAGTTTGCGCGCCCAAATCGTCGCCAAATGGGGCAAGCCGGAGCAGAGCAAAACGATGGTCTGGCGCGACGAAACCGGAAAGCCGTTCTTCGTTTTCCCCGCGCAGCGCTGGGGCAATCTGCTGTTTGCACCGCAGCCGACGCGCGGCTGGGATCAGGACATTGAGGCCGTCTATCACGATGTCACGCTCCCGCCGCATCACCAGTATCTGGCGTTTTATCTGTGGCTGCAAAAGAACTTTCAGGCGGACGCGATGGTTCATGTCGGGACACACGCCACGCACGAATGGTTGCCGGGCAAGGAAGTCGGATTCACCGCCGCTGACACGGGCGAAGTCATTGTCGGCGCAGTGCCGCAGTTGTATCCGTTCATCGTGGATGACATCGGCGAAGGCTTGCAGGCGAAGCGCCGCGCGATGGCGACCATCATCACACATCTGCCGCCGCCGCTGGACCGCGCCACGCTCAATCCTGAACTTCGCGAAATTTCCGGCCTCATCAACGACTACAATGTCGCCCGCGAAAAAGGTTCGCTTGCCGGCACCGACATGCTCCACGAAATTGCGCGACGCTGCGAAAAAACCGGGTTATTCAAAGACCTCGGCCTCACGCTCGCGCCGAAAGCGCAACTCAACGCCGAGCAGCTTGAAGCGATTGACGATTACATCGAAAAAATTGGCGAGCGGATGACGCCGTTTGGAATGCACACGTTTGGCGTTGCACCGGACGAGGCGAAACGGGCCGCCACCGCCGAGGCCATTCTTTCGCTTGAACCGAATCTTTCGCCCGACGAACACGCGCGGCGCAAAGCAGATTTGATGGCGCGCATCGAAGCTTCCGCCCATGCCGAACTCGACGCACTTTCCGCTGGTCTGGCCGGTCGTTACATCGCCGCCGGGCCGGGCAATGACCCGATTCGCAATCCCGACGCGCTGCCGACGGGAAAAGATTTTTACGGCTTCGATCCGTCGCGACTGCCCACAACCGCAACCTTCGCCGCTGGCTCGCGGCTGGCGACGGATTTTGTCGCATCCTATCGCAAACGGCACGACGGACAATTTCCCGACCGGCTGGTTTTCAATCTTTGGGGCACAGAGACGAGCCGGCATGAAGGCGTGATGGAGGCGCAAATTCTTGCGCTCATGGGCGTGCGTCCGCGCTGGGACGCGCGCGGTCGCGTGCAAGGCGTGGAGTTGATTCCACAGACGGAACTCGGCAGGCCGCGCGTGGATGTCACCGTGATTCCGTCCGGCCTCTATCGTGATTTGTTTCCGAATCTGATGCTGTTGCTCGATCAGGCCGTAAACGTGGTGAAGACAGACACCAATGCCGACAATCCGCTGTTGCGGAACATCGCCGCCGCGCGCGCCGAACTTGAAGCCCAAGGCGTCGCGCCCGCCGAAGCCGAGCGGTTTGCGTCGGTGCGATTGTTCAGCGTGCCGTCGGGAACTTACGGCGCTGGACTCGACCACGCCATCCAGCAGGCGGACAGTTGGACGAATGAGCAGCAGGTTGCCGGCGTGTTTTTCAACCGCATGAGCCATTTGTTCGGGCAGGGATTTTGGGGAACGCGCGCGGCATCGGGCACGAACGCCGATCTTTCGCCGACGTTGCTGCGGCTGGCGTTGAAGGGTGCGAAAGGCGTGGTTCACAGCCGTTCCTCGAATGTCTATGGCGCGATAGACAGCGACGATTTCTACCAATATCTCGGCGGCACGGCGATGGCCGTGCGCGAGGTCAACGGCAAACCGGCGGAAACGCTCGTCACGGATTTGAGCAATCCGAACGCCGGTGAAACCATGACGCTCGAACGCTACATGGGCCGCGAAATGCGGGCGCGTTATTTGAATCCCAAGTGGATTGAAGCCATGTTCAATGAAGGTTATTCAGGCGCGCGGATGATCCGCCAAGTGACGGACAATCTTTGGGGCTGGCAAGTCACCGTGCCCGACGCCGTGGGCGACGCGAAGTGGCAGGAGATGTTTGAAACCTATGTGCAAGACCGTCACGCGCTCGGCATCCGCGAGAAATTCAAAGCCGCCGAAAATCTTGCCGCCTACCAGGCGATGGTGGATCGAATGCTTACCGTCATCGAAAAGGGCTACTGGAAGGCGTCGCTGGAAACCATTGCGCGTTTGAAACAGGTGCAAACCGATCTTGTTCCCGCCGTCGCGGCGGAAAACGCAACCATCACCAAACGCGCCGAAGCGCTGCTTGGCCCTGCGCCCAGCATGACTTCACCGGCCATCGCGCAGTCAACTCCAGCGGCAAAACCTACGTCCGTCGTGCGCGGTCATGTGCTGGAGGAAAAGCCACACGCCGATACCCCGGCACACATCAGCGGCAAAAACTCGTCGTTGCTTTCGTTGTCAACGGGACTCGCTTCACTCGCATTGATGACTTTTGGCTGGTGGCGGGGTGGGCGAATCAACCTCAAGCCACCGGAGCGAAATCCTCACGCTGACAAATGACAAATGCGATTTAACAGCACCCCAATTACTGTGCGCTTGATGACATTGGCGAATCTCCTTTGCCGTCCCATGCTTTTTCATTAACATCGTTGGCGTGCGTTCCGCAGTTAAATTTGTCACAGTGCTGGTGCTGGTCCTTTCGTTGGGACTGCATTGGTCATTGCTGCAAACCATCGCGTGGACAACGATGCTCGCGAATAATCTGCGCACACATTCCGTAGCTGAGGCAATGTCAGACACCTTCGACGGCAAACATCCCTGTTGTCTCTGCAAGGCCATCGCTGCCGGGAAAAAAACGGAGAAAAAATCTGAAGCCGTCTCGCCAACGCTGAAGCTGGAATTTCCGCCCGTTGCCAAGAAAGTCTTTCTGATTCCGCCCGCGCAATTTGAAGTTTTGCCGATGGCGGATGTCTTTGCCGAATCTCTGTTCCAAAAACCGCCAGTGCCGCCGCCGCGCGGATTCTTCGTTTAATCCATCGCAGTTTTCCCGGCCAACGTCGTGAGATGTGGGCGTAATTTAATTCCTTTTAACTTGAGGGCGTCTTGTGGCGTCCTCGCAATATCTATTTTTGAAAATGAAGAAAAATCTTTTGTTAGCAGTAGTTTTGACCGCTGTGGGCGCGCAAGGCGTTTCCGCAGCCATTCTCACCCAAGTTCCAATGCAGGGCAGCATGGCCATGCCGATGGTCTCGTATCACGCAGACGATGGCACGATTCATGTGATGATGCCCAATGTCCGTGCCGCAGCTCACACCGTTGCTGGTGAGCAATCCAAGCGATAGTTTTGATCCCGCAGACCCGTGGTTCAGCGCGCTCGATCCAAGCGCACAAGGGGCAGCGTTCAGTCGGCGCTACGGATTCGTAATGGACTCGATGACAGACACGCTGCCGGGGAATACGCAAATGTGGATTCGCAAGCTCACCGGCCCGGCTGACTTAAAATTCTATCGCTACGCCGATACCGCACCGAAAGCATTGACTCCCATCTTTGGCACCGATGGTGCGACCAATGCGCTTTACTGGAACGGCATGATGTTTCATCCCGTGGTGGCTGTGCCGCCGGGAACAAATGGATACACCGCCACATTTGAAGTGTATCTCGTCAATACCACGACGGGAGAAGAAGTGGCGAATTCCAGCAGTGGCACGCTCACCTTCAACTGGACGAATGTTTCCGACGGACGCCCGGCCTTGAGTCTCGCGCAAAAAATCGTTGTCGCGTGGCCGTCTGCCACGGTGACGAATTGGGTGCTGGAATCCGCCTCCGCAGTCACCTCTACGACATGGAATTCTGTCACCAATACGCCAGTCACAGTGGATGGGCAACCGTGTGTCATCCTTGATCGGAACGCGACGCAGCAGTTCTTCCGTATGCGCTACGTTCCGTGATCTGACGCGAGCAATTCATGTTTCCGTCATCGGAAATTAACCACGCAGTCTCCGGCTTGCGGGCCAAAAGCTCCAAGCCGGAAGCCTGCGGCGGCTTCACGCTGATTGAACTATTGGTGGTCATTGCCATCATCGCGCTGCTGGCGGCAATGCTGCTGCCTGCATTGTCGCGAGCCAAGGAATCTGCCCGCGTCGCACAGTGTTTGAGCAACCAACGTCAGATCGGCTTGGCCGTGCGGCTGTATGCGGATGACAACGATGATACGTTTCCGCGCAGCCAACACTCTGCCTTTGCCAACGGCCAGTTGGCGTGGGAACGCGCCATTGCGCCGCAGCTTGGTTCAACCACGACGGCTTGGACGAACCTGCTCAATGGCGTTTATCATTGTGCCAGCAGCAAACTCACGACGCCGTTGAGTTACGGGATGAACGTCTATCTCGAAGTCGGCCCCGATGACGACTACACCGGCAAACCGCAAACCTGGCATAAACTCGCCCGGATTTCCAAACCATCCACCACCATCATCGCAGCGGAACCGGGCACGGCTGCGGATCACATCATGGCGCACTTCTGGATTTCGCAGGCGGATGGCTTTGATGAAGTGGATGCCAAACGCCATGCGCAAAAAGCCAATTACACCTTTGCCGACGGCCATAGCGAACTGCTGCCGCTGGCAAAAACTTACGCGCCACCGCAACTCGATTTGTGGAATCCGTCGCTGGCGCAATGAACAAACCAATTAAATCAATTCTTAACCAATAAACGAAACACCACCATGAAAATTCAACCAGTGAAAACATTTCCGACGCTGGCCGCGCTATTCTTTGCCGTGACTGCGTTCGCCCAAACAAACACCAATGTCACACACTACATTGTCAAAGGCGTGTTCAAGGAATCGCGCGCCGACGGGCGCAAGGCCGTCATCAAGCACGAGACGATTCCCGGCTACATGGACGCGATGACGATGCCGTTCAACGTGAAAAATCTCACCGAGTTGAAACCACTCAAGCCTGGCGATGAAATCACCTTCCGGCTGTCCGTCACCGATACGGAAGATTGGATTGATGAGATCAAAAAAACTGGCGAGCGCACCCCGACACCACCGCCCGCGCCGCCGCCGTTGAACATCACGCAGGAGCTTGAGCCGGGTGCGCTCATGCCAGATTGCATTTTAACCAATCAATCCGGGCTGGCGATCCGCACCGGTGACTTCAAGGGCGGCGCGCTGGCGTTCACATTCTTCTTTACGCGCTGTCCCTTGCCGACGTATTGCCCGCGCATGAACAACAATTTCGGCGCGGTGCAAACCACGTTGCAAACCGACGCCACACACACGAACTGGCAGTTGCTTTCCATCTCGTTCGACCCGCAGTTTGACACACCGTCGCAACTCGCCGCGCAGGCGAGCTTTTATCAGGCCGATACGAACCATTGGAATTTTGCTACGGCTGACCCGGCGGTCATTCGCCAACTCTCCGGCGCGTTTGGGTTGATGTTTATGCGCGACGGCGGATCAATCAGCCACAACCTTCGCACCGTGGTCGTGGATGCCGCCGGGCGTGTGCAGAAAGTTTTCACCGATAATGAATGGCAACCCGCCGAAGTCGTCGCCGAAATGAAACACGCGATGGAAATCAAACCATGAAACCCGCTGGAAACCATCTCGTGCCGGCGCTGATTGCTGCCACGCTTATTGGCGTGGCGGGAGTCGTTGTGGTTTTCTGGATCAAGGCGGAGAAAAGTCGCCGCGCACCGTTGCCGCAATACTCCCATGTCGGCGGGTTTCAACTGATCGAGCGCAGCGGTCGGGTGGTCAGCGACGCGGACATTGCGGGAAAAATTGTCGTGGCGGACTTTTTCTTCGGCAGTTGTTCGGCGGAATGTCTGGTGGTGAGCCGACGCATGAGCGAAGTTCAGCGGCTCACCGCCGGCATGGCCGATGTGATTTTGGTATCCATCACCGTTGACCCGAAGTCCGACACGCCCGAAGCTCTTACTCGCTACGCCACACAATTGAATGCCTCCACCAACCGCTGGCTGTTCCTGACAGGCGAGAAGACGAATATCTGCCCGCTCGTTCAAAGTGGTTTTCTTCTCTCCGTCGGTGAACCGGACAACACGGTCAGCACGGGTTTCATTCACAGCAGCAAGATCGCACTCGTGGACCGTCACGGCATGGTGCGCGGATATTACGACGGCCTTGCCTCGCTTGCGCCTGGTTGGATTGTTCGCGACATACAAAAGCTTCGCTCTGAACCTTAATCAGCAATAAAACCAAAATCTGCTCAACCCATTCTTACCGCCAATCTGTGGCAAGTTTGCAGCAAACTCTTGGGTTCAATTCCACGCCATGACCATTTTCTAAATTCATTTTCGTATAACGCGGTGACGGGTTTGAGACTGCCTAACGGCTCTACGGCTCTTGAAACTGGACAACTCCGTTGCTGTTAGTGTTCTGGCCGGAGTGGTTTTTGGGAGGGAGTTCGCAACGGGTAGAGTCCGGGGCAGCAACCAAATGTCTCGTGAAACGCACTGCTGAAATGGCTGGGGCTGGAATAGCCCACTTCCATCGCCACTTCCGTGACATTTAATCTGCCGGCCTTCAACAATTCCGCCGCGCGTTCCATGCGGAGTTGCCGGATATATTGTGGCATGGTCAAGCCGGTTGCCGTCGAAAATGTCCGGCTCAAGTAAAACGGGCTGCAACCGACCGCGCGACCGATTTCTTCCAGCGTGGGCGGTTCGGCCAGATTCTCGCGCAGCAAAGCGATGACCTTTTCCACGCGCTCGGCGGAAAGCCGCTGCTGCCGTTGGCAGAACAATTCCTGTCCGCCCGGCGCGATAAAAAATAATTCCGCCGCGACTTCCAAAGCCTTGGCCTGATACCAAACCGGTTGCGCCAGCGCGAGCACCGGCGCATCCCGCAGGCTCGCGAGCAATTGTTGCAGCCGGCTCGTCAAGCGCGTGGTCGGCGCGACGGCGGCGGTTTCAGTTTGTCCTGAAACGGCCTCCCGCACGAGCGGGTGCAGTCGCGTGGCGTGTTCACCCAACTGTCGCCGCAGGAAATCAAACGACATTTCAACCGTTAGAAACTGATGACGCTGGCCGGCGGCGCGAATCGCGTGCAACGGTTTTTCGGCGCGACGATAAAAACCTACGGTCAGCGGCGTGAATATGGCCTCGTCTTTATTGAGGGTCACACGACCGTTCCCTTCAAGGTTCAGACAAACTTCGACACTGCCCGGATGAAAACTTTTACCCCAATCAAATTCTCCATTTGCCTTGAAGTCATGCCACTCAAAACTCACGCCCGTGCCGCGCACGCTGCCGTGCAAATGCCGCCAGCCCGCACCCAGGACGCTCCATACTGGGCGTTCGCTGAACGCGGGAATTTCGTCGGTTTTGATATGTCGCTTGGCCGACTTTAACACAGCGCCAGTGTGCCAAGTCTGTTGCGGGGAGCAAATCTCTTGTCACATTGAGGACAAAATATGGCCGGGTGGTGACGGACAAATATCACGTCAATTTTTCAGGTAGCTCTTAAGCATCCAGACGGTTTTCTGGTGCAGCGTAATACGACCAATCATCAAGTCCTGGCTTTCTGCGTCGTTCGCTTCACCCGCCAAGTCCCGCGCCACCGCCGCGTCGGCCAGAAGTTTTTCGTGGGCGGCAATGAGCCGTTTCACATAATCCTCCTGTGACAGCGGAGACGCGAACTCCGGCATCCGCGCCACTTGCGCAAACTTGCCAAGGCCGCCGATGGCGTAATTGCCGAGCGAGCGGATGCGTTCGGCGATTTCGTCAATCGCAGTGAACAATTCTTCATATTGAGTCTGGAACGCCGTATGCAGGGCAAAGAATCCAGCACCTTCGACATTCCAATGCGCCAGATGCGTGAGGGACATCAGGGCGTAAGAGTCAGCCAGCACTTGGTTCAGGCTGTCGGTCAGGGCGGCGTTGATTTTTGTAGTGGAGGATTTCATGTTTTTCATGGCTCTGGTTTAGCAAATCAAATCACTTTTGGGAAGTTGCCAATGCGAAAACTGTGACCACCAACGACAGTGGCGAGAGTTCAGTTCACTTGAACGCACTGATCACCGGCGTGCCGGCCATCGTTGCCAATGGTTGCACCCCCAGCAACCAGAGCGCCGTCGCGGCGGTGTCGCAAGTGTTCACAGGGGCGGTGATTGTGAAGTGCTTTTTCACGCCTTGTCCCCAGACAATCCAGGGAATAGTCATATCCTCTGGCGTTCCTTGGCTATGTCCTTTCCCGTGTCCGCCGTGATCAGCGGTGATGATGATTACGCTGTGCCGGGCGATGCCCGCCTGCTCAATCGCTCGCCGAATGATGCCCAAGGCCGCATCTGTATCCGCAAAGGCTTTGATTTGCTCCGGTGAACCCCAGCCAAATTCATGGCCGACCGTGTCTGGATCAGTGAAATGAATAAAGCAGAGGTTCGGCTTGTTCTTGACGATGTAATCGGCGGCGTTCGTCGCCACCATCTTGGCAAAAATGCTTCCTTCTTTTTTCACTGCTTTGTCACCGCTGTCGCTTTTGATTACCACGACCGCGTTGGAGCTATCATAATAAAACTCATCCACCGTGTTCGGTTGAAGCAAATGGCGGAACTTTTCTTTGCCGACGAACATGGCCGTGGAAAGGCCGGCCTGCTTGGCGGCGGTAAAAATGGTGGGCACGCCGACAATGCCGTTGGTGGGCCGCCAATCATTCCAAGTAATGTGATGAATTTCTGCGGGAACGCCGGTCAGCATGGAAGTATGGGCCGGCAGAGTGATGGAAGGCTTGATGGTTTGCGCGTCCCAGGTGCAAGCGCCTTCCTTCACCAGCTTTTTGAAAACCGGCATTTTGCTCTGCTGGATGACTGCGGGTTTGCCTCCGTCAATGCTGATGATAAAGACGTGTTCCGCGCGCTGCGCTGCGCTGGCGGCCAAACTGAAGCCGCAAACCACGGCGAAAACAACAAAGCGGAAAATAATTCCAATCATGATCGGCTAATTGTTGCCGAGGGAAATATGAGCGCAAGGAAACATTGGGGGACAGGCTCAAGACGGCGGGGCAAGCCAAGCCGTGACCATCTTTAGCAGGCGGTCGGCAGTTTATCGTGATGAGCAAATCCCTTGTCATATCGAGAGCAAGATATGGCAACCGAACGCCAATAAATAGCAAGCCAGCGAAGGCGCAAGTTTGGGGCTTCAGTTATTTTCTCCGCGATGAAAAACATTTTGATGGCCGGTTGCGTATTGGCAGCAGCGGTTTTTTCCGCCCAAGCCGAGACACCAACAAACGATTCTCAATCCTTGAGTGTCGTAAAAAGTTATCTGGTCGAGACGGTTCAAAAAATGGATGCCGCCGCGCATGATTTCGTCACCAACGCCGCCGCGTATCAGGCGATCATTGACGAGGCGAAAGGTGAATACGACAAGGCCGCGAGCGAGCATGGCGTCGAACTCGGCGAACTCGTCAAAAAAATGCAGGGCGACTTCGGCATCTATCACAATCACGGTTACGAAACGATTGAAGGCATTGTTGCCGGCACGAAAAAGATGGTCTGGTTCGATAACTACCTCGACGGCGGCGTGCCAGCCAGCGAGGCGTCCACCGATTCGCCCCAATCGCCGCTCGTCCTCAAGACGCATGACGGGGCGATGATCAGTAACCACGGTGGCAACCTGTTTCATTATGTCATTGAGCCGACCCTTTGGGGCACGCGTGGCTTCTTTCTAAAAAAATTGAGTCCCGCCGCGCAGGAAAAATTGAAACAGGCATACGAAACCGCCTTGAACACCAAATTGTCCGCCGGTCCAGTCGCATTGCCGCGTGCGGATGTCTTGACAGCGGCATCCATTGATTGCGCCGCAAAACTGGACCAGCTTTTGCTGGTCGCGCAGGACTGGAAACCGCAATTGGGCGAGTGCATCGGTGCGCTCGTGTGGATGACGCCGACGCTCAACGGCTATTTCGATGACTGGCGCGACTCGCGTTACAATCCCGTCGCCACCGGTCGTTACGTCGCGGAAAGCCGCGTGCTGGATATGCGCGGCATCATGTTCAGTTTGCAAATCGCCTGCGATGCGATTGTGCCGCAGCTTCGGCCAAAAAATCCCGGCCTCGCTGACCAGTTGCAATATGAATACGCCAACATCATTTCATTTATTGACCGCGTTGAGGCGCGCGACGCCAAGAGCGGCTACAAAATGAGCATTCCCGCGATCGAAGAACTGGCGCAACAGGCCAAGACCATCACCGACCAGCTTCAGCCGCAACTGCGACAGATGGCCGCGATACTAAACGCACAAATCCCCGAAAAACCCACGCTCGCCACGATTGATGTTCCTCAAGTCGCGCAGAAATAATTCCCGCCAAATGAAGCGTGTTTTTCGCGGGACTATTTGCTCGTTGCTGTTGTTGGCAGCCTGCTGTTTGACGCCCGCTTCGCACGCGGCCCTGAACGCAGATTTTCACGGTGTTCAGGCGAAGCTCAACGACGCGCTGCTCGACGTTTATTCCGGCGCGACGGAAAGTAATCTGGCCGCGCAGATTTCATCCAGCCTGGCGACGCTGAAACCCTATGTCGAAGGTTATACGGATTCCGATGCCGCAAAAGTTTTGGATGCGCCGCTGCCCGCGCAACTTTCCCCAGCCGGACAAATCGGCGTGACGCGGGCGCGGTTGCAGCACGTCGCGGCGCTGGCGATGCTGCAATGCCAGCGGTCAGGCAATTTTTCTGGCGCGCAGCAATGGCGTGCGCTTATCACGCTCCCGCAGTTCGCCAACGGCGTGGACAGCGCGATGCTCCTGCAAAATCCGGCACTGGCTGGCAAACCTGAAATCGGCCAGGCGCTTGCCAAGGAATACCTTGAATGGCAGACGATGCGTGTCCGGCAATTGCTTGATTTTTTACAGCAGCAAGTCGCCATCAAAGCCGCTGACAAATCGGTTATTGAGGCGAATGAAAACGAAATCCTCACGCTCGCCAGTTTCCCGCCGTCGTTGGTGAAAATCGCTGGGCTAACGAATAACCTGACCGCGCCGACCGCGACCGTTGCGTGGAATGATTCCGCCGATGAAAAGCAAAAAATTGCCGCTGTGACCACGTGGCGCGACGAATTGGAGTCAGGCTTACCGAATCTTTTGACGCAGGCGGACATTGGCCGGATGCAGCGGCTGCTGGCGCGTTGCGTGAAACTTGTTCCGCGTGAATACTCGCATGGCGTCGCCAACGGCAAACTGATCATCGCGCTCGAATACCGCGAGGCGATGCAGTTCGCCGAACAATCGCAAACCCTCGTGAACCAGCTTGCGCCGGTTTGGAAACAGGAACAGCCGGGAGTCTATGCGCAGTATCGGCCTGAATTGAGCGAAAAACTTTCCAGCCTGCAAAACCTGCTGGCCAATTTCGCCTCACAGGATGAATTGGACAACCAGAGCAAACTGGTTTCCACGATTCTTGAAGACAAATTCAAAATCACCGCGCGCCGCGCCGGTGATAGCGGCGATGTGATTGACGAAACGGTCTTGGAAGTTCGCAGTTCGCTCGGCGGCTCGCTCGCGGCGGCCAAGGCGGAACAATGGCAGTCCGCCGAATCGCAGCGGATGGACGCTTACACGGCGTTCGACACGGAAATTGAGGCACGGGTTTTGCCGCGCGATCCCGATTTGGCGACCCGCGCCGAACGTAGTTTTCTCGAAGGCGACGGTTCGCAACTTGGCATTAAGGCGTTGTTGGACCGTCATGCGCCGATGGATCAGCTCGAAGCCGCCTACGAACGCGCGCTTTCTGAACTGGCGCAATGCACGGAACTTTTGAAAGTGGCCGTCTCGCCGACGACAATTGGGTTCACGGCGTTCACGATTGTCGCGCGTGAAGGCTTGGAAGCCATCATCATTCTGGCCGCGCTCATGGCCGGTTTGCGCGGAACGGAATACGCAAAGACACGCAAGAGCATCGCGGGCGGCGCGTGGATGGGATTGGTGGTCACAGCCATCACCTTCTGGCTGTCGCGCACCATCATTCATTCGCTTACACGCTTTGGCGAAAAGCTCGAAGCCGTCGTTTCCGTTCTTGCCGTCATCATTCTGTTCATCGTGACGAATTGGGTTTTTCACCGCGTCTATTGGGTCGGCTGGAACACCAAGCTGCGCTCGCTCTCCAAATCCGCACAGGAAGTTTCCTCGTCGCGCTGGGAATGGCTCGCGCTTTTGGGCGTCGGATTTTTGACGGTGTATCGCGAAGGTTTTGAAATGGCGTTGTTCCTGCAATCGCTCTTGCTCGAAGGCAGCAAGTCGGCGGTAATCATCGGCAGCGGCGTTGCCGTAGGTTTTCTCGTCTTGATTGGCACGCTTACCTTCCGTTACGGCGTCAAACTGCCTTATCGCAAGCTGCTGGTGCTGACCGGCGTGCTGGTTGTTTCCATCATGGTCACATTCATCGGTTCAACCGTGCGGCTATTTCAAACGGTCAACTGGATGCCGATCCA
>Ga0326727_10006888_pt1 | contig 30658 bp, 38 predicted proteins | sample MB2enrmetagenome_FD_207643 | JGI IMG/M metagenome (GOLD analysis project Ga0326727, IMG submission 207643) | Lab enriched peat soil microbial communities from McLean, Ithaca, NY, United States - MB29MY | ecosystem: Environmental > Terrestrial > Soil > Wetlands > Peat | place: USA: New York... | reverse complement strand
AATTCCTCTTTAGAAACCTGCTCAATGGCCATCGCTACCTCCTTTTCCTCAGAAAAAACAGGTAGATGATGACCTTGGATTCTATCTCCCGTCAATCACCTTTTTATTACGTACAGTGGCAAGAAATCTGCTAATCTGATCCAAGAACGCGATTCAGAGTTATCCGCAGTTTCGAACTGGTGTAAGGCTTCTGGACGAACCCCGCCAATCCTTGGCCGATGAAGCGCTGGGTCACATCTTCCTCGTTGTAACCGCTGGAGAGGATTACGCACACATCACTCTGCAGGCGGCGCAACTCGCGAAATACCTCTTCGCCGCCCATCTCGGGCATGGTGAGGTCAAGAATAACGCAGTCGATCTCAGCTTTATGCTTCCTGAAGACCTCCAATCCTTCCTGGCCGTTGGCTGCAGTGAGACATCTAAAGCCCAATCCATCTACCATCTGCGTTCCCACCTCGCGCACTGCGGGGTCATCGTCCACGAGGAGGATGGTCCCACCGTTGGAGGGGGGGACACTCCATGGTATTCTCGGCGCCAGTTCTTTCGGCTCCCCATCCAAAGGTGGCAACAGGATGGTAAAGCTCGTCCCTTGGCCCGGTTCGCTGTGGACCTTGATAGCCCCATGGTGCCCTTGTATTATGCCAAGCACCGCAGCGAGCCCGAGCCCACGCCCCATAAACTTAGTAGTGTAGAACGGGTCGAAGATACGGCTTAGCGTTTCCTTATCCATTCCGCATCCATTATCCGATACCTCGAGGTAAACATACCTTCCTTCCGAGAGTTTGTCGTCGAAGTAGCTCTCGGAGAGGTAGGCCCGGTCACACTCTATGACCCCGGTGGAGACCGAGATGACGCCGCACTCGTCTCCCAGGGACTCAGAGGCGTTAGTGATCAAGTTCATGATGACCTGACTCATTTCGGTGGCGTCGGCCAGAACCGCGGGGAGTTCTGCTGTGAGAGAGTAGCGCAGCGAGGCCTTCTTGGAAACCGAGACTTCGAGCATTTTCGCTATCTCCCGAACAATCTCTGAGAGGTCATAGCGGTCGACCACGAACCGGCCCTTACCGGAGTATGCCAACATTTGGCGGCACAGGTCGGCGGCTCGTTGCGAAGCCCGGACGATCTCTTCGACGTTGTGGATGGCGCGAGATCCGGGCGGTAGAAGGGGCAGTGCCAGATCAGCATTTCCCAGGATGCCCATGAGCAGGTTGTTGAAGTCGTGGGCGATGCCTCCGGCGAGGACACCCAGGCTCTCGAGTTTTTGGGTTTCCAACATTTTGACTTCGAGCTTGCGTCGGGCTTCCTCGGCCCTGACCACTTTTTCTAAGTTTTCTTTCTGCAGGGAGAATTCCTTAACCAGCTTCTGGTACTTGCATAACAGGAGAAAAGCAGCTATGGCGGCCACGATAGAGATGGCAAAAGGCACTACGCTCGCCTCCCAATTCGTCGTTTCATGGAAAAAAACAAGTCTAAGAAATTGGAAGACCGAGATGGTGATAATCACCTGGATCGCCCATAGGCTATACTTGGCGACTGTCGAATTAATATCCTTATAGTGTTGTTCCTTCACCTTTTTCAAAGATATCTACTCCTTTGAATAAATCTTAAAAGCTTTTATATTATGAGACTGTTGAATAAAGTAAAATTTGGTTGTCGCCTTTTTGGGGCACTTAACGATTCATAGTGGTATGGTTATCGGTCAGGAACCCGGTAAATTTTACCAATCTCCTTTCGGAATACTGCTTTAATTCAGAAGTGGTTAGAGATCCGGTCCGTTGTTTATCCTCTATGTTGCAATGTTGCAGCTTAAGCCGCTGGTGGAACTTCCGACTGTCAAAGTGAGTTTGACCAGGAGCTTGAGATTGTGTACGATGGCGGTCAGGAAGGATTGGATACTTACCTTGGCTACCCCCCAATAAGGGCTTTGTCCAAAGCGTGGCGATTCTTGCCTTCGGAAAATTTCCTTCCCTAGAAGGACTTTTTCTTGCTCTTGCGGCCAAAACGAGCGTCCGGGTCCGGGGAGTGCCGGTCCTCATAATAATCGTCAGCGCCGCCATCCCCCTTGCCCATATGATCCCTTTTCAAACGAAACAGGTCCACTGGGGGGCGGACATGGGTGGAGTAAATAATGGGGAGGGGATCCTTAATGAAGCCCCGGTTCCGGGCTTGTTCCCCCACACCCTCTATTTTCGGGACGGGATCGGCTATACCCTGGACCAAGTCTATCAGGCCCACAAACACTGGCTAGTCAAGCCGGCAGAATTAGGGCTTTCCCTCCCCTTAGTGCCCGTCTCCAGTTCCGTCCATGTATTTTCTATCGGCCAGTAAGGAGCAAAACATTAATCCCCTTAAAAATAGATGAATAACATGAAAGAGGCTCCGGATTTGCCATAAGTTAAGATTGTGAAATCATTAACAAATCCCACAGCAAAGGAGCCTTCTCTTGCATAACAAGAAAATCGCTCTCTTTCAAGAACAGATCGAAACGGCTCTGGAAAATTTCCGCGGTGACGGATACTTCGGGGCAGTTCAACTACGGGAGGGGAAATGGATATTTTGTCGGGAGGAAGAAAAGTTCAATGCCATGAATTTCTTATTTTTCTCACCACTTATGCTTAGTCAGTTCGCACTCGGGAAGGCGGATGGTAGTCCTCATCATTAACGCCTGTTACCATCATGCCGCTTTGCATAAAGACTATTGGTCCCGAAACCGGGATAAATTTTCCTTGGCTTTTCTTCCTTCAAAAGCCCTTCACTTAACCTCATTAAACGGCTTTGGAAACTTATTCGCCGTCTGGCCATCCATAATCAATTTTTTCAAACTTTGTCAGATATCGTGGAAGCCGTGGTGAGAATATGGCGCCTGGGGAATGAAACCGTAAGGCGTTTATGTTCAATTACTTAAGGCGAAATGGTTTGCATGAAGGCTCTGGACCCGCTGGTGAATATGTTGCTGATGACTTGTCCGAGAACGTTCTCCAGCCCGAGGATGACCGCCGCAATCAAGGCTACCAACAGGACGTATTCCATCGCGGTGTCACCGGACTCATCCTGCCAGAGATTTCTGATCAATTCCATGATTTCTCCCCAAGCTGGCATTATTTTTAGCATAGAATGTGCCACCACGGTGGTTTATTCTGCACTGCGGTTGGTGGCCGGTTCCCGGCAATATCCCTTGTTATAAGGCGACCATTTGTTTCATAATTAGAATCTCTTGGTTCCTATCTTTAAACATTCTTCTCCGCCACCAGATATCGTTACGCAATCGGTCGGAAACTGGTGCGGTCGGACAAGATCATTCCTCGTAAAATTCCATGAATTTGTCAACCTAAAAGTCAGCGCGTAGGGCGCGAAAGCGCCGCGGCTCCCGCCTTCAGTACCCGTAGGCCGGAAAAATGAAAGGCCTCCCGCCTTCGGCAATTAGGTCAGGTCTGACTTATGCCGCAATATATTCGCGCTTTTGTTCCAAGCGGCACTTTCTTCTTCACGGTCGCGCTGCTGGAACGCCGCGGGAACCTCTTGACCGAACACCTTGACAATCTTTGAGCGGCGTTCATGGCGGCCCGGCAACGTAGACCATTCAAAGTGAATGCCATCGTCATTTTGCCTGATCACCTTCATTGTATCTGGATGTTGCCTTCCGGGGACGCGGATTTTTCCACCCGCTGGCATGAGATCAAAGCACGGTTTGCCGCCCAAATTCCCAGAGGGGAAAGACTTTCAGCCCGCCGATTGCAGAAGGGAGAACGAGGCATTTGGCCGCGGCGTTTTTGGGAACACGTCATCCGCGACGAGCGCGATTATGAGCGTCAGGTGGATTACATCCATTACAATCCGGTAAAGCAATGGTCAGGTTGCCAGGGTGGCGGATTGGCCGTATTCCAGCTTTCATCGCTAGGTGAAACGCGGCATTTATCCCCTGGAATGGGCAGCAGATGATAAGGTTCGAAGTCTAGAGATGGAATAATACTAAGAGCGGAAATGGCGGGAGGCGCGGCGCTTTCCCGCCCTACGCGCTACGCGCTAAAGGTTAGCAGTCACATATAATTCATGTGTGCTTTCCCAAAAGCCAAAACCAAATTCATTAAAGATTGTATCTCTACCAAGTAATCCACAAAAAAGTGGGTGAGATGGGAGGGTTGGCAAAAGATGGACAGGACATTGAATGGTTTTACCGAAAATTTCCAACTCTGCCATATACTTATAAGCGTCTGCTATGCCGCCCCCTGTCCCTGTTTTGACTAATTTCCCTTGGTCGTAAGAATGTAACCCCAGAAGAGGATAAAGATCAGCCCTAAGCGTTGTAACATCGGCACCGGTATCAAAATATAAGGGCAAGGTAATCCGTCCACCTCCCGGAGTTAATAAGATTACTTCCACTATTGGCAACCATACCGAATTGCCTTTCGAATCCTCAACCTTAAAGAACCGAATTGTTTGCTCAAAATCCTTGGATACCATATGTAAATGTCCATACTACGGGTTCTTCTGGCATAAAGGTTACAAGTGGCTTATCCATATTTTCAATCAGGGGAAGAAGTTCTGATAGCGTAGGGGCTGATGCAACTATCTCACGGTCCCTAACAGCTATCCATTGCCCAGCAAACTTTTCCCGAATGGATTGAAGGTTATTACTTAACCAATCCATTTTATCTCCCTCCGTTGGTGAAGATCGGGTGGATCGGATAACAGCTGCGTACTCTTCGGGAACAAAACCTTCAAGAAAGTGCCAAATTTTTATTGCCAAGTCTCCTCTCTCAGTTACATAGGGTTTCGCCCCAATTCTGTCGAGATGTGCCATAATTTCTTCAGGAGATTTTCCCTCAGTTGATACCACATCTATAGTTTTTCTTAATTTGCCAATAAATTCCTCTGTTACTATCATTTTTTGCCCTCCTCCGTCCTTGCAATCAAAACCTTCCCAAAAGCTTGAGCGTGAGGTATGCTAAATGTAATCGTCGCTCTTAAGCGAGAAAGTACCTTTGTAATTTTGCCTTCTCGGTCCGGAGTCCCTGGAATAGTCTCATAAAATTGCAATACGACTTCATTGTCAGTTCCAATGACTTGACCAAAGTCGCAATAGAAGGAAATGGCGGCTGGTGATTGTTCGAAATATCGCTCTATCTGGGCCTGGGTCGGCGGTAGTATGGCTTTTTCGCCATTCATAATTATCTCCTTAATTTAATTTATGAATGATTCATTTTGTCACTACCCTTAAGGGCGATGAGTGGGGTCATATTCGTTTACCCGCCATAACTATGGTAATCAACCGAACCCTTTGAAAATAGGCAAAAAAACCCAATTGGATATGGGTATAAATACCTATTTGGTTAGAAAAAAGGAATTATAGCGCCTAATTTCCCATTTGTCAAATAGTTTATATCATATCTAGCAAAAAAAAGGGGACAGTCTTCTTAAATTTGAGAATACTATCGAGATTCCTAAAATGTCTATCAGGATATCCCTGATTTTTGAAAAAACCCTTGATTAATTTGAATGCAAAAGCCTGGCCAAAAACGACCAACCTCAGATTTCAAAATGACCCACTACCTTAAAACTTTCTCATGAAAATGACGCACTACCATCCCCCTAATCCTCCATTTCATTAATCAGCCGCTGGTATTCCTGAACGTCCTGGAGGCGGAAGCGCAAATTACGCGGGGAAAGCTTGACCCCCGGGAGCTTGCGGTCGCGCCACAGGCGGCGAATATGGTGGGGGGTGACCCCCAGGCGCCGGGCCACCTGGTCGGCCCGCAGCAGGTTTTCGTCCGGCATCTTCCCCTCCTCCGGCGGCTTAATGGACCACCGGCCGCTCCTCCTGGTCTTCCGGGAGCGGCGGATTAATCAGGAGAGTCTTGCCCGCGGCGGTGCCCAGGAGAATCAGCAGCCCCAGTTCCAGCAACCGCAGGGTAATCTCCCCAGCGCTCCAGACGGTGGTGCCCTCTATTTGTATCAAGGCCTCCCGGGCCTCCCGGTAAATTTCCGCCCGGCGTTTCACCATCCGCCGGTGCTTCCGCCAGCAGTTAAGCAGTCCCGTCGCCGCCCTCCGTTAAATTGACCGGCTCCTCCGCCGGCCGTTTTTTGTCCTCCTCCCGCCCCAGAGGGTCTCCGGGGCCACGGCCGAGAGGACGACCTGGTTGCTGTCGGTGATGATGAGGGACAATACCTTCCGCCCGTGGGCGGCGTTCACCAGGCGGCCCTCGGCTTCGGCCCGCTGGATAAACCTTTGCCTCGGCGCGGAAGTCCCGGCATAAATGCGGCCCTTGGGCGGCAAGATGACCCGCACCGCCTCACAGGGGACTCTGGGGCCGAAACCGATCAGCATCTCAGCACACCATCCCCAAGAAAATGGCGGCGCCCATACTGATCCCCAGGGTCACGAGGCCGGCGGTGATCTCCCGCCGGACCCGGCGCCGATCCTTCGGCCGCCGCCAGTAAAGCTCGTTGAACTCCACCAAATATGAAGCAAGCAAATGATTTTTCATGGAGGGCTTTTCCTTTGCGCCTTTGCGCCTTGGCGAGGAAAAAATCATCTCTCGCAAAGCCGCAAAGACGCTAAGATTTTTTGAGCTCATAGCTAAAATCCTCTTTCACCCGCCGGTCGGTGCCCACCATAAACAGGCGCTCGTCCGGCCAGGATGAAAGTAAATCCCAGTCCACGCTCTTCGCCACCCGCACCGCCTCGGGGAACCCCATTGCCTCCAGCTCTCGCAAAGGCGCAAAGACGCCAAGCCATTTGCGCCTATGCGCCTTTGCGTCTTGGCGAGAGAATATTACTGTCCTGCTGCCTCATTTTTCGGACTATTCCGCCAGTAAGGCTGCTGGTGCTGGCGCAGGGTAATCCGCCAGTTGACCCCGCAGGGACATTTCAGGGAAAATTCCCGGCCTTTCTCCAAATCCCTGGGCAGAATCACCAGGCTCAGGGGATTGCCGCAAAAGCAGCCGATCCTCGCCACCTTAAGTTCTCCCATTTTTCCTCCCCAACTGGTATTCCAGGGGCAGCCGCACCTTCTGCAACTGCTCCGGGTCCGTTTGCGCCTCGATTTCCTTAACTACCTGGCGGCCAATTTCCCCGGCCGGCTGCATAACTTATCCGCTCCCCGGGCCGCAAAATTCTGGCAGAGGTACTGGGGCAGGGTGTAAAACCCTTCCGCCCGGGCGCAGCGCCGCAGGGGGCTCTTCCAGTCCAGGAGGCGCGGCAGCCCCGGTTTCCGGTGTATCTCTGCCGGCTCTTTTGGGCGCCAGTATTTGCAATGTCGGCATTGCGGCTCCATTTCGATCCCCATCGCTAACTGCCCCCCGCCAGGCTCAGCCCGTATTTCCGGCAAAACCGCTCCAGCCGCCGGAAGCAGACCTCGCCCTTGATCAGGTAAGGGCCCCGGTTGTTATGGTGCCGCCGGGCCTTCACCCGCAGATGCCGGGGCAGCTGATTTTTCTGCTTGCGACTCATCCCTGCCCCTGGCCTTTAACGTCCGCCGGTTATAATGCGGAAATCGCTTCCCCTCCCAGCGTGGGCCGCCGGCAACGCCGCGGCCTCCTCCTTAGTCAAAATCCGGGTAGTCATCGCCCCTCCCCACCGCAAGCAGGGCGCAGACGAACCAGCCCAGGACAAACCCGAGGAACAGGCAAAGCAAACACCACATGGCTCACTCCTTCCGCTGCCTGGTTAATCCCAACTCCTGTCCGTAACGCACCAGGGCCTCCTGGGTCTTGAGGGCGTATTGCCCCAGACCGCCCGCGGCTGCCCGGAAAGCCCCGGCCTTTTCCGCCTTTTCCGCCAGGCCCCGCTTCAAGAGGGGGTGCAGGGCGGCGTGGGCCTCTGCCAGCGTCACCCCCGCCCCGGCGGCCACCTGGCGCAAAGATTTCCACCCCAGAATGTCGCCGCTGGCGAGGAAATGCAGGACGTCCAGCCCCTTCTCCAGGGTCCGGCTGCCGTAGCTCCGTCCCGGTTTTTCCCTTTTGCCCGGCCCGTTCATGGCTGGCAGGCCCTGATCAACGCCGCCTCCACCAGCAGAAGCCCCGCCGTAAAGATGGCGGCGTTCAAATAGTCCAGCATCTTCCCGCCCTACTCCCGGGGCCGCGCCCGCCGGTAGATGGCAAACGGCGTGTGCACCGAAACCCCTTCGTCCACCGCCGCCAGGATGGCCTCCAGGTCCCCGTGATATTTCCCCAGGGCCTTCTCCACCTGCTCCCGGGAAATGGGCTCCCAGTTCCCCGGATGGGCGTCCAGCCAGCGCCGCTGATAAACGATCTCGCTCATTCCACCCCCTGGTTCGGGGCATAACCCAGGACCCTTATCAGTTGTTTGCATTCCGGGCAAATGCGGTTTTGCGGCCCCTCGCTTTTAAAGAGGCGGTCGCAGGCCAGGCAGACCCGCTTTTTCGGGACATAATTCCGGGTCCGCTTCCTCTGCTTGGGGGTGGTTTGCCCTCTCCTGGTGACCAGCAATTCACCCCTGGCTTTCTTGGGGTGGTCAGCGCCCGGCCTTTCCCCTGCCGCCTTCTCCGCCTTCTTCGGCGGGGTGGGCAGCACAAAATGCGGCGCCCGGCCTTTCCCCTGCCGGCACCGCCGCTCCAGCGCCAGGGCTTCTTCCGTGCGCCGGGCCACCAGGCAGGACCAGTGCACCGGCATCCCCAGGTATTCCGCCCCCAGGTTCGTCATGCTCTCGCCGCACTCAGCGCACCGCATCCCCGGCCTCCTTTTCCGGTGGCCCAGGTTTAAAACCTGGGCTACCTACCGCCTGGGCCCCAAGTTTGAAACCTGGGCTCCTGCCCCAGACCTTCTCATCCGCCAGCCCCAGGGCCGCTCCAGAACGCCTGGGACTCTTGTCCCTCTGGTTAATTTCAGTTCGAAAATTCTCCGATTTCTTCATCCCGCCTTGACCAGCTTTTCCCGCACCGCGCTCTCCAGGATCCTTATGGTGCCGGTATCAAGCCTGACCCCCCGGAGCCGGTTCTCCCAGTACCAGCGATATACGGTGGACCGGGAAACCCCCAACAGCCGGGCCACTTCCCGGGGCCGCATTAAAAGTTCCTGGTTCATTTGCTTCACCCCTTTCTTCTTTCTCAACCTTCCTTTCAAGATTCGTGTCGAAGGGGAAGACGGTTGTCCTGTTTTGTCCCAAAAGCAGCATTGCCGGGGCGATTTTCTGGTAAGGGCGGTTGGAAAACCGCCGGGAACCGGCCCGGAAAGAGGTTGATGGACTCAGAAAAACTGCCCTTTGGGCGGTTTTAAGGTTGGCGGCCGGCCCGGCCATCCTTCGGCTGGGGCTAAAGGCAGGAGGAAAGAAGGGCAAAATTATAGGTTTTTTTTATAGGGTTTTCTTACTTCCCTAGATAAGGCTGACGGATGCACCCCAAATTTAGCGGGGGTTTTAAAAGAGCCAGCCTTATTTGGTAATAAATTTAAGCGGATAGTCAGTGAGAAATTTGGCGCTGCCCTTGCACCAGAGAGTTTTGCAAACCGGGCGAGAGAGAAAAATGGAGGAGGTAAGAGTATGGATTTGCTTCAAAAGAAACGGTTTTTTCGGCCCAACGAAGTGGCGGCCATCCTGGCCCTGTCCCGACGCACCATTTACCGGATGATCCACGACGGACGACTCTCTGCGGTGAAGTGGGGCACCGGTCCCTGGCGCATCCCCCGGGAAAGCCTGGCGGAGCTGTTTCCGGAGGACACTTTAACCAAGGGCGGCATACTGCCGGACCTGGACGGCTGACCGAAGGGAGCCGGGGGGCGGCCCCACCCCCCGGCATTGGCTGGCCCATTCCCCGACACTGCCCCATCCCCCGACGCTGCCTCACTTTCCAGGTCATCGCTAAGATTAGCTTGCTTTTTCTTTAGATAGATTTAATATAAAAAATAATAGAAGTGGTATGAGGGAAGGAATCTGCCCTCGGCCTGAACGTTAAGGACCATAATGAATAACCGGTTAAGCCCATTCTATAAAAATATCGCCTTGTGGTTGCTCATCACCCTGGTAATGATCGTGCTGTACCACAACTTCTATACTGTGGACGGCAGCCGCAGCAAAACCTCCATCAATTACAGCAAATTCGTGGATTTAGTCAAAGACGACAAGGTGGCCAAGGTCATCCTGCAAGGGGATGAAATCAGCGGCGAGCTTTCCGACGGCAAATCCTTCAAGAGTTACGCCCCCAGCGACCCGGAGCTGATCAAGCTGCTGCAGGCCAAGAAGGTGGACATTACCGCCAAACCCAAGGATGAAAACTCCTGGTACACCACCTTCCTGGTTTCCTGGCTGCCCATGCTGGTCCTGGTGGGCATCTGGATCTTTTTCATGCGCCAGATGCAGGCCGGCGGCGGCAAGGCCATGTCCTTCGGCAAAAGCCGGGCCCGCCTAATGACGGAAAACACCATCAAGATCACCTTTAATGACGTGGCGGGCATCGAGGAAGCCAAGGAGGAAGTGGTCGAGATCATTGAGTTCCTCAAGGACCCCAAGAAGTTCACCCGCCTGGGGGGCCGCATCCCCAAGGGCGTGCTCCTGGTGGGGGCGCCGGGTACGGGCAAAACTCTGCTGGCCCGGGCCATCGCCGGGGAAGCGGGCGTGCCTTTCTTCAGCATTAGCGGTTCGGACTTCGTGGAGATGTTCGTCGGCGTGGGCGCCGCCCGGGTGCGGGACCTCTTCATCCAGGCGAAGAAAAGCGCCCCTTGCATCATCTTCATCGACGAAATCGACGCAGTGGGCCGCCACCGGGGCGCCGGCCTGGGTGGGGGCCACGACGAGCGAGAGCAGACGCTGAACCAGCTTCTGGTGGAGATGGACGGCTTTGAAGCCAATGAAGGGGTCATTCTCATCGCCGCCACCAACCGTCCCGACGTTCTGGACCCGGCCCTGCTGCGGCCCGGCCGCTTCGATCGCCAGGTGATGGTGCCGGTGCCGGACCTCAAAGGCCGGGAGGCCATCCTTAAGGTGCATACCCGGCGCACTCCCCTGGCCGAGGCCGTGGACCTCTCCATCCTGGCCCGAGGCACCCCGGGCTTTTCCGGGGCCGACCTGGAGAACCTGGCCAATGAGGCCGCCTTGTTCGCCGCCCGCCGGGGCAGCGACCTGGTGACCATGGAGGACTTTGAGCAGGCCAAGGACAAGGTCCTTATGGGCACCGAGCGCAAGAGCCTTATCCTGACCGAGCGGGAACGGCGCAACACCGCCTACCACGAAGCGGGCCATACCCTGGTGGCCCGGCTCACCCCGGGGACTGACCCCATCCACAAGGTCACCATCATCCCCCGGGGGCGGGCCCTGGGCGTCACCCAGCAGTTGCCCCTGGACGAGCGGCACACCTATCCCAAAGATTATCTGGTGGCCGCCCTCACCGTCCTCCTGGGCGGCCGGGCCGCCGAGGAACTGGTGTTTCAGCAATACACCACCGGGGCCGGCAACGACCTGGAACGGGCCACCGAGCTGGCCCGGAAGATGGTGTGCAACTGGGGCATGAGCGAAGAATTGGGCCCCGTCACCTTCGGGAAACGGGAAGAACATATCTTCTTGGGCCGGGAGTTCGCCCATGCCAAGGATTTCAGCGAGGAAACCGCCCGCCTCATCGACAGCGCCATCAAAAATCTGGTGGTCAGTGCCTCCAACATGGCTCTGGATTTGCTCATCAGCCACCGGGCCCAATTGGACGCCCTGGCCCAGGCCCTCCTGGAAAAGGAAACCCTGGACAGCAAGGAGATCGACAAGCTTCTGGCAACCTTCGAGAAGCAGGCCCCGGAGAGTGAGGACGCCGGCCAGTTACTTGAGGTGCAGCAGGCTTAAGCCCTGGTAATTGCGGGGTTAATCTGTTAACCTAAGGCAGGTCGGCGGGCCTGCCTTAATTTTTGGGGAGCGCCGGCTGCCATTTAGCAGCAATTATGGCGCGCCGGGCGCGCCCTACATGACTTCAGGGTGCGCGGTGCGCACCTTACATTTTTCTTGGCGGGTAAGGCGTTCCCAAGCCCGGATTGGGAAGAAGATACGGGGCCAATCATATCTTCTTTTCTGGAATTTTTTCCTCGTTTATGTCACTAAGGAGAATATGGAACAGTGGCGGCGGTTAGCCGGGGAAAAACCCGGGGGATAATTTTTGTTCCGTCGATGGCCAGGGCTTTCAGGGGAACTTTTCTGGAATAAAGGGGCTTGCCGGTTAAACGCCCTCGGCTCCCGGCGGCGCCCCGCGGCCCTGCGGCGGCCCAATTCCCGCAATTCTCAAAGGTTAAAGATAATGGCGGGCAGTGCCCGCCCTACATCTGGTGGAACGCGGGGGACTTCCAATTGTCGTATACTTACCAAAATAAGCAGGCAAAATTAGTAATTAACGACCAAAATCAGGCTGGAAAACGAGCAACAATTCAATTATGAAAAGCTAAATCAATGAATTACCCTTTCAGCAAAATTTATGATTCGTGGGCGGAGCTCCTGGCCACCCCCCGGCCCCTGATCATGGGCATCCTGAACGTCACCCCCGATTCCTTTGCGGACCACGGCGTCCATTTCGAGCACGCCGTGGCCCTGGCCCACGCCCGGGAAGTGGTGGCCGCGGGGGCCGATATCCTGGACGTGGGCGGCGAGTCCACCCGGCCCTTTGCCGACCCGGTGCCCCTGGAAGAAGAGCTTCGCCGGGTTATCCCGGTCATCGCCGCCCTGGCTCCAGAGATCCCCATCCCTATCTCCATAGACACCTACAAGGCCCCGGTGGCCCGGGCCGCTTTGGAGGCCGGCGCAGCTATCATCAACGATATCAGCGCCCTGCGCTTCGACCCGGAGATGGCGCCCCTGGTGGCCGCCTCCGGGGCGCCGCTGGTCTTGATGCACATGCAGGGCACCCCTCGGGACATGCAGCGAGAGCCACATTACCAGGACCTGCTGGGAGAGATCTCCGCCTTTTTCCGGGAGCGCCTGGAGTTTGCGGTCTCCCATGGTATCGCCCGGGAACTGCTCATCCTGGACCCTGGCATCGGCTTTGGCAAGACCTATGAGCACAACCTGGAGATTCTCCGGCGGCTGGAGGTCTTTCTGGAACTGGGCTGTCCCTTGATGGTGGGGCCGTCCCGCAAGGCCTTTATCGGCCAGATTACCGTGCAGCCGGCGGGGCCGGAGCGGGACGTGGGCAGCCTGGCGGCCATGCTGGCCGCAGTGCAGCACGGCGCCAGGATTGTCCGCACCCATAATGTCGCCTATGCCAAGCAGTTTTTTGCGGTATGGGAGACGATTTTTCAGCCGGAGCGCGTTAATCATGGTAAGCCTAACTTTCCTCGAAACTCAAAATTAGAGACTCGAAACTAACCCGACCATGCCGACCTTTTTCTTAAATTTCCGTTGGCAAGACCTGGTGGACATCATTCTGGTGGCTGTCATCATTTACCAGGTGGTCCTGGCCCTCCGGGGCACCCAGGCAGTTCAGGCCCTGGCCGGGCTGTTCCTCCTGTTTCTGGCTTACCTGGTGGCCCGCCAATGGGAATTCTTCACCCTGGAATGGCTCCTGGACATCATCGTCAAGAGCTTTATCCTTATTGTCATTATCCTGTTTCAGGCCGATATTCGCCGGTTCTTGAGCCGGGTGGGGAAAAAGGCCCTGGCTCCGGGCGTCGCCGAACCTTTGGTGGCCTTTGAAGAAATCGGCGCGGCGGCGGAGACCCTGGCCAATCGGCACATCGGGGCCTTAATCGCCCTGGAGCGCCACATCGGGCTCTCGGAATATCTGGAACAAGCCATTAAAATGGACGCCCTGGTCACCCGGGAGCTGCTCATCTCCCTGTTCTGGCCTCACACCCCCACCCACGACGGGGCGGTCATCATCCAAGGGGACCGGGTGGCCGGCGCCGGCTGCCTGCTGCCCCTGTCGAAAAATCCCAATCTGGACCCCACCCTGGGCACCCGGCACCGGGCGGCGGTGGGCCTGAGCGAACATACCGACGCCGTGGTTCTGGTGGTTTCGGAAACCAGCGGCCAGATCTCCCTGGCCCGGGGCGGCAAGCTGCGCCAGGACCTCAGCTCCGAGGAGTTACGCCGGCTCCTGGAAGACCTGATGGAGACCCCCGGCGAAGGGAAAGGAACCTGGATTGAAAGGCTGGCTCGCTTCTTTAAACCGTAATCGGGCCCTCAAGCTTCTATCTCTGCTGCTGGCGCTGGCCTTGTGGTTTGCCGTGGGCCGGGAGGAACGCACTGAAACCAGCCTACATATGGCGGTGGAGTTTGTCAATTTGCCGGCCAAAATGGTGGTCACCGGCGAGGTCCCGACGGAGCTGGAGGTCCAGATTATCGGCCCCCGCTCTCAGGTAAACCGGCTCTCCCAAACCCGCCAGATCTATCCCATTGACTTGGATGGCCTGAAGAGCGGCCAGCATACCTTTTATCCGGGTCCGCACAGTTTTTCTTTCCCTCAGGGCGTGGTGGTGAATCGCATTCAGCCCGCCGCCATCACCATTAACCTCTCCACCTCCTTCACCGCCACCCTGTTCATCAAGCCGGCAGTGGTCGGCAGTCCGCCGGAGGGCTATGAGCTGAAGGGCGTCAAGACCAGGCCGGAACAGGTCACGGTCAGCGGTCCGCAAGAGGAACTGACCGATCTTAAATTTATTCCCACCTACCCCATTGAGGTGCGCCATTTGACGGAAATGACGGTCTTGCCCACCGACCTCGATTTTAAGAACCTCCATCTCACCCTGAAAAATCAGGTTCCTATCCTGGCCGAGCTGGACATTCAGCCCAAGATGCTGACCCGCACCATTCCGGGGGTGACCGTATACCCGGAGCCGACTCCGGTTAATCTGAAGCCGGACCAGGTGACCGTTACCGTCCAGGGTCCCTGGCCCCTGGTGAAGAGATTGAAAGTCGAGGATCTCAAGGCTACGGTGGACACCTCAATCTTGGGTCGAGGGCGTTCGCGCCTCAGCGTCTCTCTCAGCCTGCCCCAGGGGGTCACTCTGCTGCGGGTCCAGCCGGACCGGGTCACCTGCCTTTCCGGAAAATCTCCATGATTTTCCAGGGTCAGGCAACCTTTTCGGGTTGCCTGGCCCTGAGCCTTGTGGTACATTGCATTTCCATGCACCCTTTAACCGCTCTACTCCTCGGCATTGTCCAAGGGATCACCGAGTTTCTACCCATTTCCAGTTCCGCCCATCTGGCCCTGTTGGAGCACTATTTTAAGGTTTCTGGCGGGGGGCTCGGCTTTGACATCCTCCTGCATGTCGGCAGCTTGGCGGCCCTGCTGAGTTACTTCCACCGGGATTGGTTGGAGATGGGCCGGGCCTTTATCTTTCCCAGCCGTTATAATCGCCCGGAACGCTATCTCCTCTTTTATCTGATCGTGGGGGTCATTCCCGGGGCGGTGGCCGGGATGCTCCTGGAGCAGAAGGCCGAGACCATCTTCCGGGAACCGGCCCGCATCGCCCTGCTCATGGGCGGCCTGGCGGTTCTGCTGATCCTGGCCGAGAAGCTGGCCCGGCACATCCGCCATCTGGACCAGATCAATTTCAGGGACGCCCTGCTAATCGGCCTCTCCCAGGCCCTGGCCATCATGCCCGGAGTCTCCCGCAGCGGCATCACCATGACCACCGGGCTTTTCCTGGGGCTTAACCGCCGCTCCGCCGCCCACTTTTCCTTCCTACTGGCCACCCCCATCATCGCCGGCGCCGGCCTGCACCATATTCCCAAATGGCTCCAGGAAAGCAGCAATGGGGGACTGACCCTGCTGCCTGCTGTAGTGGGCTTCCTGGCCGCAGTGCTTTCCAGCTACCTTACCATCAAGTATTTCCTGCGCTTTCTGCAACATCACACCTTCATCCCCTTTGCCGTTTACCGCCTGGCCGTGGCCGCCCTCATCCTGGCCCAGGTCTTCTTGTTCCCGGGGATATAACTTTCAGGGAGCAGTTTCCCGGCGCCCCAGGTTGGAGGCCTGGACTACCTCATCCTATAGTGGCTTTGCGGATTTGCCGAAGCCAAACCATTCGCCACACCGAAGACGGCCTGGGGTTCAGCACTGATTGTTTTCCGGAGGAGAAATTTGTCCTGCTGGTCTAACGCAAATTTAGCTATCCCGCTTGCTACCACCCAAAAAGAAAATTATATTTTTAATGTCAATGAACTAAGGGGCGATTCGCCAAAGAGGCGCATGAACTCACCCGCCACCAACAACCTCAAGCTCCGTCTCCTGGCCATCTCGGCCTCGCTGGCCATCAGCGTCGGGTTGATGGCGGTGAAATTTGTGGCCTTCTGGCTGACGAACTCCGCGGCCATCCTTTCCGACGCCCTGGAGTCCATTATCAACGTGGTGGCGGCGGCCTTTGCCCTCTGGACCATCATCTTCGCGGCCCGCAGCCCCGACCCCTGCCACCCTTATGGCCACGGCAAGATGGAGTATTTCTCCGCCGGCTTCGAAGGGGCCCTCATCATCCTGGCGGCTCTGGGAATCTTTTACACAGCCTGGCCCCGACTCTTCCACCCGCAACCTATTCCTAAATTAGAGAGCGGCCTGGTCTTGATTTCGGGCACGGCGGTGGTCAATCTCATCTTGGGGTTAGCCCTGGTGCTGGTGGGGAGGCGCACCAAATCCATCGTCCTGGTGGCCGACGGCAAGCATATCCTCACCGATGTCTATACCACCATCGGGGTCGTGGTTGGATTGCTTGCCGTCATGGTCATCGGCTGGAACTGGCTGGACGGCGCCCTGGCCTTCCTGGTGGCTTTCAATATCATCTGGATCGGCGCCCGGCTGGTCCATCAATCTTCCGCGGCGCTTCTGGATAAGTCGGACCCGCAACTCTTACAAGAGATCTGTGAAGTTATCGCCCGGCATCGCCGGGACCTGTGGATTGATGTCCACCAGCTCCGGGCCCGGCGCAGCGGTCAGCACGTCTTCATTGACTTCCACCTCATCCTGCCCCGGGAGCTGAACCTGGAGACCAGCCATGCCGAAGTCAAGAAGCTGGAAAATATCCTGAGCGCTCACTTTGGAGGCCAGGCCGACATCCTCGTCCATGCCGACCCCTGCGCCACCCCGGAATGCCCCGTCTGCGGCCATGAACCTTGTGACGAACGCCAGGAAGCTCCCCGGATGCAGCGCCTTTGGACCAGTGAAAACCTCACCTGTAGCGGCTCCCGGGAGGACCGCCAGCCTTCCGGCCCGGCCACCAATGAGCCGCCGGGAAAATAGCTAACTCGACCAGGAAAGAATAAAGGCGGACAGCGGGGCGGCCCTGGAAAAATCGGGGCGGTTGGATTGGAGCGAGGCGGAATAAAAGAGCAGGGGATAGGAAATCCAGGGGGCACAGGCTTTCCGGCCTGTGCCCCTCTTGCCGGTGGGACGGGCCTCGGGGCCCGCCTCTCTTACCCAAACCGGTAGTGCTTTTTCACGTCCTTACTGATCTTCCAGGTGCAGGACAGGCCCTGCGGGAAGGTCACCAGGTCGCCCTTACCGAATTTGACCGGGTCGCCCTCCGGGCAGGTGACGGTCACCTGGCCCTCCAGCAGATAGCAGGTTTCCGGCTCCTCGTAGGTCCAGGGAAATTCCGAGGCCTCCTTGGTCCAGATGGGCCAGTTCGAGACCCCCAGGTCTGACAATCTTTCGGCGCTGGGATGCCTTTCCACCTTGATTTTACTCATTTCTCCCTCCAGTCTTATGCTCTCCTGATTTTCATTTCTTCCAGTCATTGCCAAAAGTTTTTATTATTCCTCCCCTCACCCTAACCCTGGTATTTTAAGTTTTTTTCGCCGGATTCGTTGACCTGCCGCTCGCGCCGATTATTTTCTAATCAGACCTTCTGGCGGCGCCGGCAATATGGCCAAAGCGGACCATGGGGCGAACCTGCAGCCAAGGTCTGGGACGGTCTCAAAGGCACGACATGATTATTTCGGCTAATCACCCGTATTTTTGCCCCTTTCCCGGCTTTTTCTACAAAGGCCTCCTCTCCGACGTCCTGATAATCCTGGACGAAGTTCAGTTTCCCCATGGGACGACCTGGATCAGCAGAAACCGTTTTAAAAACGATCAAGGGGCCCTGTGGCTGACCATTCCGGTGTGGAAGAAGGGTTTGGGAGAACAGAACATTAACCAGGTGAGAATCTGCTACGAGGGGCGCTGGCCGCGTAAACACCTGGAAAGCCTTAAGAGTGCCTATGGGAATGCCCCCTATCTCGGAGACCATCTCGGATTTATGGAAGAGTTGTTTGCAGGGCGCTTCGAAAAGCTCATCGACCTGAACCTGGCGATTATCAACTATCTCATGAATTGCTTCCAGATCAAAACCCGACTGGTTCTTTTATCCCGGTTGGGGGTTAAAGGAAGGGCCACCCAACTTCTCATCGAAATCTGCCGGGCCATGGGGGGCTCAGTTTTCCTGGCCCAGAGCCAGGCCAAGAAATATCTTGATGCCGACCTTTTCCATCGGGAGGGTATTGAACTGCGTTATTTCAGATATGTTGCCCCCATTTATCCACAGCTTTGGGGAGAATTCCTCGCCAACCTGTCCACTTTTGATCTGGTTTTCAATTGCGGACCCAAGGCGCCTGATATCCTGCTGAGGCACCAGCCTGTAGCAAGTCCTGGCTCGGTTTAATCCGCCCGCCGTCAGCCCCATTCTTAGTCGCCTTTGTCTTTTTACCTTCCGCGGATTATGGTGCGGGCGGCAATGAGGCCGCTGGCGGAGGCCTGGATCAACCCTCGGGTGATCCCGGCGCCGTCGCCAATGACGAACAGGTTGCCGATGGGGGTCTCCAATTCCGGACTCAATTTCAGGCGCTGGGAGTAAAACTTCACTTCCACGCCGTAGAGCAGGGTGTGAAGGCTATTGATCCCTGGAACCAGAGTTTCCAGAGCCTCCAACATTTCCAGAATATCTTTCAGGTAACGGTAGGGGAGGACGAAGCTCAAATCCCCCGGGGTGGCGCTTTTGAGGGTGGGCCGGGTAAGACAACGCTCCAGGCGAGCGGCGGTGGTGCGGCGGCCGGCCTGGAGGTCGCCCAGTCGCTGCACCAAGGCCCCCTTTCCCAACAGATTGGCCAGGCGCGCGATATACTGGCCGTAGCTGATGGGATCATCGAAGGGCTCAGTAAAGGTAGAACTTACCAGAATGGCAAAATTGCTGTTTTCGGTTTTCCGTGAGGCATAACTGTGGCCATTCACCGTGATTAAGCCGTCCACGTCTTCTAAAACTACCTCGCCGTAAGGGGTCATACAGAAAGTGCGCACCTTGTCATCGAAGGTGCGGGAGTAGTAAATCAGTTTGGCTTCGTAGGCTACCGCGGTCAGTGGGGAAAGCACCGGGGCCGGGACTTCGACGCGCACCCCGATATCCACCGGACTGGGGACCGACGGAATGGCCAGGCGGCGGGCCTCCTCCCGAATCCAGGCGGCCCCGGCCCGGCCAGGAGCGGCGATGACGTAACGCGCCTCCACCTGCTCGCCATTTTCCAAAGCCACTCCATTGACCGTGGCGTCTTTTGCCAGGATACAGTGGGCCCGGCATTGGGTGCGGACCTCCACCCGGCCGACCAGATCCCCTCTCAAACGCTGGAGAATTTTTTGGCAATTTTCCGTGCCAATGTGGCGCAAATGCGTGGGGATGAAAATCATCCCGCTATGACGGGCCTCAGTCTTAAGAAGTTCCAGGGTATCGGGGTCACCCCCATAGAGTTCGGACGGCGCCCCCAACTGTTGATAGATGCCGTCGACTTCCTGGATCAGAGTGGATAGGTCTTCCAGAGGCAGTAGCTCATTTAAAAAACCGCCCACTTCCGGGGAGAGGATGAGCTTGCCGTCGCTGAAGGCTCCCGCCCCGCCCCAACCACAAAGGAGACCACCAGGCTGGTCCCGGCGGCGCTCCTCCAGGGCTGGCCCCTGTTCCACCAGCAAGACTCGCCCCACCCCGGAATCCGCCAGTTTCAGGGCGGCAAACAGGCCAGCCGGCCCCGCTCCAATGATGACTACCTCATAGGAAGACATGTGTCTTGGATACTCCGTTAGTATACAAGGGGCGGGGTTCAAGCCCGCCCCTCCAAAACTTTTTCCCGCGGCGGACATATTCGCAGCCTGAGATAGGTTTTGAAATATGTTTTAGAGATTCCGGGGCGATTCGAAAACCGCCTCTACACTCCTTGCCCAAGTTTTTTGCCTGGTGGCCCAGCCTTTCCAGGCTGGCCGAAATCCTGCTCCGGCTAGAAAGCCTGGGCCACCATGCCGTTATTTCTTCCCCTTCTTGGTGGGTGCGGCGGGGGCCTGTTTGCCCATGGTGCCGCTGGTGCCGCAGGCGGGGCATTTCTTGGGTTTGCAGCGGATTTCCAGGCGATTGCCGCATTTTTCGCAGATGAAAACGGCCATGGTTCCCCTCCGATTGAGATAGTTTAAAGTCCAAGGTTCAAAGTAAGCTGGGGGACCTAGACGCCCCCACTTCGGCAGGCCTGGGCCACTAAGGCCCGCCCCACCATTTTCGCACAGGTGGGACCCCAGAGCTACCCAGAAAAAGATTCTATGGCGGCACGGGTTCCCTGATAAAGAATAACGCAGGCTAAAGGGTTAGCGAAAATTTTTTGGGGGGAGCGCCGCAGCTGCCCCCTTCCCCCCCTCCCAAAGATTATTTGCAACCGTCTCAATTTACCTTCTCTTCATTGGGGCGGGAAGGCGATCTCCAGGGCCTGTTCCAGGGTGGCCACCGGGTAGAACAGGAGATCCTGGCGCACCGGGGCCGGAATCTCTTCCAGGTCCACCTGGTTTTGGGTCGGGATGATGATCTCCTTGATGCCGGCCCGGTGGGCCGCCAGAACCTTGTTCTTGATGCCCCCCACCGGCAGGACGTGGCCCCGCAGGGTGATCTCACCGGTCATGGCCAGGCCCTTCTTGATGGGCCGGTTCGACAGGAGCGACACCAAGGCGCAGAGCAGGGCCAGGCCGGCGGAAGGCCCATCCTTGGGGATAGCCCCAGCGGGCACGTGGATATGGAGGTCGGCGCTCTCGAAGAAGTCTTCTTCGATGCCCAAAAACGGGGCCCGGGCCCGGATGTAGGACAGGGCGGCATTGGCGGACTCCTTCATGACGTCGCCCAACTGGCCGGTGAGTTTGAGATGGCTCTTGCCCGGCATGCGCAGCACTTCGATGAACAGGAGTTCGCCGCCGGCGGGGGTCCAGGCGAGACCGGTGGCCACCCCGGGTTCGGGGTGGTCCAGGGCCGCCTCCCGGAAGAACCTGGGCGGGCCCAGATATGGGGCGACCTCGGCTTCATTGATCACCACGTGGGTCTTGACGCCTTCGGCGATTTCCCGGGCGGCGCCCCGGCACAATGAGGCGATCTCCCGCTCCAGGTTGCGCAGGCCCGCCTCCCGGGTATAGGAGGCGATAACCAGGCGAATCACCCCGGGGCTGATCTCCAACTGGGCGGCGGTCAGGCCGTGGGCCTCCAACTGGCGGGGAATGAGGAAGGAAAAGGCGATGTCCAGCTTCTCCTCCTCGGTGTAACCCACCAGTTCCAGGACCTCCATGCGGTCCCGCAGAGCCGGCGGGATGGGGTCCAGCAGGTTGGCGGTGGTGATGAACATCACCTTGGAGAGGTCGAAGCCCACGTCCAGATAATGGTCGGAAAAGGAGAAGTTCTGCTCCGGGTCCAGGACCTCCAGGAGGGCGGAGGAGGGGTCGCCGCGGAAATCGGCGCCGATTTTGTCTACTTCGTCAAGGATGAAGACCGGGTTATTGGAGCCGGCCCGGCGCATGCTTTGGATGATGCGGCCCGGTAAAGCCCCGACGTAGGTGCGGCGGTGGCCGCGAATCTCGGCCTCATCCCGCACGCCCCCCAGAGAGAGGCGCACGAATTTGCGACCCAGGGCGCGGGCGATGGACCGGCCCAGGGAGGTCTTGCCGGTGCCGGGCGGCCCCACGAAACAGAGGATGGGACCCTTCATGTCCGGCTTCAGTTGGCGCACCGCCAGGTATTCGAGGGTGCGCTTCTTGACTTTTTCCAGGTCGTAGTGATCATCGTCCAGGATTTTCCGGGCCTGGGCCAGGTCCAGATTGTCTTCCGTGGCCTTGCTCCAGGGGAGCTCGATCATCCACTCCAGGTAATTGCGGATCACCTGGTGGTCCGGGGAGGTGGGCGGGGTGCGGTTCAGGCGGGTCAGCTCCCGCTGGGCTTCTTTCTTGGCGTGGGGCGGCAGGTCCGCCTCCTCCAGGCGAAATTGCAACTCCTCGATTTCGCGGCCTTTTTCTTCGCCTTCTCCCAATTCCCGTTGCAGGACCTTAATGTGCTCCCGGAGGTAATACTCCTTCTGAGCCTTGTCCAGCTCGACCTTGACTTCGGCCTGGATCTTTTTGCCCAGCTCCAGGATTTCGATTTCCCGGCTGACCAGGGTCAAAATCCGGCGCAGACGCTCTTTGACGGAGAGGGTCTCCAGCAGTTCCTGTTTCTCGGTCTTGGAGATATTGAGACTGCCGGCGGTGACGTCGGCCAGGATGCGGGGGTCGCCCAAATCCCGGACCAGGGTGCCCAATTCGACTGGCAGCGTGGGAGAAAGCTCCATCATCTTTACAAAGAGGCCCTTGACGTTGGAGGCCAGGGCCTCCAGCTCCAGGTCCGGTTCGTATTCTTCCGAGACGGGAGCGATTTTGGCGGCGAAATAGGGAGCAAAACCGAGCCACTCCTCCACCCGGAAGCGGTACAGGCCCTGGACCAGCAGGCGGACGGAGTCATCCTCGGCCTTGCGCATCTTCAGGATGACGGCGGCAGTGCCCACCTCGTAAAGGTCTTCCGGCCCATAGCCTTCGACTTTATGCCCCCGGCTAGCCAGGAGGCCGAAGATCTTGTCCTGGAACAGGGCGTCTTGCACCAGCTTCTGGGAGGAATCGTCCCACAGGACCACGGGCATGATCAGGCGGGGAAAGAGCACCAGGTCCGGTTGCGGCAAGATAGCCAGCACCCGCGGGCTGGGTTGGATTTCTTGAGCGCCCGACTCGGGCGGTTGGGTTTCTTGAGCGCCCGACTCGGGCGATTGGGTTTCAGGTAATTCAGTAGCCATGAGGTCTCCGTTATGGTTATTCCCGGTCGGCCGATTTCACCGGAATCTGGCGAAATTGTGGGGCCTTCCGGGGCAGGGTAATCTCCAGGATGCCGTCCAGGAACCGGGCCTGGACGCCCTGTGGGTCAACGGGGATGGGCAGGATAAAGCCGCGCTCAAAGGCGCCGAAGCCCATCTCCAGGTGAAAAAAGCGCCGGAGGCCGGCCGGCGGCGGGGGCTGCCGGCGGCCCCGGACCACGAGCTCCTGGCCGGCCAGAGAGAGGGACAGGCTGTCCGGCTTGACCCCGGCCAGTTCCAGGCGCAGCACCAACCCCTGGTCGGTCTCATAGAAATCCGCCGCCGGGCGGAAGTGGGACTGGGGCCGCGAGCTGGCTTCAAAAAGGAGGTCCGGCTGGCCGCGCCAGCGCTCCTCCAGGTATTCAAAGTCACGGATGATCCTGATCTTGATGAGGCGATGCATAGATTTTCCTTGATAAAGTCCTAAATATTTAAGTTAGTGCTTCTTTGGCAAAAATCCAGGGCCTGGCAGCCTCAGAGTTAATCAATTAGCCAAAGATTCTCTTACCAAAATCATCGTCAACCGCAGAATCCATAGTATTCGCCCGGCTTCCTAGCCCCTGAGGCGGGAGAAAAAATAAACGCGAGGCTGGGAGGATTTTCGAATCGTCCCGGTATCTCAGGCCAGCCGCCTTGACCGGCATCGGAAATATTGATAGGTTTCTTGCCATGAAGCCGCAAGTTATTTGCCTGGGGGCCATCAACCTCGACCTGGTCTATCGGGTGCCCGATATTGCCGGGTTTCTGAAAGAGTGGGGCACCGGCCTGGCCCGGGGCGGGGAAGAGGCGCTGAGCCTGGAGGCGGAGGTTCGACTGCGGGCCTTTTTGCCGCGCTTTGCTCGATCGGTTGGCCGGTTCGGGGGCGGCCAGGCGGCCAACACCGCCTATGCCCTGGCGCGCCTGGGGTTCCCGGCGGCCCTGGTGGGGCGGGTAGGAGAAGATGCGGATGGCGCTTTCCTCAGAGAGGGCCTGGCCTGGGTCAATCTGGATTATCTGGTGCAAGACGGCGAAAGCGGCCGGGCTTACATCCTGGTGGACCCGGAGGGCGAACGCACTATCCTGGTGGCCCCCAACACCAACGACGACCTGATTGAAAGGGATTTGCCCTGGGAGGCCCTGGAGCGCGCCAGGTTCCTGCACCTGACTTCTTTTGCGGATGAAGGGCCGCTGGCGGTGCAAAAGCAAATCGCCCGGCGGTTAACGGCTGGGCCCCGCCTCACCTTCGACCCCGGCGAACTCTACGCCCGCCGCGGCCGGGCGGCGCTGGATGAGTTGCTGGAGCAGGTGGAGACCCTCCTGGTGACCGAGGCGGAGTGGGCCCTCCTGGGAGGCGGCCTGCAGCGCCATCCCGACTGGGCCCCGCCCATCATCCTGATCAAGCGGGGTCCCCTGGGCGCCCGGCTCCTCACCCCGGTGCGCTATCTGGATATCCCGTCCACCTTTGAGGGGCAGCCGGTGGACACCGTAGGGGCCGGCGACGTCTTCGCGGCGGGCTACATTGCCGGGCTGCTCATCGGCCTCAATCTGCCCCAGGCGGTGCGGCTGGCGGAGCACGCCGCGGCCTATAAATTGGGCGGTCGCGGGCGGAAAGGCTATCCGGATAAGAGGGTAATGGAAAGGATTATCGAGCGGTTGCGGTGAGCCGGGAGACCGGAGACGTGGGGACGGAAGCACGGCCTTTTAGACTCGTTCCCAAGCTCTTGCTTGGGAACGTAAATTTTGGCCCAAGCTCTGCTTGGGGGATATGTCCCTTTAAGACAAGGCTTATTTCCTTGAACCGCCCTGCAAAGCTGAGCTTTGCATAAAATGAGGTTCCCAAGCGAGAGCTTGGGAACCAGAAAAAAACTACTACCTTTAAGGTAAACTACCTATGGAGACCACCGAAAAAGTCGTGGAAGCATACTGCCGGTACATCAAGCGGTGGGCTACCATTCCCAACATTAAATGTCCAGGCCAGTATGAAATAGACCTACTTGCTATAAACCCGCTTACCCTTGAACGCTACCATATAGAAAGCGGTGTCTCAATCTCTGGAGGCTACTCCCGCCTTACAGCCAAGCCATTTAGCACAGATGAGCTAAAGATGCGTTTAAAACAGGCAGGCCAGAGGCGAACCCTAGGATTTTTTGCTGAGAGAAAATTCACGGCAACGGAGGTAATCGAAACCCTCAAACGTTATGGTTTTCATGATGAAAACTATTCCCGGATTATTGTCACGTGGGGATGGGAGGATGAAGTAGATTCCAAGTCTAAAAACATGGGTATCACCCTATGGGATTTTCGTGACCTCCTCCAGGAATTGGCTCACACTTTCCAGAAGCAAAAAACCTACTTCACCGATGATACACTCCGCACTCTTCAACTTTTTGCAAAAGCTTCCAAGAAGAAAATTTAAAAAATGAAAAAACAAGCATTTGTTGGGCAATAATATAACAAATTAAGACTTATTTTTTTTGGCTCGTTCCCAAGTTGCACTTGGGAACGAAAATGGTTGCCAAGCTTAGCTTGGCTTATTATAGCGTTCCCAAGCAAAGCTTGGGAACGAGTCTAAAAAATGGAGTGGGTTAAGGTAACCATGTTCACCTTCGGCTGGTTTTCCAGCGGCCGGGACCAGGCGGCGCTGGATTTATTCAACGCGGTGCTGGACCGGATTGAATCCGGCTTCATTCCGGGGCGCCTGGCCTACGTCTTTTGCGACCGGGAGCCGGGGGGGACCAGGGCCTCGGACCACTTCCTGGCCGCGGTGCGCCGCCGGGGAGTGCCGCTGGTGACCCACTCCTCCCGGGAATTGCGGGGTCTGATCCGGCAAAAGGCCCCGGAGCTGGCCGCCTTCCGCCGGGCCTACGACGCCGAGGTGATCCAGCGTTTGCAAGGTTTCCAAGTGGAAGTGGTGGTGATGGCAGGCTATATGCTGATCCTCAGCGAGCTTTTATGCCGCACTTTCCTCTGCCTCAACCTGCACCCGGCGCTGCCCGGCGGCCCGAAGGGCGCCTGGCAGGAGGTGATGTGGCAGCTTATGTCGGCCCGGGCCCGGGAGGCCGGGGCCATGATGCACCTGGCCACCCCGAGGCTGGACGCCGGCCCGCCGGTGGCCTATTTTCGCTTTCCCCTGAGCGACGCCGCCTTCGCGGCCGGCTGGGAGCAGTGGGAGCGGAAGCGAAATACCCAAACCCTGGCCCAAATCCAGGCGCAGGAAGGGGAAGCGGAACCCCTGTTCGCCCTGCTCCGGGCCGAGGAACTGCGCCGGGAGTTTCCCCTGATTTTGTTGACCCTGAAAAACCTGGCGGCAGGGGCATTCCACCTGAGCCGGGAGGGGGTGAGCCTGGCCGGGAGGCTGATTCCTGAAGGCATCGACCTGACCGAGCAGGTGGAAGAATTGGTTTGATAAATTTTTCCTTATTGAGATTTCATTGACACCAGGAATAATATCGGTCTCGCCAAGACGCTAAGGCGCAAAGACGCTCGCATCTTATAATAATAATTCTGGCGTCTTGGTGCCTTTGCGAAAGGTATAATCCAAAGGATAAAACATGCTTCGGATGCAACTGGATACGGACTGCGAGGGGCCGCTGGCCCTCAATGACAACGCCTTCGAGCTCTGCCGGGAGTTTATTGAACCCGGCGGCGACCGCTTCTTTACCCAGTTGAGCCGTTATGACGATTACTGTGCGGATATTGCCCAAAAGCCGGGATACCAGGCGGGCGACACCCTGAAGCTCATCCTGCCCTTTCTCAAGGGGCACGGCCTGACCAATGCCCTGCTCCGGGATTTTTCCCGGCAGCATATCCGGCTGCTGACCGGGGCGGAAGAGGCTTACCGGTTTCTGCACCGCTGCAACTTTCCCATTTTTGAAATCAGCACCAGCTACCGCCAGTTTGCCGAAGCGGTGGGGACCAGGCTGGGATTTGACGCCGAGCATATCTTTTGCACCGAGCTGGACCTGGACCGCTACCCGTTGACCCCGGCGGAGGCCACGGAGCTGCGGCGCCTGGAAGGGGAGATTCTGGCGGCCCCGGCCATCGACTTGCCGGCGGGGGTCAAGTCGCTGACGGATTTGCCTGCACCGGTGCAAGAGGCGATTGGCCGGCTGGAGCGGATATTCCTGGAGTACCTGCCGCAAATGGAGATCGGCGCGGTGCTGCGGGAGGTCAAGCCGGTGGGCGGGGCGGAAAAGGCCAAGGCCGTGGCCGACAGCCTGGCGAAAACCGGCTTCACCCTGGCGGACACCATCTACGTGGGCGACAGCATCACCGACGTCCAGGCCCTAAAAACAGTGCGGGCCGGCGGCGGTCTGGCCGTCTCTTTTAACGGAAACCACTACGCGGTGGGGGCTGCCGAAGTCGTGGTGGTGTCGGATTGTGCCTGGCCGGTGGCCCTGCTCACCGCCATCTTCCGGCAGTGGGGGAAGGACGGGGTGCTGGAGGTGGCCGCGCCAGAGACCCGCACCAAATCCCGCGCCCTGGTGCTGCCGGAGGAGATGATCGAGCCAATCCTCCTTGGCCTGCAAGGACATTTATGCAATATTTATCTGTCCAGCAGCCCTAACCGAGACCAGATGACCCGAGAAAGCCAAGGCATGCGGGCCCGGCTCCGGGGAGAGGCCATCGCCGCGCTGGGGTGAGAAAAGGGAGCAGGGAGCAGTTAGCAGTTAGCAGTTAGGGCGACCCGTTGGGTCGTTCTCTTCGGGCAAAATCAGGCGAAAAAATGTCGGGGCGGTTCGAGAACCGCCCCTACTCGCGGCATTTCACGACCGGCCAAGGTGTTCTACGGCTTCGGCTTAGGCCGGTTTTATTTTCCCGGTTCCTTCAGGTATTTCTGCGGTTGGGCGGTAAACTCCTCCCGGCAAGCCTCCGAACAGAACCAATAAGTTTCGTCTTCAAAGTCATAGGCAAATTTGCCGTGCCCGGCCTTCAGGTCCAGGCGGCACACCGGGTCCACTTTGCAGACAGGCCGGGCCCCGGCCTCGATAAATTTATGGGGCTGGGCGGCGAACTGCTCCCGGCAGGCCTCGGAGCAGAACCAGTAGGTTTGGTCTTCAAAATCATAAGCGAACTTGCCGTGCATGGCCTTCAGGTCGAGATTGCAAACCGGATCGACGTCGCACCTGGGCTTGGCTGCTTTGGCCACGGGAAAATTTCCTCCTCCGGGTTCGTTGGCTAAAAAATAAGAATCCGGCGCGATGGTGTCAAGGAAGGAATGAAGGAGAAGATCGGGCCCAGAACGCCATGCCCCTATAATTTTCCGCCCCTTAACGAAAGTTCCCGGAAGTCGCTCAGTTCTATACCGGCCACGGCCAGGGCCGCATGGAGGCGGGGGCTGAGGAGGGCGGCCAGCTCTTGCTGGCGCTGGTAAGCCGGGCCCCAAGGGGGCAATTCCGTATCGGCCTCCATTCCGGGATGGCAATAAATCTCGGTAAGTCCGGGTTGCAGCCGCGGGATCAGACCCAGAAGGTAGGTTTCGGTCATCCGGCCGTCATTCAACAGCCCGAAAAGCTGGTCATTGCAAATAATCCCGGCGTCCCGGATCTGCCGCCGCGCCCGGCGACAGAGGAGGGCGAAGATCAATCCCTGGGCGACCTTGGGCAGCGGGCCATCCGGGGCCAGGGCCAGGGTGGCGCGCCAGTCCTCCCGAGGCAGACGCAGCGCCGGGATGCCGTATTCCCGCGCCAGGTCCAGCACCAGAGGCAAGATCCTGGGATGGACCTGGAGATTGAGGTGGCCGTTCAAAAACCAGAGGCGCAAATCTTCCCGGAGCACCGTCTCGATCTGGGCCCTCAGTTCCCCTTTGATTTCCGGGAGCACCTGGGGTTGCCAAAAATAACGCCAACCAACCTGCACCGGATGGTCAGGGAAGCGGCCCTGGGGGTCCACCAGATGCGGAATCTGCCGGGGGGGCAAGACGGCCCGGCCCTGGATCAGGGTAAGATGCACCCCCAGACAGAGGCTGGGAAGTTCCCGGGCCAGCCGCAGGGCCTCCTCAGCCCGCGGCCCCGCGGCCATCAAACTGGCGCCGCGGAGCAGCCCCTGGCGGTGCGCCAGGGCCACTGCGCCATTCAGGGCTTCAGAAAGGCCAAAATCATCGGCGGTGAAGATGACTATTTTGGAGGGAGGATGGGAGAAGGGAGACGGGAGAGGCGAGCCAAACATCCGCCCTTCGTTTCCGGTCCCCGGTCCCCGGTCCTTCACCCCCGCACCCAATGACGGCCCTCCAACAAGGCGGCCAGGGAGAGGAAGTTATAGGGATGGAACAGGATGCCCAGGCCCTGGAGCCATCTGCCCTGGCGCAGGGCGGCCAGGCCGTCGGCCACGGAGACCGCCAAATATTGGTAGACGCTGGGGTCGCGGTAGCAGTCGATGGTGCAGGACTGGCAGCCGTCGCGGATGGGGCTCAGAAGGTGAATTTCCTCCAGGGAGCCCAGGGGTTCGGCCTGGTAATGGCAGCGGGAGACCGTAAGATGCCAGTCCACGAAGAAGTATTTGTATCCCGCCAGGCAGGGGAAGCGGCCGCGGCGGTGCTCCAGTTGGCGTTGCAGGTCGGTGAGGCCCAGCCTGGGGTTAAGAATGGCCAGGGGAGAGGTGGCCTTCAATTCTTTGATGCGGCCGAACCAGCGGTAGAGTTCTTCCGGGGTGAAGTCCACCGTGTAGTGCTCGGCAAACCCGAGGTAGGAGGAGTGCAGCCGGGTGATGGGATATGAAAAGGTGACCCGTTGAAAACCGAGGCGGGCCAGGAATTGGAGCATGCCTTCCAGGTCGTCCACCATTCGGCTCAGGGTTACCGAGGCCACCGGGTTCAAATGGTGGCGCCTAAGGTGCGGCAGCAGATCCCGGATATGGTCGGTGAGGCCCGGCAGGCCCCGGTGGCGGTCGTGTTGGGCCGCGGAAGGGGCGTCCAGGGAAATAATCAGGGTTTCCAGGCCCGCGGCTTGCAGGGCGGCAATCCAGCCGGAATTGAGCAAAGAGCCATTGGTGCAGAGGAGGGTATTGAGGCCCAATTCCCGGCAGCGGTGCAAGACTGGGAGCAGGTCCGGGTAAAGCAGGGGTTCACCGCCGGTGAAGCAGAGATATTGGACGCCTGCCTGAGGCAAAGCGGCCAGGCCCCGGAAGAGGCGGGAAGTATCGGCCATGACCCGGGAAGCGGACGGCACCTGGGGAAAATTGCAAAAGCGGCAGTGGGCGTTGCAGGCGTTAGTGATGGCGATCTGGCAGAAGCCAGGACCACCCTGAAGGATGAGATGCAAGATCTCCTTGAGCGTTATCGACAATTACCGCCAGCCTCCACCTGTTCCTCGGGGCACTGGCGCCGCCGGAAGATGAAGTGCAAAAACTGCCGGCCTTCCTTGAGCAGCCGCTTACGTTCCCCGGGGTCCCGCAGCATCACCAGGGCTGCCCGGGCCATGTAGCTGGGGCGGAAGTAGAAGCGGCGATAGAACTTGGGCACCGCCGCGAAAATCTCCGCCGCGGCCAGCCCCGGGTAATCAACGATGCATTGTTGATAGCCGGTCTGGCCGTTCACCATGGCCTCGTCCTGCAGATAGCCATGCTGGCGGCAAAAGTCGTAGAACTCGGTGCCCGGGTAAGGGGTGGCTAAAGAAACCTGGATGGTGT
>Ga0326727_10006887_pt1 | contig 30659 bp, 19 predicted proteins | sample MB2enrmetagenome_FD_207643 | JGI IMG/M metagenome (GOLD analysis project Ga0326727, IMG submission 207643) | Lab enriched peat soil microbial communities from McLean, Ithaca, NY, United States - MB29MY | ecosystem: Environmental > Terrestrial > Soil > Wetlands > Peat | place: USA: New York... | reverse complement strand
TGCACGCCCAGGGATTTCTTGCCCGCCGCCTCCGCCGGCAGATTGCTTTCGCTGAGGTCGACGTTCGGCTCGACCCGGCTCGTGAGCGGTACCGGCTTCGCTCCCGAATCGAAATCTATTCCCTCCCAGTTGCCATACTCCGCTTTGAGACCCGGTTTGCCCTCGGCGGTCGTCAGCAGATTGCCCGGCACCGGATTGCCGTCGTTGCGCAGGAACTGGGTTCCCGGAACGAACGTGATCTTGGCTTGCGGGAACTCCGCTTTGAGTCCATCCAGCATGGAGACGCTATGCGTCGGCGTTCCGTTGTAATTCCCCAGCAGGACCTTGGTCTGATCGGCGAGCGGGCCGACCACAGCGATCTTGGTGATTCCTGATTTGAGGGGCAGCGTGCCATCGTTCTTCAGCAGCACCATAGCCTCATTGGCGAGCTTGCGGGCCAGCGCGCGGTGTTCGGGGCTGTCGAGTTCCTTTTCATCGATCTTCGCATACGGAACCATTTCCGGCGGGTCAAACATGCCCAGCCTGATTCGCGCCGTGAAGAGGCGAATAAGCGCCGTGTCCATCGCATTCTCGCTGAGGTAGCCCTGCTGGACGGCTTCGATGTACGGCCTGTAATCGTGGTCGTCCTTCACTTTCGCAATAAAGTCGATGCATTCATTGTCCATGCCCCGTTCCAGAGAGATCGCCGTTGCCTGTGGCTGCGAGGGGCGGTAGCGGTGGCCGTCGAAGACATCGTGAACGGCGCCGCAATCCGAGACCACGTAGCCCTGGAAGCCCCACTTTTCCCGTAGCTGATCTTGCAGCAGGAACTCGTTGGCGCAGGCCGGCTGTCCGTTGATGGCGTTGTAAGCGCACATCACGGAGCCCGCATGGCCCTCCACGACGGTGGCACGGAACGCCGGCTCGAAGGTGTCGAGCATGTCGTGCTTGCTCACATCCACGTCGGCAAAGTGTCGCGTCGGCTCCGGGCCGCTGTGCACGGCGTAGTGCTTGGGCGTCGAGATTACGCGGTAGTACTTCGGGTCATCGCCCTGCATGCCCGTTACAAAGGCCACGCCCATGCGCGCGGCCAGGAACGGGTCCTCGCCGTACGTCTCCTGCCCCCGTCCCCAACGGGGGTCGCGAAAGATGTTGATGTTGGGCGCCCAGAAGTCTAATCCCTCGAAGATGTTGCTGTGGCCGGCCCGCACGTCCTGGGCGTGCTTGATCCGCCCTTCGATACCGATGGCCACCGCCATCTCGTGGATCCCCGGAACGTCAAAAGTGGCGGCCAGGCCTATCGGTTCGGGATACTCGGTGGTCCCGTCCACGGAAACTCCATGCAGGGCCTCGCTCCACCAGTCGTAAGCCGGGACGTTCAACCGCGGAATCGCACGCGCCTGGTTCACCAACTGCGAGGCCTTCTCTTCAAGCGTCATACGGTGGACCAGGTCCGCCGCCCGCTGCTCGACCGGCAGGGATGGATTGAGATAGGCTGGCGGCGCTCCTCCGGACGTCTCCTGGGCATAGAGCGTCCTCACAAGAGCACAACCGGCCACCACGGCGATCACCAGCAGGAATGAAGCCTTGCGCATCAACCCTGGACTTCTCATGTTTGTAACCTCCTCCTAGGAAAACCCGGTCTCACGGCTGACAAGTGCCCCCCTGCCATTGGAGCAGCCCTGGTTTGCCACATGACGCACTGAGCTTTGACCAACGGAAACCACGCGCTCTTCCCCGCGGCTCAGAACGAGGAGAACACCAAGGCGCATCTCCTCGGCTGCCGCGCTACTCATTGTTCTGGTGGCGGTATATTACAACTTTCTCCCGCAAGGGAGAAGGGCAACTCCCGGGAATAGATTCCCCTTGGCCCGAATTCACGAAACAGCGTAGAATCCCGGCATGGAATTTCCCCGTTCTAGCGGCATACTCCTCCATCCAACCTCGCTGCCGGGCAGATTCGGCATTGGCGACCTCGGCCTTGGTGCTTATTGGTTCGCGGATTTCCTGGCCGGGGCGGGCCAGCGGATCTGGCAAGTGCTCCCTCTGGGGCCCACAGGTTACGGTGATTCACCTTACCAGTGTTTCTCGGCGTTTGCCGGAAACCCGCTGTTGGTAAGCCTTGAGAAACTGGTCGCAGAGGGCGACCTCTCGCCGGACGACCTGGCCGACGATCTCCCGGCATTTCCGAATCACCAAGTGGACTTCGGCGGGGTGGTGCGCCACAGACTCCCGCTCCTCCGCAAAGCGGCGCGGAATTTTCTTACCGTCGCAACCGCAACGCGGCGCGAGGACTTCCGGGATTTCTGCCGGCAAAACGCCCCGTGGCTCGACAACTTCGCACTGTTCATGGCCTTGAAAGAAGCGCACGGCGGGGAAGCGGTGTGGAACAAATGGGCGCGCGACATCGCGGCGCGCCGGCCGGAGGCGCTGGCGCGTTGGGAAGCAAGACTGTCGGAACCGATCGACACCCAGAAGTACGTCCAATTCCAGTTCTTCAAGCAGTGGTCGGAGCTCAAGGCCTACTGTCACCAGCGAGGAATTCAGATGATGGGCGACATCCCGATCTTCGCCGCCCACGACAGTGCGGATGTGTGGGCCCACCCGGAACTGTTCCACCTGGACGGGGACGGAAACCCTACGGTACAGGCCGGGGTTCCGCCCGACTACTTCAGCGCCACCGGACAACTGTGGGGCAACCCGCTTTATCGCTGGGAGGCGATAGCCGAGGCGGGCTATGCGTGGTGGATCGAGCGCTTTCGATCAATGCTGAGGTTGGTCGACATCGTGCGGCTCGACCACTTCCGAGGATTTGAAGCTTACTGGGAAGTTCCCGGCAACGAGAAGACCGCGATTAACGGACGGTGGGTGAAGGCGCCGGGCGGCGAGATGCTCGAGGCCGTGAAGAAAACCCTGGGCGAGTTGCCCATCGTTGCCGAGACCCTGGGCGTGATCACGCCTGAGGTCGAAGCCTTGCGCGACCGATTCGGTTTTCCGGGCATGGGAATTCTCCAGTTCGCTTTCGGCTCGGATCCTCAGGCGCCCGAGTTCAGACCGCACAACTTCCGCCGTCACTTTGTGGTCTACACCGGCACGCATGATAATGACACGACGATCGGCTGGTGGACCTCGAGCGGCGTCGGCGACAGTACTCGGACGGCGGAGAACATCCGGGTAGAAAGAGAGTTCGCGCTCAAGTACCTGGGCACGGACGGCCGGGAAATGAACTGGGTGTTCATCCGCACTCTCCTGGCTTCAGTGGCCGATGTGGCGATCATTCCTCTCCAGGATCTCCTGGGCTTGGACGGCCGGGCACGGATGAACCTGCCAGGCACCTCGAGCGGCAATTGGCGTTGGCGGTTTACCGCAGACCAACTGACACCCGAAACTGGGAAACGCTTGCGCGAATTGACCGCGATCTATGACCGGGCCGCACGTTCGAGTCACGCATCGGAAACGTAGCGCTCCGGCAGGTGATGTTCATGGAAAAACCTCGTCTGAGTTTCTGGCAGATTTGGAACATGAGCTTCGGATTCCTCGGCATACAGTTTGGCTGGGGGCTGCAAATGGCGAACATGAGTGCCATCTACGAATATCTTGGCGCTCGCGCGGACCAGATACCCATCCTTTGGCTGGCCGCGCCTCTGACTGGCTTGATCGTGCAGCCCATCATCGGCCAGATGAGCGACCGCACCTGGAACCGGCTGGGCCGGAGGCGCCCCTACTTTCTGACCGGCGCTTTGCTGGCTTCGGCGGCTCTGGTCCTCATGCCGAAATCCCCCACGCTTTGGATGGCGGCTGGACTGCTGTGGATTATGGACGCCTCCATCAACGTCAGTATGGAGCCCTTTCGCGCCTTTGTGGCGGACCTCCTGCCCGAGGAGCAGCGTACGCGGGGTTTCGCCATGCAGAGCCTGTTTATCGGGCTCGGCGCCGTCGTCGCTTCGGCGCTCCCTTGGATGATGACGAATCTTTTCCACGTTCATAACGCCCCTGCAACGGGACATGCTATTCCGCTCACCGTGCGTTTTTCTTTCTACGTCGGCGCAGTTGCCTTCCTCGGCGCGGTGATCTGGACGATCGTGAGCACCAAGGAGTATCCGCCGGACGATCTCGAGGCTTTTGCGAAAATGAAGCAGCAGAAGTCGGGCTTGTTGGAGAACGCCAGAGAAATCTTCAGCTCGATTGGAAACATGCCGCCGACCATGAAGCAACTGGCGTGGGTTCAACTCTTCACCTGGCTGGGACTCTTTTGCATGTGGCTCTATTTCCCCGTCGCCGTGGCCCACAACGTCTTTGGTGCTGCCGACCAGACTTCGCCCGTTTATACACGCGGCGTGGAGTGGGCGGGCATCTGTTTTGGGCTGTACTCCGCCGTCTGCTTCGTTTTCTCCTTCGTATTACCGGCCCTGGCGGGGGCGCTCGGCCGCAAGTTGACGCACAGCTTGTGTCTGCTCTGTGGCGCCGCGGGACTTTTGTCCGTAGCCGTGATCCGCAATCCCTACCTGCTGTTGCTGTCGATGGCCGGGGTAGGCATCGCCTGGGCCAGCGTCCTGGCCATGCCTTACACCATCCTCGCCGGCTCCCTGCCTGCCGAAAAGACCGGCGTGTATATGGGCATCTTCAATTTCTTCATAACTATTCCTGAAATCATCGCCTCTCTGTTCTTTGGTTGGGTCATGTTGCACCTCCTCCATAACAATCGCCTGGCGGCGGTACTGGCCGGCGGTGTCTTCTTGATCCTGGCGGCGCTGTTGATGAAGCGAGTCGTCGATGTCTCACTTGAGGAGGCGCCGTTGCAGAAAGCCGAGGCGGTGAATACCAGCTAGTTAACTGGCCTGGACCCGGTGGCGCGAATACGCGGGGTGAGGCACTCCGGGAATCGTGCGGTGCATTCCCTTGCACCGAACGCGAATCAGGGCTAGGATCAACATATGGGAAAGGTCAAAGAGTTCGAATTCGAGTTTGAGAAACCCGCTCCCACCCTTGACGATGAGGACAAGGAAACGCTTGCGGCCATCGATGAGGGGATCCAGGATGCCGATACGGGCCGAACCGTGCCTGCGGAAGAGGTCCGCAAGCGATTGGCCGAGTGGATTAGCGCATCTTCTACACGCAAAGAGCACTGAACGATCTCGCAGAGGTTATCGGCTACATCGCCGTCCCAAAGAAGTATGCTCCGAAGCCGCCCCTGTGCTTTAATCCTTGCCGGTCTGGTCGGATTCGTTTGCGCTGCTCGCGCTGCGCCGTCGCCCCAAGCTAGCGGCGAGAGCGCGCCACAAGTTTTCAAAATTGATCCGCCCAACTGGTGGGCGGGCCACACGATCAATCCTGTCCGGCTATTGATTCGCGGGCGCAATCTTTCCCGGGCCCGGGTGCAACTGCAAGGCTCCGGCCTCGCGGTAAGCAACGTTCACTCGAATGCCACCGGCTCCTACTTGTTCATCGACTTGACCATTGACCCCCAGAGCAGGCCGGGCCGCCGCTCGCTCAAGCTCATCAATGCCGCCGGCTCGGTGAGCTTTCCTTTTGACGTGCTCGCTCCCTTGCCGCGCCAGAACCGCTTCCAGGGTTTTTCCCCGGACGACTTCATCTACGAGATCATGCCGGACCGCTTTTCCGACGGCGATCCTTCCAATGACAACCCTCCTCAATCGCCGGGCCTGTTGGATCGCTCCAAGTCCCGCTACTACCATGGCGGCGATTTACAGGGCATCATCAATCACCTCTCTTACCTGAAGGAGCTGGGAGCGACCACGATCTGGCTGACGCCGGTTTACGACAACGTAAACCATCTGAACGAACGCGAGCGTTACGACCATCAGCCGATTACGGACTACCACGGCTACGGCGCGGTCGATTTCTACGGCGTCGAGGAGCATTTCGGCGATTTGGCGAAGTTGCGCGAGTTGGTGGACGATGCCCACCAAATGGGGATCAAAATCATGCAGGACGAGGTTGCGAACCATACCGGACCCTATCATCCCTGGGTCCAGGACCCGCCCACCACCACGTGGTATCACGGCAGCGAAGCCGCCCATCCCGAGGAAAACTGGCAAACCTGGACGCTCCTCGACCCGCATGCGCCGCCCCAGCTCCGTAGCGCCACGCTCGACGGCTGGTTCCTCAACATCCTGCCGGACTTGAACCAGGACGATCCCGAAGTCGAGCGTTATTTGATTCAAAACACGCTCTGGTGGATCGGCGTCGCCGGCTTCGACGCGATTCGCGAGGATACGCTTCCCTATGTGCCACGGCGCTTCTGGCACGACTGGATGGCTGCCATCAAGCGCCAGTATCCACGCGTCAACGTGGTGGGAGAGGTCTTCGACGGCGACCCCGCCATGACCTCTTTCTTCCAGGGAGGCAAGCCCCGTTTCGACGGCGTGGACTCGGGTGTCGATAGCGTCTTCGATTTCCCGCTGCTCTACCCGCTCCGGCGCGCCTTTGCCGAAGGCAAGCCACTCCGCGAGACGGCTTTGACGTTGGCTCACGACTACCTTTACCAGGACCCCAGCCTGCTCGTCACCTTCGTTGGAAATCACGACATGCCGCGCTTCATGAACGAACCCGGAGCCGGCCTGGAAGGACTGAAGCTGGCCCTCACCTTCATCATGACGACGCGTGGTGTCCCCATGATTTACTCGGGTGATGAGCTTGCCATGCCGGGCGGCGCCGACCCCGACAATCGCCGAGACTTTCCCGGTGGCTGGCCGGGCGACCCGCACAACGCCTTCGAGGCTTCCGGCCGCACGCCGGACCAAGAGGCAGTCTTCGCGCGGGTCGTGGAACTCGCCCATCTGCGCCACGAACTCGAGCCCTTGCGGCGCGGCAAGCTCGTCGACGTGTTTGTAAGCGATCAGGTTTACGCTTACGCCCGGCTCACTGACCGCCAGTCAGTGGTCGTGATCATCAACAACGCGGTTGACCGCGCGACCGTCGAATTCGACGCCGCTCCTGCACGCCTTTTGAACGGAACTACCCTTACTGATCGGCTAGGGGACGGCCCTCCTTTGCACGTTTACAACGGCAGGCTCAGCGCCACCTTGCCCGGGCGCACCGCGAGGATCTACGTCCAGGCCGGGAAGTGAGGACGAGCTGGCTGGTGAGTCGGCATGCCATCCATGTGACCTGCGGCTCCACAGACGCGGGCCACGCGCTCGACGGAGCCTACATGTCTTTGGCAAAACGAATTCGATTTGACGAGCACCTAACGGAGTGCGAGTGCCGCAGGAGATTTGGCGTTGTGACAGCCATCCTCCTCACGCATGGAGACACGCTGCGGTGATTCGATCTTGACCAACGCGTTGCGATAGCTGATGGTGAGAACGTAGGGCCTCAATGCCGGGAACCCAAGGACACCAACTACGTGCATACCACAGTGGCGGCTCAGGTTCGAAAGATCTAACGCCACAACCTCATTCGGAATGAGTTCCTGCCCTGCAATTTGGAAATGCACGGCGGATGACACGAGCTGTCCTGTCGCAGCGCCAGTCCCTGCCTCGATCCGTATCTCTGGAGCAAGATGGCCACGTGGCGAGCCCGCAACCTCACGGGAGATGGCACTGCAAAAGGCGGCGGTATCCAAAACTACGTGCCCGCTTTGCTTTCCGTTCAAGACGGCCGCGACTAACAGCAGGTCTCGTTGTGTGACCCCGCGGCTGGAAGGGCTCGCCGGGTCTTGCTCGCGCGGATAGGGAATCAGTCCGAGCGTCTTCTCGGGCAGATTGAGGCGCAAGAGGAAATCAGAGAACAAGCTCAAGGGAATCACACCGTCGGCCCCATCGATTACATTGCCTTCCACCAGGGCGACGCGGCAGTTTCGGAAGCGGACGGGACCGATCTCAACAGTCTCGGCCCACCCCAACCTTGCGGGTCTACTTCCCAAGCCTACCAACTCCATTTCGGATCTGGCGGAAATGCCAATGGAGCGCGCGGCCTTAGCCCCAATCACGATGAACTCAGCGCCGCTGTCGAGGACCAATCGCAGCGGCCGCCCGTCATTGATGCACGCATGCAAGAGGACGCCCGCTGCGCGACTCGGCGCTGGATAGAAGGGCCGCAGTTTCAAATCGTACCGCTGGTAAGGGCTTACGAGCTCGGCACGTGCATCCGGGGCGGGAGTCGAGCCGGCCTCACTTGCTCGGAGGCCGCCGACTATCAACCAGGTCACCAGAAACGCTGCCGCGTCACGACGCCACAAAGCGCAGACTCCACGTTACAGCAATGTGACAAATATATTACACCACCATTAAGAACTAAAGACATTCTTGCTTCCTGATCGCAACCAACGCCTTCCACGCCACCAGTTGACATTGCATCTCCCATCTGCCGACCCGGGACAAGAGGACCTCTTCCGGTTTCACACCATCGTTACAGTTGCTTAACATTCAGTTCATCAGGTGGCCTTAGACTGCTTGTTCACGTGCCATCTCCTCCCGTCCACACACCATCTCTGGCACACAAGTTCGAGGTAATGCGGTCTTTAATCGTAGCGGCCCTCTCCGGGCGCCACCAAACGGCACTCAGAGACCACGGCGGCAAGTTATGTCTCTATAGCATTTCGTAGAAACCGGAGGGTTTTCCATGAAATTCAAGTGGCACTGGGTTGCGCTTCTCGCTTTATTGGGCGCCATCTTGTTTGTTGGTGTTGCCTTTAGCCAAATCGACCGGGCCAACCTTAACGGAACCGTGACGGACCCGAGCGGGTCGAGCATTCCCAACGCGAAAGTCGAGGTCGTCTCACCCGACACGGGTTTCAAAAGGGAGACGACTACCGGGAGTAGTGGAGTTTACAGCATCGGCAGCCTGCCAAACGGAACTTACGATCTTACGGTCTCTGCCAAAGATTTCCAAACTTCCGCGACAACAGGGATCCAGCTTTCCGTTGGCCAGACCCGCACCGTCAATGTGCAGCTCGTGGTGGGCGCGCCCACCACGACGGTCGAGGTGCGGAGTAAAGCTGCGGCGCTCGATTCGAACGACGCCCAGATTTCGACCGTCATTCGAACCGGACAAGTGGAGAACATCCCCCTTAACGGGCGCGACTGGTCCCTTCTGATGACGCTCGCCCCGGGCGCGGTCAACCTCGGCGCCGGCGGCCAGAGGGACCTGCGATTCGTGGGTCGAGGCATCGACGACAGCAACTACACTTACGATGGAGTGGATGCCACCGGCGTTCAGGAGCAGAGCCAGAAGGTGGGCGTGCGCCTGGCCATTTCGCTGGAATCGATTGCGGAGTTCCGCGTGAGTTCCTCGGTCTATACCGCGGATCAGGGCGGGTCGGCCGGGGCCATCGTCAGCATCGTATCGAAGACGGGGACGAACTCGTTTCACGGCGGGGTGTTTGAGTTCCTGCGCAACAACGTCTTGGACTCACGCTCGCCGTTCGATTTTCCGAGCATCCCGCCATTCCGCATGAACCAGTTCGGCGCCAGCATAGGCGGGCCCATCCAGAAGGACCGAACTTTCTTTTTCGCCGATTACGAAGGTGTCCGGCAGCGCCTGGATACAACCGTGATCGGGTTTGTGCCGAACGCCGCGTTTCGGGCCAGCGTGACCAATCCCGCTCTCCAACCCTTCCTCGTCCAGTGGCCGAGCACGGGACTGATGATCCCCCTCGGTGACGGCCTCACCAACGAATGGGTTCAACCGCAGAGTGACAACATCCGCGAAGACAGCGGGATGTTCCGTTTGGATCACATCTTCACCGATCGAACCTCCATCTTCGCCCGAATCAACATCGACGACGCCGACACCCACGCACCGCTCGACACCCTGGGCGGCCTCGATAACCCTCTAATTCGCCCCTCCAATTATGTTGTCCAGTTAACGCACACCTTCTCGCCGACCATCATTAACGAGCTGCGCGGGGGAATCAACCGTTCCGCGATGCACCACTACCAGAATGGAACGTGTCCTCAATCGACCGCCAACGGTCTGCCCGGCACCATCTGCGCGGGCGTGAGCGGCCCCTTCGATAGTCCTAGCGATAGCCAACTCGATGAGGAAGTCGGCACCACGATTGATGGCTACGATGACCTGACCATCGTTCGGGGCCGGCACACCATAAAGATGGGGATCGGCGTGGAGCGCCACCGGCTGAACAATTCGGACGAAATTATCGGCAACGGGGACCTCTCCTACGACAGCACGGACGATTTCCTTAACAACGTCGTTGACAGCTATTCCTTCGTCGGGCCGTTGACCCTCGGCGGCGAACGGCGCACCTACATCATGCCCTATGTGCAGGATACCTTTAAGGTGCGGTCCAATCTCACCCTTAATTATGGATTGCGATGGGAGCATTACACGGTCTTGAGGGAGGCGTTTGGCCGCCAGGCCGTGGTGAAGCTTTCGTGCGGAGGTTTTTGCCCGAAGGGTACCCTACTGTATTCTCCCTACTACCTGGACTTCGCACCACGGCTGGGTTTGGCATGGGCCCCCGGGGGAAATGCAGGAAAAACGGTCATCCGCGCCGGGTTCGGCATGTACTTCTCACCGAACCAGATGGACGACTTCACCGATGGGCACGAAAGCACGGACGAACGGTTTGCTGTTTCATCAGCGGATGTGCCAAACCTCATGTGGCCAATTCTTCCATCCCTGCTTCCTGCCCCGTTATACTCGCCCAAAGCGTGGGATCCGAACCGCAAGGACGGATACTTCGAAAACTGGGATTTCACGGTCGAGCGGATGCTCCCGGGTAACTTTATCGGCCAGATTGCTTACGACGGCAGCGCGGGGCATAGGCTGTTCGGCAAATTACAGGCCAATGTCATCAATCCAGCAACGGGCGAGCGCCCCATACCTACTTTTGGCCAGTACGGCTATAAGAATAACCTCGGCAACAGCAACTTCCACTCGCTTCAGGTATCCTTGCAGCGCCATCTCGCCAGTGGATGGCTGTGGGGGACGCAGTACATGTGGTCGCACGGCATGGCTGACGAAGGTTTCGGAGCCGGCGACACCACCAACATTCAAAACGTGTCGTGTATCAAATGCGACTATAGCAGCTCGGACATTGACATTCGCCAATCCCTCTCCGTCAACTCGGTTTACGAGCTTCCGTTTGGACGCGGCAAGCGCTTCCTAAACACCGGAGGCGCCGCCGCGAAGGTGCTCGGCGGCTGGCAATTGAGTGGGATTGCCTCTGCAATGAGCGGCCGTCCGATTGACATCGAGATAGACCGGAAAGCGTCGGCCATGCCCGACGGCAATAAAAAAGCTCAGCGGCCGGACCTGGTCCCCGGCATGTCCATCTACCCGGCCGGCCAAAACATCAACAACTGGTTCAATCTAGCGGCCTTCGCGGACCCGGCCAAACACACGTGGGGGAACCTGGGACGCAACGTTGGACGTGGACCCGGCTACTACGAAATCGACACGGCGCTCCAGAGGGAGATGCCCGTTACCGAGCGGCTGAAATTGCAGTTTCGGGCCGAGGCATTTAATCTACTCAACCATCCGATCTACGGCGATCCGGATTCCGATGTATCGGATGGGGCCGGCGAGTTCGGGGTCATCACCAGCCAACTGAACACCGGCGCCACCGGAATCGGCTCGTCGCGGCGCCTTCAGTTCATGCTGCGCCTGGAATTCTGATGTGGAGGAAAGGGGCCGCACTAGGGGCGGTCATTGCTGACCGCAGGTGGCGCAGATGTGCGGCTTTTTTGGCATGTCTGCGCCCCTCTGATGCTAAAGAGGCGCATACATCCCGACAACAAGCGTCGTGGTGTATGCGCCACCCGCGAGATTGGCTTCCACTGGGACAGCGCGGCCGGCAAATGAGAATTCGAGCGACTTGCGCTGTGTCTCGGGTTCCGGCTCGCAACGAGTCGGAACCCTCGGCCTCCCGAGCGTGTGTGCAGGCTTGTCGATTGAGTCGTGAGATCGCGTTGCGGCTTAAGCGATCGCTGGCTCTTATCCTATGTGCGTTGGGCGCCAGTCTATTTGCTAATGCTGCTTCCCCTCCAGCGCTCCGTTATGTGGTCATCATCACCCGCCACGGAGTGCGCTCACCAACTTGGAAGCCAGACCGCCTGAACCAGTACTCAACAGCGCCGTGGCCGGCCTGGAGCGTTCCACCGGGCAACCTGACGCCGCATGGTCGGGCCCTCATGCTGCTTATGGGGAGTTACTACCGCGAGCGGCTTTTGAGCGCGGGATTGCTGCATCGACAGGGATGCGCAGACGCTAGCCGAGTCTATGTTTATGCGGATACCGAGCAGCGAACCCTCGAGACTGGCAGGGCTTTGGTGGAGACCTTGCTGCCAGGTTGCACGGTCGAAGTCCACTCGCAACCGCCCGGCAGCAAGGACCCGCTTTTCGACCCGCTAGAAACAGGTCTCGCGAAGCCGGATTGGGAAATCGCCGCTCAGGCGATGCGCGAGCGTCTGTCAGACTCATCCGGCCGCTTCCGGGATTTGCATCGCGCCGCCTTTGAAACTCTTGAGTCCGTGCTCGCGGGAGAAGGAAGCGCGCCGCGAAAACGGCTTGAACCGCCGGATGAAATCAGGGTTTCTGTAACGGGCAAGGGCGTTCAGCTCAACGAACCGTGGAGCATCGCGTCAACGCTCAGCGAGGATCTGCTCCTCGAATACACGGAAGGCATGCAAGGTAAGGACCTGGGATGGGGCGGCCTCGACGCGCATGCACTGTCCCGGATTCTGGAGCTGCACGCGGTGTACGCTGACTTGATGCGGCGGACTTCCTACCTTGCCCGTGCCAGGGGATCCAACTTGCTCTATCACGTTCTGCAATCGATGCAGCAGGCAGCCACCGGCAAGGCCACAACAGGGGCGTTGGACCGTCCGGGAAATGCCCTCTTGATCGTGTCGGGCCACGATACCAACCTCTCAAACCTATCAGGCATGCTGGGGCTCTCCTGGCGCCTGCCGGGCTATCAGGCGGATGATACGCCACCCGGCGGTGCACTCGTTTTTTCAATCTGGCAGGAGCCCGGCGCCGCGAAATACGTCGTGCGCTCGCAGTACCTTGCCCAGACCCTTGAACAGATGCGAGGCGCGACTCCGCTCAGCCTGTCCGCCCCGCCTGCGGAGGAAGACCTGTCGATTCCGGGTTGCGAATCCGCGACCTTGGCTTCCGGCTGCCCTTGGGATACGTTTAGCAGGGCAATCGAGCGAGCCATCGACCACCGCTTCGTCCCGATGACGCCGGAAGCGAACTGAGCTAAGCGCGCTCGATATGCCCCTGCGCGGCACTACCGCACTACCGGTGTTCGGGCGAATGCTCTCGCGAATATCGGACCATCGCGTGCAAATTCTCGGGCGGGGTCGCAGGCGGCACCTCGCAGCCCGTACCGACAATGTGCGCCTTCCCGGCGATTTCGTGGCATCGGCGGGATGCCTGATAAACTCGATCGGGACTTCCTTCCAACATATCCGTGATGGTTGAGACGTTGCCCAGGATTACGGCGTCCGGTCCCAAGCAGGAGCGTGCCGCAGCCAGGTTCGTGGGCGAATCCAGTTCGAAGATTTGCACCGGGAGTTGCTTCATCCGGGGAATCAAGGGATCGGTGTTTCCACACATGTGCAGCCGAACGATGACCTCCGGATGGGCCCGGCGAATGGATTCCACGACGCGCCGTTGGCGCGGAAACAGAAAATCGCTATAGTGCCGCGGCCCCATCATACTGGCCGCGGCGTCACTCATACCGATCGTGTCAGCGCCGGCCTGAATCTGCGCCTCCGCATAATGCACGGCCACTTCCGCCGTGAAATCGAGCAAGTCCTTCATGAATGCCGGGTCGTCCAGGAAATCCAACATGGCACGAGTCAAGCCGCGCAACTCCGCGGCGAGCGCCAGCGGACCTTCTACCCACCCCACGATCGAGACGTCGCCGCCGAACTCCTGGTGCATGATCTCAATGGCCTTGATCCGATCGTGCATCCGGCCTCCGCCCAGCGGGTCGGGAACGCGGAAGCTTCTTAACCTCGACTTTTCCAGCAGCGCGGCTCGTGCTTCGCAAATCGCCGGGCCCTGATCCTGGTACCAGTTGATGCTGCCCTCCCCGGCGATGTCGATCACTTCGCGTGCCGGGTCGGAGCAGGTCAGCAGGCAATCGATGCCAAAGTCATGAACGAGCTTGCTCTGCGCGGCGGCCATTTGCCGCCCGTCGCGAGTGTAATCGATGAAGGGAATGCCCATGTGCTGCGCTGCGAACATCATAATGACCGGCTGGACAGGAAGATGATCAACGGGCTGGCCCGCGATGAGCCCTCGGACTCTCTCAAGAGAACGCATGAAAAACCTCCGGGTAATTCTTGAATACACCTAAGCCAGGTATCGCACTTTGTAATCCCTGGCCGCCTCTTGCACGACCTCGTCAATGGCCGCTTCCTGATCAGGCGTTAAAACGGGAGCGGGTTCTGCGGCCAGTGCCTGCTGCACTTTCGCGGCGGCGCGCTTCTCGAACCGCTCCCGATCCAGACTGTCTCCCATGCCCCATGGGCAAAGGTCAAAGAAGGGTGAGAGCATTTGCAGCTTGCGGAAATTGCGAACCGTGTGGGGGTGGTCAAACGCCTGGCCTCCGTGGCCTAACTCCTGGATCACTTCGAGCGCGAGTGTTTCCTCATTGACCTCGAAGCCCCGTATGGAGTAGCGCACGTAGCGGGCCATCTCATTGTCGATCGCGAGTTGCAGCGGTGAGAAGGTGATCATATTCTCCAGTTGGCCCACCGTGCCGAAGCCAATGGCCCCTGCCATCACGGCCACATACATCGAAATGGATTTCTCCACCGCCGCTTGGATGCCCGGCACGCACGCGTCGGACTTCCCGGCATGCGCCCCGGAGGGACAGCCGTAATACTCGGAGATAAGCTGCACACGCGCCGCCAGCAGCGGCATGCGCTCCCCGCCCGCGCAGCGGAATTGCATGGCGCGCATGTCGCAGTAACCGGGGGTCACATCCATGGTCATCGTAGCATTGGGGTCGACGGCGTACCCTAACACCAATCCGCCGAGAGTTTCCGCAATCCCCAGCGCCAGTACTGCCGGCGGACTCACCGGCGCGGTGGCCCCACCGTTGGGCATGGTGTCGAGACTCTGGGGCAAGCCAAGTTCCAGGTGCGCCAGCATCACATCGGCCATCACGGCGTCGATGCACAAGGGCGTGCGCGCCTCGGCATAACCCACCAGAATCGGATTTCGCCGATGCGCCTCGCGGCCCCCGGCGACAATCTCGCCGATGCGGGTGACATAACCCACGTCCTTGCGCTGGAAGGTCTCGATCCCACCGTACTTGCGTGTGGCCTTCACCAATTCGGCCGCCATCACCACCGGCCGGATCTCCACGGGAACATCTTGGGCGGAGCATGGAAGCCCGGTATAGGCAATCTGGTCCAGTTGGTCGGCAAGCTTCAACGATAGGCGAACATCCTCGAGCGTGGCGTAACGCCGCTCGCCCGCCATATCCCAGATGAAACAGCAGAAGCCGCCTCCGCTTACGGTGAAGTCTTCGTGAATCTGGAAAGGCTGAGCATCAAAACGCACTTGGGAATAGCGAACCGAGAGGCGTTTGGGCCACCGGCCGGGATCCCGAAAATTGCGGCGCATGCGGGCCAGGGCGGCTTCCACCTGTTCAGGAGGAAACTTCACGATCCGGGAATCCATGTCGACCCGGCAACCGGCCGCGCGAAGGTATTCCAAGGCCTGGATGTGGTCGATCCACATTCCGGTGCGCTCGAGGATTTGCAGCGCAGCCTGATGGATGGCGTTCATTTCATCCTGACGGAGATATCGAAGAGGTTCGAGAGCAGAGGTTTTCATGAAGGCTATCCTCGGCCATTTCAACCGCAGGCCAGCGATCGAGAGGACCTATCTTACTCTCACGCCGCCGCAGCCGACATTACTTTTGGCAGTCCGTCCGGCGAGCCGGTGGCGGGGTCCATGGCAAGCAAGGTATTTGACAATACCAATAGTGGGAAGTAGATTGGCCACACGCAGGGCCAGGAAGGGAGCGGCCGGGGGCTGAGGATCTTGCGCGAATTCGCAAGGTCTATGCCGACGCCCGCGCGGAATTGCACCGCCGCATGCACCAGCACGGCGTACCCCATTAGCGCGGGCATAGCAATCCTCATCGGCTCGGAGAGCGTGGAACTCGCCAGGCAGATGGTCGAATGGTTCGAAGCCGAGCGAAGCCCAACGTTGAATGCCCCGCCTAGCAATGCCATTGAGGAGGCGGGTCCAATCGACAGTCTTAGTCATCGAACCTGGACTTCGGTGTCAGCGCATCGGCAGCGCGTACATGAGCCCGCCATGCGTCCAAAGGTTGTTGGGACCACGCGGCAGCTTGCGGTCCGACCCGGAGCCCAGGTCGCGTTCGAACATCTCGCCGTAGTTGCCCACGGCCTCGATGACGCGGGCAGCCCAAGCGTCATCCAGGCCGATCAAGGGTGCGTAGCCGCGCTGCACGCCCAGTAGGCGCCGGATCACGAGGTCGTCGCTCTTCTTCATCTCTTCCACGTTGGCCTGGGTCACTCCGCTTTCTTCCGCCTGGATCAAAGCTTCGACAACCCAATCGACGATGGCGGCCCATTGCGGGTCCCCCAGGCGGTAGGCCGGCGCCAGCGGGTCCTTGGCAATCACGTCGGGAAGAATATCAAAAAATTTCGCCATGTTCTTGAAGGCGGCGCGTTCGTAAGAGAGTTGCGAGATATCGGCGCTGATAGCCGCGCAATTGCCGGTGACGAAGGCCGCTTCCATCTCCCCCTCTTCCGAGAAGGCAAAGGGCAGCCACTTGATCTTCTCGCGGAGCATGTAGGCACCCAACTGCGCCTCGATCTCGGTCCCCCCAAGGAAGCAGATCTTCCGGCCGGCCAGGTCGCGGGGAGAAGTGATCCCTAGCCTGTTGTCGACGAGAAAGCCCCGGTAGTCGTAGTAGACGGGCCGGGCGAAGCCGAAGCTCCCCTTGGCAATATTAATGAAATTGGGCGTGGCCGTGGCCAGGACATCCACCTTGCCGGCTTTCAGCTCCTGCAAGGCTTCCGATTCCACGCGATAGGACACCACCGTGACCTTGGCGTTCGCCCCCAGCACGGCCACGGCCAGCGCCTTGCAGATGTCCTGATCCAGGGCGACGTGGCTTCCATGCGCGTCCTCGAGGGAATACTCCGGCTGGTCGATATTGCTCCCGCAGGAGAGAGAATCGGCCGCTTTGATTTTCTCGAGCGTGGCTCCGGCGTGCGCCCACGTCCTGGCGGCGACCATCATTCCGACAAGCAAAAAAAGCCTAATGAAGTTTCTCCTCATTTATGTGAAGTCCTTTTCAGTAAGAGGGTGTGAAAGATTGTGCGCACCAGCGGCAGCGGCGCTCTCGAAGCGCCGATATATTTGAAAACGTCCGCAAAAAATAACGGCGACCGGATTCCGTATCCGGTCGCCGCAAAGGATTGGGAGACAGAGAAACCTAGTTCGAAGGCCAACCACCCTCCACCGGCACACCCGGATTGGTGCTGGGACGAGGATTAAAGTCGGCTGGAGCGGGATCGATCACCTTACCGTGGACGTAATCGGTTGGGACTATCTGCAGGACTCTGCAACCTTGTGCGCCAAAGTGCGGAAGACTCGTCACCGCGAACTCGGGAATTTGCGCGAACCAGCCTGGAAGGGGTCGCGCCCAGCCCATCAAGCGGGCATTGTCAAAGGCCGAGAACAGGTCGCCAACGCCAGGAGTCTGGTCATCGGAAGGTCCCAGGTAATTCTGGTTGTATGTCACGGCGCCCTGGGCGCGAGCCTGCGCTTCGGCGGGAAGATCGGCGAGCGGCGTCAGCTTGAAGATCTCGTCGATAAACTTGATGATTGAGCCATGCTCGGTGGCTTCATGCGATATAGCGTGAACCATGCCGTAGGGTGAGATCAGGAGCATGGGAATCCGGGGTCCCTGGTTCATAGCGCCGCCGAGAGGATCCCAAGAGCGAATTGTTTGTGGCACGTGGTCATAGAGGCCGTCCGTTTCGTCGTAGGTGATAATAATGGCGCTCTCGGGCCAGTACTTGCTGCCAGCGATGGCGTTGATCGAGTCTGCCAGCATAGCCTCGCTGATCTGCGCGTCCGAATAACCCGGATGGTCGTCATTGCCGGGGAAAGCAGCCTCGACCGCCGGGCTGGGCGAGCGGGGCACGAGCCCATCCAGATTGCTATAGCCGCCGCGAACGTAGAAAACACCACCCTGGGGCGGGAGGGCATTGGCTTTGATCGCCGAATAGAAATCGCCTAGGCCTTTCAGGTGATTTGCCGTTTCGCCCGGGTTGTTGGCCTCATAACCAAAATATTGGACGCCGTTGTGGTGAGCGATGTAGCTGGAATGCTCGGGGTAGGTCGCGGTGTCGATCGACTCTTTGTCGTAGCCTTCCTGGTACCAGGCCCAATTGACGTTACGCTGGCTGGCGATTTTGCTGATGTCCGATTGAACGTCCGTGAGGTCCAACAAGGGATTTAAGTCACCCGCAGTAATGGGCATGATCTGGGAACCCATAAAGGAGAGGGGAAGGCTGGCGAAGGTCAGATTGGACGATGGGTTCGTGACCTTTTCGTTTTCTTCCGTGGGCTGGCACACGTTCGGACCCGGCGGAGTGGAGGAGGGGCAAGGAGCCAAAGTCGATCCCCAGTAGGGTTGCGGGTCGGCAAGGACCGGCACGTAGGCATTGGTTCGGGGAAGGGTGAGGGAGCCATACGCTAAAGCCGGATGCTCAACCCACTGCGTCGCCCCCGACTGGCCTGAGATCATGGCGATGGCATTAGGCGTCGAGGGCCCGATGACGGTGTCAAAGAAGTTGTCGAACAGAGTGAAGCGATCGGCATAGCTCCACATAAATGGAACGGTATTGCAGTCGACATGGCTAACCACCAACTCGCCCATCTGCACATTCTCTTCGCTGGGCAGTGGGCCAGTGTAGGTCGTTCCATCGGCGCTCAAGGTTCCGGACAGCGCTTCCTCAGTGACCGCGTAACGGTCATTTTGGGCCACCCAACTCGAATTGAAGTCCGACTTTGCATCCATGGCAGTGTGGCCATGGTTTACCGACTGTGTGTCTTCCGGATAGAGCAGCACCGTGTCGCCGTTAACGTCGGTGATGGACTGTGGAATCAAGAAGGGAGAGATGGTGCCGACGGTTCCGTCAGTCAACACGAGCGGTTGAACGAAGCCCGGCGTCTGGCTGGCGGGCTGGGAGAACAGGCCGACGGCCCCGGGGTAAGTACCAAAATAAAAGTCGAAGGATCGGTTTTCTTGGAACAGAACAAAGACGTATTTGACCTTGTGGCGGAGGAGGTCAAGCTTCTGGTCGTGAGTAAGGAAGGGCTCATCCTCCGGCCGAACTAAGAAGCTGGCAACCTGGTCGCTGGATCGCGGTGCGATGGTGATCAGGGGTTTCGAGGCGTTATTCTGAGTACTTCTCGATTCTTGAGCCAGAGCGGCGAGTGGCTGGAGCATCAGTCCAGCAATCATTACCAAGCCGCAGATGGCCCTCGGCAATTCTCTTCTGTGCATAATTGTTCCTCCCGTCGTTTAAATTTTCTAAAGATGCGCTTCACGCCAACGCTCACGGCATCCCTCGAGCGAGGCCCTTCAGCGCCCGGTTGTTGTGGTTCTGCGAAGTCCCAGAGCAAGACACGCGGTGCGATTCCTGATACTACTTCGTGTCCATAATCGTTCTACTGTGCTGGCATGAACGTGATGTTAAGGTCTGTTCAAGACTGCGTGAATTTGAATTCGGACGTCGTAATGTTCGTCTCATGCGGAAAACCATCGGCGTGCGATCGACTCCAGTGTAAGAAAAACTCTCGTCCTCACCTCGTCGGAAGCGGGGATCCATTGTCGGTTAAGAAGCCGTTAAATTATTGTTGCTGTTCTGCGAAGGACAAGCTTAGTGGGATTGACTAGGCGGGTTTTCAGCAGAGACGCATGTTGCTTCGGCGCCCTAGAATGTGAATCGAGCTGAGAACTGCAAGACGCGTGGAAGTCCGTTGGAACTAATTTCCTGCAGCGAGCCAAAATTGCCCGGACCCGAGTTGGGCACCAGATAGCACGCGCCTGGCGCAACGCGAAAGTCTTCGTTTCTCTCGGCCTTTTGGATGGCGCACATCGCTTTGAAGGTGTGAGAGAGAATCAGGCGCCTGTCATCCTGAGCGGAGCGAAGGATCTCTGCAGTCGTTCGTAAGTCGATGCGGAATGTCTGGCCCTCTAGATGTGCCAGGCCCTCGTCGCCAATTCCATCCATTCCTGGCGCAGGGCTCTCAGAGATGATGCGGCAGCTCACGCAGGATCTTCGCCGCCCGCGCCGCCGGGGTCAGAGGCCACGGGCGGAAGGCTGGTAACTGTGAAATAGCAGCGCGTCGTCCGGACCGCGCCGCCAGCGCGAACCGCTGGCTGTCTGCCGTCAGCGTAGCTGCCCCGGCCCAGCTTCCGAATGGGGCGTCATCCAAGAGTTGACTGGCGGTCAGGTGTACGATAAACCGACATAGCCGGGCAAATTGAATTGTGGCAGGTCTACACTACGCCGTTGATGGGGAGTAATGCGACCGACCGCCGGAAAAACTTCCGGACCCCGTGATCCGGGCATGATCGCCAAGAAGGCGGTTAGAGCCACCTGGATCCACGTTTGCCGCCAGACGTTCACTGAACTGGATGGGCAGGCCAAACCCGTGCTTCGCTACTATTATCTTTCGCTGCTATTGACTGTAGCGGACGAATCTCCTGTATAATTCACCGCACGGATGCCACTCACTTCAGGCGCGAAGCTCGGTCCCTACGAAATCCTATCGCCGCTGGGCGTGGGCGGGATGGGAGAGGTCTATCGCGCCCGGGACACGCGCCTGGATCGCATTGTCGCCATCAAGATTCTTCCCTCGCATCTCTCCCACGATCCGACTCTGCGGCAGCGCTTCGAGCGCGAGGCCAAGACCATCTCGAGTCTGAATGACCCGCACATCTGCATCCTTTATGATGTCGGCCAGCAGGGCGGGGCTGATTATCTGGTGATGGAGTACCTGGAGGGTGAAACACTGGCCCAACGGCTCCAGAAAGGTCCGCTGCCGCTGGAGCAAGCCTTGCTGTATGCCATCCAGATTGCCGGTGCGCTGGACAAGGCCCACCGCAAGGGCGTGACGCACCGGGATCTGAAGCCCGGCAACATCATGCTGACCAAGACGGGGACCAAGCTGCTCGACTTCGGGCTGGCGAAGCTGGAGCAAGAGGTAGGCCCGCCGGCAGCACTTTCCCAACTTCCCACCACGGCCCAGGGTAGCCTGACCGCGCAAGGAACGATTGTTGGGACGCTCCAGTACATGGCCCCGGAACAGTTGGAAGGCGGCGGGGTCGATGCGCGCACCGACATCTTCGCTTTCGGGGCCGTGGTGTACGAGATGGTGACGGGCAAGAAGGCCTTCGAAGGCAAGGGCCAGGCAAGCGTGATTGCGGCTATCCTGGGGGGTGATCCTCCGGCGATTTCCAGCCTCCAGCTCAAGACGCCTCCCGAACTCGACCGCGTGGTGAAGAAATGTCTGGCCAAGGAACCGGAGCAGAGATGGCAGGGCGCAGGCGACCTGTGTGATGAGCTGAAATGGATTGCCGAAGGTGCCGGGCAGCTCGCGTTGGCGCCGACCGCGGTAGCAAAAGGCATCCGCGCTGGCGGGAGAGTAGCCTTGCTGTGGGGCGTCATTGCGTTGCTTGTGGCGGCCATCATCGGGCTTGCCGTCTGGAATCTGAAGCCCACGCCGCCGCCGCCCGTCATCCGCGCTGTGATTACGCTGCCGCCCGGCCAGCAGCTTGTGGTACCGGATCAACCCGCCGTGGCTCTCTCTCCTGACGGAACCAAGCTCGTGTATGTTGCCATCCAAGGCGCCACCCAGCAGCTTTATCTGCGGGCGATGGACAGTCTGGAGGCCACGCCCGTCCCCAACACGGATGGAGCGACCATCCCTTTCTTCTCGCCTGACAGCCAATCGCTTGGTTTTTTTGCCGGCGGCAAACTCAAAAGGGTTTCGATGAGCCAGGGATCGGCGCAAAGCCTCGCCGATGCCAAGTTTCCTCGAGGGGCCAGTTGGACCAGCCAGGGCATGATTGTCTTCTGCCCCACAGCGTTCGGAACTATTGACCAAGTGTCGGAAGCAGGAGGCACGCCCCAGCCGCTGACTCATTTCGAGAAAGGAGCAATGATCAACGCCTGGCCGGATCTCTTGCCCGGCGGCAAGGAGGTGGTCTTTGCTTCCAGCGAGAATCCGGGCAATTGGACGAACGCACATATCTTCGTCCAGTCGATGGAGACGGGCGTAAGGCGGGTTCTGGCCGAAGTGGGGTCGCAGCCCCGCTATGCGGCCTCAGGCCACCTGATTTTCGCGCAAAGTGGAATCCTGATGGCTGTCCCGTTCAATGACCAGCGGCTGGAAGTGGCGGGCGCGGCGGTCCCTGTGGTGGAGGGTATCCTGCAATCTCCAGCCACTGGAGACGCCCAGTACAGCATTTCCAACACCGGGTCGCTGGTCTATGTTCCGGGACACGTTCGGGCGGCCCAACGCCAATTGGTGTGGGTCAATCGAAAGGGGGCGGAGCAAACGACTGGGGCTCCTGAGCGCTCCTACCGTTTCCCGCGCGTCTCCCCCAATAACCGTCAGGTGGCTGCAACAATTGACGATCAGGAATCGCAAATCTGGCTCTACGACCTTTCCCGGGAGACATTGACCCGGTTGACGTCTGAGGGGAATACGAATCTTGCCCCGGCTTGGACGCCGGATGGCAATCGAATATCGTTTCAATCAAACAAGACAGGCCCCGCGAACATTTATTGGCAACCAGCGGACGGCAGCAGCGGGATGGAGCGGCTGACCTCGCACGATATCACCCAGGTTCCGAGCTCCTGGACTCCGGACGGAAAATTCCTGGCTTACATTGAAACCACTCCCACCACGGGATATGACATCTGGGTGTTGCGGCTTAGTGATCGTAAGGCGCAGCCCTTTCTCCAAACACCGTTCAACGAATCCGCGCCACGGTTTTCCCCTGACGGGCGCTGGCTGGCCTATGTCTCGGACGAATCGGGCCGCTATGAAGTCTACGTGCAACCCTTTCCGGGCCCAGGCGGCAAGTATCCAATCTCGACGGAAGGCGGCACGGAGCCGGTGTGGAACCCCAAGGGGCGGGAGCTGTTCTACCGCAGCGGCGATAAGATGATGGCCGTGGACATTGCCACGCAGCCGAGCTTTTCCGCGGGCAAGCCGAAGGTACTTTTCGAGGGACATTACCAGCCGACCCCGCTCACATTCCCCAACTACGATGTCTCACCTGACGGCCAGCGCTTCCTGATGCTCAAGCCCGTTGAGGCGGGCGAAGGGGCACCAACACAAATCGACGTTGTGCTCAACTGGTTTGAAGAGCTGAAGCGCCGGGTACCGGCGGGGAAGAAGTGAGAAGGCTCCTTCAACAGATCACTCTCGTTCCCACCCGCCAAGTCGGCATCACGACCCATGCGAGTCTTCTCCTGTCACGACTCGCCACACACGTGCATCTTCAATGGGGCTTCCCACTCTGCTAAAACCCAGCCTAACTAACCGCTCCGCCGCGCCGCGGAACGGATTCTGGACGAACGATCGGCGAGTCGGAAGTTGCTCCACCCCTTCGCGGATTACTCCTGCCTTGTCGCCCAGTCCTACTAATTGCCAGTGGTTCTGCAAGCCGGGCACTTTGAAGGCCTACTCGCGGAAGTGCGGCCCCTGACTCGCCAGAAGCCCGCTTCGAGGAAGCTTGTGCTGGTAGCACTTGCCGGGGTAAACCGCGAGCAACGCCGCAGTGACTGCGAGCGGCCCAACTCGCGAATGTCGGCAATCCGGAAGGAACTCGATTAGTGGGCATCCGGCGGCATGATCGCGCCGCAAGGGTCTGGAACGCTCCTCCGACGGTACGGGAGCCCGGAGCGAGCGCGTGGAATGCCTCCGGCGAGGGCGCCCGGTCGGCGCCGAGGGGCTCTTTTTACCCTGCCGGACCCCGGTGCATTTTTGGCTTGACAAATGCCAAAGCATAGGCTAGAATTGTCGAGTACCTGGGCAGGTGGTTAGGGCCTGCCGGGTAGGTTATGTTCTGCCTCAGTCTTCGTCCGTCGTCCCTGCCTGTGCTTCCTGCCCCCTATTTCCAACGCTGCCTGTCTCACGCACGATGTTCGACCACACCGCCTCAAACCGAAAATCAGGTCATTCCCGCGAAAGCGGGAATCCACAGGCGGGCACCCGCTCCGCGGCCTTCGCGGAGGACAAGTTTCGCGGGGCGACCACGCAAGCCACTCTCATTCCTATGGGCGGTCCGCAGGCCGGCGACCGCTCGGAACGGGGGAGAGTGCGCGAGAAAACACGAAAAATAATACGAACGAAGCCAGTATGTTATTGAAAACACAGGATGGCAATTGCAAAACGAACTAAAACGAACTGAAAAAGCACCCAACTTTGAGGGTCAAATGCGCAGATCGAACCCAAAAAGTGAGCTTTCCTGTAAAGCACGCGTCCAGGCGGAAGCGTTGTGCCCGGAAATCCCGAAGGGGTTGGAAGCGGCCATCGTTCGGAGACGGGCAGGATCGCGAGAAAATACAAAAATCGTGGAAACGAAGCTAAGAAGTCATTGAAAACAAAGGATGACACACATTACAAAGTGCGAAAACGAAGCAATTGTGAGTGCTGAATGCACGGATCGAATCCTCGAATCGAGAGCTTTCCTGGGTCTTACAACTCCCGCGTTGCACGAGGAGGACTGCCATTGAAGACGCTACGAACCATCTCGTGCGGTTTGGTGCTGCTGGCGGCGTTCGCGGGCTGCATCCGCGCCCAATCGGATCGAATCGTCGTGCGCCCGAAGGATACGGGCGCGGCCCTCATCAATCCCGGCATGGGGTGGATGTTCCATCATTACGACAACGATCTTCGACATTACACGGTGGACCTGGCGCCCTCGGACACCGTGCCCGAGTTCCCCGGCGTCAGTTCCGTCTACATGCGCCTGGACTGGTCCGACCTCGAGCCCGAAGAAGGCAAGTTCAACTGGCCCCTCGTGGACACGCCCATGCAGAAATGGGTGGAGGCGGGCAAGACGGTGGCCTTCCGGTTTTGCACCTCGGAGGCCCAGCCATCCGAGCCCTACGCCACGCCCCGCTGGGTTGAGAAGGCAGGGGCCAAGGGGTACCACCTCAGCGGCGAGGGGAAAATCGCGCCGGACGGCCCCATGTGGGAGCCGGATTTCGACGACCCGATTTTTCTTCAAAAGTTGGACAACTTCCTGGCCGCAGCGGCGGCGCGGTATGACGGCAATCCGCACGTGGCGTTCATTGACGTGGGCTCGTTCGGCGTCTGGGGCGAAGGCCACACCGTGGCCAGCACCCGGATTCCCTATTCGCTTGCCACCCTACGACGGCATATTGATCTTTACAAGAAGAACTTCAAGCGCACTCTACTCGTCGCGAACGATGATTTTATGATCCAGGGCCGCGGCATCGAGACGCTGGGCTACGCTCGCGACCAGGGGCTCGGCTTGAGAGACGACAGCATTCTGGTGGAACCCCGCGAACACGCTTATTACCACGCCTATCTGGCCTACAATTTCTGGCCGCGCGTTCCCGTGATTCTGGAATCGGAGCATTACGGAGATTCCAAGAAGGAAGGAGCATGGGGCGACGGACACCTGTTTTTGCAGGCCATCGAGGACTACCATGCCAGCTACGCCACGGTGCACTGGTACCCGCGGGAGTTCCTGGCGGACAACCGCGAATTGATCGACAGGATCAACCTGCGGCTCGGCTACCGGCTGCAACTGGTGGAGGCCTCCTGGCCGGCGGAGGTGCAAGCGGCAGGGCCTATACTGATAGGCTACTCCTGGCGCAATGCCGGCGTGGCGCCTTGCCTGCCGGGCGGGCATCCCACCCTCACCCTCAAAGATGAGAAGGGCGGCATCGCCGGCGTGTTTGTTGACCAAGACTTCGACGTGCGCGAGTTGCCGGTGGGGCCGCCGGGCCAGGCGAAGATCATTTCCCGGAGAGATTTCGGGCAAGCGGTGGAAGAGAATGATCAGCCGCGACTCGCTTATACGCTGCCTCCGGCGCACATTTTGAAACCGGGCAAGTACGGCGTCCACATCTCCGTGGGAACCGCCGCCGGCGAACCGGTGATCGCGCTTCCCTTACCCGATGACGACGGGCACCGGCGCTACCGCCTGGGATCAATTCTGGTCGTGGGCGGCCAATGACCTGCCCAATCCGCAGGCCCCCACTCGCCGGCCACGCTGCTTCGTTGCGGAGCTGTTGTAAAATGTCGAATGCTCTACCTCGCTTGATGTCTTCGTGACTTGGCGGTGAGACACGATGGCTCTACAGGACAGCCGCAGCAACGCCCGCTACGCTCTCGCGGCGGGATTTCTCGGCTGGACGCTCGACGCCTTTGACTTCTTCGTGGTGGTGTTCGTTCTCTCCGCCGTGGCCAAGAACTTTGGCCGCTCGATCCCTGCCCTCGCCTTGACTCTCACGATCACGCTGGCGATGCGCCCGGTGGGCGCTTTCGTTTTCGGACTGTTGGCCGATCGTTACGGCCGGCGCCTCGTGCTCCTCTCCAACGTCGCGTTTTTCACTCTGATGGAGGTGATGTCCGGGCTGGCTCAGAACTACACGCAATTCTTTCTGCTCCGTCTGCTCTACGGAATCGGCATGGGCGGCAACTGGGGCGTGGGCGCATCGCTCGCCATGGAGTCGGCGCCGCCCAAGTGGAGAGGCATTCTTTCCGGGCTGCTCCAGGAGGGTTACGCGCTCGGCAACGTGCTGGCCGCAATCGCTTACTATACCGCCTTTCCGCGCTGGGGTTGGCGCGCCATGTTCTTCGTGGGGGCCGCGCCGGGATTGCTGACCATGCTGATTTGCTTGCGCGTCGAAGATCCTCAGGCGTGGCGAGAGTCGCGCACCGACTGGTCCACCTACCGGCGCGCCATTTTCAAGAACTCGCGGCTGTTCTTCTATCTGGTTGCCCTGATGGCGGCCATGAATTTCATCTCGCACGGCACCCAGGATTTGTACCCCACCTTTCTGCAACGCCAGCGCCACTTCGGCGTCGACGCCACCGCGCTGATCACCGGCCTCTCGATGCTGGGCGCGATTCTGGGCGGCCTTACCTTTGGGCACTTCTCCGACCGCAAGGGGAGGCGGCGTGCAATGGTCTGGGCGGAATCGCTGGGTTTGGCCGCCGTGCCTTTGTGGATCATGGCGCCGAGCAAACCGCTGATCATCTTGGGGGCGTTCATCATGCAGTTTATGGTGCAAGGCGCCTGGGGCGTGATTCCCGCGCACATCAATGAGCTGTCGCCGCCGCAGCTTCGGGGATTCTTCCCCGGCTTCGCCTACCAGCTCGGAGTCCTGATTGCGTCGTCGATTGGCTACATCGAGGCCGTACTCGGCGAACACTTCAGCTACTCAATATCCATGGGAAGCCTCGCCGTCGTGGTGCTCTGCTTTGGCGTCGCCATCATCTCCGTCGGCCCGGAAGCCAAAGGTGTGTCTTTTGTCCGCGCTTCAGACGAGCTCTGAACCACCCAGGCGCAAAGGCACCAGGGATTACAACTCCTTAGTCCGATATCTTGTTGCTTGGTGTCTTCGTGTCTTGGTGTTGATCTTGACGTCACAGGTAACTGAGCCAGGCGTCGCTGCGGCGTTGAACAGGCGAACATCCGCGCGCCACTAGGTGGTGCTTTGACGTTGAGGAGCAGTGGCAGCGTCGTGGTCATCATGGGCTCTCGAAGGGGGGCGCATTCTTACGCTCACTGAGAAATATCGACCTTGGTGCCAACGGCGCGGGCGCTGCGGATCGGGTTCTACTTCTCGAACTTGGCTGGACTTACTTGATCTATACTGGTTCTGGAACGGATGTTGCACGTTGCCCGTATCGGATGGAAGGAGGCAAGAATTATGAAAAGGCTGCCATTTCTTCTGGCCTTGGTGTTGATGACCTGGGTTCCGGGCCGCTGCCAGGAAGCAGCGTCCGCGCAACAGAAAAACGGAGAGCACGCAACCGCCAGCCAACAAAGAGATGGCTATCAGGAAAAGGCCGAGGCAAGGCTCCGGGAGCTCAAACGTAAAATCGATGCCTTAAACGCCAAAGCCAGCAAGCAAAGCGGCGAGGCCCGAAAGGAGTTTAACCGGCAGATCGCCGACTTGGACCGGCAGCGAGCGAGCGTCCAACAGCAGCTTGAAAAACTCAAAACTACCAGCCAGCAAGCCTGGCGCGATATGAAGCCGAACCTTGAAGCGGCAATGAAGGATCTCGAGGCGGCGTACCAACGCGCGGCCGCAGACTTCAAGAAATAGGGCGGTCATCCCCGCCCCATCAGAGTCGGGGTAGGAAGGCCTCTTCGCTGAAATTGCGCGAAGCGCCTTGGAGTGCGGCGGCTTGACGCCGCCTTCGCTCTGAACCGACCGATGCCTTTCGTCAGAATGACTCTAAACGGAAAGAGGGGCGCGTTGTGCAAGTGGCCGCCTCGCGATATTCCCAAGGCGGCGTCAAGCCGCCGCACTCCAAGGTGCCTTCGGCACGCATTGCAGATTCCTCACTGTGCTGGGAATGGCACATTTTTTCCACAAACTAGTTCGGCATTCATCAGGGCAAGAGTTTCAAGAACGCCACGCCATACCCTCCCAACTGAATCGTCATTTGTGCCGCAGGGGTAACCGGTGTGGCGGCTGGTCCGTTGGCGACATTCGTGTTCTTATCAATGGTGAGTAACGAGGCAGAGGAAAATGTTCCGAGGCTCGAAAGGTCAAGTGCCACCGCGCGAGGATCGCCCGACCCGTTGTTGTCCGTGCTCGAATGGACGGCGTGATCGGCGACCATCACCACCACGCTGCCATCTCCGTTCTTTATCGCCAGGGTTTCCACGCTCGAGTTTTCACTGACGCCCAGTTGCAGGATCTCGGCTCCGGTTGGGGTGACGTCCGGGTTTGAGGGGAAATACTGGCCGAGCCAGTAATCCACCCAATACCCGAGTTGAACCGCCGTGTTCGAGGCGTTGATCTCGCCGTACTGAGCGTCGGCAGCGAAATCCCAGTGATACAACGCTTGCAGACCTACCTTGCCGAGCATGGAGAAGACCGTCGGTCGCCAGGCAGCGAAGAAGGCGCTCGAGCCGCGCTGGTCCAGAACAAACGGCGTGCCGTTGCAGGCGCTGATGCCTCCCCCCGCGTCGTAGTCGGCGTTGACGTTGTTTTCGGTCATCCAGACAGGCACGCCTGACAGGGCGGGCTTGGTCTGAAGCTGCGAATAGAGGTATTGAACGTGCGGGACAAACTGAGTGATCGCATCGAAGAGCGTCTGGTCGGAATCCTTCTGGTTGCACGTGGCGTAGAAGTGCGTGGCAAGCACATCCACGCGGGCGGTCACATTCTGGACAAAAATGGGGATGTAGTTACTGGCCTCGCTGCTGAAATCCGCCAACTCGACGGCAACGAACTTGATGGTGCTATCCGCCGCTTGCATCTGGGGCACCACCACGTTGTACATGTTCACGTAGTTTTGCGGGCCCGGTGAGTTGGGCTCGTTACTGTCATTGAATTCGTCGTTAATGTTCGGTTCGTTGTAGATGCCCCAATAGTCCACGCGGCCCGCGCCATTGGGAGGCGTGGAAACACAGGGGGTCTTGTTGCAGGAGGTTGCGTCGGTAATCCCGCCCGGGGTGTTGTAATACCTCACCAAGTCCGCCGCGTAGGCGCCGAATGCCTTGAAAGTCGGATCGAGCAGATTTCCCGAGCCGTCATACATGTAAGCAGGGGCTTTGGCGATCTGGTATTCCGGGCTATGGTCGGTGACGCTCATGATGGGATCGATGATGGCGTCGGGGTAGGAGAAATCCCACACTCCCGCGGCGGTTTCTGGGATGTCCCGCTCGAGCACCTGCATGCGGATATGGTGGGGCTGGAGAGTTCCCAGCGGAGTTGTGGCGGAGGGGAATTGCACGAAGAACTGATCGGCCCATGATGCCAGTTGAAAGGATGTGGACATGGCCTCCTGCAACCGGCCTTTGACGCCCAGGGTGGAATCGACGGCGTCGGCCACAACGGCGGCGACGCCGACTGTTAATGCCAGCGTTGCGCTGGCGGTGGTTGTCCCATCGCTCGCCGTGACGGTGAGGTTATAGGTCCCCGAGGGCGTGGAAGCGGTGGCAGCAATGCCCTGGCCTGGGAGAGGAACGGGGCCGCCGGTCGAAAAGCTGACTGAGCCACTGTTACCAGCGCCTGGCGATTGGACGCTCACGTTCATCGCACTGAGAGCAGGCGACACCGTGAGTGTGACAGCGTTCGCGTCGCCGGCCGGGCGCGTAATGGTCACGTTGACGGTCCCTGATGTGCCATCCTGGTAGATGGTCAACGAACTCGCGGAGAGACTCTCTCCAATCGGTTGCGGAGCGGGCGAGGACATGCCCCCGCCGCTTCCACAGCCGGGAAGGATTGAAACAGAACCGAGAATTAATGCCATAAGAAGAGCGTGGAAGCGATTAGACATGGCGGGGCCTCTTGTTACGCCGAACGGCGGGTATCATCCTAACGAGACTTTCAGAATAGAGTGACAGCACTCGCCGGTGGCGCGGGCGTCCCGGCCGCTGTCACTAGGGCGTCCCGCGCCGGCGGGTCCGCGCGACAGCGGGCGAGACGCCCGCG
>Ga0326727_10006886_pt1 | contig 30660 bp, 14 predicted proteins | sample MB2enrmetagenome_FD_207643 | JGI IMG/M metagenome (GOLD analysis project Ga0326727, IMG submission 207643) | Lab enriched peat soil microbial communities from McLean, Ithaca, NY, United States - MB29MY | ecosystem: Environmental > Terrestrial > Soil > Wetlands > Peat | place: USA: New York... | reverse complement strand
CTCACCGCGCCGGAGCAGCCGCTGCGGCTGGGCGCGGGAAATCTGGCGCTCTACCAGAGCATTGCGACGATGGACCGCGGGCCGGGCTATTTGAATGGCATTCTCTCGCTGTTTTTTAATTCACAGCAGCCTGCGTCGGAGTATTTCTCCGAGGATCAGCTCGCCGTGCCTTACTTTCATCGCGCCAAAGCCGCTGAGTTAGTGGCGGAGATTGACCGGAGGTTTCCGAAAGCGCAGGAACGGGCGGAGCTGCACGCCAAGCTGATGGACGCCTACGCGGCCTACGGCGAAAACGATGCGGTGATTCGTGAAGGAACGCTGTTTCTCGCCGCATTTCCGGCGGACGCGCGCCGGGTGGAAGTGGCGCTCGCAGTGGGCGACGTGTACAGCCGGACAAATCAGTCTGAAACAGAATTCGCGCTGTACAAAGATTTGCTGAAGGAACTTGCGGCCAAGGCGGATGGCGTTCCGCTGGGCGAAGCGGGAAGCGAATCGGCTGGCGGCCAGGCTGCAAGCGCCGCGCGCTCCAGCGAGTACGCGCAGGTGCTGGACAGGTATTTGTCGCGGCTGGTGGCGCTGAAGCGGCTGCCTGATGCGCTGGAGGTGTTGCGCGGGGAACTGGATCGCAATCCGCAAGACCCCGGATTGTATGAGAAGCTAGCGAACTTTCTGGAACAGAACCGCCTGAATGCGCAGGAGGAAGAGGTCTATCAGCGGGCCATCAAGCAATTCCAGGACAGCGGCGCGGGATGGTACGGCAAGCTGGCTCGCTTCTATCTGCGCCAGAAGCGCAATGCGGATTACGCGGCGCTGTCGCACAAGGTGACGGGGATTTTTTCCGGAACCGAGTTGGAAGCGTATCTGAGCCAGGCTCCGGCGCCGGACTCCTCGCTTGCGCTGGAGGTCAATCGCTATGCTCACGACCGATTCCCGCATGATCTGACCTTTGTGCGCAATCTGCTGACGCAATACAGAAGCGGTGTGAACACTCAGCCGGCGGCGGCGGAGAAGCTGTTGTGGGAGCATTGGGCGGAGGCTCCCGAGCTGCGCGACCAGTTGTTTGAGTTGCTCAGCAGCAGCGGCAGGCTGGATGCGCAACTGGCGGCGCTGAGGCAGCAGGCTCCGGAGATCGACAAGGCGAACTGGACCGGACTGGCGCAGAGCAACCCGGCAGCGGAGCGATTCTGGCTGGAGTCGTGTTTGTGGCAATCGCGCTTTGAAGACAGCGTAGGTCCGGCAGATGCGCTGGCCGCCGAGTACCCGGCGGATGAAACGCTGGGACGGCAGGCGTCGTCGCTCTATCGCTCGCTGGCTTACTTCCATCCGGAAGATACAGACAAGGCTGTCGCAATCGAGAAGCGCCTGTTGAGCGCCCGGCCGGATGATCTGGAGACGATGGCGCGGATTGGCGACATCTACGCCGACCGCGGACGCATGGCGGAGGCAGCGCCGTACTGGACGCGCATGGCCGAGGCGCATCCGGGCGAGGCCGACGGCTATTTGCAATCGGCGACGGTCTTCTGGGATTACTTTGACTTTGCTACCGCATCGGCGCAAATGCTCAAGGCGCGGGAGCGGCTGGCGCAACCGGCGCTCTTCGGCTATCAGGCCGGAGCTATCGAAGAGAGCCAGGGGAACATGCCGGGCGCGATTCAGGAATACGTGGCCAGCTCGTTGGGCGACAAGCCCTCCGAGGAGAGCCGCGAGCGGCTGCTGGAGCTGGCGCGCAGACCGCAGTGGCGCGCGGCCGTGGAGACGGAGACGGCGGGGTTGCTGAAGAGCGCCGCGCCCACGAGCGCGGCAATTGAGTTGCGCATCGGCGTGCTGGATGCGCAGCAACGCACGGATGACCGGCTGCGGGAGTTGAAGCAGGTTGTAGCGCAGACCGAGTCGTTCGACGTGCTCGACGCCGTAACCGCGGCAGCCCGCACACATTCCATGCCGGAGGTGGAGCAAGCGGCGCTCTCGCGACAAATTGCTCTCACTTCCGATCCGGTGCGCAACATGGAGCTGCGTTATCAACTGGTCGATTTGCTGGGGCAACAAAATCCGGCAGCGGCAGCGGCGGAGATCGATGCAATTTATCGCGAGCACGCGAAGGATCTCGGAGTGGTGCGCGCGACAGTGGACTACGATTGGGCGCACGAGCGCAAGCCGCAGGCCGTGAGCGTGCTGCTGGATTCCGCGAATGCGTCTTATCCCGCGCTGAAGCAGCAATTCCAGCTCGAAGCCGCGCGCAAGCTGACGGAGTTGGGCGAGTATCCGCGCGCCAAGCAAATCCTGGAGCCGCTGCTGAGCCAGAAGCCGCTGGACGCCGCCATTGAAGCGGCCCTGGCGGACAACTACGCACGAGCCGGCGATCAGGCGGGGCTGGAAGCGTTTTACCGCGCGGAGCTGGCCGGGGTGAAAGCCGCCGCATTGAACCACGCGGACAAGACACAGCGGTTGGCGCAATTGCGGCGCGGCATCATCTCCGCGGCCAGCCTGCTGGGTAACTGGGGTGAAGCTGCGGATCAGTACATCGAGCTGATCAACGCCTATCCCGAAGACGAGGGATTGACACAGGAGGCCGCGCTGGCAGCCGGCGCGCATGGGCAGGGCGATAAGCTGGTGAAATTTTATGGCAAGACGGTGGAGGCTTCGCCGCGCGACGCTCGCTGGAGCATTGTGCTGGCCCGGCTGGAAACGGCGCTGGAGAATTATCCGGCAGCCATCGAGGCATATGGCAAGGCGATTCGCGTGCGGCCGGAGCAGAAGGACCTGTACGTTTCGAAGGCCGATCTGGAAGAGCGCCTCTACAAACTGGACGATGCGGTGGCCGACTACGACCAGCTTTACAAGCTGAGCTATCACGATACGCAATGGAAGGTGAAGACCGCGCAGGCGCGTGCCCGGCAGGGGCGCAATGCAGACGCGGTGAAAGCGCTGGATGAAGCATGGATTCAGGGGCGTCCGCCGACGGCCTCGAGATATGAGACAGTGGCCACGCAACTGGAGCAATGGGGATTGCTGGACGAAGCACGCAGCTATGCCGAGAAGTGCGTGGAGACAGCCGGAGAGAATCTTTTGGCCGATTACGGAGATCATTCGTGTGCGGTGACCTATGCGCGCGTGATGGCGCGTCTGCGGCAGAGCGATGCGGCGTTTACGCGCCTGGCCATCGCCCGCCAGCAGGCGGAGAATGTTTCCCTGACCATGGTGACCCAGCAGGTGGCGCAGCAGGGATTGAGCGCAGTCACTAATGAGGAGTGGCGCAAGCAGCGAGTCGCCGAGAACGCCAAGCAGGCGAAGGCGGGATTTGCGCAGGCCCTGCGCGCCATGGCTACAGTGGTCGCCGAGTACGCGACGCCGGAGGAGAAAACCCAGTTTGCGGCGTGGTTGCAAGCCAAGCGCGCTACAGCCTCCGATGGAAGCGAGTTGAGAGAGGTGTATTTGCCTGCGATGCAAGCCGCGGGGCTTCTGGACATGGAATCCGATCTGCTCTGGGAGTTCAACGTTAAGAGCGGCGAAAAAAAGCACGGCGAGCTGAGTGAGTGGATGCAACTGCAACAAAAGCGCGTGCAGTTGGACGGCGTTGGCGCCAAGCTGGAGACGTATGCCGCGACGCTACCGCACCTGCAACAGAGCCCAGTATGGCTACAGGCAGCGGGGGTCTATCGCACGCTGGGAGATTCGGCCAATGAGTTTCGAGCACTGGATAAGCTGACAGCGAGCTTTGGGTTTAACGGGGATCCGCGCTACATGGAGCTGCTGCTGGCCGCGCGTCCTCTGGATCTGGTGTGGTTGGGCACCGGCAAGACAACTTCAACTGCGTATAAAGTGGAGCAATTCCTGTTGGCCAACGGGAAACCCGATCTGGCTTTAGCGGGAATTGCCTCACGTTCGCGTGGTCTGCCTCCGGTGTGGAAGAAGGCCTACACCGGGCTGACGGGGCTTTATCTGCGCGAACATACAGCGCCCGTGCGTGCAGCCTTTAGCGGCGCGCTGGGCGGGGACGCAACCATCGGCGAACGCGTGGCGCATCCGGCCAATCGCAATGAGCAATTGGCGGGCGCGGTGTGGTTCTATTACGGCTCGCGCTACGGCGAGTATCTGGATGCAGAAAAGGACGCTCAGGCTGAGGGCTTTCTGGAGGCGGAGCTGGAGCACACGCCGGAAAAAGCCATCGCCTATGCGCAGCTTGCGGATTACTCCGCGCAGGCTGGCCGGACTGAGTACGCGCTGGCCGACTACCAGCGTTCGCTGGACCTGAAGAGCGATCAGCCCGCCGTGCTGAACAGCATGGCGAAGCTGGAATGGAAGCAGGGGCGGCAGGCCGATGCGCTGGCTGCGTGGCAGTTGGCCGTGAATCGGCTGGCTGTGGAGTTGAATAGCCACATGCCGGAGAGCTTCTGGGGCGACTTCGCGCAGGTGGTAGGCGATGTTGCAAAGAATCAACAGTACGCGGCCATCAGCCAGCAGGTCGATGCGATGCTTCGCGTTTATCTCAAGCGCAACGGCGAGTTCCGGGCCGAGGAGTTGCTGGAGGCGGGCTATCACGCTCACGGCGATTCGATGGACTGGCTGCTGGAGATTACGACGGCGGCTCACGATCCGGGCGCGGTGCTGAACGCCATTCAGCAGAGCAAATGGATCGCCAAGGGCCAGGTGAGCCAGCTACTCGCGCGCCGCGTGGAGCTGGAACGCCGCAAGGCTGAGGCTAAACCGGGCGAGGCCAGTTATGAACTAGACAACGCTGAGTCCAGCCTGTTGAATGCGCTGCTCGACGAGAAGAAATTTGCCGAGGCGCGCGCGGAGTTGGCGCGAATTTCCGCGGAGAAACAGAAAACTTCTCCTTGGATTAACTCTGCGCTGCGACTGGCTGAGGCAGAAAGCAGCTTGCCGCAGTTGGTGGCGCAGTGGAAGAAACAGTCTGCCAGCGCTCCTGCGGCGAGCGACCTGCAAAGTGCCGTTCAGGCCTTGAGCGAGCCGTCGAAGCGGGTGGTGATGCGGTTTGCTTACGAACGGGCCCTTGAGGCGCGTGAGTTTACCGCGGCAAACTTCCTGGGCCTCGCGGCAATCGATCTGGACGAAGGCAACGCGGCCGGCGCGGTGGCACTGCTCAAGCGCCTGACGCTGATCAGCGGCAATCCCTACGCTGATGCGGATTCGGCTGCCAGTTTGCTCGAAACCAAACAAAAGTTCGCCGAGGCAATTCAGTTTCTTCAGCCGCTCGTGCAGGCTTCACCATGGGATGCGGGCCTGAAGGTTCGTCTTGCGGCCGCCACGCTGGCCGTCAACGCAAATGAGCCGCAGTCTGTGGCGACGCTCACCGCAGTGGCCACCGATCCCAAGGCAAAGTACGCGGAACGGCTGGCCGCGGCCAAGGCGTTGAAGAGTCACGGCGCGGCCAACGTCGAGCTGGGCAGCGCGGAGCTGAACTTGCTCGCGCGCGCAGGCTGCCCCGGCGCAGACGAGGCCGGCAAGCCCTTCTTTGTGGAGGCGCGCAGGGCCGCCGCGGCTTGCGCTGCCGATAAACAAGTCAAAGAGCGGCTGCTGCATTCAGCTATTGCCGACGCGCCCGACAATGCGGCGTTGCGGCTGGAGTACGTGTCGGCGGCCTTTGCGGCGGGACAGGACGCGCGGGCGCTGCTGGCCGCCGAGCCGTTTCTTGCAGGCGGCAGTTTTTACGGCCAACGCTCTGCGCCAGCATACGACTCGTCCGAGGATGAGGCGGATGTTGGCAGCCAACAAACGCCGGTTCTTTCCACATTGAAGCCGGAAGATGCGGCCAAGCTGACCTGGTTTGCGATTCACGCCAGGGAAAAACGCCACGAAGCCAGCGAGGCGCTCAAGCTGGCGCGCAACGCGGCGGGGTTGGAAAAAGATCCTGCGCGGCGAAACAAATTCGTAGCGGAACAGAAGCGCCTGGAGACCGCCGCGGCCCGAGTACGGGAAAATGCGGCGCGCGCGCCGAACATTCAAAAGGATCTGGACCAGGATCGGGTAGTGCGCCCGCGATTGCTGCCGGGCGAGCCGTTCATACCCCGGAAAGCGGCAAACGGCGAGGAGGGTGAAGAATGAAACGACGCCTCTGGATTTCGGCATGTTTACTGTTGGGCTGCGGCGCGGTGCTGGCTGTCGGCGCGCTGGAAGGTGCGCTCAAGCCCGGGCCCGAGCTGCCTTCCCTGCTGCCCGAGGGCGCGCTGCTCTCGATTGAGGCGCGTGATTTTGGCTCCCTGCTGCACGATTGGAACACGTCGGAGGAGAAGCGCGCCTGGTTGACCAGCGACAACCATGCGGCCTTCAGCAACTCTCGGCTCTTCGAGCGGCTCTCCAAGGCGCAGGACGAGTTCTCGGCCGCCGCCGGGCTTCCGGCCGGCGAAAGCCTGCTGGAAAAAGTAGCGGGCAAGCAGAGTTGCCTGGGCCTCTACGACATCGGCAATCTCGAGTTTGTTTACGTCACGCGGCTGGATCAGCAGGCGATAGAAAACTCTCCGCTGTGGCAGACGCGGGCCAAGTTCGAGCAACGCAGCGAGGCGGGAACAACTTTTTACGTGCACAAGGATGCGCAGTCGTCGCGCGTCGCGGCTTTTGCCTCTCGGGATGGCTGGCTGATTCTGGGCACGCGGGAGGATCTGGTGGCGGGCGTTCTGGACCGGCTGGCAGGAAAGGTCTCGCAGAGCCTCGCCAGCGAGGGCTGGTTTGTTGAAGCCGTGAAGCAGGCGCAGGCAGAGCGCGGTGATCTGCGCATGGTGCTGAACCTGGAAAAGATTGTTCCCACGCCGTACTTCCGCAGTTACTGGGTGCAGCAAAATGTCACGGAGATGAAGCAATACTCCTCGGCGGTAAGCGACTTATACAGAAGCAGCCAGAGTTATCGCGAGGAGCGCGTGCTCGAGCGTCGCGCCGGAGCGGCTGCCGTTTCTCATGGCGATGTGAGAGCGCTGGCGGCGATTGCGCCCGAGGATGCGGCCTTCTATACGGCGCATGCTTCGCCGGATGCGGAGAATCTACTCCGCAGTTTGCGCGACAATCTGCTGGAGGTGAGGCCTGGGCGGCAGGCAGCCTCGTACAAAACCGCACCCTCGGCAGCCGCAGCGGAAAACGCCGGCAACGCGACGCAACTCGATACTACTATCGAGACGGCTCCAGTTGCGGTCAGGCAAGTGGATGCGTACGCGCCTCTGCGCGCGTTGCTGGCTGCCCAGCAGCCGGATGCGTTGTTGGAAGTTTTTACTACGCGCGCTCCGAAAGATGGCGTTTTTGTCTCGTTGCAGGCGGCGATGGCTATTTCCGCCGCGCAAGTCTGGGATGAGAATGCTGTACAACAGGCGTTGACGCAGGCGATGCTGCCCGGCTTGACCACCGGAAAGCTGGGCGTCAACTGGGAGAAGCATTCAAGCGCCGGCGGCGAATATTTTGCGCTGGATGGGGTAGTACCTCTGTACGTCGCGGTGAATGGCAAGCTGTTGCTGCTGGCCAACGATCCCGCGCTGATGGAAAAGCTACTGGCGCGCAGGCCGGCTGCCAGCTCGGCCGGAGGAAATGACAGTGTGACCTATGCAGCCCTCTTCCGGCACACGCAGGAACAGGGCAACTTCCGCCGGCTGATGGCGCAACTGGATTTGGCCGGGCATCGCGGCCCAGCCGATCAAGCGGCGGCGAGCGGCGGCGAGAGCCCGGCATTCTTCTCCGGCGACGCTGCCAGTTTCAGCCGCGCCTTCTCCCGGCTGGAGTCGGAGCGCATCGAAGAGAAGGATCAGGGCGACACGGTGACGCAGACGGTTACCTATCAATGGAGCCGCTGAGGACGGAGCCGGTCTTCGTTCTATCCCACCCTAGCCGCAAAAACAAGAACGCGGCGAGGGTGGGGCACCCACGTCCTTTCATTTTCATTGAGAATGCATTCGTCGGATTGTTTCTGCTTATCGCCGCCTGTCCCGCTCCAGCTCAGCAATCAGCGGAGCCGCAACTTTTCTCGCAATCCGCACAGGCGGTTCTGGACCGCAACTTCCCCAGCCCTGATCTCTCCTACCTGCTGCTTGACGGATCGGGCAAGTTGTTGGCCGAGCGATGGGCCGATCCAGCGCCCGTCTCTCCCGGTTCGCTGGTCAAGCCTTTTTTGGCCATTGCCTATGGGGAACAGCACGAGGGCAGATTTCCCACGGTGCGTTGCCGGGGAACAGAAAGCCGCTGCTGGCTGCCTCGCGGACACGGGAATCTTGGGTTGGAAGAGGCAATCGCGCAATCCTGCAACGCATACTTTCTGGAGCTGGCGGCGGGATTGGATCACCGGCACGCCGCGCAGACCCTGGCCCGCTATGGGCTTACCGCTCCTCCCATGGCCGCCTCCGCTGAGAGCCTGGCTGGGTTGGGAAGCGCGTGGAAAGAGCCGCCGATGGGATGGGCCAGAGCCTATCTGCAACTGGTCAACGAACAGCAATCGCCCGTGCAGAGCAGGATTGTGAAGGGAATGCTGGACTCGGCGGAGCGTGGCACGGCGCACGCGGTCGATGCGGCGTTGGGCAGGAATGCGGCCCTGGCCAAGACAGGAACGGCGGCATGCTCGCATACGCCGCGTGGCGCCGCGGATGGATTCACAGTCATCCTGTACCCAGCCGCGCAGCCCCGGCTGCTGCTTTTGGTGCGGGTGCATGGCGTGACCGGCGCGGAGAGCGCAAAGGTTGCCGGAGCGATGATACGCTCGCTGGGAGGCGGTGAGCTATGAGGACGGAAGCACTGCTCTTGCTGATGTTGACCGTGCCGCCTGCCACCGCGCAGCAAGAACTTCACTTCGGCGTGCTGGGACTTTTTCATCCCAAAGAGTTGATCCTGCAACCAGAGAGTGCGCAGGTACTCTCGGTTGCCGCGCAAGACGTCGCGACTACCCCGGCTCTGGCGCTCAACGGCGAACCCGGCCATCGCCAGATCGTCATCCGCGCCGAGGGCAACCGCGTCGTAGCCGGCGACAGCTCCGCCGTCAGTTGGACGGCGGCCGCGCGCGATGGCGGAGCAACCGCCTTCCGGCTCATTGTGCCGGGAAAGCTGCATCGCGTCTATCGCGGACGTCTCACGATTCAGGCCCGCAAAGGCGAACTGCTGGCCGTGGTGGCGATGGACCGGGAGACGGCGGTGGCCTCGATTGTGGCCGCGGAGATGGTGGAGAGCGCACCGATGGAAGCGCTGAAGGCGCAGGCCGTGGTTACGCGCTCCTTTCTGGTAGCTGGGCCAAGGCATCTGGACTTCGACTTTTGCGACACCACCCATTGCCAGTTCCTCAAGTCGCCGCCAGCGTTGACGAGCCGCGTCACCAGCGCAGTTCAGGCCACGCGCGGGCTGGTGCTCGCCTGGCACGGCAAGCCGCTGGCGGCCATGTACTCCAGCCGCTGCGGCGGCCAGACGCGCAGTCTGCGCGATGTGGGCCTGAAGCCAGGAGACTCGTACCCTTATTACTCTGTGCGCTGCCAGTGGTGCCTGCGGCATCCAGCCACCTGGCAAAGCAGGATTGGCGCGAGCGGACAGCCGCCCCAGCCGGGCGACGAGCGAAGAAGGATTGCCGAGGCGCGGCAGTGGGGCTGGGGTGCGATTCCTAGCAGCGACTTTACGGCCACAGCGGACGGCGAGGGCTGGCGGTTGGAAGGCCACAGCGTGGGCCACGGCGTAGGCATGTGCCAGATGGGCGCCACCGGCATGGCGCGAGCGGGCGCCGGCTTCCGCGAGATTCTCTCCCACTACTACCCCAATACAGAGCTGATAACACTGCCGTAAACTCCTGCAAGCAAAGAGGTTGAAATCCCACGAGAAGGCACTTAAAGCGATTGAGTTGCCTACCGATACAAATGCCATATAATGAAAACGCCACCCAACAGCGTCGAGGAATAACTCTGTGATCGTGAACTGTTTGAGCTTCTTTATGGCGCCAGTATCGCCCAGCATGCTGGCATTCAGTGTTGCGCCCCTGGCGCATCTTGGAATCCTTGATCTCATCGTCATCGGCACCTACTTCGCCATGGTGATCTGGATCGGCTTCTACCTCCGCGGCCGGACCAACACCGGCGAAGAGTTCTTCATGGCCGGCCGGGAGATGACCGCGTGGATCGCGGGCTTGAGCTTTGTATCCGCCAACCTCGGCTCACTGGAGTTGATGGGCTGGGCCGGCTCGGCTTACCAATACGGCATCCTGGCCACGCACTGGTACTGGGTGGGCGCTATCCCCGCCATGCTCTTCCTCGGCCTGGTGATGATGCCTTTCTACTACGTCTCCAAAACCCACTCCGTCCCCGGCTACCTCTTCCTGCGCTACGGCGAGCATGCCCGCGTCCTGGCCGCCTTCTCCTTCGCGTTGGAGATGATCCTGATGAGTGGTGTGAATATGTTCGCCATGGCCGTGGTGATGAAGGTCGTACTCGGCTGGAGCCTCACATTCAGCATCCTGGTCTCGGCCTTCGCGGTTACGCTATACGTTGCGCTGGGCGGGTTGCGCTCGGCCATCTTCAACGAGGTGCTGCAATTCGTGCTCATCTGGGGCGGCGCGCTGCTAGTGCCGATTCTGGGCATGATTCAGGCTGGCGGCATCAGCGGCCTGAAGAGCCAGATCATCAAGAACATGGGAACGGACAGCTACTTCCATATGTGGCGCGACATGGGCAGCTTTTCCGCCAATCCCATGGGCGTGCACTGGACCGGCATCGTCTTCGGCCTGGGATTCGCGATCAGCTTCGGCTACTGGACCACAGACTTCCTGGTCGTCCAGCGCGTGCTGGCGGCGCATAATCTGCGCGCCGCGCGCATGGCGCCGATTATCGGCTCGTACTTCAAGATGGCGGTTCCCTTCATCGTTATCCTGCCCGGCCTGCTCGGCCTGGTGCTGTTGCAAAATCCAGACGGCAGCCGCCGCCAATTGGTCCCGGAAGACACCGTGAAGGCTTGCATGCCGATGTCATCCGATTGCGCCGCGTCGTTGAAAAAGACCTCGCTGACGGCCGAGGTGCAACAGGATGTGCTGAATCAGAAAGATACTCCGCAGTCGCAGTTGCACAGCTATAACGAAGTGCTGCCGCTGATGATGGCCCGCTACCTCGGCCCCGGCCTGCTCGGCCTGGGCATCACCGCGCTGATCGCCGGCTTCATGAGCGGCATGGCCGGCAACATCAGCGCTTTCTCGACGGTTTGGACCTATGATCTCTACAAGCCGCTGATCAACAAGAAAGGCTCGGACAGCCACTACGTGATGGTGGGCCGCATCTCCATTGTCGCTGGCGTCATCGTGTCCATCGGCGCCGGCTACCTGGTGCAGCACGCGCACGGCATCATGGACTACGTGCAGGCGCTCTTCAGCATCTTTATCGCGCCGCTGCTGGCCACCATTCTGCTGGGCATGTTCTGGAAGCGCGCCACCGCGCCGGCCGGTTTCCTCGGCCTGCTGCTGGGCATCATCTTTTCCGTGAGCCTGTTCGTGTGGGTGCACCTCAATCCCGCGAATCTCAGATACGTAGCGCTTTCTGAAGCAGCCAAGCCGATGGCGGAAAATGTCTTCCGCGCGCTATGGGCATGCCTCTTCACTGCCATCGTGATCTTCCTGGTCAGCATGGTCACCAAGCCCAGGCCGGTGGTCGAGCTTGAGGGCCTGGTCTATGGCGCGACCCCGCTGCCCAAGGAAGAGCCTGTTCCGTTCTACAAGAATGTGTGGCTGTGGGCGATCCTGGCGGTGTGCATCTTTGCAACACTCAACATTCTGTTCTGGTAGCGAGAGATTTGATTCTGACACGAGAGGAATAAGGCAAAGAGATATGCGCGGTTCCGGAATTCCCATCTGGTTTTTTATTGGCGTGCTGCTGGTCATCTATGGAGCGATGATCTTCGGCTATGGCATCTACGAATGGCACACCGGAAATTATCCGCCCCTGGTCGAATTGACCAACCTGCATACGCCGGTCTGGTGGGGCGGATTGCTGTTGGCTCTGGGAGTGCTTTACGTGGTGAAGTTTTACCCGGGGCGCACATAGCGGATTTGTAGTATCCCACCTTAGGCACAAATACAAGAACATGCCGAAGTGGGGCACCCGATGTTTTGTGATTTCAACAAACAATTTCTACTGCTGGAAACGGCAACGATAAGGAGCTGTAAAAATGACGACACAACAAAAGATGACGTTTGGCGTGATTGTAGGCAATCGCGGCTTTTTCCCGGACCATCTGGCCAAGACCGGACGCGAAGAGATCATCAAGGTTCTGGAGGCGGCCGGAGCGAAGGCCGTGGTGCTGAGCCCTGAGGAATCAAAGTACGGCGCGGTGGAATCCTATGCCGAGTCGCAGAAGTGCGGTGCGCTCTTCAAGAAGCACGCCGAAGAGATCGACGGCATCATCCTCACGCTGCCTAACTTCGGCGAGGAGCGCGGAATCGTCGATGCCATTCGCCTCTCCGGGCTGAAAGTACCGGTGCTGGTGCAGGCCACGCCCGACCGCTCCGAGGATATGACCATCGCCGTGCGTCGCGACAGCTTCTGCGGCAAGATGAGCGCCTGTAACAACATGATGCAGTACGGCATTCCCTACTCGCTGACCATGCTGCACACCGAGTCATTGACCTCGCCGGAGTTCAAGGCGGATCTGGAATGGTTTTCGGCGGTCTGCCGCATTGTGAAGGGGCTTAAGAACCTGAAGATCGGCGCCATCGGCGCGCGTCCCGCGGCATTCAACACGGTGCGCTATTCCGAGCGGATCATGGAGACCAACGGCATCTCGGTCGACACCATCGACCTCTCCGAGATCTTCGGCCGCATCAACAAAATGAAAGACACGGACGAGGCAGCGCAAGCCAAGCTGGCAGCCATCAAGAGCTATGTCACCACCAAGGGCATTTCGGATGCGGCTCTGCTCAAGATGGCCAAGCTGGGCGCGGTCATCGACGGCTGGATGAAACAGACCAACTGCACTATCAGCGCCGTGCAATGCTGGACCTCGATGGAGGAGTTTTTCGGCGTGGTTCCCTGCACCGTCATGAGCATGATGAGCAACAACCTCATCCCCTCGGCCTGCGAGGTGGATGTGCCCGGCGTCCTCAGCATGTATATGCTGGCGCTGGCCTCGGGCACGCCCTCCGCGCTGCTCGACTGGAACAATAACTACGGCAGCCATCCCAATAAATGCGTCTGCTTCCACTGCTCCAATCTGCCCAAGCACTTCTTCAAGGAAGTCCACATGGATTACCAGGCGATCATCGCCGGCACGGTGGGCAAGGAGAATGCGTTCGGCACCTGCGTTGGCCGGGTGAAGGCAGGGGCGATGAGCTATGCGCGCTACTCCACCGACGACCGCCGTGGCGTGATTCGCGGCTACACCGGCGCGGGCAAGTTCACCGACGATCCGCTGGAAACCTTTGGCGGCGCGGGCGTGGCGGAGATTCCGCAGTTGCAGAAGCTGTTGAAGTACATTTGCCGCGAGGGCTTCGAGCACCACGTGGCGGCCAACTTCAGCGAGGTGTCGAAGGCCATCCACGAGGCCGCAACGCGCTATCTGGGATGGGAGTCTTACCTCCACGGGCAAACCGAAGACTAAGAAAGAGTGAACGGCAATGAATCGTTACACGATCGGCATCGACGTAGGAACGGGCGGCACGCGCGCGCTCATGGTGGACGAAAAGGGCGTTCTGCTCGGTTCGGCGACGCATGAGCACGCGCAGTTTGCCTCGCCGCAAAATGGATGGGCAGAGCAGGATCCGCACGACTGGTGGAACGCCTGCCAGAAGGCGATCGGCAAGCTGCTTAAGGAAACCGGCGTCTCCAAGAACGAAATCGTCGCGGTGGGCCTGGCCGGTCAGATGCACGGCGCGGTGCTGCTCGATGAGAAGGAAGAAGTCCTGCGGCCGGCGCTGATCTGGTGCGATCAGCGCTCGGCGGAGGAGTGCCGCGTGCTCAACGAGACCATCGGCGAGCAGCGGCTGGTGGAGCTGACGTCGAATCCGGCTCTGCCCAACTTCACCCTGACCAAGCTGATGTGGGTGCGCACCCATGAGCCGGAGATTTGGAAGAAGTTCCGCTTCTTTCTTTTGCCCAAGGATTACGTCCGCCTGCAGTTGACGGGCGTGCGGGCAATCGATGTCTCGGACGCATCCGGCACGCTGCTGCTCGATGTAGCGCATCGCCGCTGGTCGAAGGAGATGGTGAAGGCCACGGGGCTGGATGAACGCTGCCTGCCGGAGGTCTTCGAATCGCCTGAAGTCGTGGGCAAAATCACGGCGCGCGCGGCGCTGGCGACGGGCCTGGCGGAAGGCACACCGGTGGTAGCCGGAGCCGGAGATCAGGCCGGGGGCGCCATCGGCATGGGCATCGTCAAGGCCGGCTGCGTCAGCGCGACAATTGGAACCTCGGGCGTGGTCTTCGCCGCGACCGACAAGCCGTTTCTTGATCCGCGCGGACGCCTGCACACCTTCTGCCATGCCATCCCGAACCGCTGGCATGTGATGGGCGTAACCCAGGCGGCAGGCCTTTCTCTGCGCTGGTTCCGCGACACATTTGGAACCACCGGCAAGCCGGCCGGCGATCCTTACGACAGTCTTTCCACCGAAGCCGCCGCCATTCCAGCGGGAGCCGACGGCGTGATGTGGGCGCCTTATCTCATGGGAGAGCGGACGCCGCATCTCGACTCCGATGTGCGCGGCGCGCTGATCGGCCTCGCGGCCAGCCATGGGCGCGGCCATATCATCCGCGCCATTCTCGAAGGCGTGGCCTTCAGCCTGCAAGATTCGTTGACCATCTTCGCCGAGATCGGCGTGCCGGTTAGCGATATCCGCCTGGGCGGCGGCGGCGCGCGATCGCCGCTATGGCGCCAGATTCAGGCCGACGTTTACGCCAAGCCCGTTTCGCTGCTGGCAGCCGAAGAGGGCTGCGCGTATGGCGCCGCGGTGCTTGCCGGAGTCGGCGCGGGGTTGTGGCCGTCGGTGGATGAGGCCTGCGCTGAGATCGTGCGCATCGCCTCGGTCGTCAGCCCGGTAAAGCAATCCTCGGATAAACTTCAGCAGCAATACAAGATTTACCGCGCCATTTATCCGGCGCTCAAGCAGATCAAGTAGACAGCCGGTTCTGCCCCGGCGGCACAGTGGAGAAGATAGATGAGCACAGCACAGCAAGTTTCAAGCGTAAAAGCATCGCAGCCCATACAGGAAGAGATCAGGATCAAGAAGCAGCAACTGATCGAGTTCATGGCCAAAAACAATCTTGCCGGCGTCTTGTTGAGCCTGCATGAGAATGTTTCCTGGGCCACGGCCGGCCAGGTGGATACGCGCGTTCTCATTCCCGGAACAACGGGCAGCGCTGCCGTCTTTGTGCGCAAGGATGGAAGCGGCTTTTACATCACTACAAAGAATGAAGCACCGCGGATGCACGATGAAGAGTTCGGCGGGCTGCCCTTCGAGCCGGTCGTCTTGCCCTGGCAGGAGGGGGACTTTGTCAAAGCGGCGCGCGGCCTGGCCGCGGCGGGCGCGCTAGGTGCCGACACTCATCAGGAAAACTGCGCGTTCATCAACCTTGCCGGACTGCGCAGCCAGTTGCAGCCCTCCGAGATCGAGCGGTATCGATTGCTGGGCAGCCTGACGGCGCGAGTTGTCGAGGAAGTGGCTCTGCATCTTGAGCCGGGCGTGACTGAGGAACAAATTAGCGCCATGACCGCTTCGCTCCTCATTCAGAAGGCTGTTCTTCCTTCCGTGCTGCTTATGGCGGTGGATGATCGCATTCTCAAGTACAAGCACGCTTTGCCCAGGGGCATGCGGCTGGAGCGCTACGGAATGGTGAATCTGTGCTCGCGAAAGTGGGGGCTGGTCATCTCCATGACACGCTTTGTTCATTTTGGCCCGGTGCCACAAAGCCTGGCCAAGGGATTTGAAGCGTCAGCCAAGGTGAATGCCGCATTGCTGCACGCCACGCGCGCTGGAGCGACAGCGCGGCAATTGTACGCCGTGGCCAAGGACGCCTATGCCGCGGCAGGGTTCCCGGGTGAAGAAGATTTGCATCACCAGGGCGGAGCCACCGGATATGGAGAGAGAGAATGGGTGGCGACACCCAATGGAACGGAGATCGTAGTGGACCGGCAGGCCTTCGCGTGGAACCCCTCGGCGAAGGGCGGCAAGGTGGAAGACACCGTTGTGCTGCAAAATGGCGCAATCGAACTTTTAACCGAAACATCGAAGTTTCCGGTTGTTGAAACCGTGGTTGGCGGCCAGAGCTACCGTTCAGCGGGCGTGCTGCTCAAATAGCTGGTAACGATCGATCTGCCGCCGGCGGCTCGTTGGCGTAAAATGCATTTTTAGGAAGGATGGCAATGAAAACTGTGGTTCGCTTGCTTGCACTGCTGTTTTTTGCCCTGACAATTATGATGACTGACCCTCATGTTTCCAACATCCACGCGCAGGCGCTTCCCGAGATCGGCGGCCAGAAGGTCATCGTTCTCAGCCGTACCGCCGTAAGCACCACCCAGCCGGAGTTCACCAGCATCACCATAGCTCCCGGCCGCGGCATGGAAATCCTGCAGATCACCGCCAATTTCCCCGGCAAGGGCAATGTGGATGTGCTGGCCTCGCCCGACTTGGCCGGCGCAAAGAAGATGCTCGACGAGGACGATGACGAATTCGGCAACCTTGGCTACCGGCTGGGCGCGGCCCTCCTGGCGCCCTACCCCAACCGGATTCGCGGCAAGCTCTCTGCCGACACCAAGACGCTGACCACCGAGTGGAAGGGACACACCATCACTTTGCCGGCCAACAACGGCCGCCAGCCGGGCGGCGATATCCATGCCATGCACGGGCTGATCCTCAAGGCCAAGACCGATGATGTCAAAGTGACGACGATTAAGGATGGCGAAGAGGTCTACGGCATCATTCACGCCGGCGATTTTGGCGGCCATTGGCTCTCCAAAACCCAATTAGTGGTTTCCATCCGGCTTGTCGCTAATGTGGTGGATGTCAGCATCGAGGCGGGCAACGTGGGCAGCGAGGCCGAGCCCATGGCCATCGCCTGGCACCCCTACTTCAACCTGCCCTCCGGCGACCGGACGCAGGCCAGGGTGCAAATTCCTGGCTCCACGGTGGCCGAGCTGGACAACTACACGAACGTCTATCCCACCGGCAAGCTGCTGCCCGTCGCGGGAACCAAGTTCGACATGAGCTACGTCAGCGGAACAGCTTTGGGAACGAACTACTACGACGATAACTGGAGCCATCTCGTGTGGGCGGGCAAGACGGTCACGGCTCGGGTCATCGACCCGGCAGCGCATTATGGAATCAACATTGAGGGTCTGTCACCGGAGATTAAGACCATCCAGATGTACGCGCCACCCAACAAGAACTTTGTGGCCATCGAGCACCAGTACAACTTCGCCGACCCCTTCGGCAAGGAGTGGAACGGAATTGACACCGGGATGGTGACGCTGAAGCCGGGACAGAGAACCATGTGGCACGTGCGGCTGCGTTTATTCGTGCCGTAGGGAACCTCTGACTTTCCGCCTGTTGACCGCCAGGCGGGAGCGTCACTCAAAACAGAGCGATTCATCGCGATAGACAAATACTGTCTATTGGCAATACCATAATTGTTCCCAGGCCAGTTCCTGGCTTTGCGCTCATAGCGAAACCAGAGTAGCTGTACATCGAAGGCAAATCTGTTAAGTGGCTTTTTCCTTAAGAAAAAGCCACCTTGAACACTCTCAACAAGGGCACGTTTACTCTGGTTTCGCTCTAGGAACCCGGCGGTCGTAAAGATGATCGCAGCAGACAGAATCGAGCAGCAGCACCCCTGTTTTATCGCGGCCGACCTGGGCGCGAGCAGCGGGCGCGTGATCGTCGCGCAACTCCGCGATGGGCAGCTGCGCCTGCGCGAAGTGAGCCGGTTTTCAATCTCCTTTGCCAAGGATCTGCACAGCGGATATTTGTGCTGGGGAATTGATGCCATCGAAGAAAGTGTCCGTCAGGGAATCAAAAAGGCTTCTCAGCTCGCGCCCATCGCCGGCATTGGCGTGGACAGTTGGGGCGTGGATTATGTTCTGCTCGATGCCCAGTTGCAACGCGTGGGCCAGGCGGTCTCCTATCGCGACAGCCGGACGCAAGGTAAGATCGAGCAAGTGACGGCGCGCATGACGCGGGCTGAGATCTACCGGCGAACCGGCATTCAGTTTCAGCCCTACAACACTCTCTATCAACTGGCGGCGATGGCTGAGCGGGAGCCCGAGTGGGTGAGCAAGACGCGCCACCTGCTGATGATTCCCGACTACCTGCATTTCCGGCTTTGCGGCGAAATCGCCAACGAATATACTGACGCCACGACCACGCAACTTCTGAACCTGGATGGAGCATGGGACCGGGATTTGTTTGCCGCTGCGGGTGTGAAAGAGATCTGGATGCAGCCGCCAGTCGAGGCGGGCACTATTCTTGGAGAGGCGCGCCTGGGCAACAACACCGCCAAAATCGTAGCCGGGGCAACCCACGACACCGCTTCGGCGGTGGTTGGAACTCCCTTCGAGGCCGCGACCGAAGCCTTCCTCAGTTCGGGAACATGGTCCCTGATGGGCGTGGAGAGCGTGGTTCCGTACGCTTCCCAGCAGGACATGCAGTGGAACTTCGCCAATGAAGGCGGCTTCGGACGCCGCTACCGCGTACTGAAGAACATCATGGGACTGTGGCTCCTGCAGCGAATCACGCAGGAGTTCCAGGTCCCCATTGACGATGCCCTGCTGAAGGCCGTGGCGGAGGCCGCTCCCTGGCGATCGATTGTGAATCCCGACGATGCGCGCTTCCTCAACCCGGATTCCATGAAGCAGGCCATCACGGATTACTGCGCGGAAACCCGGCAGCCCGCCCCTGAGACGCTTGCGCAATTTGGGCGCTGCGCCCTGGAGAGCCTGGCGCTTACCTACAGGCTGGTCAAGGAGCAATTGGAATCATTGCGCGGCCAGCGCCTGACCAGAATCCGCATTGTGGGGGGCGGTTCGAAAAATCGCCTGCTCAATCAACTGTGCGCCAACGCCTGCCAACTGCCAGTGAGCGCCGGCCCGGTGGAGGCTTCCGCGATCGGAAACATCTGCTCGCAGATGATCGCCCTGGACGAAATCCCCAGCCTCGATGCGGCGCGCGCTGTAATCCGGAGTTCCTTCGAGATCAACGAGTATCGCCCCCATGAGCCTATTCCGGACTCCGTTTGGAAATTATTTCAGCAACTTACAGCACACTCCAATCGCGGAAAAGCGAGCTGAACTGATAACATCAAAGCGCCGTTGTACCTGTAGTTTTCGGCAACAATGCTGCGACAGTCAGAGACTGAGGTCCAGGCGCTATGAATAAGAATATCTGCCGCGCGTGCGCGCGGCTGGCGAAAATCGTAGTTTGCGTTGGCGCGGGTTTTGCGATGTGCGCCATTTCAGCGGGCGCGCAAGTGTTGAGTCCGGCCGCCTTGCGTGTGGACGAAATGACGACGCCGCTGGGCATCGACAACACACAGCCGCGATTCTCCTGGCAGTTGCGCGACAGCCGCCCGGGCGCGCGCCAATCGGCTTACCGGCTGCTCGTAGCCTCCCAACCGGAGTTGCTCGCCGTGGGTCATGCGGACGTGTGGGACAGCGGTCGCGTGGCCAGCTGGCAGTCGGTCGAGGTTCCCAATGCCGGACCCGCGATGGCTCCTTCGACACGCTACTACTGGAAGGTTCTGGTGTGGGATCAGGCGGGTGAGCCTGCACCAGAGAGTCCGGTTAGTTGGTGGGAATCGGGACTGCTGAAGCAGGAGTGGCGCGCGCAGTGGATCGGCTATGAAACGGCGGAGGAGTCCGCGGTGCGCCACGCTCCGGCTGCCTGGATTGCTTATCCCGATCAAATTCCGAATCCTGCCGCTCTAGTTTCACCCGCCGGAAAACCCGCTGAGCAGCATGTTGCCTTCAGGCAATCTATAACCCTGAAAAAGCCCGTGCATTCTGCCACGCTCTACGCCACTGCGCAAGACACCGTCTCGGCGTGGATCAATGGCGCGCAACTCATGACTGCCAGTCCTTATCCGCCCTGGAGGCAGTTTCCGTGGAAGAAGTTTGTGAGCGCCGATGCGACCAACGCTCTGACGACTGGCTCGAACACCATCGCCATCGAGCAGGTGCATTACCTTCAGCCCGGCGATAAGACCGCTTCCCTGCCCATGATCGCAACGCTGTTTGTCGAGTACACGGACGGGACCACGGAAGTTTTTGCGAGCGGGATGGGCTGGAAGAGTTCGCTGGAGACCGCTCCAGGCTGGCAGCAAAAGAGCTTTGACGATGCTGGCTGGAAGAGCGCCGTCGCGTGGAAGCAGTCGCCGGGAATGAGAGATGAACCCCTGGGCCATCCCTGGATTCCGGATTCGGTAAAAAGGTTTCGGCGGGCATTTGAGGTGAAATCCCCGGTGAAGTCGGCGCGGCTGTATGCCACAGCGCTGGGCGCTTACGAAATGTTTTTGAACTGGAATCGTGTGGGCGATCAGGTGCTGGCGCCTGGATGGACGGATTACCGCCAGCGGGTCGTCTACCAGACCTACGACGTGACGGACTTAGTTGCACAAGGGGAGAACGCAATCGGGGCGCTGCTGGCGCCGGGCTGGTATGCGTCTCCGCTCGAATGGTTCCAGCAACCCAACAATTATGGCGATACGCCGCCCGCGTTGCTGGCGCAATTGCGCATTGAGCACACCGATGGAAGCGTGGAGTGGGTAACGACGGATGCGAGTTGGCAGACTGACCCGTCGAGCTTTCTTCACACTGAGCTTTACGACGGTGAGAGTCTGGACTTCACGCGGGATTCTTACGTGGGATGGTCTAGCGAGTCATTCCCCGATGATCTGTGGCAGGCGAGAGCGATGGTGATCCAACCTGCTCCAGTGAAGATTGTGGCGCAGGATTTTCCGCCCATCCGCGTAGAGCGCGTGCTTGAGCCAAAGGCCGTCACCGAACCCAAGCCCGGCGTCTTCGTCTACGACTTCGGGCAGAACTTTTCCGGCGTGGCGCGTGTGAACTTGAGCAATCCGGCTGGGCAGAAGGTGCAGATCCGATATGCCGAGGTCTTGAATACGGACGGCACAATCTACACGGACAATTTGCGCACCGCGAAAGCGACCGACTCCTTTACGCTGCGCAGCCCCAGCGATACCCATCACTCATATGATCTTGAGCCGCTTTTCACCTTCCACGGCTTCCGCTATGCCGAGTTGACCGGGCTGCCCGCACCGCCGCCGGCCTTGAATGCACATTGGGAGCGAATCTATGGCTCCAAGTCCCAGGTAACCGGAGTGGTCTTTCACACCGACGCGCCGATCACGGCGAATCTCGTAACTGGCAGCGCGATGGTCAACCAGCTTTGGAGCAACATTCTCTGGGGACAGCGTTCAAACTTTATCGGCGTGCCATCGGACTGCCCGCAGCGTGACGAGCGGCTGGGTTGGATGGGCGATGCGCAGGTCTTTTGGCGCGCGGCCAGCTACAACATGGACCTGGCGGCTTTCTCGCGGAAGTTTGCCGCGGATATGCGCGGAACGCAGGACGGGGTCCCCGGCGACGGGTCTTCGTCGACGGGGTGGAAGATGGGAACGCCGTACTACGGCATCTATTCGCCCGGAACCGTCTCGCCCAATGCGGGCTACGCCCCGGGGTGGAGCGACGCGGGCGTGATTGTTCCCTGGACATCGTGGCTGCAGACCGGCGACAAAAGCATCATCGAAGAAAACTGGGTGGCGATGGAAACGTATCTGGACGCCATTGCGGCCGCCAATCCCGACGGATTACGGCGCCACGAATACGGAATCCCCTTCGGCGACTGGCTCTCTCCGGAAGGCAAGACCGATATCGTGCTCATCGCCACCGCTTATTGGGCCTATGACGTCAGGCTGATGCGCGAGATGGCTCATGCGTCGGGCCGCGCGCGGGACGAAGAAAAGTACAAGCAGCTCTTGGAGAAGATTCGCGCCGCGTTTGAAAAGCAATTTGTTAGCGACGATGGCTTCGTGGCCGGGGCGGACAATAGCGCGTCTCCCTTTGGCGCCATCAACAATCCAAATGCGAAAAGCAGCGGAGGAGACACGCAGACCGGTTACGTGCTGGCGCTGCACATGAATCTGCTTCCGCAGGAGTTGCGCGCCGCGGCGGCCCAAAAACTAGTGGCCAAGATTGAGGCCAATCATTCGCTGCTGGCAACAGGCTTTCTCGGCACACCGTACCTGCTGGAGGAGTTGACCAAGGCAGGCTATGACGAGCTTGCCTATACGCTGTTGCTCAACACCGAGTATCCCTCCTGGGGCTACATGGTGCAGCACGGCGCGACAACCATGTGGGAGCGCTGGAACGGCGATCAGATGATGGCCGACCCGGGCATGAACTCTTTTAACCACTATGCCTATGGCGCGGTGGCCGACTGGATTTACCGCTATGCCGCGGGCATCGATGCCACGCCGCTCGACGCCGGCTTCCATACAATCATTCTGCATCCGGTCTTCGATCGCAGGCTGGGCAGCCTGGATTTGCGCTACCAGTCTCCCTATGGCGAGATTCATTCAAGCTGGAGCGTGGATGGCGACAAGGCGCATTGGACGGTGACCATTCCGCCCAACACGATTGGCTTGCTGCCTCTCTCCGCAGCCGAGGCTGCAAATTACACGCTGAACGGAAAGCCGCTGGAAATGCCAACCGATAAGCATCACAAGAATCGCTACGAATTGACGGCGGGCACGTATAGCTTTGTGGTGAGCGGCGTGCGATAATCTCCGTTTGAATTTGTTTGAAAAACGGCAATCAATCCCCCGGGATGCCCCCGGGGGATGTCAACCAGTCATCGAGCAACGCTCGCACTGAACTGAATAAAGTCACTTCGTTTGCGAGTGCCGGCTGGGTATTCTCAGCTCAGCAGTATTTTGCGAACTTCGCCCTCCGGGTCGTCTTCCATGCGGCAGTGATTGTCCCACACCATCGTCTGGCGGCGTTCCGGGGTGGTCGGCTCCCAGATTAATCCGGGCTGGCTGGGATTGCCGGTGCGGGCGAAGTTGGCCCAGGCCGTCGCCATCTTCCTGGCCAGCGCCTGCGCCTCGGGCGTGTTGCCGGTGCCCTGTTCGCAGCGCTTGGTGTTGTCAAAGCAGAAGGCCAGCTCGGCGGTGTGCCATGCGCCCGCGTCTTCCAGCATGGGCGATTGCCAGGTGAAGTAATAGGTGTAGATAGGCGCCGCTTTCTGGTCGCACTTCAGTTTCGCCATGCGCACGACATTGTTGCGAATGGAGATGCTGTTCAGCATGGAGCCGCCGCACATATAGGAGAGTGTGCGGATGCTCTTCTCTGGATGGGCCTTTTTCAACGCGGCCGCAACGGCTGCGGCCTTGGCTTCGCCATAGAGGCGGGTGAGCGAGGCCATCCATTCTGCCTCGGTGGGACGGGAGAGCATGTGGTTGCCCTCTTCGCTCACCGAGCCCATCAGCATGGGAATGTTCTTGGAGATCTCCGGGGCGGCTTCATTGAAGGAGCGCACGGTGATGATGCGGCCATCCACGGTCGGCCCAAAGCCCACGCGCGGCGGCATGCCCGGAGCGGAAAATGGACCCATCCCTGGCTTCATCGGCGGGTTGATCTTGGTGACGGCGGCGTTGCCGGCTTCATTGAGCTTGGCCCAGTCCATCTTCTTCAGGCTGGCGATGTCGTTGGGTTGGAGACCAAGCTCGATCATCACTTGTTTGGCCAGCGCCTTGGATTGCTCCGCGCTGGGAGGATTGCCTCCGCCGCCCGACTGCACCGACGCGCGATGGATGAGTCCAGCGGCCGAGGGCATACCCATCAGCGTGGTGACCTTGGAGCCGCCGCCTGACTGGCCGTAAATCATGACGCGGTCGGGGTCGCCGCCGAAATTGGCGATGTTCTCGTGGACCCAGCGCAGCGATGCGACCAGATCGGTCATGCCGACGTTGACTGAATCGGCGTATGCTGGGCCGCCAATCTCCGAGAGGTCGAAGAAGCCGAGGATGTTGAGGCGGTGATTGACCGAGACCTGGACTACGTCGTGATGGCGGGCCATTTGCGCGCCTTCATGCGAGGGTAGTTCATAAGACGAGCCGAAGCTGAAGCCGCCGCCGTGGAAATAGACCATCACCGCGCGCTTGCCTGTCAGGCTGGGCGTCCAGACGTTCAGCTTGAGCATATCCTCGCCTTGGTAGCCGTCGTCCCAATCCTGAATGAAGGACTGCTCGATCCCCGTGAAGTCATGCAGATGCTGAGGGCAGTTGGGACCATAGATCAGCGCGGGGTATTCGCCTTCCCAGGGCTTGGGAGGCTTGGCCGGCAGCCAGCGGTTCTCGCCGCCGGTATCCTGGCCATAGGGCACGCCCTTGAAGGTGAAGACGCCGCCATCGACGAAGCCGCGTACTTTGCCATACTGCGTCTTCGCCACCGCGGTTTTTGGCGTAGAGCAGTTCCCGGGCTCCTGCTGATGCGCCGCGGTTTTGGTGTTGTCCATGGCAACAGCTGCCGGTCCCAGAGCGGCGCTTATGCCCGCCGTTGCCCCAAAAAGCAAAGCCTCACGGCGATTCATGAGATGATGATTGCCAGATTTCTTCATAGAGATTCCATCTCCTCTTTCTGTTGATGAAGCCGTTACACAGCCGAAGGTGACGAGGAGGGCGGCTCTGGCATATTCTCTTAAAGATGCGCCAGTACTCCTCGCAGAGTAAACGTATTCTCGTCGAGCACAATAGAACCCTCGACCAATCGCTGTCAAGTTGAGGATGATCGATAGGGCTGCACTGGACATTGAATAGCGAAATAGGCAATGCACATGAAGGGTAATTCTGGGATATTGGCATTTCCGCGGAGCTTCATGTGCAGCGCGGACAGAGGGTCCAACAGCCTAAGGAGAAGAATCCGTGACCGGAAGTTTGTTGTGTAAAACGCCTTCCGCGCAATTACGATAGGCAGTCGCACTCACATTACATGGAGAAATGACATGACGAAATGCATGACGCGAGTTGTTGCACACATTGCCGTGTGGACAGCGATGCTCTTTTTTGGACTCACTCTGCAATCCGCGGTTGCCCAGGATACCGCGAATCTCCCCTACATGAATCCAGAGCTGCCACCCGAGCTGCGGGCCGCCGACCTGGTGCATCGCATGACTCTTGCGGAGAAGGCCACGCAGATGTACAACAACTCAGCGGCGATTCCACGGCTCAAGGTTCCTGCATACCAATGGTGGAGTGAGGCGCTCCACGGGGTGATCAACCAGGGCGTGACGGAGTATCCGGAGCCCATCGGCCTGGCCGCGACATTCGATGCGCCGGGAATTCATGCCATGGCGGCGCAGATTGGCATCGAGGGACGAATCAAGCATGTGCAAAACGCGCGCGAGGGACACACGGGCATCGGGGGAGGCCTGGATTTCTGGGCCCCGAATCTGAACATCTTCCGTGACCCGCGCTGGGGTCGCGGTCAGGAGACCTACGGCGAAGATCCCTTCCTCACGGGACGCATGGGGGTTGCCTACGTGACCGGAATGCAGGGCGATGACCCCAGATACTACCTGGCGATTGCAACACCCAAGCACTATGCCGTGCACAGCGGACCGGAGCCAACGCGGCATTTTGCGGATGTGGACGTGAGCAAGCATGACGAGGTGGATACCTACGAGCCGGGATTCCGCGCCGCTGTCGTCGAAGGCAAGGCCGATTCAGTGATGTGCTCGTATAACGCGATTAATGGCGAGCCGGCATGCGCCAGCCAGTTTCTGCTGCAAGATCAACTGCGCGGGAAGTGGGGCTTCCAGGGGTATGTGGTTTCGGATTGTGACGCAGTTCGCGACATTGCCGCCAATCATCGCTACCGTCCAACACAGGCGCAAGGTGTGGCAATTTCCGTGATCCGGGGCATGGATAACGAGTGCGTCACCTTCACTTCAAGGTTTGGCGAACCAGTCGAAAAGGCCTATATCGACGCTGTGCAGCAAGGCTACCTGCCTGAAAACACGCTGGACACGGCGTTGATTCGCCTGTTCACGGCACGGATGAAGCTTGGCCTGTTTAACCCGCCGGAGATGGTTCCTTACGCCAGGATCGATGAGAAGGAGCTTGACAGCGCGGAACACCGCGCCTTGTCTCGTAAGCTGGCCAATGAGTCCATGGTCCTTCTCAAAAACGACGGTTTGCTTCCCTTCAGACCGGGCATTAAAAAGATTGCCGTCGTAGGCCCCCTTGCCGACCAGAACCGGCCGCTGCTCGGCAACTATGCCGGCATGCCGATGCGCATTGTCACCATCCTGGATGGCCTTCGTGCCGAGTTCCCGAACGCGAAGATCACCTATGTTCCGGGAACCCAGTTCCTGCGTAATGAGGGAAATCCGGTTCCGGATTCCATGCTGACGACTCCCGACGGCAAGCCGGGCCTGAAGGCGGAGTACAGCGAGTCCACGGGAAGGCCGGGCAGGACAGCAAACGTCTCCGTGCTTGCCAGCCGGACTGAGACGAATGTCAATCTAACTGACAGCAATTTGCCGCCGGAGGTTGCCGGTAAGAAGTCCATCGGCGTGCACTGGACGGGATTTATCACCTCCACGGAGACTGGCGACTATTTGATTGGCGTGCGTGGCATGGGTTTTGCGAGATTCATGGTCGACGACAAGCAGGTGGCGATGATGTGGAGCGGCGCGGAGATCGGCGCTGGTGTCGGCCGCGTTCACCTGGAGAAGGGCCAGAAAGCCGCGCTCAGCATCAACTACGGCAGCATGAGCGGCAAGCCGCGCACAGAACTGATCTGGGCCAGGGTAAACGACGCTCCTTCGCCTGAAGCCGTCGCAGCGGCGAAGAATGCCGATGTGGTGATTGCCGTCGTGGGCATCACCAGCGCACTGGAAGGCGAGGAAATGCCGGTCACTGAACCCGGCTTCCTGGGTGGAGATCGCACCAGCATCGATCTTCCCGCTCCGGAAGAAGCGCTGGTTGAAGCTGTGGCGTCTACCGGCAAGCCACTCGCCGTGGTTCTGGTGAATGGCAGCGCCCTGGCCGTCAACTGGATAAACGATCATGCCAACGCGATTCTCGAAGCATGGTATCCCGGCGAGGAAGGCGGGACGGCTGTCGCGGAAACTCTAAGCGGCAGGAACAATCCGGCGGGTAAGTTGCCCGTTACTTTCTACAAGGATCTCAGCCAGTTGCCCCACTTTGAGAATTATTCGATGGAAACCAGAACCTATCGATACTTCAAGGGAAAGCCGCTCTACCCGTTTGGCTATGGGCTCAGCTACACAACCTTCCAGTACAGCAACCTCAGTCTCCCCGCGCATGCTGTGGACGCGGGACAACCTGTCGCCGCTGATGTCACGGTGACCAACACTGGCAAAGTCGCGGGAGATGAGGTCGTCGAGGTCTATCTAAAGTTCCCTGCCGTGAAGGGCGCGCCTCAAATCGCTCTGCGCGGATTCCAGCGCTTTCATCTTGAAGCGGGCGCAAGCCAGAAGCTTCACTTCGAGTTGAAGGACCGCGATCTGGGTATGGTGACCGAGGATGGCAATCCCATGATCGCCGCAGGCGACTACACCATCATCATCGGCGGTGGCCAGCCTGATACGGGAGCGCCAGTCGTCAGCGGGCACTTCCATATCGAAACCCAAACCGACTTGCCCGAATAGCGATTGTGCGGCCTGCTCAAATTATCGTGCAGGCCGGATTTCTTACGGCCTTTGAAAGCTGGGTGCCCCACCCTCGCCGCGTTTTATTTTTTGCGGCTATCGGGGTCCCCGGTGAGCGAACTTAGCTCGCTGGGGTGATCTAGGGTGGGATGCCACGATGCCTGCATTACAGGACTTGGGGGAAAGATCTGATCGCACGGAAGGAGATGCAGATTGAAACGGCGAGATTTTCTGGTGAAGAGTACCGCGGCTGTGGTTGGTTTAGCCGGTTCTGATAAGATGCTTCAGGCATCCACGACGGGCGAAGGAGGCCAGCAAGGCTCGACCCAGGTTTCCAGCCCGCCAGCGGCAAAAGTGGGACTCGTTTCCGGCCGCGGCGCCTCGCTTGCCCGTGTGGGCAGTACTCCGAAGAGCAAGTTCCCGCCCAAGCCGCCGGTCTTTGCGGCATCGCGCTTGTCGCCCGCGGTAATGGTCTCGCCGATGCCGCTTTCTGAACGGCTGCGGCGCGGCATTGTCCCCCGGCGAGGTTTCTGCAGCACTATTCCCGGCATGACGGTCAGCGAGGGACTCACCACCGGCAATGGACACATGTATATCGAGGTGACGTGCGATCCGTATTCGGAGCAGATCCTTTTCCACCATGAAAGCCTTCTTGTGCCTTGGAAGAGGCCCTTTGAGGCTCCCAAGGCCGCGGAGGTGTTTCCGCAAGTGCGGCAGATGGTGTTGGACGGAAAGTATCAGGAAGCAATTGAACTCGCCTTCAAGGAGATGAACAAGGGGCCCATCAAGCAGAACACCGGACCACACCCCACCGTCCCGGCATTCCTGATGCATCTGGATTTTCCCAAGACCGCTTCGGTCAAAGATTATCTGCGCACCGTCGATTTCGAGAGCAGCGAGTTAAAGGCGCATTGGAGCGATAAACTTGGCGACTGGCTTCGTCCCGCCTTCGCCTCGCGGCCCGACGATGTTGTGGTCCAACTTCTTACGGCCCCGAAGGGGCAACAGGTGAATGCTCGAATCACAGTACAGAAATACTCCAGGGGCCGTCGCCCGGGAGGATTGTTCGGGGGGAATATCGGGGAGAGCGAAGTCCACACGGACTTCAACGCGGAGCGGCTCATTTACAAGTGCCGTTTGGATCCATCGGTGGATAACAGCGGCTATGCCGGGGTGGTCCGTGTGGTGCGCGACGGCGGCTCGGCGCGCCTGGATGGAGACACACTGGTCGTCGAGAACGCATCGTCCGTGCTGCTTCTCACGCGCATCGAATGGTTCGCCGACTACAGCGAAGACAAGGTCGAAGCGCTGCGGCAGGCTGTCGAAGGGTTGAGCCCGGAATATGACGCGCTGCTGGGACGGCATCGCAAGGTCCAGTCGGAGGCAATGAACCGGGTCACTGTGGATTTCGGCGGCGCCTCTCAATATGGAATGTCATCGGAAGAGCTTCTGGCCGATCAGCGGTCGCGTCGGGACTATTCGCCCGCACTCCTGGAGAAGATTTTTGAGATGGGACGCTACTGGTTCCTGTACACCAGCGGCAAATATCCCTCCATGATGGCGGAGACCAACGCCAATATCAACTTGCAGATTGCCCCCGGCGTGCAGGCCGATCTGCGCGAAGGCATGGATGCTTACTTCAATTGGATGGAGAGCCTGGCCCCGGACTTCCGGGTGAACGCAAAGAATATCTTCGGGATGCGCGGCACGCATTATTCCCTCTGCCCGCAACAAAATGTCGGTGTCTCCTTCCATTACTCCTGGGCCGAATCGACCGGAGAAATCTGGCCTCATCCCTATTGGCTTTCCGCCGGAGGCTGGTGTCTCCGTCCGTTCTGGGATCATTATCTGGTTACCGGCGATGTGGAGTTCCTGCGCAGCCGCATCGTGCCGGCTTTGAAAGAGCTGGCGCTGTTTTACGAAGATTTCCTGACGGTCACCGGCAAAGAGGGGAATTACATCTTCGCCCCATCCTTCTCGCCGGAGAACAATCCCGCGAATACAGGCCCTGGCGCCATGATTGCGATCAATGCCACCATGGACATTGCGGTTTGCCGGGAAGTGCTGACCAACCTGATCGACGCGTGCGAACTGCTGGGAGCCGACGCCGACAGCATTCCGAAATGGAAGGCCATGCTGGCCAAGATGCCGCCGTACTTGATGGAGCCAGACGGCACCTTGAAAGAATGGGCATGGCCCACGCTCGAAGAGCGCTACAGCCATCGGCATATCTCGCATCTGTATGGAGTCTGGCCGGGCGACGAGATCGATCCCGATCGCACGCCCAAACTGGCTCTGGCCGCGATGATGGCCGACCGGCGGCGCGTGCCGGAGAGGCTGGCCGCTCATGGCCGTTGCCATCGCGCACTGGTTGGGGCGCGGCTAAAGGACTGCTACATGGTCGATACAGAACTGCGGCAACTGATCGAGCAGGGTTACGTGGCCACCACGCTTCGCTGTTCTCACGACCCCTACGCCTGGCCCATGCCCGATGCACAGGGCGGAATTCCCACCATCATGATGGAGATGCTCGTGTATTCACGGCCTGGCGTGATCGAAGTGCTGCCCGCTCTTCCCGAGACGCTCGTCAAGGGTTCGATCAAAGGTATGCTGGCGCACACCTTTGCAAAGGTGGATGCGCTGGCATGGGATATGTCGGCTAGAACCGCCGACGTAACCATCACCTCGCTCAAGGACCAGGACATCACGTTAATCGTGCGGCATGGCATCGAACGAATCACGGCGCACGCCGGCGTGTTGGCGAAGACGCCGGGGCCGGATGCGATCTCGTGCGACTTGCACCTGCCGAAAGACAAGCCGGTACGGATACACCTGACGATGGGCAGGCACAAGCCTCTCGATTGGGTCGCGCAAGTGTCTGAATCCTGTTGCTGAGTGAGGCCCCTACCCCGCGGTGAGGCCTCCGTCGACAGGAATAGCAACCCCGTTGATGAACGCGGCCTCATCACTCGCCAGGTAGACCAGCGCGTTGGCCACGTCCGTTGCGCCGGCGAGCCTTCCCAGAGGCACTTCGCCGAGCC
>Ga0326727_10006885_pt1 | contig 30661 bp, 28 predicted proteins | sample MB2enrmetagenome_FD_207643 | JGI IMG/M metagenome (GOLD analysis project Ga0326727, IMG submission 207643) | Lab enriched peat soil microbial communities from McLean, Ithaca, NY, United States - MB29MY | ecosystem: Environmental > Terrestrial > Soil > Wetlands > Peat | place: USA: New York... | reverse complement strand
CTCGTGCGGAGAGATGTCCGAGCGGTTGAAGGAGCACGCCTGGAAAGCGTGTGTACGTTAATAGCGTACCGAGGGTTCGAATCCCTCTCTCTCCGCCATTTATTCAACCAAAGCAGTCCAAAGCAGTCCATGAACCCGTCAGAAATGGCGGGTTTTTTTCGTCTGTTGTCCGGTGAGGTATTATAATGTTTATCGAAATCCAGATGTTTTAGGGGTATGTTTCGGGGTGTAAAGCGTAAATGTCCCTATCGAGCGCATGAAGCTTAAGAAGCGCCTCAAAGAAGCCCGGAAGGGTGAGAAACATCTTGTTCCCCTGTCTCGGCAAGCAATCAAAATCCTCAAGACCCTCCATCCACTTACAGGAAATGGAAAATTTCTTTTCCCCAGTATGATTACCAACCTAAAGCCGATTAGCGACAACACAATCAATCAGGCAATCCGGCGTATGGGTTATGATAAGGACGAGATGACTGCCCACGGATTCAGGGCTATGGCAAGAACTATCCTTGATGAAATATTACATGTCAAACCTGAAATAATTGAACACCAATTGGCCCACGTTGTCAGGGATGCACTCGAACGGGCCTATATGCATGAAGTCCTGACCGGTCATGGTCACGGTGACACACCGTCCCTGTTCGACAGCTACGCCATTACCGGCGGCCTTCCCAAATATCTGGAAATGCTGGCCGAGAACAAGTCGCTGACGCTTAAGAAGATGCTTGACTTCATTCTCAAGCCGCATTCACCTTTTCTCGCTGAAGGGAAGAACCTGCTGGTTGAAGAGTTCGGCAGAGAGTATGGCACCTACTTCTCCATTCTCGAACTGATTAGCGTCGGCAAAACAGCGCGCAGCGAAATAGTTTATGTCCAGGTGTCAGACCTACACATTCCACTTTGTAAAGAGTATAGGTCTGACACTCTCATTCTTTCCCTCTCATTCTTTCCATCGCTAACAAATCTATTCTTCGTCTATTTCTGAACAAGATTTAATTTTGTCTTTAAAAAAACAATATTTAGCAAATTCCTCAAATCCATTATAAAAAGCTTGATCTCCAGATAAATGTTTATCCTGTTGTCTTATCTTGATAAGATAGTCATATACATCTTTGTTGCACCACGTTTTTTCAACATCATATCCTAATTCATTATATGCCATAGTTTCAAGAATAACATTTTCGTGTATCAAAAAACCTATTGTATCAAATTTACCTATATAATCTTCTATCTGATGAGAATTGAATTTTCCTTTATGCCCTTTTGTATTTATAATTGGATAATTTCCTGCATGGTCTTCTATTGCATACATTATTTTTTCATATCTTGGTTTATCTAAATCGTCACTTATTTTTAATACAAATGAGGCTGAATTAACCTTTTGAGTTACTTGTAACGTTTCAGTTTGGTTTTTAATTTGGAATCCTATAAAAAATACTCCTATAATTATAGAGATGGCTTGAAGAAATTCCAGCCATTCCTTCAATGCCCATTTTTTCATAAAGCCCATCCTTTCTTTCCCCGTTTCAGTAAATACGTGACCCTGGAAATAAGTACACCCAAGGGACGCGTTTACGGAATTCAGTTTCTGTGATCAGTAGACGCGTCCCTAAATACCAAAACAGAGGCGGCGCAACTTTATCGCGAGGAATGATTGCCCCAGCGTTTGACCTCGCCCGTGCACTTGATAAGTTTACGGACAGCCTCGGAAAAAAGATTAAATTGATCGATCTCTGCGGATTCAATCGTCCTCTTGAATGATTTTTCGATCAGTTCACCATAATTCTTAATGTTCAAAGTATCAGTCCAGAGATCGAAGAGAGCACGCGCATGCCCCTTGATTCCTTCTGAGGTAAGCTGATCCATAAGGACAGAAACGAACCCAGACAGCGACAACTTGTTAGATATTCCGGCCTCGTCCAAACTCGAGCTGACCATTTTGTCCCAAATGGATTTCACATGGAGAGCGTGGCGGCTTTCGCCTTTGGTGATAATTCCTGTTATACGAGAGATCATCTTTTTTTTGGCGTCGATCTTTTTATCGAGCGTGACTTGAGGATCTTTCAAAACAGCTAGGAACTCCCCATAAGCCGTACGAAATCCTGAGAAATTTTCTCGTAACTCTAACAACTCTGAGGGGCAGTCTTGGAGAGACCTGACACGTGATAATAACTTAGCGGCGAGCGGAGGGACGAAAACGGCAACGGGCATTCCCAGAAGCACGAGGGCTTCTATCTCGGAATGCACTTTCTTGCATAATGCATCGTAGAGAGTCTTTGGTAGTGGCGTCGTTCCTCTGGAGAACGTCAATGCAGCAATGGGGAATCTCAAGACGTCTGGTGCATAGTCCATTTCGAAGCGCTCTGCAAAAGTCGAATACAGAACTGCCCTGGCAAGATAGTAGAATAGGTTACTGCATTTCCGTTGTTCAAAAATGTTCTGAGCGACCCAGTTAGTAAGTCGATCTCGCTCGAAGTGTTCCGCCTTGCCGCATTCGATAGTTTCTAAAAAGAAGTCGCGGTATTTGAGCATGTCGCGAGAACTCGGCGAAATCCGAAGCTTAATCAATTCTTCCGGTTGTGCGTCTTCGATGTCAAGTACTTGCGGTCCAAATACATTCGCCATGGACAACGAAAAGTGACTTCTTGCAGATTTATCTGCAAAGACGTTTTGAAAGTTTGCGTCAGACAACTTCTTAAGAGCGCCAGCTTTCTCCAGCGGCGCGGCGAAAATGCTGGATGTGAGCGAATAATCTCCAATTAAGACGATGCGATCGTAAAGAACAACGGCCTCAATTATTTTATTCAGATCCTCAAAAAGGGAAAGGCTGAACTTCTCGCCGGCAACGAGTGATTCGGCGCATAGGAATTGATTATACCCCAAAAGGATTTGTGATTCTATACGGTCAGTCACGTGTGTCCGATCAAATAACGATATGAATGTGTGTTTTTCATTGTGGAGTCAGAATTTTGGAACGAAAGGCTCTAGTCCCAAAAAAATCCATACCCATTTTGCTTCCGAAATCGCAGGGATGTAGTGGACGTCTGCCATCGGTAACTGGCTGGCTATCTTCAGGAGTTTGCACTTAGCGGCACTTCCATTGCGCAGCTTTATTTTATAGGTTTGTCCTTCTTTAACTTCAAAAGGATTGGGCGGATCGAAGATCTTTCCCAACCAGGGTGTTTTCTTGTTAACTTCTTTGTATCGAGAATCGTGTGTGTGCTCAAACAAAAGCTCTATCTGAACGCTCCATGCGTAGCAGCGGGATTCACTATTCACCTCGCATATGCAGTGCTTGATAGTCGCCATTGTCTACCTCTAGTCATCACAAATTGGGTATTATGTTACTTGTTGGGTAATTTCGGGGACATCTATCTAATTATTTTGCCTTCAGTTTTGTCATCGGCTTTCGCTTACACCTGGAATTCCAACCTGATTAAATATACCGGTATTTTCAAAGCCTTTGATTTACCGGCGTGTATCGGTGTTCATTGGCGGTTACCCGCTTTATGTAGGTTTACTGCCAAAGAAATAATAACGACCGAGGCAGCTATACAAAACCGAGTTCAACATGCTTACCGAATACCCGCGCGATCTTTTCGAGCGTTTTGAGGGTTGGATTGGCCTTGCTGGGATTTTCCAGGCGTTGGTAGACCTGATAGGAGATGTCCAGTCTGCGGGCAATCTCGACTTGAGTAGCATCTGCCCGCAGTTTGCGGAGCATGATGGCCACAGCCACATGAGGCGCAACGGTGATCTGATGGATATCTTCACCGGCAAGATTCGACGGTTCTGGGATGGTGAAATTTCGTTCAAAATCGGATGTCAGGCAGCCGTTAAGGGCATCTTCAGCATTCAGGATGGCTTCCTCGATGGTAGCGCCGAAGGTGACGACATTTTCCAAATCGGGAAAGGTCACCAGAAATGAATTATCTTCTTTCACAATAGTGGCTGGATAGGTCAGCATGGATATATTTATACATCATATAAGGTGTATGTCAAGTGGCTTTTCGTGTTTCTCAAGTTCAACAAAAACAGATAGATACAAAAATCAGTTTAACAATGGATACCGCCATTGCTGTTAGCCGAATTACGTTGTTGCACATATGCGGAAAACGTATTACAGTAACCGCCATTACATTAAAACAGATAGGCGGCGGTGTGATCCGATGAAATTCTACAATCGTGCCAGCGAACTTGAAGAGCTTGCCAACCTCCATGACCAATCTGCATCATCCGGCAGGATGACGGTCATCACCGGTCGCCGCCGGGTCGGCAAGACGATCCTGGCTCTCGAATCGGCGAAATTTGCCAGGCATCTCTACCTTTTTGTCTCACGAAAGGCGGAAGCCCTTCTCTGCCAGGAATATCTTGAAGAGATCCGGCGCATCGGCATCCTGCCGGTCATCGGCGAGATCCGCAATTTTCGTGACATATTCACTCTTTTGATTGAGCTTTCCCGTACCGAACGCATTACCCTGATCATCGACGAATTCCAGGAGTTCTTCAGCGTCAACCCGGCGGTCTATTCGGAGATTCAGGGGATTTGGGACCGTAACAAGGCGACCTGCAAACTGAACCTGATCTGCATCGGTTCGGTTCATTCTCTCATGCACCGAATCTTTCAGGACGCCAAAGAGCCGCTTTTCGGCCGGGCCGATCGGATCATCTTTCTCAAGCCTTTCAGCATTGCCGCTATTCATGAAGTCCTGACCGATCATGGTCACGGTGACACACCGCCCCTGTTCGACAGCTACGCCATTACCGGCGGCCTTCCCAAATATCTGGAAATGCTGGCCGAGAACAAGTCACTGACGCTTAAGAAGATGCTCGACTTCATTCTCAAGCCGCATTCACCTTTTCTTGCTGAAGGGAAGAACCTGCTGGTGGAAGAGTTCGGCAGAGAGTATGGCACCTATTTCTCCATTCTCGAGCTGATTAGCGTCGGCAAAACAGCGCGCAGCGAAATAGAATCAGTTCTGGAAATTCACAGCGGAGCATATCTGGCCAAGCTGGAAGACGAATATGCCCTGATTGCCAAGCACCGCCCGATCAATGCCAAGCCGGGCGGCAGGCTGCAGAAGTATTATCTTCGCGATAACTTCCTCAGTTTCTGGTTCCGCTTTATCTACCGCAACCTGTCAGCGGTCGAGACCGGCAACTTCGGTTATGTCCGTGAGATCATCGAACGCGATTACGCCACCTGGTCCGGCAAGATCCTGGAACGTTTCTTTCACGACCTGTATGCCGCCAGCGGCAAGTATAACCGGATCGGCAGCTACTGGGAGCGTGGCAACAAGAACGAGATCGAACTGGTGGCGGTTAATGACCTTCGCAAAGAGCTGGTCATTGCCGAGATTAAACGGAACAAGTCGAGGATCAGCATGACAGCCCTGCAACACAAGGCCGAGCGGCTGTTGCTGGAATATCAAGGATATCAGGTGGAGTATCGTGCCCTTGGGTTGGGAGATGCGGTGGAGTTTCTGCCGCCGGGAAAAAACTGTTAAATGTTGAAATATCGTAGTCTGTCATATGCCCGTAGTATTCTGCTTTACTTGGCAGGTTTGGAATAAACAGGGACACTTTCCGTATCCCCAGCGTGATATTACGGGTAGCGGCAGAAAAACTGGGAAGTGTCCCTATATCCCTACTAATATCCCCCTAATATCCCTAATATCCCGGGGAAGTGTCCCTAATATCCCTGTCCCGACGAACAGGAATCACATATGAGGCAGCCACATCCGGGCGAGAGAGCACAGCAGGGTTCGCGACGATTGACGACAAAATAACTTGCAATTCGCGACGATTGACGACACTATGTGTGTCGCGATTCGTCGTCATTATTAATAGCGAGACTTGGACATGACTGTTAGATTGCTGTCTCCCCAACACGAAGAAATCCTTGCTCTCCTGGCCCGTCACCCTGATGGACTCAGCAGTGAGAGCATTCGTAATGAACTGAGTAATCCTCCGCACCTGCGTACTGTACAGCGCTGGCTTGCCGAACTGGCGGCAAAGCGGCATATTGCTGCTATCGGGAGAGGCAAAGCGACGATCTACCGGCTACTCGCGCCAGTTGACATCCATGTGGTATCACCCGAATCGGAAGCACCCGGTGCGGAAGAAGCCTACGAAACGTACATTCCGCTCTCCGAAGAAGGCCGCGAGATATTCTCCTACGTTCGCCGGCCACGGGGGGTGCGAACTCCCGTCGGTTATGAACGGTCATTCCTCGATGCCTATACCCCGAACACAACTTGGTATCTGGGTGAGATGACCCGCAAACACCTGCATCGCATTGGGGATACGGGTGAGTTTGAAAGACCTGCCGGGACCTATGGCCGGGCCATTCTCAATCGGCTGCTGATCGATCTTTCATGGGCATCCAGCCGTCTGGAAGGGAACACCTATTCCCGCATCGACACGCAAAACCTGATCGAGTTTGGCCGCTATGCGGAAGGGAAAGATGCCCAGGAAGCGCAGATGATCCTCAATCACAAGACGGCCATTGAGCTGCTGTTCGATGAAGCGGAATCCGTCGGGTTTGATACACATACCTTCCTCAGTCTGCACGGTCTATTATCGGAAAACCTGATGCCGGACCCGGACGCCAGCGGACGCCTGCGGTCCCGGCCTGTCCAGATCGGCGGCTCTGTCTTTGTGCCGCTTGCGGTGTCTCAGCTCATTGAGGAGTGTTTTTATGATATCCTCAGAAAAGCTTCTGAAATCGAAGACCCCTTCGAACAGGCGTTTTTCATCCTGATACATATTCCGTATCTGCAGCCGTTCGAGGACGTGAACAAGCGGGTTTCCCGACTCGGGGCCAATATTCCGCTGATAAAGCATAACCTCTCACCGTTGACGTTTATCGATGTGCCGGATCGGGCCTATATCGACGCCATGCTGGGCGTATACGAAATGAACCGGATCGAACTGCTCCGGGACCTGTTTGTCTGGGCCTATGAACGTTCCGCCAGGGAATATGTCCTGGTTCGCAAAAGCTTGGCGGAGCCTGATCCTATTCGGCTTCGCTATCGTTTGCAACTGCACGAGCTGGTCGCCGATATCGTTCGCAACAAGCGGCCGGATATTTTGCAGACAATAGAACAGTTCGCAGAGAAGCGCATCGACGAGCAGAATCGCTCCGCCTTTGTCGAAATGATACAGGATGAGATCAAGCGTCTGCATCCTGGAATAATAGCCCGCTATCGCCTGCGACCGGCAGAATTTGCCGCATGGCAGGAGGCGAGAAAGCTGTAGTAACAACACAAATGGGACAGGACTAACATGACATCAGCAATTAAAGACAACTGTACCCGAGGCAAGGTTGGAGACTTTTTGAAGGACGGCCTGAAGGACGGCTCCAAGCTCTCATTCGTGTCCGCTTATTTCACTATATACCGTTGTTCCGGATATTCATGTTTGTATGCTGTGGAAATATGACAAGGATATTGAACGATGGCAATGACAGTTGAAATCAAAGGCAATAAGCTCTGCATCGAAATTGATCTGGAAAAGCCAACACCATCAGCTTCCGGCAAAACATTGGTGGTTGCCAGTACGCGGGGCAATGCTGTCACCACGGCTGAAGTTGATGGAAAGCCTATTACTATCGGGCTGAATGCCTCTATCAACCCGTAATAAGAAATACTCGGTGTGGTTCGATAGAGTACAGAAACCCGTTAGAAATAACGGGTTTCTGTTGTCTATTGTCCGGAATGACGTAAGCCATGGACGAGAGGGAGGTGAAGGCGCGAGAGGAATTGAAGAAACAGGAGAAGCAAGCAGGATCTCTTTTGGAAATTCGATGTTACCTCTCCTCTCAGACGTTACGGCTCGAAGGCTTTTGATTATCGGTCCTGCGGACGGCATGATGGATATCAGGACTCCTCTGCGTGCCGGCGGGGAAGTCATGTTCCGGCGGCGTGGTATAGCGTTTGAAATCGTTTTTCCCCGCTCCCTTGACCCGGTAAAGGGCAATGTCGGCATTTTTCAGCACGGTTTCCGCATCCCCGCCGTCATCGGGAAAAACCGCAATCCCGATACTGGCGGTTATGGAGAGGATGCGCCCATTGCAGACGAATGGTTTGTTAAACGCCGTGACGATCTTGGCGGCGGTCACGGCGGCACTTTCCGCCGAGGCTATGGACGGCAACAGCAGCACGAATTCGTCCCCCCCCATGCGTGAGACCGTATCGCTCTTGCGCAGGAGCCCCTTGAGCCTCTCGCCGACGGCCTTGAGCAGCAGGTCGCCCATGCTGTGCCCGAGGCTGTCGTTGATATCCTTGAAGCGGTCCAGGTCGAGGATCATCAGCGCCCCACGGGTGCCGGTGCGGTTCGCCGAGCCCAGCGCCTGGTCAAGGCGGTCGTTGAGCAATACCCGGTTGGGCAGGCCGGTCAAGGCGTCATGATACGCCAGGTGATGGATGGTGTCCTCGTGTTGCCTGCGCTCGGTTATATCGTCGAGCATCAGCACGAAGCCCGCCATCCTGTCCTGCTTGTCCAGGATGCCGGACATGCTGCCGTCGTAGAAGAAGGTGGCCCCATCCTTTCGCTTCTCGGCGGGAAAGGTGCATCTGCCCTTACGCAGCACGGTCTCCCGCGCCTTGGACAAGCTGATGGGGGCGATATCCTCCAGGAACAGCACATCCGCGGCGGAACGGCCGATGGCCGAGGCCGCGCTGCACCCGAACACCTTTTCCGCCACCGGGTTGAAGTACTTGATATTCAACATGCTGTCGGTGGCGACGATCGCCATGCTGATGGAGGACCTGAGGATATTGTCCAGGAAGATGGTCTTGTCCAGAAGTTCCTTGGCGGTCTGCTGGAAGACGTTTTCCTTCTTCCGGATGATTTCCTTCAATAATTCGATGTACTGCCCTTCCAGCCCCTTGATGATATCGGACTGGGTTATGATCCCCTCGATCTGGCCGTCTTGGTTGACCACCACCACCCGGCGGATCTTTTCCCGCTTCATGACCAAGGCCGCCTCGTAGACCGTTGTCCCGGTGGTCACGGTCAACACCGGACTGCTCATGGCCATGCTGACCGGAACGGTCCCCAGGTCAACACCCTCGGCCACCAGCCGGACAGCGTCCCGTTCGGTCACGATGCCAAGCGGGATGCGGTTGTCTGCCACAACGACACAACTGATCCCCGGACCGGCCATGACGCCGAGTGCTTCGCAGATCGAGGCGTTGCTGGCGACGGTCATGACGCCGGTCGTCATGATCTGTTCGATCTTGCGCAACTCCACAAAGTACTCGTGTCCCAGGTGATTGATCAGGTCGGACTGGGTCATGAGCCCCAATATCCTGCCTCCCTGGTCCACCACCACATGGTGGCGGATCCTGTTGGTGAGCATGAGGCTGTAGGCCTCGTAGATGTTCAGGTTGCCGGAGATGGTAACCACCGGGCTGGTCATCAGTTCACGGATCGGCCGGTTCCCCAGGGATACCGTGTTGTTGACCAGCCTGACCAGGTCGCGCTCGGTGAAGATCCCGAGCGGCCTCTTCTTTTCCGCCACAATGAGGCAACTGATCCTGGCCCGCGCCATGCTGGCGATCGCTTCCTCTACCGGCGTTTCCGGCGTTACACTGATCACCTGCCGGGTGATGACCCGCCTGATCTTTGTTTTTGTCGCACTTGCGGCTATGCCCATCGGTCCCGTCCCTTGAAACCTGAAAAACAGGCCTGATATGTGAAGATGTCATAATAATGCATCAATGAGTATCTTCCAATACCATATTCATGAGCTTATTTACAGTCCCAATGCAGGAGTGCGCGAAAATTAATCACTCAGTAAACAGGCAGTTGGCAAAGCCGCCGGGACTCCCCAAAATGCATCAAGGCGCGGAGCCGAAGCCCGCGCCTTGATTTCATTCCTGATTTGGAATCGGGATTATCCCAGTATGGCCTTCAGGTCGGCATCAGCGGTGGTGATCGGGCCGAGGTTGAAGTTCTCCACCAGGAAATTGAGCACGTTGGGGGTGATGAAGGCCGGCAATGACGGTCCGAGCTTGATGTTCTTGATCCCCAGGTGCAGGAGGGTCAACAGGATGACCACGGCCTTCTGCTCGTACCAGGAAAGGATCATGGAGAGCGGCAGGTCGTTCACCCCGCACTCGAAGGCGCCGGCCAGGGCCACGGCAATCTGGATGGCCGAGTAGGCGTCGTTGCACTGGCCAATGTCCAGCAGGCGCGGGATGCCGCCGATGTCGCCGAATTCCAGCTTGTTGAAACGGTATTTGCCGCAGGCCAGGGTCAGGATGACCGTATCCTTCGGCGCCTTTTCGGCGAATTCAGTGTAGTAGTTGCGTCCCGATTTGGCGCCGTCGCAGCCTCCCACCAGGAAGAAGTGCCTGATCTGGCCGGCCTTGACCGCGGCGATGACCTTGTCGGCCACGCCCAGGACTGCGTTGTGACCGAAGCCGGTCAGAATCTCCTGCCCTGGATTCTCCGGCAGTGCCGGACACTCAAGGGCCTTATTGATAACCGGGCTGAAGTCCCAGCCGTCGATATGGTTGACGTCGGGCCAGGCCACCAGTCCCCAGGTGAAGAGCCGGTCTGTGTAGTTATCGGCTGGTTTCTGAATGCAGTTGGTGTTGAAGATGATGGCGCCGGGGAATTCGGCGAACTCCTTGGCCTGATCCTGCCAGGCGCCGCCGAAGTTGCCCGCCAGGTGGCCGTACTTCTTCAGGCCCGGATAACCGTGGGCCGGCAGCATCTCGCCGTGGGTGTAGATGTTGATCCCTTTGCCTTCGGTCTGTTTGAGAATTTCCTCCAGCATCTTCAGGTCGTGGCCGGACACGAGGATGGCCTTGCCGGCCTTGGTGCCGAGCGCGACCTTCGTGGGGACCGGGTGGCCGTAGGTGTCGGTGTGGGCGGCGTCCAGAAGCCCCATCACGGTCAGGTTCTGCTTGCCGCACTCCATGGCCAGGCCCACAAAATCCATGAGCCCCAGGTTGGGGTCGGTGGTGGCGGCCAGGGCCTTCTGGATAAAGGCCAGAACCTCGTCGTCACTGCGGCCCAGGATCATGGCGTGGTCCATGTAGGCGGCCATCCCCTTGAGGCCGTACATGAGGATCTCGATCACGGAGCGGATATCCTCGTTGGCATGCTGGGTGTTGATGCCGTACTGCTCTCCCTGGCGGGTCATGCCGTCGAGATCCTCGGCAGGTTTCCATTCGGCAACGGGGCCGGCGAGGGTGACGCCCTTGGCGGCCAGCGCCGTGCGGGCCTTTTCCTTGAGCTCATAGCAGCGCTTGATGATGCCGCCGATGCGCGGGGCCTCGAAATCCACGTTGGTGACGGTGGTAAAGAGCCCCTCGATGGTGAAGCGGTCGCGCTCGGGATCGCGCCCCAGTTTGTCGGCATGGAGCGCCAGGCTCTTCAAGCCGTAGAGCAGGTGATCCTGCAGTGTCGCCACCTCGGGTTTCTTGCCGCAGACGCCGGAGATGTTGCAGCCGGTGCCGTGTGCCGCCTGTTCGCATTGATTACAGAACATTCCCATGATTGTTGCCTCCTTTTCGCTGTGTGTGCCTGGATAAACTCGCAGGTGAGTTTTGAGCGTTTCTATGGTATGAACAGTATACCCGATTGCCGCTGCTTTGCTTGACCCGGGTCAAAAAAATCGATTTAGCGGAGGAAGCCATGTCCAAGGTGTATTTTGCCGATATGCGGGCCGGGCATAAGGAAAACCTGTTCGACAAGATCAGCAAGCTGCTGGCCCTGGCCGGCTTGGGCCAACGGGTCGCCGAAGGGGAACTGACGGCGGTCAAGATCCATTTCGGCGAAAAGGGAAACAGCGCCTTTATCAGGCCGATCTTTGCCCGGCGGGTGGTGGAAGAGATCAAGAAATTAGGGGCACGGCCCTTTCTGACTGATTCGTCAACCCTTTACCCCGGCGAGCGCAAGGAGGCGGTCTCGGCCCTGACCTGCGCCATCGAGAACGGCTTTGGCTATGCCTGCGTGGGTGCGCCGTTGATCATCAGCGACGGCCTGCGCGGGGTAACCGGGACTGAGGTCGCCATTGACGGCGAACTGCTGAAAAAGGTCTACATCGGCGCCGAGATCGTCGAGGCCGACTCGCTGGTCTGCCTGACTCACTTCAAGTGCCACGAGTTGACCGGCTTCGGCGGGGCAATCAAGAATCTAGGCATGGGATGCGCCAGCCGCAAGGGCAAGCTGGTTCAGCACTCCACCGTTGCCCCCAAGGTGGCCGACAAGTACTGCACCGGCTGCGGCGTCTGCCTCAAGGCCTGCGCCCACGACGCCATCCGGATCATCGAGGGGAAGGCAACCATCGATCCCGTGCTCTGCGCCGGTTGCAGCCGCTGCATCACCGTCTGCCCGGCCAAGGTCATCAATATCCAGTGGAACGAGGCGGCCGACCTGGTGATGAGGAAGATGGCCGAGTATGCCAAGGGCGCCCTGGCCGGCAAGGCGGACCGGTCGGTCTATCTCAGTTTCATCACCCAGGTTTCCCCGGCCTGCGACTGCTACGGCCACGCCGACGCGCCGATCGTCAACGACGTCGGCATCTGCGCCTCCTGCGACCCGGTGGCAATCGACCAGGCCTGCGCCGACCTGGTCAACGCCGCACGGGGCAACGAGGGGTCGGCCTTGCAGAGCGGCCATGAGCCGGGGGGCGACAAGTTTCGCGGCGTGTATCCCCACATCCCGTGGGAGGTGCAGTTGGAGCATGGCGAGAAGATCGGCCTGGGGACGAGAAAGTATGAGCTGGTGAAGATATGAGTCTGCCATCATGAAAGCTGTCATCCAACGCGTCAGCTTTGCTTCCGTCACCGTGGACGAAAACCTTGTCGGCCGGATCGGGAAAGGCGTCCTGGTCCTGTTGGGCGTGGAGAAGGGGGATGACGAGTCGCGGGCCGATTGGCTGGCGGAAAAGATTGCCGGCCTGCGCATCTTCGCGGATGGGGAGGGGAAGATGAACCTTGCGCTGGCGGATGTGGGCGGGGCGGTCCTGGCGGTTTCACAGTTCACCCTGGCGGGCAATTGCGACAAGGGGCGGCGCCCCTCCTTTGACACGGCGGCTCCTCCGGAAGAGGGCAAGCGCCTGTACGACTATTTCACGGGGGCGCTCGAACGGCTCGGTCTGCCGGTTCAGACCGGCATCTTCCAGGCCGACATGAAAGTGCACCTGGTCAACGACGGGCCGGTCACTTTTATCCTGGAGCGCTGAGAGGTTGTTGAAAAACAGCCATCTCGTCACCGTCCTCGAAGTCTCTTTTGTGACTTCGGCCTGCGGCCTTACCCTCCGGGCGCCTTCGCGGTCCAATTTCACGAGTGAAATTGTGCGGCGTAGCGCTGCTACGCCTCCGCAGAGCCTTTAGCAGAGGCGACGATCTGACTATTTTTGAACAACCTGAGTTTTTTACAGCGGTGTCCGGCTAGCTAATTGCGGTAAGGAAAACCCCTGCCTTATCCCCTCACCCGGCCTTCGGCCACCCTCTCCCGGTGGGAGAGGGGATGTTTTGTTCCTTCTCCCTTGGGGAGAAGGTGCCCCGAAGGGGCGGATGAGGGGGATATTGACGTACTGCAAAATCCTAACCGGACACAACTGAGTTTTTTAACAGCCTGTTAAAGGACATTATCGATTCGTGTGCAGATCGATGATCGTGCCCGGCGGCAGTTGCTGGCCGTTGAGGAGGTCGGCGGGCGGGCTGGGGGTCGATGTGGCGTTCCCGTAGGCGTATCCCACAACGGTATGGCGGCCATCGTCATCCAGCCAGACGATACGGTCGTTCTCCACGCCGCTTTCCTCGTCGGCGGAATAGGACTTGGTCGCCCGGTCGCGGCACTCAAGCGGGTCGTTGACCGTGTTGATCGAATCCAGGCAGCGTTCGAGACGCTTGGCCCTGGCCATGATATCGCGGCCGGCCTTCGCCAACTCCTTTTTGCCGGCGAGTTCGCCGTATCCCATGGCCCCTGAGAAGGCGGTCCTGACCCACCCCCCCTCGACGTTCCGGGTTTCCCATGCGGTGACCAGTACCCCGTCCGTCCGCTTTTCCACGACAATCGTTACCGGGCACGCAGCCGGCGCCTTGCCGGACCATTTATGGGTCCGGTGGATCTCGTTGAATACTTTGTTGGTGCAGCCGGCAAGCAGGGGGATATCGGCGGCCGGGGCTGCCGCGCCCGCAAGCATGAGCGCCGGCACAAGCAGTAAAACGGTATAACGCATCGCATTCTCCTCTTGGGCGGCTTTTTATGCAAATCCAGTATACCACGTATCACCGCCAATGCATGACTTCAGAAGTGAGGCAAAACGGATGATCGCGTAATAGCCTGAAAAGGGAGCGGCCCGGGAGGAGCCCGAAGATCACAGCATGGATTTATTTGCCCGTCTGTGCTATAACCTAACGGCAAAAGAGAAAGGGGCCAACCGCATTCGGCTGACCCCTTGGTTTATTACTGGTCGGGATGACTGGATTTGAACCAGCGGCCCCCTGCTCCCGAAGCAGGTGCGCTACCAGGCTGCGCTACATCCCGAGGAATTGTTTTTATATCCTTTTTAGTCCCCGCTTGTCAAGCGGCAAGACCTTGGGAGGCACACGACATGGCTGGAGACGATATCAAACAACAGATCAGGGAACTCCTCGCGGTGCATAATGCCGTGCTGCTGGCCCACAACTACATGCGCGACGAGGTGCAGGAGATCGCCGATATCACCGGTGATTCCCTGGCCCTGTCCATGGAGGCGGCCAAGACGGCGGCGGATGTGATCGTCTTCTGCGGCGTGCACTTCATGGCCGAGTCGGCCGCCATCCTGTCCCCGGACAAAAAGGTGTTGCTGCCGCGCCCCGACGCCGGCTGTCCCATGGCCGACATGGTCACGGTCGAGGAGTTGGAGGCGTTGAAGAGGGAGCATCCCGGCGTGCCGGTGGTGACCTATGTCAACTCCTCGGCCGAGATCAAGGCCCACTCCGACATCTGCTGCACCTCCGCCAACGCGATCAGGGTGGTCAGGTCGCTGGAGGAGGATGAGCTGATCTTTGTGCCCGACCGCAACCTGGGGCGCTGGGTGGCCAAATTTGTTCCGGAAAAGCGGTTCATCTTCTGGGAGGGGTTCTGTCCGACCCACGAGCGGATGACCGTCGAGGCGGTCATGCAGAAAAAGCGCGAACATCCCGACGCCTTGTTCGTCTGCCACCCGGAAAGCTCGCCGGAGGTTTCGTCCCTGGCCGATCATGTCTGTTCCACCAGCGGCATGTATGACTACTGCCGCGCCAGTTCGGCCAGGAAGTTCATCATCGGCACCGAGGCCGGGATTCTCTACAAGCTGCGGATCGAAAACCCCGGCAAGGAGTTCATCCTGGCCTCCCCGGCCCTGATCTGCCCCAACATGAAGCTGACCTCCCTGGAGGATGTGCTCTACTCGCTCCAGACCATGTCGCCGGTGGTGACGGTAGCGGAGGCGATCCGGCTCAAGGCGAAGCAGGCCCTGGACAGGATGCTGGCCGTGCCACGTGACTGACACGGTGATGACCCCCTACATCAGAATCCGCGTCAGAAAGTAATCCGCCACCAGGATCAGCATGAAGGAGAGCACCACCGAACGGGTGGTGGCGACGCCGATCCCCCGCGCGCCGCCCGAGGTGTTGAATCCCACGTAGCAGCAGATAACTGCGATGATGCCGCCGAAGACAAAAGATTTGATCAGACCTGCTGTAATCTCCCTGAATTTGAGGGCCAGGCGCAGTGAATCGGTATAGGTGGCGTAGGAGATGAACAGCTTTGGATGAAGGTGGCTGATGATCGCGCCGCCGAGCATGCCGACGCAGTCGGAGTAGATGGTCAGGATCGGGACGCAGATCAGGGCCGCGATGAGGCGCGGCATGGCCAGGTAGCGTACCGGATCGATGTCCAGCGTCGTGAGGGCATCGATCTCCTCGTAGACCTTCATGACGCCGATCTCGGCCGCCATGGCGCTGCCCGCCCGTCCCGCCACCAGGAAACTGACCATGACCGGCCCCATTTCCCGCACCATGGAGAGGCCGACGATACTGCCGACGATGTCCTGGGTGCCGTACTTGGAGAGTTCCACGCCGGTTTGCAGCGCCAGGACCATGCCGACGAAAAAGGCCATCACCGAGGCCACCGGCAGGGTCTCATAGCCGATGATGGCCATCTGGGCCATGATGGAGGGCATGTTGTGGGGCGCCTCGCGGAAGGCGAACACCGTCCGCTTGAGCAGGAGCAGCACCTCGCCGACGATTCCGAACGAGTAGAGCAGTTGCTTGCCTATGAATTCGAGCAGTTTGGTCATGAGTGTATGTTCTGTTGCGACTCCCGAGTAAAAATACGTCTTGAACTGTTATTACCAAATCCATCGACTCATTGCTATGAAGATTTCAAAGATATCGTTTCTGCATTATATCCCGAACGGTATCCAGAGGATACTGAGTGATGTCCCCCCCTTGTCCGTGGCATAGCCGACCAGCCCCTTCAGCAGTTTGAACTCGCTCCCCTCCCTGGCGGAACGGTACGAGACCAGGGGCGAAAGCTCCCAGGCGCTCTCGCCCCCCCGCTTTTCGCGCCAGAAGAGGTTCCAGAGGATCGATGTCGCGCCATTGCCCTGATCGTCCCAGGTGCTGATGAATACCCTCCAGAGCGGCGCCAGGTTGCGCTCGATCCCATCGTTCCAGATGACCGGCTCCACCAGGGCGGGCATGGAGAGTGTCCGCAGGCCGTTCTCGTCCCGCTTCCAGGCGTAGAGCGGCCAGAAGGCGCTCTGGGCGCGGTCTCTGCCCGCCTGGGGCCAGGATTCGTCCGAGCGGTGGAACAGGAAATAGAACAGGCTGGTCTTGTCCTGGCGGAATGCGGGGGAATCGATGGCCGCCTTGCGGTAGATCGGCCACATCACCCAGCGGCTGGTGCTCTCTTTTGTTTTCGATTCGGCGTAAAAAGGGAGATAACGATCGGTACTCGTATCCGCTACGCTTGCCGTCATCCAGAGCGGCCAGAGGAAGTCCCGTTCCACGGCAACCCCCTTGTTGTCCCGCACCACGCCGCACAAGGGCCAGAGGATGTGGGTCGAACTCTGCTTTGGCGATTCGGACGAAGCGTAGAACGGCCACAGGTAGAGGCTTCTGGTCGGGTTGTCCGTGTCCTGACCGAGATGCTCGTCGCCGTAGATCGGCCAGAGCGCAAAACGTTTTTCGTAGACCCCTTCCTTGCGGGAGTGCCCGTACAGCGGCCAGAATGCGAAACCGCTCTCCTTTTCGCCCGACACGCTGTTGAAGATCGGGTAGAGCCAGTTGGTTGACGTGGTCCCTTTCTTTACGGTGCGCCCATAGAGCGGGAACAGGAAGAAATGGTACTCGTCGCGCCAGAAGCGCTCGTAGATGTCGCCGTACACGGGGAAAACGGAGGTGTAGGGACCGTAGGTATCCGAGCTGCCGCTGATGTAGAAGGGAAACAGCATGCTGCTGTGCCGCTCCTCACTCGTCCCGGCGTGTTCGGCGTGTTTTTGGAACAGGTGCAGGACTTGGGTGTCGGAGTCGTTTTCGTCGCTGCTGGTGGAGGCCAGGGGATAGAGGATGTCACTTTCGCCGGACCCTTGGGCTGACTGGTTGAAAAAGAGCGGCCTGACTGCTGTCCTGGTCGTGTCGCCGCTGCGCTCGCGCTTGAAGATCGGCCCCAGGATGGAGAGGTTGCTGTAGCCGGTGGCCGGGCTGGAGCGATAGTCGAACAGCGGCCAGAGGGTGAAGATGGCGCCCGGTTTTGCCTGCGGCGGCGCCGTTACGGGTCCGGCTGGACCCTCCCCATGGGCAAAGGAGGCGCTCATGAGCAGGATCGCGAGGCAGTGTGCAAACGTTTTTCTCATCCATACTCCCGGGGAGGCTTCAACGGCAGGGGCATTATTCCTTATCGGCCCGGGAGAGTCAATCGCGAAAGGGGTGTAACGAACTGCAAACATCTGAAAAAGATAGAGGGCGCATAAAAAAAGGGGCGCTGCAACATCACGCCCCTCACGTGTTTCTCGTTATTGAATATCAGGATTTTTTGCCCGCACGGCGCTTTCCGTACATGGCAAGTCCGAACATGCCTACGCCAAGCAGCATCATGGTGCCGGGTTCGGGAACCGGAGCGACCGGTGAGAGATTGACTGTGCCAAGGAGAACATTGCCTGTCAACGGGAGGTTAATAAGCTCGACAGTATCAATATCGTTCCAGTTGAGTGTGTAGGTGTTAAAAGCGCCGTTGGTATTGAGAGACTCATAAACCGAATCAACGACTGTTCCGTTAAGCAGCCCTTCAATAGTGCAACTGGTGGCAGTGGATGGCGCCGAACCAAGAGCGATGCTCGTGAGGTTAAAATCCGTTACCGTGCCACCAATAAACGTACCAGTACTCGCATTGATACCTGTGGTTCCAGTGAGGTACTGGATGGACGCCGGGCTGCTGCTTGCATTGTTAGGGCCATACCAACTCGGTACTGAAGAGCCGTTACCCAGACCAAAGAATACGCCAAAGTTATTAAGGGCAAGAGCTGCGGTGTTATTGGTATTCTCAACAAACTCCCCAGGAACGTTCTGGTAGGAGGTGGTGCTGTGGGTGGTTAACTGAGTGACGACCGTTGGCCCTGAGGCGGTTTTCTGGTAAATGCCGGCGGTGTTATAGCCCGACGTCACGCCAAATGTACTATTGTACTTCGCCGAGGTATTAATGTAATACTCATCAGTGAAGTTAAAGGTTGTTGCACTCGCCTCTCCCGCGATACCGACCATGATCCCCATTACTGCTGCCAACAATCCGATCTTTTCCTTCATTTTCATAGTGATTCTCCTTTTATGTTATTTGATGTCTCCACCATACTGAATTCTGCCTTTCTTCCGATTTGCCAGATAATCTTTACTGCCTATCCTTCATCACAATCTGAATTACCTATTCCCTTTCATGTTGATGCCGTTTCCCCCCTTTGACAAAGGGGGGATTTGCTTCGAGTGTTGTTAAATCCCCCTCAGTCCCCCTTTTTTAAAGGGGGAAGACAAGAGTACCTTTGTTTTGGTTATAGTTCCAATAATATTTGCTTGAGGAAATAAATTTGCAATAATAATTCCCTTCATAACAATTTGATATTATACAAATAATTTGTTTTCGTCGCATGAGTGTAAAATTTATCGACACAAATCAGCAACGGCAATTTGTGAATATATTTTGTAACTATTGGAAATAGCTAAATTTTATTTTAATTGTGTAGCCGGCAAGATTGTGAGGAAAATATACCAGGCTGAAAACAGACAGCTTGATCAACAGATTAAGAGTCTACAGGTGACCGTGCACCTCACTACAGCAGGTAACAATAATTTATAATAATATTATTATGTTATATAATTTTTAGTGTGAGTGTCGCATCTTTTGGATGTTTGGATTATTGATGGCAACAAGACGATGTGTTCCAGGAAAACTATTTAGAATTATACGATATATATTAAAATGTTATGATGTGAGACAGGCTTAATGATTCCTCACAAAAAACTCACATTTCACCGTTTGAAGTACTGTTTTAAGAACTGTCGGAATATTTTACCGTGTTTGGTTGTAAAATAAGGGAACACTAAGGAGAGGTGGCTTGATTTGTTGCGGTAATGACGGCACGTGAACTGCCATTCGTATCGCTAATGGCTTGTCTGCTTCAGGACGTAACGAGTTTGTAGCCTGCCCCCCAGACTGTTACTATTATTTTAGGTTTGGTGGGGTCATCTTCAATTTTTGATCGTAGCCTATTAATATGTGTTTCAATGGTATGATTGTAACCACTATGAGCGTATCCCCAAACCTTTTTCAGCAGTGTCTCCTTGGAGACCACACTGCCTGGTTTTTCAGCTAGAAATAATAGAAGGGAATATTCTTTCACCGTAAGCGGTATGCGGGTATTCTCTTTGAATATGCACCGCTGCACTTTATCAAAAATAAGATTGCCAATGGGCACGCCTTTGCCGGACAAGGAACCGTCATCAACAGAGATATTTCTTACCAACCGCAAAAGCGCATGTATTCTCGCCAGCAATTCCTTTAAATTAATAGGTTTTATCAGGTAGTCATCGCCTCCGGCTTCTAAACCTGCTATTCGATCGGCTACGCCACTTCGTGCAGTAAGCATGACAACTGGTACATAAGGGGTTTTACTGCGGAGGATTCGGCATACTTCAAGCCCATCCATTTTTGGCATAGTCAGGTCAAGAACCACAAGATCAAAGCGGCTTTTTCTTAGCTTTGCAAGTGCCTCATCACCATCATAGGCCGTTGATACGGAGAAGCCCGCAACAACAAGGAAATCTTTCAATAACGCTACCGTCTCAACACAATCATCAACAATGAGTAGAGAAGACACACCTATCAGTCCTTAATGGAAATGTTCACAACTTATATGATAATTATACAACTTTACTCCCCCAAGGGTGCAAAAAAAATCACATTGGTTATACGTTGGGCAGTGTGTGATCTCGTCGATACTCTGCCGAGAAACTCCAACGTTGGTTTGTCGTCTTCCACAAGCAGTAGTGAAATCGCTGTACGGTGACTGGAAATCGCGGGCATCTCATCCTTAAAAAAGCATTTGCACCACAAAGACACAAAGAACACAAAGTAAAATCAGCCAGTTGCCTTGTCGAAGCCTTTCATCAATTTGGTTTGAGTCTTTATCTTCATAAGCATTCGAATTTCTTTGTGCCCTTTGTGTCTTTGTGGTTAATGATGCCGTTTTTAGACTCCTGAATTCAGCGCCTTCGTCTCTGTTCCGTGCGCCCATGCCCCGTGAGATTGTTCCCACGACTAACAGCACGGGGCGCGAGGCGCTTTTACAAAAGTATTACAATCGTCCAATCCGATCCCCTGTATGATACATTGAGGATGTTTGAGTCTCTTTGGAGGAGAGTTATGGCCCAGTCGTTGACGATAGGAAAGTACACCGTCCCGTATCCGGTTATCCAGGGGGGCATGGGTGTACGCATCTCCGCCGGCCGTCTGGCAGGAAACGTGGCCAAGTGCGGCGGCGTGGGGCTGGTTGCGGCGGCCGGCATCGGCCTCAACAGCGGCCTCTACAACGGCAGGAATTATTTCCAGGCCGATGCAGAGGCATTCAAGGCCGAGATCCGCAAGGCCTACGAGATTGCGCCGGATGGCGTCATCGGCGTCAATGTCATGGTGGCGTTGTCCGATTTCGAGCAACTCGTCAAGGCTGCCGTAGAAGCGGGCGCCAAGGTGATCGTTTGCGGCGCCGGCCTCCCCATGAGCCTGCCGGTGTTGACCGCCGACCATCCCGATGTGGCCCTGGTGCCGATTGTGTCGTCCCTGCGGGCGGCCCAACTCATCGCCCGCAAATGGCTGAAGGCCTATCAACGTCTGCCGGACGCGGTGGTGGTGGAAGACCCGGACACTGCCGGCGGACACCTGGGTGAAAAGATGGAAAATATCGGTACCGGGGAATACGACCAGTATGCCACTGTCCGCCAGATTAAGGCCTTCTTTCGCGAGGAATGCGGCGCCGAGGTCCCGGTGATCGCCGCTGGCGGCGTATGGGACCGGGCCGACCTGGAGCACGCCCTGGCGGAAGGCGCCGATGGCGTGCAGATGGCCAGCCGCTTTGTCTGCACCGAAGAGTGCGATGCCGACGATGCCTTCAAACAGGCCTATCTCCGCTGCTCAAAGGAGGATATCGGGCTGATCATGAGTCCGGCCGGCCTGCCGGGTCGGGCCATCCTGAGCAACACGGACAATATCCGCCGCTACGATCTGGACAACAGCACCCCCTGCCGCACGGGCTGCCTGAAGAAATGTTCCTACAAGGAGTCGGGAGAGCGTTTCTGCATCGTTTCCTCCCTGGACCGCGCCCAGCGAGGGGACGTGGATACCGGCCTGGTCTTCTGCGGCACCAATGCCTGGAGGGCCGACCGCATCACCACGGTGCAGGAGATCTTCGACGAACTGTTCGGCGAGGTGCGGGAGGCGTTGCAGGAGGCGGCGTAACGCCTGGTCGTTGAACCTAAAAAATGCATTTGAACCGCAAAGACGCAAAGAACGCGAAGAAAAATCAGTCAGTTGATTTACCAAAGTCTTTCACCTGATTGGTTCGAGTCTCTATTTTCAAAAGCACTTGAATTTCTTTGTGTCTTTGCGATTACTAACTGCCGTTTTCTGGTTGAATGGTTTTGGTACACGAAACGGCCCGCCGGGCAAAATACCGGCGGGCCGTTTCTGTTCAACCTGAACCCGGTGTACGCCTTCACGGAGTGTCTCCGTAGTAAATGTTTTTACAGGCCCACCACCCCGTGATTCCCATGCCTGCCCTCTTGTTTTCCCTTGACCGCCACCCCGCGCAATGCTATATCAACAAAACTTGATATAATAAAATTGCTAACACTGATATGGATATGCTCGAAACCCTCAAAGCCCTTTCCGACCCCTCTCGGCTCCGTCTGGTGGCTGTACTCCTGCACGGTGAATTCACCGTGCAGGAGTTGACCCATATCCTTGCCATGGGACAGTCGAGGATCTCCCGGCACCTGAAGATCCTGACCGAGGCCGGGGTCCTGTCGGTCAAGCGTCAGGGGACCTGGAGCTACTATCGGGCCGGGGGGGAGGGCCCCTTCTTCGAGACCATCCGTCCTGCGCTGGAGCAAAGGTTCGGGGAGTTGCCGAAGCATGACTCCGACCTGGCGGCCTTGACGGAGGTGCTGGAAGAACGCCGTCGCCGCAGCCAGCGGTTTTTCGACCAGCATGCCCGCCAATGGGACGACCTGGCCCGTACGCTGCTGCCGGTGCCCGATTACCGCGAACGGCTGCTGGCGTCGGTCCCGCAGGGCGTAACGGTCGTGGAGGTCGGCCTGGGCACCGGCGGACTGCTGCCGGCCCTGGCGGCGCGGGCCGGCAGGGTGATAGGGGTAGACCACTCTCCTGCCATGCTGGAGGAGGCCGGTCGCCGGCTGGCGGCAGCGGGGCTGGCCGACATCGACCTGCGCCTGGGCGAGATGGCCCATTTGCCGCTGCCGGACAAGAGTGCCGATTGCGCGGTGCTGAATATGGTACTGCATCATGCCGCCGACCCCGGCGCCGTATTGCACGAGATCCGGCGAGTGCTGGCGCCCGGCGGAGTGCTGGTGCTGGCCGACCTGGCCCGCCACGAGCGGGAATGGGTTAGGGAGCGGCTGGCCGACCAATGGCTGGGGTTCGGTGAGGACGAGGTGGCCGCGTGGTTGATGGCGGCGGGATTTGTCGAGATCTCCTGCGAAAGGCTCGTGGGGGAGAACGGGCAGGAAACAGTGCTGGTGGTGAAGTCTACCATCCCCTGTGCTTCCCCCTCCTTGTTTAGGAGGGGGCCAGGGGGTGGTTGAGAATTATAGAAGAGTGGGAAAACCGGCCAAATTACAACCAACAAAGGAGAGCACACAGATGTCACAAGATTTCATCGTAGCAGACCTTGGCCTGGCCGAATGGGGCCGCAAGGAGATCAGGATCGCCGAGACCGAGATGCCGGGGCTGATGGCCATCCGCGAAGAATTTGCCGCAGTTCAGCCGCTGAAGGGCGCTCGCATCACCGGTTCCCTGCACATGACCATCCAGACCGCGGTGCTGATCGAAACCCTGAAAGCGCTGGGGGCTGAGGTTCGCTGGGCTTCCTGCAACATCTTCTCCACCCAGGACCACGCCGCTGCCGCCATCGCCGCCACCGGAACGCCGGTCTTCGCAGTCAAGGGCGAGAACTTGGAACAGTACTGGGACTATACCCACAAGATCTTCGAGTGGCCCGACGGCGGCTATTCCAACATGATCCTGGACGATGGCGGCGACGCCACCCTGCTGCTGCATCTGGGAACCAGAGCCGAAAGTGACGGCAACGTGCTCAGCAGCCCCGGCTCCGAGGAGGAAACCATCCTGTTTGCCGCCATCAGGGCCAAACTGGCCATTGACCCGACCTGGTACTCCACCCGTATCGCCCACATCCAGGGCGTGACCGAGGAAACCACCACCGGCGTGCATCGTCTCTACCAGATGCACGAGCGCGGCGAACTGCGTTTTCCGGCTATCAACGTCAACGACTCGGTCACCAAGTCCAAGTTCGACAACCTTTACGGCTGCCGGGAATCCCTGGTGGACGGCATCAAGCGCGCCACCGACGTGATGATCGCCGGCAAGGTGGCCCTGATCTGCGGCTACGGCGATGTGGGTAAGGGCTCGGCCCAGGCCATGCGCGCCCTCTCGGCCCAGGTCTGGGTGACCGAAGTGGACCCGATCTGCGCCCTGCAGGCAGCAATGGAAGGTTACCGCGTGGTGACCATGGAGTATGCCGCCGACAAGGCCGACATCTTCGTCACCTGCACCGGAAACTACCATGTCATCACCCATGACCACATGGCCCGGATGAAGGATCAGGCCATCGTCTGCAACATCGGCCACTTCGACAACGAGATCGAGGTTGCCGCCCTGGAGAAATACCAGTGGGAGGAGATCAAGCCCCAGGTTGATCACGTCATCTTCCCGGACGGCAAGCGTATCATTCTGCTGGCCAAGGGGCGGCTGGTGAACCTGGGCTGTGCCACCGGCCACCCCAGCTATGTGATGAGTTCCTCTTTTGCCAACCAGACCATCGCCCAGATCGAGATCTTCACCAATCCGGGCAAATACCCGGTGGGGGTCTACACCCTGCCCAAGCACCTGGACGAGAAGGTGGCCCGTTTGCAGCTCAAGAAGCTCAACGCCCAGCTCAGCACCTTGACCCCCGAGCAGGCGGCCTACATCGGCGTGCCGGTGGAAGGCCCCTACAAGGCGGAGCATTACCGGTACTGATCCTGCCGGTGAAATCAGACACACAAAAGCCCGCTCCAAAGCGGGCTTTTGTGTGTGCGTAAAGGAATAATGCCAAGGTGCAATCAAAATGAGTACTAGGCGGCAAGGAGAGTGGCGACGGAGGCGTACATGTTAGTACGTTGAGGAGCCACCGACGAAGCCAACAACGTAATCGTTTGATTGCGACTTGGTATAAGCTATTTCTTTCGGGCCGCTTCGTCCATCGCCTTGATGAGTGCATCGGTTACGTCCTGCGCATCTATGTTGTCACCCACATAGAGCAATTCCTTTTTGACGACTATGACAGCAAAGCTGTTGGCCTTGCCGTAGGCAACGGCTGCCTGCTCGGTTGCATCGTAAAGACCCTTGGTTTCATTCTCCTGGGTTATGTTGAGTTCCTCTTCCAACTTCCTGCCGAATTTCTGGAACTCCTCAACCTTTTTCTTAAATTCTTTTGCCTTGGCTTCCCGCTGTTCCTGGGAGAGTGTGGGTAGCATGGCTTGAAGCGAGGCCTGCAGCTTGTCCAACTGCTTCCGCTTGGCATCGACCCGGGTCTGCATCTTGTCCTTCATCCCTGTGAGCTTGGCCGCAACTGCTTTGCCCCGCACGGTTTCGTTGAAGATACGTGGCGTGTCCACAAAACCGATCCTGGTGGTTTGGTGTGCCGCGGCGGCATCGGTGGGGTTGCTTTCCGTCGAGGGTGCCGCGGGGCTCTTTAGTGGCGTTTCCGCTGCGGCAGCAGGCTTGGCGCCTGCGGCCGGAACCGTATCCGCCGCAGCCGCCAGGGCTGGGAGGCTTGTGACAAGGATAGCGATGAGAAGCTTTTTCAACATGGTCGTCATAACAACTCCATTTCGTTTTTGGGGAATGATGCTGCCGCTACAGCATAAAAGGATTAACGCCGTGAGGCAACACAATTTCCCTGCCGCGGAAAAGAGGGAAAGGGAAGTCGGTGTGAGAAAATCCGGCGCCGTTGTAGGCCTTCAGTTGAGAACGTTCATGCGCCATTAAACCCAGATATTCCATTAGGCGGTAGCTTTGCTCCTGCACGAGCCCTGCCGGACCTATTCCGGCATCTTCCCGCCCGGTTTTCTCACCAATAGCCCTGCTATTGCCTCGACAACCGGACGACAAGCTACTAGGATATTGCCTCGGCAGCATCTCGTGCCCTAATGAAAAATCTGGGTTAATGTCATGCCAAATCCGGATTACCGGAAAACAGTGCGAAGTATGCGTAAGTAATTGAAAATATCTAATTTATATGGTAAATTTAAAATTAATGTGAAATTATCAGCGGGCAGGGCGTGTTCTGACATCAGAAGGGATTTTTGGCATTGAGTACTGTTTGATTAATTTGGTCGCGGCATGATTATTTGCACATTGTCATGCAGGGGATTACAAACATTCAAAAAGGGGGCCTGTATTTATGCCGAAACGTATTCTGATAGCAGATGATGATTTATTAACCAGGGAAATGTTGACTACGTTTGCTGAAATGCATGAATATGACGTTCTTGCCGTCTCGGATGGAGTCGATTTACTGAGTTTTGCTGCTGATGAGAAGTTTGATTTAATAATCACGGATTTAATGATGGCAAATCTGAGTGGGGCGTCAGCCGCGGAAATGCTGAAAACTCAGGGAGATACAACCCCTGTCATAGCCTTGACGGCGCTCTCTCCCCAGGAAATACGCTTCGTTCAAGATGATTTTGTCAAGATTTATTATAAACCGTGTGATTTTGGCGAATTATTCGAGTATATCGAATCATTGATTGGCAAATAAGTATTTCAGAGGCATCTGCTTGTTCCCTGCAGCGGGCCATCTTGGTTATAAACGCTGCATGCAGTTATAAAATTGGTTTAGATCGTGTAGTTTTTTAAAGGAAACGTTTACAAGGAGATGAGAATGAGTTTCTCAATTGAGCTACGCTACCAAATTTGTCAGCAACCCATCGATTTGCCCGTTTTTAATCCCGTTGCTTTAGAATTGCTCCAATTACTGGCCGATCCTGATACTGAGATCAGGGACGTCATTACGATAATCAACAAGGATCAGGCCTTGTCGCTCCAAATCCTCAGGATGGCCAATTCACCTGCATATGCGGGACGTTACAAATCAGAAACTATTAAGGATGCCGTCAATCGCCTGGGGGTCAAGCAGATAACCAACCTGGCCATGGCCGCATCACAGGCCGCACTCCATACGTCCAGCATTCCCGTGGTGAACGATATGATGCACTTCCTCTGGCTCCACTCCCATGCCTGTGCAATAGGCTGCCGGTCATTGGCCGAGAGTATCGGTCACCGGGAATTGGCTGATCAAGCCTATCTTGCCGGCCTTCTCCATGACATCGGCAAGCTCTACCTCCTCAAAGCCATGGAGCAGATCAGTCTTGCAGGTGAAATCAATTTCGCGCTCGACCGGGATACTCTCCTGGACGTGTTCTCCAGCTTGCATGTCGAACAGGGATTCCGCATCATGTATCACTGGGATATCCCACCGGTATATAGCTCCATTGTTGCCAACCATCATGCCGATCATTTTGATCCCCATGACACCTTGTTGGCAATTGTCCGCCTGGTCAATTTTATGAGCAGGCACTATGAGTTGAACTCGTTTCCCCGATATATCCAGCCACGGGATGTCGATCCTGAAATCAGCGTGCTACAGGTGAACGAAGAGTCTCTGGAACAACTGGAGGCGGATATGAGGGCTTCATGCGTCTAAATGGATTTATTCGCAGATTTGAATTGATCAACTACCACCAAGAGGGGTGAAATGAATATTTCTGACCTATACAGTTCCCGTATCCAGAAGAGCTTTGACGATGATCATGCGGAAATACTCGCGATACTGAAAGCAGCGCCAAAGAAGGTGCTGAAGCTGATCAACTATTACAAGGGGCTGCCACTTTCCTATCCCGCAACCATAAACTCTATCGACAGGGGCATTGTTGATCTTGACGTACAGCAGGAACAAGCCTTCACCATTGAACGGAATCGTTCTACCTTTATCCGGAGCCCCCTCCTCAAGCATGACGTATTTGCCCAGGCCCAGTACGTGAATATCAAGAAAAAAGCGGCAACATTCGTTAAATTTTCCTATGTTGAAATCATGGCTGAGCGAAGGAACTTTATCAGGATGGAACCGGAGCCGAGCCCCGATGCCGTTATCGAATCACCATTGGGGGTCATCAACGGGAATTTGTACGATGTCTCCCTCTCCGGCCTGAATATTTCAGTTGATCAATATTATCCTCTTGAGATAAATGCCGAGACGTCAGTCCGGTTTAGACTCAGGGACATGGAACAGAGACTTGATATAAAAGTTACTGTCCCGGCCAAACTGGTTGGCATTATGGACGGTTCCCAACCCTACCATTACAAGTTCATTATCTGTCCCGATAAATGGCTCGAACGCAATTTGTCCCAGTATATTTTCCACCGGCAGATAGAGATAATAAAGGAGATAAAGGACTTGTAGGAGAGCTGAATAAACCGGTAATTTCAGGTGTTCGGCAATTTTCGAGTAATGTGGCTCCACAGAGTCCAGAGAGCGCGTAATGTTCACACGGTTAACCCAAATCATGAGCGACGGGTCCGTTTTCGCAACCTGATGGGAATCTACGTGCAAAGCCGTATATACCGGCCAAATCCACACCTATAAGAACACTTCTTTCCGCTCACAACTTCGCTTCAAACCCTTAGAATACATGGTTCCTGCCGGCCGATTCCCCCGTCATTTGTCAGGTTTCGCGTTACAAAAATGTAACGAAATTGAATCCAATTATTTACAGTTCACATGCAAAAATATGTGTAAGTTGTGTAAAACGCAGAAGTGGCCGGTGTGGCCTTAACAGCCTGTTTGCACAACCGCTTTATGAGGAGGGAAGGGAAATGTCATCGCTGAAAAAAATATTTGAATGTCGAGTCTGCGGAAAACTCATTGATATGATGCACGAATCAGAGGCTGAGGATATGCTCTGTTGCGGCATTCCCATGAGTGCAACAGCGGCACTATCGGCTGGGCCGGCGGTTGTTCGCCCAAACCTGGATGAAAAACCTCACCTTGCATCAACAATAGTATTTATCGGACTGTTCCTTTTCGGGCTGGTTTTTGCGGGACACAGTCTCTTTAGCGAAATCAACCATTCTGAAACGTCAATAACGACTGCACTCCCGTATCTCCTATTAGGATTGGCACTTATTATTGCTTTGGGTTTTGAGTTTGTCAACGGATTCCACGATACTGCCAACGCCGTAGCAACCGTCATCTATACGCATTCGCTCCCACCCACCATTGCCGTCATGTGGTCCGGCATGTTCAATTTGCTGGGCGTTCTTGTCTCAAGCGGTGCGGTTGCATTTGGCATCATATCACTGCTGCCTGTTGAACTGATATTGCAGGTCGGTTCAGGAGCAGGCTTTGCCATGGTGTTCGCGCTTCTCATCGCTGCAATCATCTGGAATTTGGGCACATGGTGGTTAGGGTTGCCGGCCTCTTCCTCCCATACGCTTATCGGCTCCATTATCGGCGTGGGCGTTGCCAACGCTTTGATGAAAGGGAGAGACGGCACCAGTGGCGTTGACTGGGGACAGGCGACCAAGATAGGCTATTCGCTGGTCCTTTCCCCAGTGGTCGGCTTTGTGCTCGCTGCCCTATTACTGTTGTTGCTTCGCGCGTTAGTGAAAAAACCGGAACTGTATGAAGAGCCAAAGGGAAATCAGCCGCCGCCTTGGTGGATTCGCGGCCTGCTGATTCTTACCTGCACAGGTGTCTCCTTTGCCCATGGATCGAATGACGGCCAAAAAGGAATGGGCCTTATTATGCTGATCCTTGTGGGTACCGTCCCGATGGCATACGCCCTCAACCACGCCATGCCGGCCAGCCATACTGCGCAGTTTGTCTCAATCGCCCAAAAAACCCAGCAATCATTGCTTATAGATTCAGGGGTGAAACAGGTGGAGAAACCTGAGACAATCCTTACCGATTTCATTCGGACGAAGAAGTATAATCCGGATGTCGTTCCGGCACTTGGGAGTATTATAGGAAACATTAGTGTCGAGGTAAAACAAAGCGGTTCTCTTTCAGGCATCCCAGGGGGGGCGGTTGCCAACGTGCGAAACGATATGTATCTGGCCTCTGAAGCTATTCGTTTCCTGGATAAATCTGATGGTGCGTCACTAACCCCTGAAGCAAAGACAAATCTTAAATCATTCAAAAAAGAGATTGACGGAGCTACGAAATTTATCCCGCTGTGGGTAAAGGTTTCCGTTGCTATCGCTCTTGGCCTTGGAACAATGGTCGGTTGGAAACGGATTGTGGTAACAGTAGGTGAAAAGATCGGCAAGACCCATCTTACCTACGGCCAAGGTGCGGCGGCTGAACTGGTGGCAATGATAACCATAGGAGCAGCCGACATGTTCGGCCTGCCGGTTTCCACAACCCATGTTCTTTCTTCCGGTGTGGCGGGGACCATGGCAGCAAACAAATCCGGGTTGCAGTGGTCAACCCTCCGCAATCTTGCCATGGCGTGGGTGTTGACATTACCGATGGCGATGTTGCTTTCGGGCTCTCTTTATTGGTTCTTAAGCAAGGTATTTTAGTTCGAAGCCGGAATCCGCGTCCCAGGGACGTTTGGTAAAGGATGTACGCAGAATGACGAAAGGGCTTCCGGAAATGGAGGCCCTTTTCCTTTTTTTAAAGGGAGACCTTCAGGGAACGTAGACATAATGGTTGTCAGTTGCCAAGCAGAGCTAACAAGCGAAAAGACCTGCCATCCTTGCAAACGTGGGTTATGCTGCGGAGAGGGAACTCACTACAGCTCAGAGCCACAACCAAGGAGGCAGG
>Ga0326727_10006884_pt1 | contig 30666 bp, 30 predicted proteins | sample MB2enrmetagenome_FD_207643 | JGI IMG/M metagenome (GOLD analysis project Ga0326727, IMG submission 207643) | Lab enriched peat soil microbial communities from McLean, Ithaca, NY, United States - MB29MY | ecosystem: Environmental > Terrestrial > Soil > Wetlands > Peat | place: USA: New York... | reverse complement strand
TGTCTACAAGCGATCTGAACGGAACCGATCCCAACATCCACTACGGAACCGCCGAAGGAGTCCTTAGCGAGCTACGCAGTCTCTTCGTTTTTAAGGATGCCCCAACTGTCAAACAAATGATGAAGGCATTCCAAGCGGTTGAGAAAAAAACGAAACGGATCCAAGCAACCGCGGGAACGAGCGATCTCTACTCGGCCGCGATCTTCAAAGATCTGTGCTTTGTTGCGGTAAACGCCGTCCAAATCGAGAAAGATATTTCCTCTCGATGACAACGCCCACCATCGGTGTCTTCGATTCCGGATTCGGCGGACTGACGGTGCTGCGCGCCCTCATTGAGCGGCTGCCCCGCGCCCGGTTTGCGTTTCTCGGCGACACCGCGCGGCTGCCCTACGGCTCCAAGTCGCGGCGCACCATTGCGCGCTACGCGGCCGAGAGTGCGCAGTTCCTGGTGCGCGAGCAGGGCGCAGAGTTCCTCGTCATCGCCTGCAACACCGCCAGCGCATTGGCTCTCGACGCCATTCAGGACGCGGTGCCAGTTCCGGTGCTGGGCGTGATCGAGCCCGGAGCCATTGCCGCGCGGCAGGCTTCGACGACGGGCGACGTGCTGGTGATCGCCACCGAAGCCACAGTGCAAAGCCATGCCTACGCGGCCGCGTGCGAGGCGCGTGGATTGCGTGCCATAGAAAAGGCCTGCCCGCTGCTGGTGCCGCTGGTCGAGGAAGGATGGACGGACCATCCCGTGACCGCCGAAGTGATCGACGTTTACTTGAACGAACTGCGCACCGAGGCCGCTGCGAAAGGGATGAAGCAGGACGTTTTGGTTCTCGGCTGCACGCACTATCCACTGCTGCGGCCTCTGATCGAGCGTGCGGTGCGGCCCGGCGTCAAGGTGATCGATTCGGCAGAAGCAGCGGCACAGGCGGCGGTAGATATCTTCAATGGGCGCGTTACGCCGGCGGCTGCGGGCGCTGGGACAGGGACCGAGGTGCGTTGCTTCGCCACGGATTCGGTGGAGAAGTTCGAGCGCCTCGGCTCGCGCTTCCTCGGGCGGCCCGTGGGAAACGTGGAGCTGATCGATCTGGGCGGGTGATGGGAGAAACCGTCTTTCCATCTCCGGCCCAATGTGCGATTGCTCCGAGATTCGCTCTGTTATTCTGACAATTGGCGGCGACTCCGCCGTTTTTCCCCATTGAACTGGACCCTCGGAGGAACTCTCATCGCATGATCAATTTGGCGGGCAAGACAGCCGTCGTCTTTGGGCTGGCCAACAAGCGCTCCATCGCCTGGGGCATCGCCCAGAAACTCCACGAGGCCGGCGCCACCCTGGCCATCTGCTACCAGAACGAGCGCATGAAGGCCGAAGCCGAAGACCTCATCAACGAACTCGGCAACGCCAGCGGCTTCCAGTGCGACGTCTCGAACGACCAGGACATCGCAACGCTGTTCGCGGCGCTCAAGGAAAAGTACGCCAGGATCGACATCCTGGTACACGCCATCGCTTACGCGCCCGCAGAAGACCTGAGGGGCGAGTTCATCAACACCAGCCGCGAAGGTTTCCGCATCGCGCACGACGTGAGCGTCTACTCGCTCATCGCCGTAAGCCGCGGCGCGCTGCCTTTGATGACCGAAGGCGGCAGCATTATCACCTTGAGCTACTACGCCGCGGAGAAAGTAGTTCCGCACTATAACGTGATGGCCCTGGCCAAAGCCGCGCTCGAATCTGCCGTGCGCTATCTTGCCTTCGAACTGGGACCGAAGAACATCCGCGTGAATGCAATCTCGGCCGGACCCATCAAAACCCTGGCCGCGCGCGGCGTGGGCGCGCTGGGCGAGATGCTCAAATCGCACGCCGAGCGCTCGCCGCTGCACCGCAACGTGGACCAGAGCGAAGTGGGAGGCACGGCTCTCTATCTCGCCAGCGATCTGGCCAGCGCCGTCACCGGCGAAATCATCTACGTGGATTGCGGCTACAACATCATGGGTTACTGAGGCGCATTCGCGCATGAAACAGCGCATCACGCCGTGGGCTGCAGGCTGAGGTCTTCAACTTCTGCGCCGCCAGGCCAGGCAATCGGCTCGGGGAGCGCAGAGACCAGGTTTCGTCCGCGGCGCTTGGCCGCATACATGGCCGTATCCGCGCGGCGCATCATCTCTTCCCACCCGCATTCGGGGATGAGTTGTGCCACGCCGGCACAGATGGTCATCCGGATCGACCCGGTCTCGAACTGCACCTCAAAATCGGCGACCGTCTGGCGCACGCGCTCAGCGATGCTGAGCGCCGCCTCACCCAAAGTTTCGGGCAGCAAAATCGCGAACTCCTCCCCGCCCGTGCGCGCCAGTAAGTCCTGCTGGCGAAGCATGCAGTTCAGGCGGCGCACCAGGGCCCGCAAAGCGCAGTCGCCTGCAGCGTGCCCGCGCGTGTCGTTCAAGTGCTTGAAGTTGTCGATGTCCAGCACAATCATGCTCAGTGCGGTGCCGTAGCGCAGGCTGCGCGCGGTCTCGCGCAGCGCGGCTTCTTCCATCGATCGGCGATTCAACGCGCCGGTCAGATGGTCGGTGCGAGCCTGCCAGTCCAGTTCGCCCTGCAATTCGGCCACCAGGAACCACATCTCGCACATGGCCATGCAGGCGGCAAAAAACGCGCCCGCGGCCAGCGAATAGAGCCAGCGTGGATCGTTTTGGGCGACGACCGTTTCCCAAGGACGCATATAGCGAATGTTTGTAAGGGCGGCGCGGTAGGCCGCGACGCAGGCCTGTCCCCCAGCAACGGCCGCGCTGACGCGAGCTACGTCGGCAAACCGCCCCTTGCGGTGCTTCCACAACGTCCAGGCCGAAAAACCACACAAAGCCACGAAGGGAAGATTGACGACATTGCCGGTATAGGGAATCTTTGCCAGAAAGGTGAAGGTGTACGCACCCAAAACCACCCCGATGGGAATCCATAGCCGGCGATACCGGAAAGGCTTGCCCACGACAAAGCAATACAGGCCCATCCATTGCATGGCGATCGAGACCAGATACAGCTCATTTGCGGTCATTCCGGTCCAAAGCACCGGGGCCTTGCCTTCCAATCCTTGCAGGATGAGTTTGATTAATCCCACGATCTGGGCAAAGGCGAACCACATCATTCCCGCCACGCGCCGGTTATGCCAGGCGAGCACGCCGGCACACACCGTAAACACGGTCACGGAGGCGATGTTCGTAAAGAAGAAAGTCCCGTAGTCCATACTGCGGCGCAACTCTCCATCAGTACCCGTCTCTGCTATATATCGGCAGCGAACGCGTTTTGATCGAGGGTATTGACGCACGCATTCGGGTAAATACCCGGCAGGAATCGATTGGGTCCCGGAAAAGAAAATTCTACCGCCGCTATTGCGGATCTCGGCAGCATTTCTCCGGTTTTCAGTTACTTTTGGAACGCCAGAATCTTTTCCCAGACGGCGGCTTCGACCGGCAGGCCGAGGCGAAGATTTTCCTCGCGGATGCGCAGGGTTTGCTCGCCAGGGTAGCGCACCTTGCCATCCGGCTCGGCGGGCCGCGAGTTGTGCAACGACGCGACAACTCCGTCGGCGATCTGATCGGTCGCGGTTCCAAATGCCGCGGGATTGAGCGCAAAAAAAATCTGCGAGACGCCGGTTTCGAGCAGCGGGTCGGTCGAGATCTGGTACGTGGCGCGGCCCGCAGCCATCATGGCGGCGGCCATATCGAGCACCACGGCCAGCCCCGATCCCTTCCAGTAGCCAATCGGCAGTGGCCGCCACGACTTCTCAATCGCGGCCGCATCGCGCGTCAAATTGCCCTCGCTGTCGTAGCCGCCGTCGACCGGCAGCATTTCGCCGCGCCGCCGATAGCTTGCGAGCGCGCCATAAGAGAACTGCGACATGGCCATATCGAGCACCACCGGCCCGCTTGAGCGCGGCACTGCGATGACGAGAGGATTGTTGCCGATGACGGGCTCCGCTCCGCCCCAGGGCGGCAGGTTGGGCATGGTGTTGGTCCAGCAGATGCCGATCATGCCGGCCTCGGCCGCCTGCCAGCCGTACGTTCCGCCGCGCATCCAGTGATTCGTGTTCCCCATGGCCACGCAGGCCATGCCGTGCTCGCGGGCAAGCGCGATGGCCCGCTCCATGGCCGCAAGAGCGTTCAAATTGCCGGGGCCTTTGTGCCCATCCCAGCGCTCCAGCGCACCCAGTCGCGCCGTGGCCGCGGCCTCTCCCGCAGGGTCCACGCAGCCGTTGCGAATGGTCTTCACAAAGCGCGGAAAGCGGTTGATGCCGTGCGTATAGACACCGTCGCGCGTGGTTTCGGCAAAAAGCTGGGCGCAGTTCTGCGCGCGATCAGGCGCGAAACCGAGCCTGGCGAGCACGGCAGCAAGCGTCGCCTGCACCTCTGAAAATGGCATGCGATTCATGGGTCTCTCAGGCAGCGGAGCGAGCGGCGTTGGCGGAGTTAGTTGGCGGAGTTAGCGGCATTGGAACGACGCCGAATTCTGCTGAGGCTAGCTCCGCGAGCACCGCTAACGCCGCTATTCCTTCAGCGCCACCGTGATCTTGCGCGCATCGCCGCCTTCCGACGTGATCGCAATCTCGCCGGTCGCCCGCTTGCGAATACTCTTGAACTTTTCGCCCCACTCCACCAGCACCAGCGCGTCCGGCGTCAGCAACTCGTCGAGGCCGATGGTTTCAAGCTGGCGCTCGCTTTCCAGGCGATAGACGTCGAGGTGATAGAGCTTGACCGGCTTGCCCTGGTGCGTGCCCTCGAATTCGTGCATGAGCGTGAAAGTCGGGCTGGTCACTTCATCGGGGTCGGCGGCATCGAGGGCCTGGGCGATGCCCTTGACCAACGTGGTTTTGCCGGTACCCAGGTCGCCTCGCAGCAGCAGCAACTGCGGCGGCTTAAGCAGATCGGCCAGCTTGCGGCCCACGGCGATGGTGTCCGCGCCGCTTTGCGTGGTGAACTCGTACATTCTGCCTTCCGCAGCCACAGCGGCATTGCTCATTTCTCAAACCTCGCCGGAAACTCTCATATGCGCATAGGATCCGCCGCAGACGCCGTTGGGCTGCTGCATGCGCCTTTAGTCCGCCGCACGCGCTCTTAGTCCGCTGCATGCAATGCCCTGCAACCAAACATACCCGTTCCTGCCGACCGCAGCAACGTGACTCACGTGCGTACCAAAGGCACGTGCTAAAAATGCGAGCGAATCGGTAGCCAGAACCGTGTGCTCATCGGCCTCGTGCACGGCCAGGTCCGCGGCCAGGCCGTGCAAATAGACGGCTGCCTCCACGGCGCGCGCCGCATTTTCAGGGTATTGCGCTAGCAGGCCGGCAATGAGTCCGGTGAGCAGGTCGCCGCTTCCGCCTTTGGCCATGCCGGGATTGCCGCTGGTATTCACGGCCACCCGGCCATCGGGATGCGTAATGAGCGTGCGCGCGCCTTTGAGCACCAGCGTCACGCCGAGGCGTTGCGCAAAGGTGCGCGCTATCCCAAGCCGGTTGGCCTGAACCTCGCCGACGCTGCTGCCAATCAGGCGCGCCATCTCGCCGGGGTGCGGCGTGAGCACCAGCTTCCGATTCTTGGCGAGTTTGGCGAGCAGGACCGGCTTGGCGGCGAGGATGTTGAGCGCGTCCGCGTCAATGACGGCGGGCATTTTTGTCGCGGCAAGCAGCCCTGCGGTGAATTTTTGAGTCTCCGTGCTCTGGCCCATTCCCGGACCGATGGCGAGCACAGTTTTTCCTGAGCTGAGCGCGGAAAGCTCCGTGGCATTGAGGTTTTTTGCGGCAATCTGGCCCGCTTCCGTCGCCGCAAGAGGCCAGGTCATCAGTTCCGGTGCGAACGACGAAATCACCGGCAGAGCGGGCGCGGGAACTGCCGCAGTCACAAGACCGGCGCCAGCACGCAACGCAGCCAGAGCCGCCATGGCCGGCGCTCCCGCCTTGCCGCCGACCCAGCCGAAGCAGCCGCCGACCACCAGCACGTGACCGAAGTTGCCCTTGTTGGCCGCCACCGCACGCGGAGCTTGCGCAAGAGCCAGCGACGAGCCGGCCCAGTCGATGCCGAGCGACGAAACCATCGCCGCTTCGGGCGAGCCGATGGGCGCGACGACCACCGGCTGATCCCAGCGCCGCGTGAGAGCCCCGAAGACGTGTGCCGGCTTGGGCGCGGTAAAGGTGATGACGGCGTCGGCGGGAAAGACCGGGCCTGGAGCGGTTGCTGCGGTCTCATCGGCATGCCAGCCGGAGGGCAGATCGACCGCAAGAATGGGCGCAGCGCTCTTCCCGAGCCACTCAAGCGCGGCCAGCGCCATGCCCTTCATCGGCGGCTTGAATCCCGTGCCCAGCACCGCATCGACGATCAGATCGGCGGCCAGCGCGTCGTTGTGCTTTTTCAAGTCCTCCGCCGCCGTCACTACATGCACTGCACCGCGCACGGGGCTGGTCAGCTCGCTCCACGCCACGGCCGCGTCGCCGTCGAGCTTATCCGGCGAACCCAGCAGAATTGTGGTTACGTCGAGACCGGCTTCTGACAGCAGCCACGCCGCCATCATGCCGTCGCCGCCATTGTTGCCGGTTCCGCAAAGCACGGTCACGCGCCGCGCGCCAGGGAACTGCCTGCGGGCGAATGCAGCAACTGCCGAGGAGGCCGCGCGCATCAAATCGATCGATGGAATGCCAAAGCGTTCCGTGGTGGCGCGGTCGCAAGCCACCATCTCAGCTGCGGAAAGAACTTGCATCGCATTTATGGTAACGCAGTGGTCAGTAATCAGTGTGAGTGCCAGTGTGAGTGTGGAAGTACCCGTGCGGCGCGCCCAAACTCACACTTCACACTCCACACTAGTCTCTTTCACTTCAGCAGCCGCGCCAGCAGCGTCACGCGAGTGTTAGCGCGGGTGAGGGTGCAGGAGCCTTTCTTGTCGCAGCGGAAGTGAATGGTTACGGGAAAAACCTGCCACTCGGCCGTGCGGCTGCGCATGCCGGCAGCGCCCAGAAAGAACACATGTCCCCCGCCGGTTTCAACCGTGCCGTGCGAAGGATTGTCGCCAACGATCACGTCGTCGCCTTCAATCGGCCCTGCCATACGCGCAGTCCGCACCGGTTGATTGCTCCCGTGGTTCTTCCCGGCGCTGGCTTTCTCCTGCCGCAGCCACGCCTCCTCCTCGTCGGAAGTGGGAAAATCGGAAGCGAAGTCCCAGCTCTTCGTGGCCGCATAAGCTTTCGCCGGACAAGGCAGCGGGCCTCTCAGATCGATCTCCTCGATTTTCCCGCTTCGCCCGGTCATATTCTCGACCGTGTCGCCGGTTTCGGTTTGCCGAGGCCCCTGCGGCGGGGCGGAACCACTGTCGTTCGGCGTGCTCGGCACGGGCGCGGGAAAAAGAATCTGCTTCTGGCAGGTTACGAGCCCTTTGGCGTCCAGCAGACGAATCGTGACCGAGAACTGGCGCGGCGGATCTGCCGCCACGGCCGCAAAGCTGTCCGCCTGCTGTGGACCGAGGGGATCGAGAAACAACTGATAGGATGCGCTCGTCTCCCAACGGGCAATCATGCGGCCGCTCAAGCCCCGCGGATCGAAGCGCTGGCTGCCGAGATCCATGTAGGCGACGGGCCGCATCATCCGAAGTATCGCGGGAACGGCAAACGCCGTCACCACGATCACCACCACCAGTGCACCCAGCAGGTATACCTTGGCGGCCGAAACCGGTGGGCTCGATTTCTTAGGGGCAACTGGTTCCACGGGCGCCGGAATCGCTTCGCGAAACGCGTACAACTCCTTCTCATCTATCGGATCGCCGTAAGGCACCACTTCGAACTTGGAGACGGGGAGGCCATCCACGGAATCTACAGAACGGCCTGTGGCTGTTTCTTTTTTCGGGTCTTGCTGATCGGCTTCGCTCATGGCATTTCGCAGTTGATTTTGGGGCCGGAGAGATTGGTGCGCGTCAACCACAGCCATTGAAACACGCGAAAGCCGTCGCTGCAATAGCCCCTCCGTGCCGAAGAGAAAAACCGGGTTCCACTGAAAACAGCCTTTCGCCGCCCATCTTGCTCCATCGCTCACTCAGTCCCTCAGTCCCTTAGTCCCTTAATCCCTCAGTCCCTTCGGTCCATGACCTATCCTCAAAGCATGCACCCCCGCGGCGGCAAGCCAGGCGAACTCGCACTCCTCGCGCGGATTCGCGCACGTGCGGCCAAATCCGCGCGAGGCGGCCCATTCGCCCGCGACGAAATCAAGCTCGGCATCGGCGACGACTGCGCCCTGCTGCGCATTGGCCCCCGCGAGGAGTTGGCCGTAACCACCGACCTGTCTCTTGACGGACGGCACTTCCGCCTCGCATGGCACTCGCCCGAGTCAATCGGGCATCGCACGCTGGCGCGCGGCTTAAGCGATCTGGCCGCCATGGGCGCGCGTCCCTTGGCAGCGTTCTTGTCTCTGGGTCTTCCCAAGGAACTTGTCCAAGACCCCAAAAAACCCTGGGTAGAGCAGTTTTTGGATGGATTCCTTGCCCTGGCGCGCGAATTTCAGACGCCATTGGCTGGCGGCGATCTCGCCGAGTCGCCCTTCGCGGTGTCCGACGTCGTTCTCACCGGCGCGGTCGGGCGCGGTCATGCCCTGCTCCGCTCCGGCGCACGGCCCGGCGATCTGCTTTACGTCACCGGCTCACTCGGAGGGGCCGCCGCAGCGCTCGACCAGCTTGCGCAATGGGCCGAAACCCATTCGGGACCGCGCACGGCCAAGTCCGATGCGCCGCAGCCCGGGCCGCCGCGCATCCCCGCCCGACTTGAGCCGTTGCTCGCGCCGCATCTCTTTCCGCAGCCGCGCGTCGCTCAAGGTCTGTGGCTGGCGCGCCGCGGTCTTGCCAGCGCCGCCATCGACTTGAGCGACGGGCTCTCCACCGATCTTGCCCACCTCTGCGAGGAGTCGCATGTTGCCGCCGAGGTCGATGCGGACGCATTGCCGATTGGTCCGGGCGCAACTCTCGAGCAGGCTCTCCACGGCGGCGAAGACTACGAACTGCTGTTCACCGCGCCGCCAGCGGCACGCGTGCCGCGTCGCATTGCCGGCATCCCCGTTACTCCCATCGGCCGCATCGTGCGCCCGCGCAAAGGCAGGCCGGTGATCGCGCTCGTGACCGCGCAGGGCCGTCAGCCCCTCGCGCCCAGGGGTTGGGAGCATTTCTCCCATTGATTCGCTAACAAACGACCGCATCCGCACCCCATTTCTTCGTGCTTTTTTCCGGAAAACGTGCATGAGTGCGCCGCCATCCAATTGCCGAATCGGTAGCGATCCACGCGCATCCAAAGGATAAAAGGCCGTTGAACCCATTGAAATTTGAAGGAGAGAAACGTGCTCGACCACATCATTCTCGCTGTCAGTAATGTCGAACGTTCGTTGGCGTTCTATGAAGCGGCTTTGCAGCCTATTCACATCAAATTCTTCCTCCCCTACAAGGGCGAAGGCGGTCATCCCGATCTGTGGGGATTTGGCGATGGCAAGAGGGCAGTTTTGTGGATCAAGAAGGGCAAGCCCGATCCAGCGTCCATTCACTGGGGGTTCAGGGCCGAAAGCAATGATGAGGTCGATGCATTCTACCGCGCGGCAATATCCGCTGGCGCCAGGGACAACATCTCGCCGCGAGCGCGAGTGGAATACTATCCGGGATACTACGCCGCAGATGTGTTCGACCCGGACGGGTATTCGTTCGAGGTTGTGCATAAGAGCTAAAAATGGCAATGGCTGACCGGCGGGCAGTTACTTGCCGTTGCGCTGCGCGCGGGCTTCTTTGACCATGATGAGAAACCGCCGCGCCAGCTCGTGAATGCGATCGGCCTGGCGGCGCTCGAGGGCTTCCCTGGGCAGCAGTTCCCCACCCACGCCGATGGCGCGCGCTCCGGCAAGAATGTAGTCGAATGCAGTCAGCTGATTGATGCCGCCAGTCACGACCAGCGGAATCTGCGGCAGCGGCACTTCGAGGGAGCGAATGTAATTCGGCCCGCCCGCCGTGGCCGCGGGAAATATCTTGACGAAGTCCGCTCCCGCCTTCCAGGCCGCAATCACCTCGGAAGGCGTCAAGGCGCCCGGAAGCACGCAGATGTCGGCCTGTTTGGCCGTGACTACAACGTCCAGAATCAGCCCCGGACTGGTGATATAACAGGCTCCGGCATCGATCGCGCGCTCGGCCACCGCCTCGTCGAGCACGGTTCCAGCTCCCACGATCAAGCCGGGAAAGCGCCTGGCCACTTCCGCGATCGCTTCCGTCGCCTTGGGCACGGTCAACGGAACCTCAAGCACGGGAATCCCCGCTGCGTGCAAGGTCTCCGCCGCGAAGAGCACGTGGTCCGGGTTCTTCACGCGCGCGCACGGCACAATGCCGATCTCGCTGATCCGCTTCGAGACATCCTTGCTCTGCATTCACCCTCCGTACGATCTCTCTCGATGCCTGCAATTAGAACTGAATTCCGGGCCCGGATCAACGGGGGCGGCACGCGGCGCGCACGACAGCCTCAACCACCTCTTCCGGCGCGAGCGTATCCACGGCAATCGAAACATGGGCCGTGCGGTAAAGCGGGAGTCGCCGCTGGTAGCGGCTGGCCAGGTTCGCCTGGTCGGCAAGGATGGGCCGCAAATGCTCGGTCCCGCGGCAGCGCTCGAGCGTTGTGGCCAGCTCCACTTCAAGATGGATCAGAAGCGTCTCCGGCGCGTCGAGAAGCAGCGCGCGTGTGGCTTCGCTTTCAATGGCTCCGCCGCCCAGCGCCAGAACCAGCTTGTCTTTGCCGGCAAGGCGCGCAATCGTCAAACGCTCCCGCTCGCGAAATGCAGCTTCGCCCTCGCGCGCAAATATCTCAGGGATCGTGCAGCCGGCCTCGGCAGCAATCGCATCGTCCGCGTCGATGAACTTCCAGCCTAGCCGCTCGGCCACGAGCGGGCCCACAGTGCTCTTCCCCGAGCCCATAAACCCCGTGAGCACGATACGCCGCAACCGCACGCCCTGCTGCGATCTGCCTTGCGAACTAGCGCTTGCTTGGGTCGCCGTCATGCGTCCCAGTATAAGAGCAGGTGGCACGATTCGTAACTCGTGATTCGTGGACCGCAAACCGTCGTCAGTTCACAGTTCACAGCGGTTCTCCCGTGGCGATTTTTGATGGCCGGATGGATTCGATACCGGCAATAAGGCCGTTACTCCCTGTTCCCTGTTCCCTGTTCTCCTCACGCCAGCACCATCACAATCGCTCCAACCGTAATCAGCGCGCCGCCCACGATCGCCGTGGCGTTGAGTTTTTCACCAAGCAGCAGCCATGCAAACACCATCACCAGCGGAACGCTGAGCTTATCGAGTGGGGCCACGCGCGACGCCGGACCGAGCTGCAGTGCGCGGAAGTAGCAAATCCACGACAGGCCCGTGGCAATCCCCGAGAGCGTCAGGAAAAGCACAGTGCGGCGATCGAGCGAGCGCAACTCTCCGTGCTTGCCCAGCGCAAGCACGATGCCCCAGGCAAAGACGACGACCACGCTTGTGCGCAACGCCGTGGCCAGGTTCGAATCGACGTGCGCCACTCCCACCTTGGCCAAGAGCGCCGTGGCGGCGGCGAATATGGCGGATAGCAGCGCCCAACCAATCCAGCTCGTGATCCAGTTCATGGCAACCAGCATACGCCCGTCGCCGCCCGCGGCTGCGAATTCTCGAGCCATGTACACTGATGCCATGGAGACCGGCCGCGCCAGCCAAACTGCTCTCCGCGTGGCCCAGCGCCGCGCCGTCCACCAGATTCTCGATCATCCCCATGTTCTCGACGATCCCATCGCCGTGCCGCTGCTGAGCCAGCGATTTGCCTTCGACGAAACTCAGGAATCGAGCCGCATCGAGCGACTCTTTCGCGCTTCCATGGCCGCGCGCAGCCGTTACGCGGAAGACCGGCTGGCCGAATCGGTGACGCAAGGTATTCAGCAGTACGTGATCCTGGGCGCGGGCCTCGACACCTTTGCCTACCGCAACCCGTTCCCGCAGTTGCGCGTCTTCGAGGTCGATTTTCCTGCCACCCAGGCGTGGAAACGCAGCCTCCTGGCTGAAGCCGCGATCGCCGAGCCCGCGAATCTCGTCTTCGTTCCTCTCGATTTCGAGCACAAGACCCTGGCCGAAGGACTTGCCGAGGCCGGCCTCGACACTAAGGCGCCCGCATTTTTCGGCTGGCTCGGCGTGGTCCTCTATCTGACTCTGGAAGCATTCCGCTCTACCCTCGAATCCATTGCACGCTTGCCGCAAGGCACCGGCGTTTGCTTTGACTACGGCGTGCCACGCCATATGCTTAGCCCGCGTGCACAGGAGGTGTTCGACGCGCTGGCGGCCCGCGTGGCCGCTGCCGGCGAGCCCTTCCGAACATTCTTCACGCCGGACGAACTCAACACTGAGTTTCTACGCGCCGGTTTTCATCGCTTCAAGCAACATAATGCCGAAGATCTCAATTCGCTCTACTTCAGCAACCGCTCAGACGGCCTCCAGGTCTCCTCATCCGGAATGAGCAGGATGGCCGCCGCGTGGGTGTGAGCGCGAATCCTACGCGTTAGAATGGCCTCATGCGCTCACTCGCAGCCGCCACCGCCGCGCTCGTTCTCACTCTCGTAAGCGGCTGCGGCTATCACACGCTGGGCGCGGCCACGCATCTGCCTCCCGATGTGAAAACCCTCGCGGTGCCGGTGTTTTCCACGCGCACCGATGCCAACGGCACGGAAACCGCATTGACTGAGGCCGTGGTCCGCGAATTCATCTCGCGCACGCGCTTCAGGGTCACAACGGACGCCGGCGCCGATGCCGATGCGGTGCTGCGCGGAACCATTCTCAAGCAGACTGTTACTCCGCTCACTTACAACGCGGCCACGCAGCAATCGTCGAGCTTCGTCATTACCGTCGTGGCTTCGGTCACGCTCACCGCGCACGACGGCCGCGTGCTCTACGAGAACAAGAACTACGTCTACCGCGAGCAATACCAGTCCACCACCGACCTGCCCACCTTCATTCAGGAGGATCCCGCAGCCATCCGGCGCCTTTCGCGCGACTTTGCGCGGCAGCTTGTGGCCGACATCCTGGAAGGCCTCTGACATCTCGCCTGCACCGAAGCGATAGCAAGGCGAAGAATGCCACATGATTTGGTAAATTCCTTAATTCCTGCCCAGTTTTCCGCGCTGGTTTCTTCGCCCGCCAGGCGGTATTCTGGAGCCGCATGATACTTGAGCTCATGCACCACACGGCTGCGAGGCCAAGACTGTGAGCGGCGCGCGTTGGGGCGCTGGATTTGCCGCGGCCGGCCGCTTCGTCGCCGAGATTGAGGCCGCGCAAGCGGGCACGGGCAAGCTGCGGCCCGGTTACGCGCTCCTGGGTGATGAGGCTTTCCTCCTCGACCGCTGCCGCGCGGCCGTGCTCAAGGCCTTCGTTCCCGATGAATTGAGAGATTTTTCGCTCTCCGACCTCGATCTGGCTTCGACGTCAATCTTTGAAGTCCTCGACCGCGCGCAAACTCCGTCGCTGATGGCGCCCTTTCAGGTGATCTTTGTACGCAATGTGCGCCAGCTTTATACGCGCGGCGCCAAGAAGGACGAATTTGCCGCGCTCGACCGCTATTTTCAGTCGCCGAATCCGCAGGCGCTGCTGCTTTTCGTCGCGGATTTCATCCGTATCCCCGCCGATGCGCGGCGCATGGAGATGGACGACAAAAACCGCTACGAGCGCTTGAAGGAAACTCTGGGCGAGCACTGCGGCATGGTGGAACTGGCGCGCGTGAGCGAGGAAGACGCCATGCGTTGGGCCGTGGCCACGGCACAGCAGGCCGGCAGCCGCCTGGAACCCGATGCCGCGCGCGAGCTGGTAGACGCGCTGGGCGCTGACATGATGCTGGTGGCATCGGAGCTCGAAAAGCTTCTTCTCTATGCCAGCGGCCGCGGAAAAATCACGCTGGGCGATGTGGAGACAATGGTGCTGGCAGCCAAGCAGCGATCGCTCTACGAACTTACCGACGCCATCAGCGCCCGCGACCGCGTGCGCGCCCTCGCTCTGCTGCACGGCCTGCTCAACAGTTCCGACGCGGGCGAAGATGCGGCTATCGGCCACTTGTACATGCTGGCCCGCACCTTCCGCCAGATGCTGGTGATTCTGGAGAAAAACGTGCGCGATTCGCGCGCCATCTGGCAGGCGCTGTGGCAGGGCTTCCGCATGCCGCCATTTGCCGCCGACGACCTGATCCGCCAGGCACGGCGCTACAAGAGCCGCCGTGAGCTCACACGCGCGCTGCGCCTGGTGGCTCGAGCCGATCTCGAACTGCGCTCCTCCCCGCCCGACAAGCGCCTGGTGCTGGAGCGCCTCATCTACGAGCTGGCCTCGGAACCCAAATCAGCCGCGCCCGCGTGGATTTCGCCGCAGTTGTCCTTCGAGAGCTAACGCCGCTCCGCCCTGTCAGGGTTCGATCGGCTCGACACTGGCGGCAGCGTCCACAGCGTTCCCGCAGCTTGCGTTCAGCCAAAGGGCGTAATCCAGATCATCTTCTTCAAGATGCCGATGATGCGATACCCCAAGTAGATTTACGAGATGTACATTCCGCTCGAGCGCGTAGCGGCCATCTTGCGTGGCCAACACAGCCATTTGATCCATCAACCATTGGTGCTTCAGCCGGTGAAAGTTGATTCCCGGATAGTAGGTTGCCGACATCATTGACTCTTCCAGCGCGAAATGCAGCTGCATTCTTTTCGCCAGCTTGCGCAGCTTCACCTCGATTTGCCTGCTGAAGTGCCCCCCGGCGGCCTTCAATTGAATCTCCCCGAGAATCTCTTCCAGATGGCCGTGATCGCGGTCAAGTAGCTTGACCCCTACGCTCGGATAGCTGCTTACTTGGATCGCATTCATCGCATTCCTCCGGTTGGCGCCGCTTTGTGCGCCGGATCGAATCTATGAAACCAGATAATAGGCAGTGCGAATGAACGTTCGACCGGTAAGCCGTCGATAAAGTCTGCTCAGTTCCTCCTTTGCGAAACCCGCCCGCAGGCCGGGCTTGCGGTCACATTTATGCGTTCTGGCCAACGGCCGGGGGCTGCTTTTGCGCGCGGGCCGCGTCGCGCGCGCGATCCTTCAACCAATCGCCAAGCCGCTGGTCGTCGTTCTCGATGTGAAACACCAGCCAATCGCGAAGAAAGTTCAGCGCATGCTGGTTCATCTGGGCGCCGTTTTGGCTGTGTCGGGCAGCGAATGCCTCCACCTTCTCCTTCAAGCGCTGGTGGTTCGCCACATGCAGCGCCAGGCCCGGATACTTCGCCTCGCGCATCGTCGCCTCTTCATCGGCAAAATGCTTGCAGGTGTGATCCACAAGTCTCTTGAGAAGCCCAACCGTCTCTGCCGCATCTGCATTCCGGCCTATCGCCGACTCGAGTTCCTTCACCGCGGCGAACAACTCTTTATGATCGTCGTCGATTCCAGCCACGCCAACGGCGTATTTGTCGCTCCAACTCAGTTCGCCCATGGGCCCCACCCTCTCCTCGGCTCGCCGGTTATCGCCGTATCGGCTGGATATCTCGATCCGTCCTGGAACGTTATTTGACGCCGCTGCGGTTGAGCCAGGGCCCGTATTCCTTGTCCTCGCGCTGGATGTGCTTGGTGAGCCAGTCGCTCAGGAAACGCAGCAAGTCAATATTCAAAGCCCCGTCACCTTTCTTGTAGCGGGCCATGAATTCGCTTACCTGCTTCGTAAGATCGACGTGATAAGCTTTGTGCTCCGCAAAGCTGGGATATTTTGAAGTTTCCATCATGCGCTCTTCGTAGGCGAAATGCTCATGCGTGTACTTCACCAGCTTGTCCAGCAGCGCGCCGAGAACGCTCTTCGCCTGGCCATTCATCATGGCGGTATGCAGCTCGTTCACGATCGCGAACAGGCCCGAGTGCTGTTGATCGATGGTCTTCACGCCTACCGAGTAGCTGTCGTTCCAAGTCATCAGTGACATGTTTCATCGCTCCTGCCGAAATGCCCGGCAAGTGAGTTATCGGAGGAATCCAGGCAAAGTTGCCGGTGTCGCGCGGCAGGACATGCAGGGCCCAGCGCGTCAGCAAACACCGTGCTGGCGAAACCACGGAGTGTACTTCTGGTCCATGTTTTCAACGTGATTCAGGAATCCGTGGTGCAAGTTGCAGAGCAGAGGCCGCAGTTCCACGCCTTCGCCGTATTGCAGGCGATGCGCCGATTGCAGAATGTCGGCCAGCATGCGATGGTGTTCGGCGCGATGCTCCTCCAGGCCGGCAAAGCCCGTTTGCTCCATCAGTTGCTCCTCGCTCCAAAAGTGCATGCGCGTGAATTCGATCAACTCATCCAGCAACTCGCTGATCTTTTCCTTCCCTGCCCCTCGCACCAGCGCCAGGCGAAGTGCATTGATTGCGTCCATCAGAATGCCGTGCTGGTCGTCCATAGCCCGCACTCCCACACTGCAGGCATGACTCCACGTAAGAAGAGTCACATGAGCCTCCACAAATGACTGAAGCATCTATCGGTCAAGCGCCGCGTTTCATTACATAAAATCGGCATCAAACGATAACTAAGGTTTCCCCTGGCTGGCGCACAATAAAGAAAGATGGCTCTCGTCACTCCCTTAAATCTCGCTGCCGCGCTGCTTGCTCTGGTTCCTTACCTGGCGGTGGCGTTCTTCCCTCAGCTTGCCGCCGATCGCGTTCGCGCCCTACCCGCCTGGACGCGGTTTGCCTGGCCCGCGGCGCTCGCGATTCCCTATCTGCTGGTGGCTTTGGGAGCAGACGGCTTCCGCTGGGGATGGCTTGCGCTGTATGTGTTCTTGCCGGTAGCGGTTGCCATGTTGCTCGGCCAGGCGGCGTGCGCAGATCCTGACCAGCATGGCAACTGGCGCGACTTTCTGGTGCTTGCCGGGCTGGGCTTGGCCGTCGATCTGCGCTGGTTCGAGGGCGCGTGGCCGGCCCATCTGGCCATCTTCAACAAGATTCTCCTCCTCGACGCGGGCATCTACGGATTTGTGCTCATCCGCAAGCTCGAGGGTACGGGCTTCGACTTGCGCTTGCGCTGGATGGATGTGGGAATCGGATTGCGCGAGTGGTCGTGTTATACGCCGATTGCGGTAGTGCTCGGCCTGAGCCTGGGATTTTTGCACCTGCACCGCGTCTGGCCCGGCGTCGCTCCCATCGCCGGCGCCTGGCTCTTCACATTCTTCTTCATCGCGGTCCCTGAAGAGCTGTTTTTCCGCGGCTGGATGCAGAACCTTCTCGAAAAACGCCTGGGCCGCTACGGGGCGCTATTCGTGACGGCGTGCCTATTCGGATTGGCGCATTTCAACAAACGCGCGGCGCATTTCAATTGGCGCTATGTGCTGCTGGCGGCGCTGGCGGGGATCTCCTATGGCCGAGCCTGGCGCGCCCAGCGGCGCGTGGGCGCTTCGGCCGTCACCCACGCCACTGTGGACGCGATCTGGTCGCTATGGTTTCGCTAGTGGGGCCATTCTCAGCACCTGCTTGTGCGGATCGTACCTAAGATAACCAAGGCCCACGCGCATGTTATGGTCCACCGGGCCGGGAATTGTGATAGCCACAGTGATTCCCAAGATGGCGTGAGCGATCATCAGCGGATAGATATTGCGGTAACGCAAAAACAGCAGGCATGCGGCCAAACCCCAGATCAAAGTGATGGGCACCAGAACCGGGTTGGGCAGGTGCGCCAGCGCGAAGAGCGCGGAGGCCAAGAGTGCCGCAGCCGCGGGCCTCGGAATCAGACGCAAAAAGCGCGGCAGAAAGACACCTTGCAAAAGTAATTGCTGCACCCCGCTCCAAATGGCGTAGGCGCAATAGGTGGCAAAGAATCTGAACGGGCCTCCGGACGCAAGCAGCGTGTGCATCCAGACCGCCGTGACAATGGCCGCGGCAGCCAGCACCAGAGCCGCGGCCGCAATCCATAGCGAGCGCCCCAGGTTCGCGGTGCGAAACCCCATCGCCTGCCAGCCGTCGAACGAGCGCCACACAATCATCGCCACGCCCATCGCGGCCGCCAACCAAAGCACGCGTTGCCATGGCCGTGGCGTCCACTCCACCGCGAGGATCAGCCCGTAGGCCGCGGCGATTTCGATCGCGGCGCGGCGCCGGCTGCGCCCGGAGACGGACCGTGCTTCGGCGTGCGGAAAAGCTGCGTGCGCTTCCATGATCCCGATGCTACCGCAGCGCCACACTGCTCCACCAACGTGCACAACCGCAAGCTGTTTGTCGCAGAACCTGCTTTGCACAACACCAGCCGAAAGGGAGGGTTAGAATGTCGAAAGCGCAGCCAGGGACTTCAGGAACTTCTAATGATCGACACGACTTACTACGACCGGGTCCAAGAGGCAACAGAGTACTTGAGATGGCGGTTGGACGCGCGCGCGCCGCAGGTAGGCATTGTGCTTGGCTCTGGGTTGGGCGCGGCGGCCGATGCGGTTTCCCATCCGGTGACGATACCTTACAGCGAGATTCCGCATTTCCCACAATCGACCGTCGAAGGACACTCGGGGCGCATGATCGCCGGATTGCTGGGCGGAGCGCAGGTCGTCATCCTGCAAGGGCGCGTGCATTACTACGAGGGCTACTCTCCGCGCGAGGTCACCTTCCCGATGCGGGTGCTCGGCGCTCTGGGAATTCGCGCCGTGGTGTTGACCAATGCGGCCGGCGGAATTGCCGAAGGGCTTCACGTCGGGCAATTGGTGCTCCTGGCCGATCACATCAACATGATGGGTTGGAATCCGCTGACCGGACCGAACGAGCCCAGGTTCGCCGCAAGACCGGGCGCGGGACTGCGCTTCTTCGACATGACGGAGGCCTACTCGAAGCCCCTGCGCGAACTGGCGCAAGAGGCGGCCCGCGAGGAAGGCTTCACGGGCAATGCCGGAACTGATGGCGAGTCCGGATCGGCACTCGCAGAGGGCGTCTATCTTGCCGCGCCGGGGCCGAGCTTCGAAACACCCGCGGAGATTCGTGCCTTCCGCACGCTGGGAGCCACGCTGGTGGGCATGTCGACCGTGCCGGAAACGATTGTCGCGCGGCACATGGGAATCGAAGTGCTGGGCATTTCGTGCGTCACAAACCTGGCCGCGGGACTGGGCAGCACGCCGCTGAGCCACGTGGAAGTGCACGAGACCGGCCGCATGGTGGAAGCTCGCCTGGCCGGCTTGCTCCAGCGCCTGACCCCTAAAATCGCTGCGAAGATCGCCGCTGAGTTGGAAAAGGAGCTGTGAGCGCCCGCGCCATGCGCGACGCTGCCGCCCCGATTCCGCGGCTGCCTTTTCCGCCCACCGTGCTGGGCGTCGCCGGCTGCTCGGGATCGGGAAAAACCACGTTGGCCAACGAGCTGGCCCGCATGTTGCGCGGCCTGCGCTTCCATCTTGACGACTACTATCTCGATCTTGGCCACCTGCCTCTCGAAGAGCGCACTCAGAAAGACTTCGACGACCCGGCGATGATCGAAATCCCGCTGCTGGCCGAGCACATTGCCGCTCTGGCGCGCGGAGACACGATCGACCGGCCGTGCTACGACTTCGCCACCTACTCGCGCATGCCGGGCCGCACGGAGCGGGTCACCTCAGGCCCGTTTTTGATCGTCGAAGGCATCTTCGCCCTCTACTTCGAGCAACTGCTTCCCCTCTACCATCTGCGCGTTTACGTTGACGCGCCCGATGCCCTGTGTTTCGAGCGCAGGTTAAAGCGCGATCTGGACGAGCGTGGAAGAAGCCAGGCTTCGGTGCTCGATCAATGGGAACACCGCGTGCGGCCGTCGAGCCTCAAGTTCGTGCGGCCCTCGGCGGCAAAAGCCGATCTTGTTGTGGACGGCTCGGGCGCGCTGGACTGGAAGGTGGAACGCGTGTTGGGAGAGATGCGCAAGCGGGGGCTGCTGACGGGCGCCGCGTGAAACGGAGATCAAGGGGCTGCGGAACTGCGCGACTCCGGGATGAATACGCTCCTCGCTGCCACTGTCCTACGCGGCTGCCGGCCGGTAGACATGAAACTGGTTCTTCCCCTTCTGCTTTGCGGCATACATGGCTTCGTCGGCGCAGCGCAGCAGCGAATCCACATCGGAGCCTTCCTCCGGGTAGGTCGCCAGGCCGACGCTCACGGTCACCGCCAACAGAATTTCGTCGATGCTTATCGGGTTTGAAGCCGCCGCGACGATCTTGGCCGCAATCCTCTCTGCCTCAGCGGGAGTGTGAAGATCGGGGAGCAGGACGATGAACTCGTCGCCTCCCATGCGGGCCACGGTGTCTGTGACGCGCACACAAGCACTCAGGCGTTCGGCCAGATCGCAGAGCACCGCGTCGCCCACGTGATGGCCGAAAGCGTCGTTGACCTCCTTGAATCCGTCGAGATCCACCATCAGCACGCCGAGGCGGGTTTGGAACCGCTCCGCGCGATCGAGCGCCGTCCGCAGCCGGTCATCCAGGCGGAGCCGGTTGGGCAGTCCGGTGAGCGCGTCGTGCTCCGAAAGGTGGCGCAAGCGCTCTTCGCTCGCACGCAGGGCCCGAGTCTGCAGTTCCACACGATGCCGCAGCACGGCGATCCAGGCGAGTGCGACAACAATCAGCAGCCCTACGCCAGCGAAACTCTCCAGTGTGTGTTGCGGCGTCCACCAGGAAGGAGTCTGCAGGACGGTAATGTCGCCAGCCGTGCGCAGCAGAATGTGCAGTGACTGACTCCGCACCGAGCCTTCCCCCAAGCTCGTGCTATGTGTGTCCACCTGCACGCTCGAAACCCCGGTAATGCGCAGAATACTGCCCTCCTTCCACGCAGATGCGGTGCCCGCCGCGTCTTTGGGAAGTGCGGCCGAAAATAGGATAGGGCCGGCGCGCAGCATGAGGGTTGGATCGCTGGCCACAGGATCCTTGCCGATCAGTTCCGCATCGATCTGCACAAGCTGGCCGTCGAGATTTCCATCGAGGGCATCGCCGGGCGCAATCAGGCGTGGCGCCGGCGCAGACGACTGCCCGGTCGCGCGGAAGCTCACATCCTGGAGCGTCGGCTTGAACTGGTTAATGGCGGGAAATCCAACCACGTCCACCAGCGAACCCAGAGGAAGGTCGGTGGTCTGCATGGTTTGCATGCAGATGCTGTCCTTTCCATCCTGAACGCACAGAATGCGGCCGGGCCAGTCGAGAGTCACCGTGCCGCGCACATGCACACGGTGCAACAGCTCGGCGACCGGCGAGTAACGGAACAGTTGCGAGATGGGCACCGATGGCACAGAAAAAGGATCCTGCGGCGCCGCCTGAATCACGCTCAATTCGTGCAGCGAAGGAAAGAACGCATGCACGCCCACCAACTGGCGGCTTTGGTTGAACAACGGAGCCACATTGCCCCGAATGCTCACCAACGAATCCACCAGCGAGTTGTAATCGGCTTGGGGCCGGCGTAAGGTAATCGCCGAGAACCAGCCGTCCTCTGTCGCGATTTCAAGAATCGCGTTGTGCGGCTCAAGGCGCACATTGCGAACACGGCCCTCGATCTCGACCCATTGGCAGTCCAGGACTCCTGTGAGCATTCGCGTCAGCGTAACCTTCGCGGGATTCCGGGGCAAATGAGACTGTGCTTCGCGCTGGACACGCTGGGCTATGAGATCCGAAGCATAATCACCCGGGCCCGACACTCCCACGATCTCGACCGCATCGCCAGCCTGGATGGGGAGTATGGGGCGCGCGGGAACCGCCACGAATACGCAGTCCGAACTGTCGCAAACAAAAAGCGCGCCATGCCGCGTATCGATATAGGGATCGTAGTAAGTGACCACCGCATGCAAATGCACGGGATAGGCGCGCACGGCCTCCTCGACTGGGAGGTTATGAACTTCCAGCGCCTTCGTCAAGGTACGCAGTGGGCCTTCCGGCCTGGGCGGGCTCTCGCCACCGGCCGTACAGCAGACTGCAACCGCCACGGCCCAGACGCCCATCAGGCTCCGGATCCGCATTCGCTCTCTCCACGGAAACCGGTTCATCGGCTTCGCACAATCTCCGTGCCAGCCCCTTACGGAGCCGAACACACTGGCTGACTCATGGATTTCATCGACAATTATGCGCTTGAGGATGAGCACTGTGTACATCTATCTGGGGCAAAAACAGTGTCACCAGGGGGCAATTCCCAGAAATTGCTCTAGGCAAACGGTTTCCCGTTCGAAAATGGCTCGCGGCATCGGTTCAGTGTAAACGCCGCCCGCTCCTGCAAGTGCCCGATCAGAAGCGGCTGACGCGAAAGACGCGGAAAAGCCCTACTTCGCCGTCAGCGCCTCGACCGGCACCAGCATGTCTTCCTTGCGCATCACCAGGTTGGTCGCATTGAGCGTGGCCAGCTCGAATCCGTGGCCGTGCGTAATCGCGTCCGTCGGGCACGCCTCGACACAGTAGCCGCAGAAGATGCATCGGTTGTAGTCGATGTTGTAGACCTTGGCGTAGCGCTCCGACGAAGAGATACGAATCTCGGCGGTGTTCTCGGCGGCTTCTATATAGATGCAATTCGAAGGGCAGGCCGCGGCGCACAGAAAACACGCTACGCATTTCTCCAGGCCCTGCTCGTCGCGCTGCAACTCGTGCGCTCCGCGAAAGCGCGACTCGAAGACCGCGCCGCGATTGAGACCGGCGCCATCAGGGTAATTCTCCACCTCTGTCGGCGCAAAGGCCTCGCGCGCAGTAATACTCATGCCCTTGGCGATGCCGGCAAGATTGCGCGCGATCGACATGCGTACAGTATACGATGAAGCCAGGAGGCTCACTTCATGCGCTTGCGCGTCAACACCGTTATCTGTCTCTGCCTGCTGGGAGTTGCTGCAGCCCAGGCACAAACGCAAAGCCCGCAGCCCGCGCCCGCGGATCCGATGACCGGCATGGACATGAGCACGCCTGCCAGTCCCAGCCAGCCGGACAGTTCGGGCAAGCCGATGGACATGAGCCAATGCATGAAGAAGATGGACTCAGGCGGCAAGCCGATGCAGATCGGTAAAGGCGCGGATATGGACATGTGCCAGTGCATGATGATGATGCACGGCGCAATGCATCCCGGCGACGCTACGCCCATCCCGCCCGGCGCGATGCGCGTCAGCTTCGGCAGTCAGGCCAAAGATTGGACGCCGGCCACTCTGGCCAGCCTCCCGCATGTCACGGTGACCGTCCACAACGAGCACACCAAGGCTGACGAAAGTTACTCCGGCGTGCCAATCATCACACTGCTCACGCCGCTCGGTGTCAGCGACAAACCGCACGGCAAAGATCTGCGGCTCTACGTGGTCGCCGTGGGTTCGGACGGCTACGAAGCGGTGTATTCGATTGGCGAAGTGACTCCCGACGTGAGCAATTCGACGGTGATCGTGGCCGACGCGGAAAACGGCAAGGCTCTTGCGGCCGATGGACCACTCAAGTTGATTGCCACAGGCGAAAAGCGCCCCGCGCGTTGGGTGCGCAATCTGGTTGCGATCAAGGTGTTTGTCGCCGAGTAACTTGGCGCAGATTTCAGGGTTCGGCGTCTATTGATTTCCAACAAACAAGGGCCGCACGACATCGGCGTGCGGCCCTTGTTGTTCGTGCGATCTGCGCAACCTCTTAGCGATGGCCTCCGGAGTGGCCTCCGCCCCCGCCGCCACTCCGCTGCTGCGGCCTGACGTTCGGTTCGGCGCGTAGGGGGCGCGATTCCGCCGGCGTAGCCGGCCGGCCGTGATTCTCGCTGGCATATTGCCCGCGCATTGCGCTGTAGTTTTGCTCGTGCTGCACCTGCGTGTTCATGCGCGGAGCGGTCGGCTCGCGATACGCCGCGCCTTCCTGCGGCTGCGGACGCGATACAACGCCATTCGGTCCGCCACGATAGCTGGGGCGCATCCCGTTGTCCATCCGCGAGTTGTTGTTGAACCGCTCATTATTGTTGTTGACGTGCACATTATTGTTGACACGCACATTATTGTTGATGTGCATATCGTTCATGTGAACATTGGCGCGGTAGCTGTACACGTTGTGCACATTGCGCACGTTGATGTTGTTGTAGACGCGGTTATAGAAGAAGTGGCCGCCGTGCCAGTAGCCGCCCTCGTAACCGAATCCTACGTAGCCGAAGCCGTAGTTGATGCCGCCATACCATCCGATGTGGAAGCCCCAGTGGCCGGGGTACCATAGGTAACGGCCGCCGTAGAAGCCCCAATAGCCGGGCGTCCAGAGCGCGCTCTCATACGGGGGCTCAACCCACACACCAGGAACCCAGTAATAGCCGTATGGACCCCAGGCCCAGTAGCCGGGTGTCCAGATGTATCCATCGCCCGGCGCCGGTGGCTGCACGTATTGGGGCAGCGGCGGCGGAGCTTCCGTAGCGGTTGCGGTGGGCTGTTCCGCGTAGTTGGCGTCGTCGGGACTCTGGTCCGCAGGCGGCGGAGCCTCGGTGGTATAGGAATCGCCCGCCGGTGCTGCGCTGCTATCGGGCGCTTGATTCACGGCCGCGGGATCGGGACCCTGATCGGGCGGTGCCTGATCCTGTCCAGCCGCCTGAACTGTGGTGAGGCCTGGCATAAGTTTCAAATGCGATCCAGCCAGAAAAAGGACGGCCGCGAAGGCCAGCGGTAGGCAAAGTACGAGTCGAGTGCTGCTTTTCATCTCAACCTCCATTCGGTTGAACACGGCCCATGATACAAAAGTCTCGAAATTTTAAGAAATTCATCCGCGGGCCGTCAACCGCTCGCGTGTGGGTGGGGTTGCCGTCAATGACCCGCTCGCCCCGCCGCGGACTGCCCGCGATGGATGGTCAGCGGCGTGAAGCGCCCACTGAGGCCACATCCGCGGAATCTGCCGCGGATGTTTTGCGCAACGCGACTACTTGGGTTTTTCTTCCTGGCGCTGCGGAGCCGCCTGATGCTGTTGCTGCTGCGGAGCCGCCTGATGCTGTTGCTGCTGCGGAGCCGCCTGACGCTGTTGCTGCGGAGGGGTCTGGCGTTGTTGTTGCGGTGGCGCTTGATGCTGTTCTGGAGCCGCTTGGCGCTGTTGTTGCGGTGGCGCTTGCCGCTGTTCCGGTTGTATTGCCGCCTGGTGCTGTTGCTGCTGCGGAGTCGCTTGCCGCTGTTGTTGCGGCGTGGTCGCCTGCCGCTCTTGCTGCTGCGGAGCGGCCTGGTGTTGTTGCTGTTGCGGTACCACCTCGCGTTGTTGCTGTTGCGGAGTCGCTTGCCGCTGTTGTTGCTGCGTGGTCGCCTGCCGCTCTTGTTGCTGCGGAGCGGCCTGGTGTTGTTGCTGTTGCGGTACCACCTCGCGTTGTTGCTGTTGCGGAACCGCCTGCCGCTGTTGCTGCTGCTCTACCGCCCGATTGGTCGTCTGCAACGCCGGTGGAGTTCTCACATTGTGATCGGCCGCGAGAGGCTGACTGACAGCTACATTGGCCGGGCGGCCACGATTCACACTGACAAACTGGGCCCGGTTGGTGCTGGCCGCACGTTCATTCTCCACTTGCGCCCTCATGGGAGCAGTGTGCTGCTCGTGCATCGCCGTCAGCTCCGCAGGCCGCGCCCGCACCTCGAGACCACCCGATCCGCCGTTGAAGCTCACACGGGAGTTGTTCGTGTTGCCGGCCACCGAGCGGCTATAGACGTTGTGCACAACAGTGACGTTGATGTTGTTGACCGAGCGGTTGTAGTTGAAGTGCCCTCCGCCCCAGTAGCCTCCCTGGTAGCCGTATCCAATGTAGCCAAAGCCGTAGTTGATTCCGCCATAATAGCCGACGTACTGACCCCAATAGCCAGGGTAAAACCCGTAAGAGTTATGCCAGTAGCCCCAGTAGCCGGGGGTCCACAGTGCGCCCTCGTAGGGAGCCTCGACCCAAGCGCCAGGCGTCCAATAGTAGCCGTCTGGAGACCAGGCCCAGTAGCCGGGCGTCCAGATGTAGCCGTCGCCGGGATCTTGCGGCTGGTCGTAATCGGGCAAGGGCGGAGGCGGCTGGGCAGAGGTGTATTCCGGCTGCGCTCCGTAACCTGGATCGTAAGACGACTGGTCCGGCCCAGAACCCTGCTGGTAGCCCTGTTGGTAGCTTGGACCGGCGGTGGATGCGTACTGCGGGCCGCCTGAGTTGTCTGCAACGGGGGGTAGATTAGCCGCCGCCGGATCCGAAGATGGGTCTTGCGTGCCCGCTTGGTTGTTATCCTGGGCCAGCGACGGATTACTGTGGCAACCGGCAGTTGAAAGTGTTATCGCAAGGGGAAGCAGGGCAAATCCTGCAAGTCTGAAGAGATGGCTCATTTCACGCCTCCGTTCAGCTTGAATGCTATGCGCGCCGCGGGAGACAATACTGCGCTCTATTGACCATGAAATGCTAGGCAGTGGCTGGTAAATTCTGGCGCAATGCGTTTTGTAACAAGGGCACGGCTTTAGCCGGGCCGATCAATGCGGCAATAATGATTGGGGCTTTAGCCCCTGCCGGGATACACCAACTGAGCAGCCGTTCTCAGGGAGCATCTCAATGGCTCACCCGTCCCGCCGCGGACTGCCCGCGATTGTTGGCCGGCGGCGTGGTCACCGGTTTGCGCTGCCCACGCGTGTTGAGAAGCTGCTGGCACAGTTCCGAATCCTGGCCGCGCTCAATGCCCTGAATCGCCTCCTGCCCGCCGCACAGGCGCAACTTCATCGATTCGGCATCTTCGCGCGTCAACTCCGTGGTTCGCTCCTGGCCGGTCTGAGGGTCCACGTCGTAGCGGAAAAGGGTATCGCTCGGCACCCTCACCTTGCCGTAGTCGAAGTGATTCCACGTGCACACGTACGCGCTGTTCTCCGCGCCCGACATCAGCGCGTACACCTCGGTCCACGTCACGCCGGGAGCCGTAGGCGGAACCGCGTTCCACACCAGCACGCCCTGGCCGCCGCGAATCCAGCGCGCTGCCCACATGTGGTGCGCCACGTCGTAGTGGAAACTCGTCAAAAAAGTGCTGGCCGCGCAGTCATGACAGTTGTCGTAGAGAGCCGTCAGTTCCTCAGGCCCGCCGAGGGCAAAATGCTCCCAGTCGATCCAGCGCAGGTTCACGCCTTTCACCAGCGGCGCAACCACGTGGCTGGTCAGCGACGCGTCCCAAACCGTGAATCTGTCGCTGCTTGGAATCCCTTGCGACTCCTCGCGGTCGGTCGTCACCACCAGCGCCGCATCGTAGACAACGCCGATCTCCCGAATGGCAGTCCATTTCTCCACCTGCAACGACCGCGTAACCCACGCCACGATGTTCTGATCTTTAGCATCGTGAAAATCGATCCAGCGAAACGTGCCAGACGTCTGCTGTGCGTGTGCAGGAATAAAAAGCGCCAGCGCCGCAATCGGTCCGAGGAGGCGGCAGGGAAAGTGAACCCGCATGGGTCTAGATATAACAGAGCAGGGCCTGCAGGGCAGTGTTGTGTTGAGGCGCGGCGATGGTGCAGTATCCGAGATAGCGACCAATGAAGTGCCCCTTGGACGATCAACTGCCCGTCCCCGACTATCGCGCAGGCTATTGCTTCATGTTGTAACCAAGCAGCGCTTCACGCTTGCCCATGCCGTTACAGTCCTCTGTGTTTGCGGCAAAGTGGGATTCCTCCGCGTCGGAGTAGCAGCGGTATAGCGGCTGCGTACCGGGCTGGGCTGCCGAGTAAACGAATCCGGCGCTGCGCAGGCGTTTGTAACCCTGGGATTCGCAGACACCTTTCTGAATGAGAATGTGATCCGCATGGCCCGGCCACTGGCTGACGCACTCTTCCAATTCGACCGTGGTCATGTTCGCGTCGGGCGCCGTCATCATATACCCCAGCTGCGTGACCAATTTGTACGCGGTGTAATTACCGGGAACCGGCGCGGTGGTAGCCCAGTGATCGTGTTGCGTGGCGTTGTACCAATGCGTCAGCATCTCTCCCGCTTGCGGCTCGCCGGGCGCGCGCCCCCAGGAGATATCCACGGGACGAAAAACAAGATATCTCTTACTAAAATCCTCGCCCGGGTTCAGATACATATAGGCCAGCAGCCAGTGGTCGCCGAGTTGATTCAGTCCTGTCTGCGCGTCGATCAGGCTGGGGTACGACACCAGCTCGAGTCCGTTTTTGCGCGACCAGTCTCCCGGCTCAACCAGCATCAACGGCTGCGGCAGAAGGGCCGAGAAATTGATACGGTCCGAAGACACTTGAATTCCCAGCCCGCCTTTCATCCATTCCAGGCCGACGCTCTGGCCGGTTGTGGTCCACCAGGCCACGCCCCCGCCCTTGATCGGGCTCGACCTGCCGCCGGCGCCCGGCTGGCTCCAGGCACCGTCATAATATTTCGTCCAATTGCCCGGCCCAGGATCGGCGATCGGCGCACGCGCTACAAATCCGTATCCTCCATCCCACGCGTGGCCGCCGTTGTGCTGGCAATAAGCGTAGTCGTACCCGTCGTTGCCGCGCACCACGTTCGGACAACTGTCCCCTGTCTCCTTGCCCGCCGCGGGTGGGTCGGTGCCGACAATGATCGGCCCCAGAATCTTCCACGTGAGCCCGTAGTCGGTCGAAGAAGCCATGGTCATCATCATGTGGGTTTGGCCGGACTTCGCGTAGTCGCACGCGGTCTCATTGTGCACCCAGCCGTAAAGCGTCTTGCCTTCCAGCTCCACATGAACGATCCATTGCCCGCACGCATCGGGACTTCCCGCCGGCCCTGCCTTCAATACCGTAGCCGCCGGCCCGCCCATGTCGTAAGGGTGCTTACCGTCGATTGCAAAGGTGGTCCCCGCCGCGGTAAAGCCCCGAAACAGGCCACTAGGAAGCTGAATCTCCGTGAATGCGGCATCGGCGATATTCGGCGCCGGTCCACGCGCCACCAGCGGAGTTCCAACCCGCACCTTGATCGAACCGCCAAGGTTCGCGTTCTTCTCCTGGCCCTCCGGCGCAACCGCCTGCCTGCCACTCTCGGTCAACCCGCCGCAGCGGTACACGCTGTCGGCATCGATGGTTTTCGACCATGGATCGGAGTCCCACGAAAAGTAGTCGATGCCGGCCAGTAGATGCTCGCCTGCGGCCGCCGCGAAATCGCCCCGCAACTCCTCCACAAGCATGGTTCGCGCGGCTTCGTTTGGCGGGCACGTCACATCTGCATTCGGAAATCCCCATTCTGTTACCCAGCAAGGCTTGCCGTCACTAGCTCCTTTTGCGCGGCATTCTGCTAAGTCCAGGCTGTTGAGCTCGCCCAGCCGTTCGGCCTCAGCGGCCGGATTGCCCGGTTGCGCCGTGGAGGGATAGATGTGCACACCGTAAGCATCCACAAGCGAATCGAGGCCATGCGCGCGCAGAAACGCGATCGTAGCCGGGAGGCTCACCTTGTCCTCCTTCTTGTTGTTCCACAACTTCCCGCCATCCGCCGCGCATACCAGCCCCGCGGAGATAATCGGCGTACTCTTATTCAAACGCGAGTGGTCCCGCACCTCCTTGAGCACCTTCAGAATCTCGATATATTCCACATAGCCCTTCGCGATCTGCTGACCCTCGGGATCGTGAGCGAGATCGTCCAGGCTCAGAACCTTTCCTTCGCCGGGCAGCGGAAACTCGGGATTGAACGCGGCCCAATTGATCTCGTTGCCCAGTTCGACCCCCGCCAGCACAATGCCGTTCGCGTCCAGACTGTCGAACAGATGCTGGAAGGCGGTCTTAGAGAGCGCGGGATCGGCATAAGAGAGCGGATGCCCGCCCCACATGGCCGGAAAAAGGTCGGGCTGGTAGGGCCGCAAGGGCGCTCCGGGCGCATATTCCGGACTCACGATCAACTGGATGTGAATGCCATCGGCGGCGGCGCGCCCGGCGAAATCGATGCCCTGTTCGTCATTCGAGATGCCGCAGCGGATCACGTGTACCTGCGCCGCTTTGAGCTGGCTGAGAAGAGCATTCTGATCCGCCACACTCGCGCGCAAGGGATTGACTACGTTCACGCCCACCACCATCTCTTGCGCTCGTGCCCGCATCGGCGCAAGAAGCAAAATCGCTACGAAAAAACTGGTAATGTAGCCGCACCATCTCATGCTCTGCATTTTTACTCCCCGGATCATTGCAAAAGAGTGAAGATTGGAGAAGTCGCGGCGCACTTGCTTCCGCATTCTCCTTAAACACTAGAGGATCGCGGGAGTTGTGCTTAGACTTGGAAGCAGATCCACTCGTCGAGGACCGATAAGGCGGATTTTCTAACCTTTTTTAGAGCCCCAGCTTCGCCCACATCGCGTCGATTTTTGCCTTGGTCCCGCGGTCCATCTCGATCATCGCCGGCCACGGCCTCTCAAATCCTTCGGCCTTCCACTTGCGCGTCGCGTCCACTCCCATCTTCGATCCGTAATTGGGCAGACGGCTCGAGTGGTCGAGCGAGTCAACCGGGCCGAGCGTGAATTGAATGTCGCGCTCCGGGTCGATGTTGTTAGCCACGCGCAGCACCACTTCGCCGATGTCCTGCACATCGCAGTCCTCATCCACGACGATGATGCACTTGGTGAACATGGCCTGGCCCAGCGACCAGATGGCGTTCATCACCTTGCGCGCGTGGCCGGGATAGCTCTTTTTGATCGACACGATCATCAGGTTGTGAAAGACAGCTTCGACAGGCAGGTGAATATCGACCAGTTCGGGAATGGTCATCTTCATCGCGGGCAAAAAAATGCGCTCCACGGCCTTGCCCATCCACGCGTCTTCCATTGGTGGCTT
>Ga0326727_10006882_pt1 | contig 30672 bp, 18 predicted proteins | sample MB2enrmetagenome_FD_207643 | JGI IMG/M metagenome (GOLD analysis project Ga0326727, IMG submission 207643) | Lab enriched peat soil microbial communities from McLean, Ithaca, NY, United States - MB29MY | ecosystem: Environmental > Terrestrial > Soil > Wetlands > Peat | place: USA: New York... | reverse complement strand
ACCCCACCTGAAAGAGGAAGCGGCTATCAACTTCCCCATTTCTGCGCCTACCGAGGCCAGAGCGTCACCCCGCACCTGGCTCCCTTTCAACCGCCAAACTGGTACCCTTTTTCGCCGCCACCGACAGGAATGCGGAATGTCGGCGATCGCATCCGCCTCCTGAGTGGCGATATTCGCGTGGCCCTTCCTTCCATCTTCGCGGGGGTTAGCGCGGTCATCAATCTCGCCGGGCTTTCCAACGATCCGACCGCCGAATACAACCCCGAAGCCAACCTCAGATGAACACGGTGGCTACCAGGACCCTGGCCGAAATGGCCAAGAAAGCGGATCAAACAGACTATCGATATCACCGGCACCATCTTCGAAATGCCGGCCGCCAGACCAGTTGGGCTCGGATCTGAAGAAGTCCTTCGCAGAAGAGGACCTGATCCTGAAAGACCGCGAAGATCTCCTGGTGCAGGACGCGGAGCAAGTGAACACGCTGGTCGACGGGGAAAAGCCGGACCTCATTCTGAATTGTTCCGCCTTTCATCGTGTGGACGATTGCGAAGATCAACTCGCCGAATGGCGTTTCGAGTTCATTCCTTTCTGGGGATTTCTGGTTTTTCTGCTGTATACCATGCGGCGCGTCGATTGCCGCCGATGCCAGGCGGTCGTCGTCGAGGAGGTTCCCTGGGCCGATGGCAAACGGACCCTCACCAAAGCCTACATGCTGTTTCTGGCCCGCTGGGCGCGCCGGCTGTCCTGGAAGGAAACGGCCGAAGCGTTTCGCACTTCCTGGGACAAGGTTTTCGATGCGGTCGAACACGTCGTCACCTGGGGCCTGGAGCACCGCGTGCTCGGCCAGATCGACGCCATCGGAGTCGACGAAATCGGAGTCGACGAAATCCAATACGCCAAAGGGCACAAGTATCTGACGCTGGTTTACCAGATCGATCTGGACGTCACGCGCCTGCTCTGGGTGGGTAAGGAAAGAACCATCGAATCCTTTCAGGGATTCTTCACCGCCATCGGCAAAGAGATCGCCTCCAAGATCGTCTTTGTCTGCTCCGACATGTGGGAGCCCTACCCGAAGGTGATCCGCGAAAAGTGCTCGGAGGCCCTGCATATCTTCGACCGGTTCCACATCGTGGCCAAAATGAACAAGGCCCTCGATGACGTCCGCGCCGGCGAATCGCGCCGCATGGCCCTGGAAGGTCTCGCTCCCGTGCTGAAGAAGTCCCGCTGGCTGTTGCTGAAACGGGAAGAAAATCTGAAGACCGAACAGCGGTTCCGGTTGCGCGATCTGCTCCGCTACAACCTGAGGACCGTCCGCGCTTATCTCCTGAAGGAAGCCTTCCAGCAACTCTGGGATTACAACTCCCCTCCTGGGCCGGGAAGTTCCTCGATGAATGGTGCCGCCAGGTCATGCGGTCCCGCATCGAGCCCAAGAAGAAGATCGCCGGCTCGTTGCGTCAGCATCGAGAGTTGATTCTCAACTATTTCCGGGCTCAAAAACTCCTCTCCAGCGGCGTGGTCGAGGGCCTGAACAACAAAGCCAAAGTCACTATGCGAAAATCCTACGGGTTCCGTACCTTCCGCACTCTCGAACTGGCCCCCTATCACTCACTTGGCAAGCTGCCGGAGCCCGAATCAACCCACGATTTCTTCTGACGAACCATGTTTTCGATGGTCCCCAGCGGCATCCTTATGTCGAGACCGATCTCCCCTGCCCGCAGTGCTTATATGCCGTTTCCAAAGCATCCGGCGAGATAATGCTCCAGTCCATCTGGCCCAAGCACTTCATCTGCCGTGTGGCGGCCTCTACGGCTATGCCGGCAGCCGCGACAAAGGGCCAACTTCGTGGAAATGATGCTCGGGCTGGCTCGGCAGGGCAAACCGATCCGGGTGGTGAATGACCAGGTTCTGACACCGACCTCCACGGCCGATGTGGCCGCGGCCGTCCGGCAATTAGTGGCAACGGATGCGTATGGGCTATACCCTCTGACGGGTGATAATATAGTTGACAAAATCAGCCCATAACCGCTGCCCTTGGGGCCTAACGTGACAGGCCGATGGAATTAGGCGGTCTTTTTCGACCGCTTCTTCCTGGCCCGCGCCTTATTCCACTTGGCCTCTTCTTTCAGAAGCGCGTCCTTCGATACGGCGAACATCTGGCGGACAGCATTATCGAATCGTTCCGCTTCCGTCTCTCCAGGCACATGCGGTGCAGGTTCTGGTTTCATTCCAGAATTATGATAGCGCCATCCGGCAGAATCAGCGAGGGCCTTCTCGGCCAATAGGATCGTTGGGCAGCAAATGCAGGATTTCTCCATCAAACTCGGCAACCAGCCAATCGACTGTAGCGTTCGTTGCAGCCTTCTTGAGCCGTGCCAGTTCGCGACCCGTCACGCCTGCGTTTCCGCCTTTAAGCTGCACGAGCCGAATATCGAGAAGGTCACAGTCTTTTCGACCGAGACGGAAGGCGATAGCATCAATGATTCCCGTTCGGGGAGCACCAGTCTTGCCCTCGAAAAATGCGATCTTCCACCCGTTCTTTTCGCAGTGGGATTCCAGAGCCGATTTACTTGCGGCTTCCGCCGCGTGTGCTCGTTCCCACGTGCTCATACGCCGTCGGGTCTGCCACATCTTGCGCGCAGCTCCGCGACGTTTCCGCGTGCGTGCCGCTTTTTGGCCGCGCGTCAATTCATCCGTCATGCCGTCAGACTAGCATTCTTCGTGCGCTGTGATACGCTCAAAAATGCGAAAGGGGCGATAGAATCGCCCCTGGATGTTTTGGCTGGTGTGACCCGTTGGCACGGGCCAGCACTCGTAGTCTACCACGGAGTGCTGTGATGGCTACTTTCATCGAAACCATTTCTTCCGGCCAGGACGCGCCACCAGCCCGCCTTATCCGATGGGATGAGAACCCACACGGGCCGGTGAGCGAATGGATGGGCGTTTTGGTCGGAGTTACCAAGAAGTATACCAACGGCGAAATCGATAAGGCGGGCAAGATTCTTAGCTCGCTGACCTCTGCCACCAAAGAACAGGAAGCGCACGCCATGGAGGTTATGGACAACTGGCGGCTTTCCCATGCCGATCCAATGGAAGCAGCACGAGTGGTTCTCGAAGCTCGCGCGAAGACCATCAGCCAGTGTCCAACGTTTGGCATAAGACTCAAGACAGAAAGTTCGATTCGCGCCAAATTGCAGCGGGAAGCGAAAATGCAGTTGTCGAACATGCAGGATATTGGCGGCTGTCGGGTTATCCTTCGAGACATGGGCGAGGTCGATGAGCTGCTTAAACTCTACGCCGGCGATCCTAATGCCAAGGTTACTGATTACGTGAAGGCCCCGCGCGTTTCCGGATATAGGGGAAAACATATTATCTACTCCTTCGATTCCGGTAATGGAAAAATGAAAATTGAACTTCAGGTTCGCACGGAGCTACAACATTCGTGGGCGACCGCCGTGGAGGTTTGCTCCACCTTCACAGATCAGAACCTTAAGTCTGACCATCCTATCTGCAAAGACGAGCGATGGGTGCGTTTCTTCGCTCTAATGGGTAGTGCAATGGCGCTCAGTGAAGGCGGCGGACTTGTCCGTGAGACGCCGCCGATTAAGGCGAGACTCTTGAGCGAATTGAGAGAACTGGCCACAGCCCTAAAAGTAACCGAGATAATGAAGCGCTGGAATACTGCCACAGAGATCATTAGCTCGAAGAGCGACACACGCGCCCACAATTTCCTGATAGAGTTGCAAGCTTTTGACCACATCAGGGCGCGTGTCAATGTTACTGCCTATGAAAAAGGCCAAGAGCAAAAGGCGGCAGCAGATCGCGTTGTCCGGGAAGCTGAAGCGAGAAGTAAAATGGGTGTTCAGGTGGCGCTTGTCGGAGTACAATCTATCGACACCTTAAATACCGCCTACCCAAACTATTTCTCAGATACAACGCGATTCGTGAAGGAGGTAGAAATAGCTTGCAACGGACTTATCGGATCGCCGTTCCCAATTTCGACAGTGTGAGCTATAACTGGGATTTCCTTCCACGTTTTTGCCGCGCCGATTCCTTTTCAGTTAACAGACGGTTGATTTTCCAACTCCTTGCCCGTTAGCTGATCGTAGGTGAGGCGCTTGCCAACGATATGACGTACAGCGATGTCCAGCCGTTCGGGATCGGTCATGCGGCGGTTGTTGTAACGATAGGTTTGCTCATCCAGGTAGCGGAACAGATGAAACGGCTCAACTGAAACATAGGTTCCTTTGATGGAGCGCTTCAGGAGCGACCAGAAGTTTTCCAGACCGTTGGTGTGCACCTCGCCGCGCACGTACTCCACGGCATGATCTACTACCTCATGCTGAAACTCATCGAGGCCCTCGTACGACTTGAGAGAATCGGTGAACAGAGCGGACCCGGCCAAAACGTGTTGGCGAAGCTCGGATTGAAGGGCCTTCTTTTTCGTGGTTGGAACCACCTTAACATGAACCTTGCTGGTCCCCTTGCTGCCGCGCTCAAGAATGCCAATGACCGGAGTCTTGTCTTTGCCGCCGGTGCCAGTGATCCTCTTGGCGCGTTTGCTGGCGTGCATATTGCGGGCTTTCCCGCCGATAAAAGTTTCGTCGGCTTCGATCTGACCGGAGAATCTATTGAAGCTGCCCATAGTCAATGCGAGGCGAATCCGGTGATCCAAGAACCATGCCGATTTTTGGGTGACGCCGATAGCGCGGTGAATTTCGTAGGAACTGATGCCGTTTTTGCAGTTTACGATTTGCCACATCGCCATAAGCCATTTATCGAGGCCGATAGGCGAATCTTCCATGATGGTTCCGGTCTTTAAGGTGAACTGCGGTGCATCGTGCTTGGCGCGGCAGTGCCAGCGGTTGTATTTTTCCAGGAAGAGCATGTCTTTGCTGCCGCAACGCGGACAGGTAACTCCGTTCGGCCACCGCCGCGCCACGAGGTAATCTCGGCAGTTGACCGGGTCGGCGAAATAGACGACCGCCTCTTGAAGTGTGGTTGGTTCTGCGGCTCTGGCTTCCATGCTTTAATTCTACGCGGTTTAGCCCATTTTGTCAACTATATTATTACCCTCTGACGAATGCGGGCGCGTGCAGTTGGTATGAATTTGCAAGGGCCATTTTCGAGTTTGCCGGTTTGGCTCCAAATGTGACGCCGGTATCCTCAGACGCGTTTCCCACCCACGCAAAACGGCCGAACTATTCGGTTCTGGACAATTTGCGTTTGCGAAGCAACGGATTTCCAGATCTGCAGTTGTGGCGCGAGGCTTTGAGCCGTTATATCCGGGGACGCACCGAAGCCGGCAAGAGTTAGCTGACGGGTGGTCGCCCTGCGTATTTTGCGATTTCGGGATCCACATTTTCCGGTGCTGATAGGGTGCGAGCGTTTTTGTCTTTTTCCGATAACACCAGGCCGGCGTGGTTATTGATCGGCCACTGAATTCCAATGCGGGGGTCGTTCCAGCGAATACCGGATTCGGCCTGGACGACTGGTTGGCCACTCCCGAATCGGACACTTTCCGCTATTAGAGCCGGAAAAGCGCGAATCGTCTTCAGGGGTTCCCCTCAGCCAGACCAAATTAGCCGATAGGCTCGATCAAAAGCAGGTGGTGCAAGATTCTGTGCTAAAATCAGTATCCCGATTGTTCCCATAGGTCGCTGCGGCGCGAAAAGGACCGGTCTCAAGAAATGTGGCACGGCGATTACGCGTTCCTTCTGTCGAATCTTATCCAGAAGGACTTCAAAATCCGCTACCGGAACATGTCTCTCGGCGTGTTCTGGTCTCTTCTGAACCCCCTCGTCATGATGGGCGTCCTGACGTTCGTGTTTACCCGCATTTTCCCGAATGCACGTGTCCCGCACTTCGCAGCATTTATACTCTGTGGTATTGTGCCGTACAATTTCTTTACTATCGCGTGGCTCACTGGCACCATTTCCATGGTCGATAATTCGAATCTGATCAAGCGCGTGCCCGTCCCTCGCGAGGTAATCCCTCTCGCAACAGTCCTCTCCAACTGCTTGCATCTCTTCATTCAAATCGGACTACTGCTGGTCATCGTCCTGTTTTCATCCCTCACGCCGAATCTTTACTGGCTTTGGCTTCCCTACGTGTGGGCCATGTTAGTCATCTTCGTCTGCGGCATTTCTTTCGTCACCTCGGCGTTAAACGTCTATATTCGCGACATGCGCTATATAGTCGAGTCTGCCAATACGGTATTGTTCTGGGTGGTGCCGATCTTCTATTCATTTTCTCAAATCAATCCGGCTTATCGCGACATCTATAGATACAATCCGCTTGCGGCTCAGGTTCTGCTGTTACGCGATATCCTCTTGGATCACACCGCGCCAAATCCCACTACGCTATTTAGACTTACATACTGCTCTATTCTCACGTTTTTGATCGGTTTGGCCGCCTTTCGCGTGATGAAGTCGCGGTTTTACGATTACCTTTGAAGAATATGGCTGTCATCGAGTTTGCCAACGTTTCAAAGACTTTTGCCCGAAGCGCGGGGCAGATGTTGCTTCGGAGTCGTGTGGCTGAGTGGTTCAGGGGAGTCCGGCACGAGCGCTTTTACGCCCTAAAGAACATTTCCTTTCAACTCTACAAAGGTGAGAGCCTTGCTGTTATTGGACCCAATGGCGCCGGCAAGAGTACTTTGCTCAGTTTGGTCGCCGGGCTGACGCAGCCGAACGAAGGACATATGGCCGTAAACGGCCGCGTCGCCGCTTTGCTTCAACTCGGCTCCGGATTTCACTATGACCTGACCGGCCGGGAAAATGTCTATCTCAATGCCTCGCTGTTGGGCCTGACTCGTAAGCGCACGGTTGCACTATTCGACCACATTGTCGAGTTTTCTGGTATTAGGGATTTTATCGATGAGCCCATCCGGACCTATTCCACCGGCATGGTGATGCGCCTGGCGTTTTCGGTGGCAGTGCACCTCGATCCCGAGGTCCTGATCATCGACGAAATCCTGGCTGTGGGCGACGCGTCTTTCCAGGCCAAGTGTTTTGAGAAGATCTTCGAGTTTCGCGATATGGGCAAGACCCTCTTGTGCGTGTCTCATGCATCCGGAATTCTACAGCAACTCTGCAACCGTGCGATGTGGCTGGATCATGGCCAGTTAATCATGCTCGGAAACGTCCTGGAGGTCACTGAAGCCTACGCCGGCCGGCCCGTGGTGGAGGCTTGACTGGGGGGCAAACCGGCATGAGCAGTCCCGCAACGGCCGCCGTCAACGCTAGCGAAGTGGCTGGATACCTAAAGCGCACTTTGACGCTCGAACGGGTCCTACACATAGCCACGGATCTCACCCCGATCGCCGAGGCACTACGCTCTTCCGGTGTCGAGGTCTCGGTGGCTGATTCACCCTTTGATCCTATTTCCAGCTATCACGACATGGTTTTGTGCGGCCATTTCGATGGCCTTCCGGCGGAGCATCTCGTCACCGCTATCCGGAACCTGGCATGCGTTACCAATATCGTCCTCTGCCCTGATATGGAAGACAGCACGCGCTTCTGGCTTCAGGCCTTCCGCGACCTCGGATTCTATACCGAATCCGTGCATTTCCCCCAGTTTTATCCTCAGAGACTCCTACTTTTCCGCCGTGGCGCCAGCCTGACCCTCCGCGGCGATGAGTTGCTCCATCTTCGCCAGGAAATGTCCGAGCTTCGTTCGGCCCTCGCCGATTTGCTCGACTCGACCGCGTCCGCTGGCGAGCGCGTCGACGGCCATATTGCCCAACTGCAATCGAAGACCAATCAAGTCGCCCACGATGTGCAGATTATCCTGAACAGCCGAATCTGGCAGACATTGGTGAAAGGCAGTGCTTGGATCTTGCGCTTCGGGGCGCTCTTCCATCGCACGAGGCCCGCTCCGCTATTGCCTTACGTTCAAAACAACCAAGAAACCGAGTCGGTAATCCGTATAGTCTGCGATGAGCCGCACAGCGGTACACAGGATCATCCGGTAAGCGGTAAGATTCTATTCCGTGGTTGGGCGGCTGCTTCTTCCGGAGTCAATCGCGTCGAGATCGAACCGGCCGGACAGGCGCCCATTCCAGCGCGCTTTGGACTTTACCGCCCCGATATTCCGCCTCATCTTCCTGGCATGCCCGACGGCGCATTCTGCGGTTTTCAAAGCTGCCTTGACACCGCACACTACGATAACGGCCCGCTCCGTGTCCTGGTCCGCATCGTCAGCAAACAAGGAGCTTCCACAGAAACTGAAGTTCTGCTCCATTTGGATCACGTCCACGGTTATGCCTGTGATTATTACCGCTGGCTTGCCGAATTCGAAAGACGGGACCCTAAACTCGTCCAAATGCGGTTGCAATCTTTCCGGATCCGGCCGCGTATCAGTGTGCTGGTGCCCGTTTACCGTACTCCCCCGGAAATTCTTGAGAAGACCATCGCTTCAGTTCTAGCGCAGAGTTACTCCAATTGGGAGCTTTGCCTTGTCGACGACTATTCTCAATCAAACGCGATCGACGAAATATTTGCCGGGTGCGCCGGCGACGAGCGGATCAAGACCGCCCACTTGCCACAGAACGGCGGCATTTCAAAGGCCTCCAATGCGGCTCTAGCGGCTGCCACCGGAGAGTACGTCGCACTGCTTGACCATGACGACGAACTGGCCGTAGACGCGTTGTACCATGTCGTTCATGCTATCAATCGCAATCCGGACGCCGACATTTTTTATTCCGATGAGGACCATCTCGATGAGTCCGGCATGCGCAGTGACCCGTTTTTCAAACCGGATTGGTCCCCGGATCTCATCCTTTCCGAAAACTATGTAACCCACCTGATGGTCTTCCGAGGCGACCTCGCCAGGATGGTCGGTGGATTTCGGAGCGAGTGCGACCTTGGCCAGGACCATGACATCCTCCTGCGCATGAGCCTTAAGAGCCGGAAGATCGTCCACATTCCCCGTGTCCTCTACCACTGGCGCACGAATGTCTTCACTGTCAACCGAGCCTCCAGCGATAACGCCAAGGCGCTGGCGACCTCCCGCCGTGCCGTTGAGGATTATCTGAAATTGGCAAATATTTCGGCCACTGTCGAGCCGGGCGCAGTTCCCGGGCGATGGCGAGTCCGCTATGACATTTCGCAAGAAACCGCGGTCGACATCATCATTCCGAGCGGCGGTAACGCGGAACTCCTGGAGCGCTGCCTTGATAGTATTGTGTCCCGGACCGAATACCCCTTTTATCGCATCACAGTTATCGACAACTCCCACACAGATGCCCTAAGTACGTTCCTTCGGGATTGGTCCAAGGACGGCCGTCGCGTAGAATCGTTCGATTGGCGAAATCGCCCATTCAACTACTCGGTGATGAACAATGCAGCGGCGAAGAAATCGGAGGCTCCGCTACTGTTATTTCTCAATGACGATACCACGGTCATCGAACCCGGTTGGCTGACCGCCATGGTGGAATTGGCGATACGCCCCGAGGTTGGCGCCGTTGGAGCAAAGTTGCTCTACCCGGATAACCGTATCCAGCACGCCGGTATCACTATTGGAATTTTCGATCTTTGCGGGCACACGTTTAAGGGAGTTTTCGACGGCGACCGCGCCTATTTCGATTTTCCGGACGTGATCCGCAATGTCTGTGCCGTAACCGGCGCTTGCCTCATGACCCGGGCCAAGGTCTTTGCCGAATCCGGCGGTTTCGATGAAGAATATTTTCCTGTGGCGTACAATGATGTGGATTATTGTCTGAAGCTGATGGACAAGGGCTATCGGGTGCTCTACACGCCCCACGCGAAGTTATACCATTATGAGGCCTTCTCGAAAAAGGGCGAAGATCGAGATCCGCGTATCCGAGAAATGAAAGCTTTCCAGGCCAAATGGAAGCGTTACGTCGACGCCGATCCGTTTTACAATCCCAACCTGACCCGGTCCGCTGAAGACTTTTCGTTTCGGAAGAAGAGCTCATAGGACTGGGACACCAACCCAACCCTATCGAGGTCTATGCCCTGCGCGACCAGAACGGTCCCCTGGCGTCCTCCGGGGTGACTTGCCCCGGCACAGTTCCGTTTCCCATCAATCTCACAGGGTTCCCGGGCTCGGTCACCTTCTGCAAAATGTAGATTCCCTCTATCCCATTATCCAAAAAAAAACGCACCTCGTAGCCGAACGCGTACTTATCCTTGAGTGCATACAGCAGTTCCAGCATTTCGCCCTTCGTCCACACGTGGAAATGGATGCTGTAGTCCATATCCATCAATAATTGCACACGGGCGGTCTCGACCTCGCCTGCGGGTGCATGGTCTACGAGCCGCGCGTATTCGCGGTAATGATCTTCCCGTGACCACGCCGGCCCTTCCTCGAAATCGCGGACGATGTGCTCAATTGTGGTACTCGGACGTTCTTTGTCAAATGTATACAGCTTGTCCGGGACCACCAGGAATAACACGCCATCCGGTTTGAGCACTCGCACGAAATTCCGCAGTGTAATCACCGGATTCTGACAATGTTCGAAGAAGTGGCAAGCGACGACGAAATCCTGGCTCGCGGCCTCCATCCGGCTCAGAGTTTCGCCGTCGTCGATGATCTCCGGGTCCACCAGCGGCAGGTCTTTCAATTCCGGATAGTGTGTCCGTAATCCTTCGGCGGACATCCGGTCCACGTACGTCACCCGCGCCGCCGGCGGCATCAGGAGGGGCTTGTGTAGAGCGCCGATTTCAATTCCCTCTCCACGCAAGAACCACTGCGCGGCCAAATCTCTGTTTACATTCAGTTCTTGTTCTGTTGTCACGAAATCGCCTTTTGGCTAAACTCCTTTTGTACCATAGGCGATCCAGTGCCCGCTGTATCGTAACTCGATCCGCTGCAACCGCCTATGGCACCGTCCAGGTTCCCAGATTCAGGAACCCGCTGGTAGCCCCCGTGGAATCGTTCGCCGATACCCACATCGACTTGGGTCCAGCAAAGGAGTGATTGAAGGTCACTGCTACAGTGAAGGCCTCAGACCCACTCCCCGAATACGCGGGATCCAAGGCGCACTGGCTGTTGCTGATCGGCGGTGGAGGCACGCCAACCCCTGACCACCCCACCGGGCCCAGCCAGGCAGACCCCGTGTCATTGGCCAACAACATTTGACTTCCCCACCCAGGCCACAGTCTGATGTAGCACCCGTTGCTGGCGTTCAGCGCTGAATTGACCAGAAAGTACACCTCGTTGACCGTCGCGTACCCATTTGGTTCTGTCCATCCCACCGTGAATGTTTGTGTTGCCCCACTCCCGGAATTCGGACTAAGCGACAGCGAGAATGTGCTGGGAGTCGCCGGAACAGTCCATGTCCCCAGCGACTGGAGCCCGCTTCCCAAGCCTGAGGCATCAACCACCCCCAACCACATCGTCTTCGTTCCCGCAAACCCTGTGCTAAATGTCAGCGCCGGCCCCAGGTCCGAGTTCACTGGATTCAAAGTGCACTGGCTATTGCCGATCGGCGACCCTGATTGTGGGCGTCACCGGGCCTATCCAGGCCGACGCCGCGTCGTTAGCTAACCACATTGTGTGATCAACCAAGTGGTAGCGGACAAAGCACCCGTTGCTGCCGTTGAGGGTCGAATTCACCAGAAAATATTCGTCCGTGAGCGCAACCCAACCCCCGCTCGCTGCCTCCAGGAGGAAGGTTTGTGTCGTCCCAATTCCTGCGCTGGGGCTGATCGATACCGCCGAAGGTGCAAGCGATGCAACTGTCCATGTTCCGAGAGACTGGAATCCGCTACTCTGTCCCGTGATGTCGCTCACTGCCAACCACATGTTCTTGGGCCCAGCAAATGCCTCCGCGAAACTCAGCGACACGCTTATAGTAAGGGTGTTTCCGCTGCTCGTAGGCCTTGATACACCTAACGTACACTGACCATTCGGCCACCCAGGCGCCAGCCATCCCGTCGCAGCGTCATTAGCCACTTGCAGCACGCCCTCGGCCGGATTGTACTGAATGAAGCACCCGTTGTTGCCGCTTAAAGTTGAGTTGATGAGAAAGTACACATAGCCGATTGCGCCAACCCCGTTCGTGTCCGAAACCACCAGGCTAAACGTCTGGCTTGCGCCGTTTCCCGAATTTGGGCTAATGGACACTGCCGAGGGGACTCCAGCGGAACCCGGCACCGTCCACGCACCAACATTCTGAAATCCGCTCCCTGCTCCCGAAAAATCGTTCGCAGCAAGCCAAAGGTTTTTACCCCCAAAAAACAGTGAATTGAAGCTCAATGCCACATTGATCGTCATGTTATTCCCACTCGTCGTCACCGACGAGCCAGCCGGATTCAATGTACACTGGCTGTTGCTGATGGAGGATCCCGTCCCAGGCGTTGTAGCAAACCAGTATCCCTGGTAGATGGCCAACGACAATGTGTCGATTGTCGGGTTGTATTGGATGAAACATGCGTTGGTCCCAGACAGCGCCGAGTTGACGAGAAAGTACACTGAGCTGAGGAACGCTGCTCCGTTGGTATCTGACACCGTAAGCGTGAACGTCTGCGTCGTTCCGCTGCCCGTGTTCGGACTGATCGATATGGCGGACGGAACTCCCGCCGGCACTTGCACCGTCCATGTCCCGAGATTCTGGAACCCGCTGAACGCGGCGGCATCTCCCACGTTCAGCCACATCCTCTTCGATCCCCCAAAAGCCGCGCTGAAGCTGAGGGCTACATTGATTGTGAGGTTATTCCCGTTCGTCGACACCGATGAGGCCGCCGGATTCAATGTACACTGGCTGTTGCTGATGGAAGACCCCGTCCCAGGCGTAACCGACCCGGCCGAGTTTGTAGCTGCGTCGTTCGCCAACGACAGCGTATTCGCCGCCCGATTGTATTGAACATAGCATCCGCCGCCGAAAAGGAACGGCCCGTTGATCAGAAAGGATACAGAGGTGATTGCACCCCATCCGTTGTTGTCCGAACCCGTCACCGCGAATGTCTGCGACCCGCTCGACGCGCCGCTGCCGGAGTTGGGGGTGATCGATATCGCCGAAGGTACGCCCGCAATTCCCCAAGTTCCCAGTTGCTGCAACCCACTCCCTGCGCCCTGCATATCAACCGTACCTACCCACGTCGTTCGCGCCCCCACAAACGTCGCGTTGAAACTCAGCGCCAGGTTGATGGTGATATCGTTGCCGCTCACCGCCACTGAAGATGCTCCCGGATTCAACGTGCATTGGCTGTTGTTGATCGGTGACCCTACACCCGGCGCCACTGGACCTAACCAGGCGGATGCCGCGTCGCTGGCCAATCGCAGCGTGTTCGCCGCCCGGTTGTATTCGATAAAGCATCCGTTGGCGCCGCTCGGTGAGGATGACGCGCTCATCACGAAATACGCATAGTTGAACGCTGTAGCCCCGTCGGTGTCCGACACCTTCACCGTGAAGGCTTGCGAGGTTTTGTTTCCAGATGAAGGAGTGAGCGATACGGGCCCCCCTCCCTTGCCCAGCATGATGGTGAGCTTCCCATATTGGATTACGGCGATATCCGTCCTGCCATCTCCATTAAAGTCCCCAGTCGCCAAGGCAAGCGGCTGAAACGCGACACTGCCATCCGTGTATGTGCGGACGGCCCCGAAGGTTCCGTCGCCGTTTCCCGACGCGACGTATAGAGTGCCCGATCCGTTAAACGCCAGGTCGAGTTTGCCATCGCCATTAAAGTCCCCGGCTACCACGAAACCACCCAACGTCGTATCCGGCGTAGCTTCCAAAGTGGTGACCGGTGACATAAAAGTGCCATCGCCGTTGCCCAGCAGAACAGCTACATCAGGGGGTAGGGAATAACCATAGGGGTCGTAGTAGCCGTAAATTACAGCAGCCAAATCAGTCTTACCATCTCCGTTGAAGTCTCCTATCGTTAGTGACATCAGATCGCCTATGGCGCTTGCGAACGATTGGACAAAAGATCCGCTGCCGTCTCCTACCTGAACGCTGAATGGGCTCCCCACATCGGGTAAAACAGTTACTGCGACTACGTCAGCCCTGCCGTCGCCGTTGAAATCGCCGATCATCGTGACTGAGATACCATCGGATACCGCTCGTGCCGCTTGGAACGTGCCATCCCCATTACCCAACAGCAGATCGCTGCTTGGGCCACTGCTTTGGCCAACGTAGCCGATGATCAAATCTGCTTTGCCGTCGCCGTTGAAATCGCCTACTGTCAGATAGTTTGGGCTGGCTCCCGTCGCAAAGTTGACCGCTGGCTGAAACGTTCCGTCCCCATTGCCCAGCAGGATACTCACGTTGCTGCTGCCGCCGTTCAGGACTGCGAGATCAGCCTTTCCATCCTGGTTGAAATCTCCCATCACGATGGAAATCGGACGTATCCCTACGCTATAGTTAACCGCCGTCTGAAACGAGCCATCCCCATTGCCCAGCAGTACGCTTACGTTGTTGCCCTGAGAATTGGCGGTGGCTATGTCCGCCTTGCTGTCCCCATTAAAGTTCGCCGACCACTAGAGCATAGCCACTAGAGCCAGGCAAAACCGTTACCGGGCCTGCTTTCAGTGCCAGTCCGCTATTCACAGCCGCATTGACCGTCTGCGGGGCCGGATTCGTTATGCTCGCCGCATGGGTCGAGTCTCCGCCGTAGTAGGCCCTCAGTTGGCGCACACCCACCCCCAACAAGATCGTCGATATCGCCGCCGTTCCCGCACTCACGGTCTTCGCGCCCCAAATGGTCACGCCGTCGTAGAACGTCACGTATCCCGTGGCGCTCGCCGGTGTCACCGTCGCGGTGAGTGTCACCGGCGCGCCGTATGCAGATGGATTCGGGTATGTCCCTACCGTTATCGTGGTTGCTGTTTGCGCCAGCAGCAGCGGCGCTAGGCATGAGACGGCCAAAGCGCAGAAAATCGGGGTTCCGGTCCGCATGGACTAATAATACCCCTTGTCAATCTGCGGATTCTATCCTTTTCAGATGCCGATACCTGAAACAGAAGATGATGGTTCCATTACATGCAGCGGTTTGCCTATGGCACCGTCCAGATCCCCAAGCTCTGAAATCCGGTGCTCAACGCAGCATCGTTCGCAACCAGCCACATCGTCTTGCCGCCGCTGAAAGAAGTGAACCCCAGCGCCACGTTCACGGTGATGTTATCCCCGCTGGTTGTCACCGAAGAAGCCGCCGGATTCAATGTACAGTGGCTGTTGTTGATCGAAACGCCCATCCCCGGCGTTACCGGACCCAGCCACCCCGATGCCGCGTCATTGGCCAACTGCAACGTGTTTGCCCCTCGGTTGTACTGGATGAAGCACCCATTGCTCCCACTCAGCGTCGCATTCACCAGGAAATAGGCAGTCGTGATCGCCGCCGGCCCCGCCGTATCCGAAACCGACAGCGCGAACGTTTGCGTCGCCCCACTTCCCGAATTCGGACCAATCGACACTGCCGAAGGCCCCGCAACCATCCACGAGCCCATATTTTGGAATCCACTAGAAGTCCCCGAGGAATCGTTTGCAACCAGCCACAGCCCCTTCGTCCCGGCAAACGCCCCACTGAAGCCCAATGCCACGGTGATGGTGACATTGTTCCCGCTGCTAGCTACCGATGAACTCGCTGAATTCAAGGTACATTGGCTGTTGTTGATCGAAGCGCCCGTCCCCGGCGTTACCGGACCCAGCCACCCCGATGCCGCGTCATTGGCCAACCGCAACGTGTTCGCCCCACGATTGTACTCGATGAAGCACCCATTACTCCCGCTCAACCCGGAATTCACGATGAAGTATGACGTGGTAATTGCCCCTGGCCCCGCCGTGTCCGAAACCACCAGTGCGAACCATAGCGTTGCCACCCCGCCTCCCGACCCTGGCGTAACTGAAACCGCCGCCGGCACGCCCGAAGCCGCCGTTACTGTCCAAGCCCCTCGATTCTGGAACCCGGTGCTGGCGCCAGTACTATCGTTGACCGTCAGCCACATCGTCTTCGATCCCGCAAACCCGGCGCTGAAACTCAAGGCCACATTGACGGTAATATTGTTCCCATTGGGGGCCACTGACGAGCTCGCCGGATTTAACGTACATTGGCTGTTGTTGATCGACGATCCCGTCCCGGGCGTCACGGGCCCCAACCAAGCCGTCGCTGCGTCATTGACCAACCGCAACGTGTTCGCCCCGCGGTTGTACTCGATGAAGCACCCATTACTCCCGCTCAGCCCCGAATTCATCAGGAAGTACGCTGTCGTGATCGCTCCCGCTCCCCCTGTATCCGAAATCAACAACCCAAAGTTTTGCGTCGATCCGCTCCCCGATGCGGGCGTCACAGACACCGCCGACGGAACCCCGCCCGACCCCAGCACCGTCCACGAACCCAAACTCTGGAATCCGCTCGTAGGTCCGGAGGCATCGTTCACCACCAGCCACATACTCTTCGCCCCGGCAAAGCCGCCACTGAAACTCAACGCGACATTGACAGTAATACTGTTCCCGCTGATAGCCGCCGATGAGCTCGCCGGATTCAGCGTACATTGACTGTTGTTGATCGAAGATCCCGTCCCGAGCGTTACCGGCCCCAGCCATCCCGTCCCCGCGTCAGTGGCCAACCGCAACGTGTTCGCCCCGCGGTTGTATTCGATATAGCACCCGTTGCTCCCGCTCAGCGCCGAATTTACCAGAAAGTACGCCGTGCCGATCGCCGCAGGCCCTGCTGTGTCCGACATCGCCAGTGCAAATGTTTGCGCCGCCCCGTTCCCCGCGTTCGGTGCGATCGACACCGCCGACGGAACGTTCGCCCCTGCGGGAATGGTCCATGTCCCCATGTTTTGAAAATTGCTCGTCAGGCCGTTTGCGTCGTTAGCCACCAGAAATAACGATTTCGTCCCCGCGAACGATCCAGAGAACGTCAGTGCCACATCGTACGTAAGATTGTCGCCGTTCGTGCTCACTGAAGATCCCACCGGATTCAACGTGCACTGGCTATTGTTGATCGATGACCCCGTCCCGGGTGTTACCGGGCCTAACCAGGCCGATGCCGCATCGTTGACCAACCGCAGAGTATTGGCAGCGCGGTTGTACTCGATATAGCATGCAGCGGAAGCACTCAGAGAACTGTTGATGAGAAGGTAGCTTGTCGTGATGTTGGACGCACCACTCAGGTCGGAAACCGTAGCCGCAAACGTCTGCGATGAGGAGTTGCCGCCGGTCGGACTCACGGAAACCGCCGTCGGCGGCTGTGCGCTAGTAAGAGCGACACTAAACAAACCGCTTTGAGCCGTAGCCAGCGTGTTGAAATTGGAATCGAGGAATGTGAGCTGGAGCAAACCATTGCTCCCTATCGCATCCGGAACCATCCAGGAGTACTGCCCGAAATCGGCCAGGTTGGAAACGATAGGCGTGGTGACCCTGTTAATCACCAGTGCAAGATCCACATATGCCGAGTTCTGCGGCGATATCCATTGCACCTGGACTTCCGAGCCCAGTACCAAATTAGACGACGTCGGGCTTATAAAACTGCCTGTCCCGCCGCTGCGCACGGTAAACAATCCGTCCCCGGAATCGGCATTCGCGGTGGGATTATTAGTATCCTGAATCCGCAGCCGGACTTGATTCGAATTCACATTCGGTGCCGTCACGTAAGCGAAGCTGTCGGTCACATCGGTCGCCAGGGCGGACCAGATGTTTCCATCCGTGCTGTACGAGATATTCACTCCGGTAATAGATGGATCTTTCGTCCACCCCACCATCAACGTCCCTCCGGCATTCGTTATCACATCGGAATTTGGCGACAGCAGCACCAGCGAGTTGCTGGTTACCGTGAAGATTCCGCTGCTCACGCTGACCCCGGTATCGACTTGAGACGAATTCTTGCAGTCCACTTGGATCTGATAATCCGTGCCGGCAGTCAAACCGCTGGGCACGCTCCAGTTGAAATAACCGGTGTCGGGGTAGTTCCCCTGAATCAGGGTCGTCCCGCCGCTTGCCCGCTTATACCACAGGTCCACATAGACGCATGCTTGCGACGTCCATGCAATAGTCTTCTGACTGCCGCCGGCCACCAGCGCGCCCGCGGCCGGTTGGGTGATCTGCACTTGGTAGGTACTCCCCAAGGTTTCATGCTGGTAGGGATAGTGGTCGACAAAAGTACCGCCATTGAAACTCGTAAACGGCGTGGAACCATTGCTTGGATCGCCGTTGGCATTGAAGCCGTACCAATAATTGCCACCTAGCCGAGGTCCGCCGTCCCACGCCACGATGGCGCCCTGAGCCGCCAGTTGATAATACGGCGGCGTCGCAAACACCCGGTTTTTGACTACCGATGCCCCGTTTACGTCGTTTGCGACATTGAAGGTACTTGGTTCGTTGATGATCGTGTTGCGGTACAGGTTCACGTTCGTGGTAGTTTGCAGGACGATGCCGCCAGTGCCGATAGAGCCCGTATCCGGCCCCGCCGCGACCATGTTGAATCCAACGTCGTTTGCGCCGCTCTGACTCACGAAGACTAGGCCGCTGTTCTGCTGGTCGGAAAAAAGATTGTGCTGAATTACGTTATTGACTGGCGCTAATGTCGGCGGATAGCTGGTCGACGCTGTCGTCATATAGATGCCGCCGTTCTGGTTGCGATAAGTATAATTCCCTCGGAAAAGATTGCTGGTTGAGTTGAATACCGAAATCCCGTTTTCGACAAAGCCGGTCAGCACATTACCGAACACCAAATTCCCGGTGGCATTGGCGTTGACCCAAACCCCCGAGCCATAGGTCTTCCCATTGCTAAAGTCGGTGGACTGCAGAATGTTTTTCCCCACCCAGTTGCCCGTGCTGGGAACCCTGGGAGTGAGGTTGCCGTTGTCGGTCACCGTGATGCCTGCAAACTGTCCTCCAAACGAGTTCCGCTCGATTCGATTTCCCGTCGACCCGATCACCGTCAGCGCCCCGAACCCCGAGTACAACACCGTGTTCCCGGCCACTACGTTGTTGTTGCTGGCGGTCAGAACAAAACCATAGCCCGACCCATCCACGGTCCGCTCGACCGTGTTGTTGAGTATGAAATTATTGTCACTTCCCGCCGCTAAGCTGATTCCCGAGTTCACGGCATTCTTGATGTCGCAACCCTCGATTACCGAGTTACTCGCAGTCAGCAAAATCCCCACCCCCCCAGGCTGGCCCACATAGAGCGGATTCATCACCAGGTTACGGATCACCACTCCGCTGATCGCATGAATCGGCGCGGTCTGGCTGACGACGATCACCCCGTAAGCGGCATTTTGGATAGTGAATCCGTCAACCACCGTGTTGTTACCCTGTATTCGCAGCACTGGATAATCGGCCGAATTCGAGACCTGCAGCGTGGTTGAGGCAGCCCCACTGGTTGACTTCACCGTGATCCCGCTCGTCACGATGTCGAAAATCCCTTGCAGGTGGCCCGCGGATGCGTTCTGGACAGCGGTGTAGGTGCCCGGCCCGACGGAGACTGTATCTCCGGTATTGGCAGCGGCAAGAGCCGTCTGCAAATCCGAATACTGACAACTATTCGGACAAACGGTGAGCGTTGCCGCTGTCCCGAGCGAAGCGGCTAACAGCATAAGAACCAGGCATTTCAAGGCGAGAGTTCCCATTCGTGCGCAGAGGGTGGCTTTCATGGTGGACTCCATCGTAACGCACGTGCAAATACTGCGCAATGAAACCCTTAAGCCCGTCAGGTAGAGGCCGATACCCGTAGCTTACGGCACCGTCCACATGCCCAACTCCTGAAACCCGCTCTCCGCCCCCGACACGTCATTCACTCCCAGCCACAGGTTTTTCGCACCCCCAAACGTTCCGCTGAAACTCAATGCCACACTGACTGTGATATTGTTCACACTGACAGCCGCCGACGATCCCGCCGCATTCACCGTGCATTGACTGTTGTTGATCGTCGCCCCCGCTCCTAAGGTCACCGGCCCCAACCACGCCGATGCCGCGTCATTAACCAGCCGCAACGTGTTTGCCCCACGGTTGTACTCGATGAAGCACCCGCTGCTCCCGCTCAAGGCTGCGTTCACCACGAAGTATGCCGTTGTGATCGCTCCCGCTCCCCCCGTATCCGACATCAATAACGCAAACGTCTGCGCCAGCCCGCTCCCTGTGCCCGGCGCCACCGACACCGCCGACGGCACACCCAGACTCGCCGGTACTGTCCACTACCCCAGGTTTTGGAAACCGCTCTCCGCCCCGGAAACATCGGTGACTCCCAACCACAGGCTCTTCGCCCCCGCAAAGCCCGCGTTGAAACTCAACGCCACATTCACTGTGATCGTGTTCCCGCTAGTTGTCACCGAAGAGCCCGCCGGGTTCAACGTACACTGGCTATTGCCGATTGACGACCCCATCCCCGGCGTCACCGGTCCTAGCCACGCCGACGCTGCGTCGTTGGCCAACCGCAACGTGTTGGTGACCCGGTTGTACTCGATGAAGCACCCGCTGCTCCCGCTCAAGGTTGCGTTCACCACCAAGTACGCCGTTGCGATCGCTCCCGCTCCCCCCGTATCCGACATCGATAACGCGAACGTCTGCGCCAGCCCGCTCCCTGTGCCCGGCGTCACCGACACCGCCGACGGCACACCCGAACTCGCCGGCACTGTCCACGACCCCAGGTTTTGGAAACCGCTCTCCGCCCCGGAAGCGTCGGTGACTCCCAGCCACAGGTTCTTCGTCCCCCCAAACGCCCCGCTGAAACTCAACGCCACACTGACCGTTATATTGTTCCCGCTGATAGCCGCCGACACCCCCGACGAATTCAACGTGCATTGGCTGTTATTGACCGTCGACGATGCCCCCGGCGTCACCGGCCCCAGCCACCCCGAGGCCGCGTCGTTGGCCAGCCGCAACGTGTTTCCACTGCGGTTGTACTCGATGAAACATCCCTTACTTCCGTTCAGGGTTGCATTGACCAGGAAGTAGGCCGTCGTGATCGACCCTGCTCCGCTCGTATCCGCAAGCCCCAGCATAAACGTCTGGGCCGACCCCGTCCCGGAATTCGGGCTCACCGACACCGCCGACGGAACCCCGCCCGACCCCAGCACCGTCCACCAACCCAAACTCTGGAATCCGCTCGTAGGTCCGGAGGCATCGTTCACCACCAGCCACATACTCTTCGCCCCGGCAAAGCCTCCACTGAAACTCAACGCGACGTTGACAGTAATACTGTTCCCGCTGATAGCCGCCGATGAGCTCGCCGGATTCAGCGTACATTGACGGTTGTTGATCGAAGATCCCGTCCCGAGCGTTACCGGTCCCAACCATCCCGTCCCCGCGTCAGTGGCCAACCGCAACGTGTTCGCCCCGCGGTTGTATTCGATATAGCACCCATTGCTCCCGCTCAGCACCGAATTTACCAGAAAGTACGCCGTGCTGACCGCCGCAGGCCCTGCCGTGTCAGACATCGCCAGCGCGAACGTCTGCGTTGTCCCCGTCCCTGCACTCGGGCTGATCGACACCGCCGATGGCACGCTCGGTGTTACATTGGTCAGGTCGCTGACGCTTGCGCCGCCGCAAATGCACGCTTGATTCGTCACCTGAGGGGCCGCCCCCGCCACGTCCACGGAAACAATGATCTGCGGATAGCTGGCGTTCGGAGCCAACGCGTCGCTCCGCGTGCACACATACTCGTTCGGGCCACACATCCATCCTGTCCCGCTCATGGACTTCAACATCAGCCCGGCCGGCGCATTCTCGGCCACCGTCACCGGTCCGCTGGCTGGGCTATAGACAGACGAGTTAGAAACTTCTACACAGTACGTCGCGCCGCTCTGTCCTTGCACGAAATCCCCGCGGTGTCTCTTGGCGATTGCCAAAAGAGGCCCCAACGCCGCCCCGTCCGCGACAGGGTCCGACCGGCCAAAGCGGACCTGCAGCCCGGCCATGTCCTCGGAAAAAGCCAGATCGAGCTTCCCGTCCCTATCAAAATCCGCCGCCGTGAAAAGCCACGGCCAGATTGGCTGAGTTCCCCAACTGCTCGTGGTTTTGAACATATTGCCACTATTGCTGACCAGAATCATCGGCTCCGCGGTCGTTAGCAACAATAGCGTAACCTCGTTTAATGACGCGAGAGACAAGCGGTTCAGCGTACCCAGCGTGGCAGGCAGTTCGATCCACGTGCTTGTCTGATCCGTAAAAGTGCCATTACTCTGGCCGATCAGAATCTGAACTGCGTCTTGGTAGCCGACCACCAGATCGGGCCACCCGTCGTCGTTGAGATCGGCTGTGGCCGCGCAACTTCCCGCGATAGGGGCCGCGGTTCCGCCGTTCGCGATAGGCGGCGGCAAGGGTGGGCCGGCGGAAAAGTTCCCGCTACCGTCATTGACGAAGATCTGGCCGCCACTCGAATTCTGCCCGCCAAACACCGCCAGATCGGGTACATTCTTGCCCCGGCGCTGAACAAAAACGCCGCAGACGAAGGGGAGCGAGCCCGCCGAACCGGGGAAGGCCCCCGGAACGATGGCAAAGTCGCCGGCCCCATCATTACGTAGCAACTGCATCGGTTGACCGCTCTGGAACACCACCAAGTCGTCAATCCCGTCACCGTTGACGTCTCCCACGGCGGCGCCTATCGTTGAGATAATCGCCGAAGGAAGGTTGCCGGTCGCATCTTTAAAGGCATTGCTGCCGGCGACAGGCAGCACAAGCCGGCTGTGGGCGCTGCTGTCGGGAAGAAACAGTCCTTTCCAGCCGGAGTTATCGAACTTGCCCGAAACGATTGTTGCCACATTCTCCACCGTAGGCGCCGGGCCGCTGAACGCCGCCGGCGCCATGACGCCGTTTCCCTGATTGAGGAAGATTTGGAGAGGCAAGTCTGGCGTGGACGAACCTGAACCGGCGTGCGGCGCCAGAACCAGGTCGAAGTACCCGTCGCCATTCAGATCGGCGGCCAATATTCCATTGCCCCACCATTTACCGTCAGGGATGCTTCCGACCTGCATGGGGCGAAGCACGTCAAAAGCGGGAGGAAACACCCCCGCAGGGACCTGGCAGGCCGGCGCCGGCATACCTGGAAGTCCGAGCGCTCCGCCAATCGCGGGATCTATGGTGCGCGAGTTGGAGGCGCCCGTCATCACCAGGCCGAAACCGCCGTCGTAATCCCACATGGCCCAGCCGATTTTCATGTTCTTCATAGCAGTCTGCATATCGTAGATCCAGCATGCCCTGGAATCCGCCGGGCTGGCCTGGTACACCCCGAACTCGTTAACCACCACGTCCTGACTCCAGTATTTGGCCCATCCGGCGGCCAGTTGGATATCCCATGCAACCTGTAGGGCGTCCCAGTACCCGGCTTGGTATTGCTGCAGCGCGCACAGGTTGGCCGGATCCGTGGTTGTCGAGATCAAGGTTTGCAAACCGGGAAGATACGACGGGTAGGGGACGTTGGCGAGGCTCGGGTACGGCGCCCCGGTCCAGTAGGCACCCTGCTCGGTAAACTGGAGCGGGGAGTAATCATGAATCGCGTAGATCACGTTGGTGTCGGGGTACGGCGTCATTCGAATCAGCGTCTCGGCATCGCTGCCATTCACCGGCTCGACCAGGACCGTGAACCGCGGCGCGACTCCGTGAATCGCATTCAGAATTTCGATCTGGTCACCATCCGTGAACCCGCCGCTCGGCTCGTTCATGATCTCGAAGAAGAGGTGTTCGGGATCGCGATTCGCATAGCGTCCGGCGAGAGACGTCCACAAAGTGACGAGCTCGTTCTGGGCGGCGGCATGGTTCGATTGGTAGTAACTGACATAAGTCGGATCGGGGTGGAAATCCAGCATGACCGCTATGCTGCCTTTGAGAAAAAGGTTGATGGCCGCGTCTAGGTTCCCCAGGTGCTCGTCAATGTTGGCGGCGCTGGTGCAAGAGGAACCCGGGATATCCGACAGCAGGTATTCCGGAGCGACGGGTAGCCGGACACTGGTAAACCCGGCGCCGAGGAGCAGACTGAGGTCTTCGGAAGTCGGGACCGGGGCGGATTGCGAACCGCACTGGAACCGGTTGCTCAGATTTATCCCCGACAAGAGATTGTTGTATCGGGACTGAGTTACTGAAGTCGGGGACTGGGCGCTCAACGGCGCCGAGCCGGCGAGCAGCAACAACAACGCAAAGTAATACCGAGCCATGGCGCAAACCTGCTGGCGAAGATTTTCGCACAACCGGCCGCCGGGCGCTATCGACGGCCTATGGAACCGTCCATGTCCCCAGGCTCTGGAATCCGCTCTCCACCACCGATTCGTTCGCGCTTAGCCACATTGTCTTGCCGCCGGCGAAGGAATGGTTGAAGGTCAAGGACACATATATAAAGAGGTAGCTATTAGCGTACACTGCCGCCGATGACTGCAATGTGCATTGGCTGTTATTGATCGAAGACGCAGTCCCCGGCGTTATCGGGCCCAGACAGGCCGATGCTGAGTCATTGGCCAACCGCAATGTGTTCGCCCCAGAGTTGTACTCGATGAAACATCCGCCGGCTCCTTGCAGCGCCGAATTTGCCAGGAAGTAGACATAATTGAGCGCGGGCAAATTCGTGTCCGAAACCTCCAGGTTGAATGTCTGGGCCGCGCCACTTCCCGAATCTGGGGTGATCGACACTGCCGAAGGTCCGGAAACCGTCCACGCTCCGAGAATCTGCAGCCCCGTCCGCGCCCCCGCGGCGTCGTCTGCTTCCAGCCAGACGCTATGCGCCCCTCCAAAGCTCGCGCTTAAAGTCAACGCTACATTCACGATAATGGTGTTCCCGCTTGTGGTCACCGACGATCCCGCCGCATTCAATGTGCATTGGGTGTTACCGATCGACGACGTCGTCCCCGGCGTTACCGGTTCCAACCACGCCGTCGCGGCGTCATCGGCTAACCGCAACGTGTCCGCCCCACGGTTGTACTCAATAAAGCAGCCATTGCTCCCGTTCAGCGCCGAATTCATCAGGAAGTACGCCGTGCTGATCGCCTCCGCTCCACTCGTGTCCGAAATCGTCAGCGCGAACGTCTGCCGCGAACCGCTCCCTGATGCCGGTGTCACCGACACCGCTGAAGGTACGCCCGAAGCCGCCGTCACCGTCCACGTCCCGAGATTCTGGATGCCGCTCCACGCCCCGGAAACATCGTTAATGCTCAGCCACATCGTCTTCGTTCCCGCAAACGACGCGCTGAAACTCAGCGCCACATTGATGGTGATGTTATTGCCACTGGTCATCACCGAGGATGACGAAGGATCCAATGCGCATTGGCTGTTGCCGATGGAAGACCCCGTCCCAGGCGTCACCGGACCTAGCCACGCCGTCGCGGCGTCAGTTGCCAACCACAGCGTGTTAGCCCCTTGGTTGTACTCGATAAAGCACCCGCCACTCCCATAATACCCTGCATTCATCACAAAGTACGCCGTTGTGATCGCACCGGCTCCGCGCGTATCTGAAATGGCCAACGCAAAGGTCTGCGCCGCCCCGCTGCCCACGTTCGGGGTGATCGACACCGCTGCGGGTACGCCCGCTCCCGGCACTGTCCAGGTTCCCAAACTCTCGAATCCGCTCGTCACCCCATTCGCTTCGTTCGCTGTTAGCCACATCGTCTTCGGCCCGGCAAATGACGCGCTGAAACTCAGCGCCACATTGATGGTGATGTTATCGCCACTGGTCATCACCGAGGATGCCGAAGGATTCAAGGTGCATTGGCTGTTGCTGATCGAGGACCCCGATCCCGGCGCCAACGGCCCCAACCACGCCGTCGCCGCATCGTTAGCCAGGTACAAGGCGCCAGTGGTCCGGTTGTACTGGACAAAGCATCCGGACGCGCCGGAGAGTCCGCCTCCTGTGTCATTGATGAGGAAGTACGCATACTGGATCGCCGATACGCCATAATTGGGATCGCCCACCGTCAGGGCAAATGTCTGTGTCCCTGCGCTGCCCGCATTCGGATTGATCGACACCTCGGGCCACACTTTTAAAACCGTCCAAGTGCCCATGTACACCTCGGGACCCTGTGTGAGCGACTCGTCCGCCGCCAAAAACAGCCCATGCCTTCCCCCATTCGGATTGAAACTGAGCGCCAGGTTGACGGTCATGTCGTTGCCACTCACGGTCACCGACGATCCTGCCGCATTGACTGTGCATTGGCTGTTGTTGATCGATGCACCCGACCCTAGCGTTGCAGGCCCTAGCCACGCGCTTTCGGAGTCTGTCGCCAACCGCAATGTGTTGGCCACCGTGTTGTACTCCACAAAGCACCCGTTATAACCAATTGGATAGTTACCCCCTGCACTCATCAGGAAATACACGTAATTCAGCGTCGCCGCGCCGTTGGTGTCCGTGACCTTGAGACTGAACGTCTGGTTCTGGTACCCGCCGGTGCCGGACGCCGGCGTGACAGATACAGGACCCGGGCCCCCACCCAGCATCGTTGTGACCTGGCCATTATAGGGAACAACTATGTCCATTCTCCCGTCCCCGTTGAAATCCCCCACTGCTGGATAACCCCAAACATTCAGGTAACCGCGGCTTGCCGCAAAGGACCCGTCCCCGTTGCCTGGCAGGATGTATAGACCTCCGCCGCCCTGAACTGCGAGGTCGAGCTTCCCGTCTCCGTTGAAGTCACCCATCACTACTCCTCCCCCCACCTCCAGCCATCCCCTGGTATGTGCCTCCTGTCAAGAACGTGCCATCTCCGTTTCCAACTAACATGGTGACGAAACCACCATCTAGACCCACCGCGAGATCGGCTTTGCCATCCCCGGTGAGGTCGCCGACCGCGACTGTGTTTCCCCTGGTCGAGTAATAGATCGGCGGCAAAAACCCCCCTTCGCCATTGCGTAGCAGGATACTTAGCGTGTTACTGAAAATGCAGAGAGCGGAAGAGGGACAACTGACATCGCCATAATTAACCGCCACAAGGTCGGTTTGGCCATCCCTGTTGAAGTCGCCAATTGCCAGGAACATGGGCCCAGGTCCAACTACCGAGTTGACTGGCGCTTGAAATGTGCCGTCCCCGTTGCCCAGCAGCACACTTACATAGTTGGTGCCGTTGTTCGCCAGAACCGCCAAATCGGCCTTGCCGTCCCCGTTGAAATCCCCCACCACGATCGACTGCTGTCCGTATCCCACGGCAACGTTGACAGCCGCTTGAAATGTGCCATCCCCGTTGCCTAGCAGCACGCTCACATAGTTGCTGCCGCTGTTCGCCACCGCCAGATCGGCCTTGCCGTCCCCGTTGAAATCGCCTATCGCTATTCCACTGGGACCATTTCCCACCGCATAGTTCCTAGCCGCCTGGAATGAGCCGTTGCCCAAGCCCAGCAAGACGCTCACATTGTTGGAACCGAAATTGGCTGTCGCCACATCCGCCTTATTGTCTCCGTTGAAGTCTCCCACCACCGTCGCGTAGCTACTGCTCTCGGGTAATGCCCCTGCCGGACCCTGAACCCGCTCGAACCCAAGCCCGATATTCGCGGCCGCATTGACCATCTGCGGGGTAGAATTCGAAATACTCGCCGCGTGGGTTGCAGCTCCGCCGTAATACGCTGTCAGTTCCCGCGCACCCACCCCCAACAGAATCGTGGATAACCACGCCGTCGCCATGCTCACTGCCTTCGTGCCCAAAATGGTCACGCCGTCGTAGAACGTCACGTATCCCGTGGCGCCCGCCGGCGCCACCGTTGCAATGAGTGTCAGGGGGGCACCGTACACCGATGGATTAGGGTATGTTCCTACCGTGATCATGGTCGCGGTTTGTGCTGACAAGACAGGCGCGATGCACAATACAGTCAGAAGCCACTGAACTTGAAGTTTGCTCCACATGCACTTAATACTAGCTCCGGCAAGCCCCGCTGTCTATCGTTTCAGATGCCGCTATCTTGAAACCTTGGATGACGCTGCCATTGTGTGGAATGGCTTACAGAGCGAACTTCAGAATGTTCGGCGATACATGCATAGCGTCCTCCCGACGACAGGGTGTATTACTTCGGCCCACATAACGAACTAACTTCGTTGGCTAGGCGCCGTCGTAAGCTCACTCTCCGGTAGCGCGGACGTCCTCCAGCCCCAAAGCAACATTCCGGCTAGCGGAAGCAGTGTGACCGCAGCAAAACCTCTATCCAGGATGCCGCCGTCTACCAACGTATCCCCCACATCTCCGAAAAACGGTTTGCCAAAAACGAAAATAGGGAAGATGACGGCTGCTTGTATCGCTATCAAGACATAGGCCAGACGCGGCAGCAGCGACGCGGTCCAGATCCCGAGAGCCACGAACAACAACACCACGTTTAGCAGCGATCCTTGATGAATTACCGCGCCGCCCGGAGTATACATACTTACGCACCAAACAGCAACGGAAATCAACGCTGCTATCGCGCACCGGTCAGCCAGCGCACGCTCTCGCTCCGACTGCGGACTCGGCTGATACTTTCGGCTGTCCAGCCTGGCCAGTAAACCAAGATTTAAGATGCCCAGCGCCTGGAATAAACAGAAGAAATTCCCCGCCATGAAAGTGTCGTATCGCTGTTTCCAATCGCCTGAGAAGATCAGGCTGAAACGATCGGGGATAAAAAGGATCGCCACATTCCGGATTCTACCCTCAAGGTACTGAACTGCGCTTAATTTGCCGTACGCGTCTTTAAGTAGAGGCCAAAAACCATGTTGCTGATCCAGACTACCGGCAAAATGCAATTTCAACAGCAGGTCACCGGGCGGATCGTAGAGTTTCTGATAAGCCATCCAGGGCAACCAGAGAATCAACAGCGCCGCCAGTCCGCAAACCGCAACTCGCAGAGCCGGGAAGTTCTTCGCCCGCAGAATTACCCATGCCACTCCAAGTATGGTGAAAGCCACGCCCGTATGGCTTAACAGGCCAAGTGTAATTGCGGCACTCGCCATTGTTGTGTCGAACCAATTCCATTTGTAGTCCGGGCGCGAAAGCGGTGAAAAGGAGAGGCCCACTAAAAACAGCGCTGTAGCCAGCAGTTTGGGCCAAACATAATAACTGTGAAGGAAAAAGAATCCCGAAAAAACACACAATCCAAGTACCGGGACTATCACCCGCCGCCGGACACCTGCGAAACGGAGAAACAGCCAGAGCGACCCAGCCCAAGTGCTTTGCAAAAATACCGCCAACAGTTGATAATCGGTCTCACGGCTGAAGACCTGCCAAAGAGGATACTCCTCGAGACTGATTCCCGTTTGCAGCGGGGGGCGATCGCTGGCTTTCCAAACGTCAAATAGATACGGCCGTACCGGTTGATGAAGATAGAGTCTTTCCGAAAACATATACGGCAAGACATTGTCCGGCGGAAGTTGCCAGAGGATCCGCTTTTCTGCTTGTGCGCCGGCGCCGTCGGCGAACGGGTACATGTACCCCAGCCCCAGGTAAAACAACCCCGTCAGAAACGCTAACAGAAACCAGGTTCGAAATTCGCCCGACAACTGGGGCAGTTCGCGCCATCGCCTTCTGGCCAAAGCTCCCAACCCGGCGCAAGAAATAACAATCAACAGGATCGACCCCGCTTCCCCTGCTGTAACATTGGCGAAATATAGCCAAAAGCACAAATACCCCGCCAACGCGCTTCCCGCAAAAGCCAGGCATGCGAAACGAAGCGGATCCAGCTTGAAACGCCTTTGCAGCCAAAAGGCAAGTGCGAAGCCGGGAAGAACGAATAGAACGCTTTCAATCCCCATCCCGCCAAACATGGCGATCGCACGGCGCAGTGCAAAGAATGTCTCTACCGCGCCTCCCTCCCGCGGCAAGGTGACGCCTATCCAGCCACCTCCGCCGCGAGCTTGGTCGTCCGCGACTAATTGCACGATGTCATCGCGCCAATCGCTTGGTAGCGACCAGGCAAAGCGCGTCCATTCTTCTCCCGGATCGCGATCTGTCTTGAGCGTCAGCCTTCTGTGCCGCAAATCCTCCAGATAGAGGGAAATCCCCTCTCTGTTTGGGTAGCCGGATAAACAAAACGTCAGCCGGTGTGGCGCCCGGAAATACTTTGTCGTAAATGTCCCCGTATTGGAGTCGGCGCCCGCCCAAGATCCGAATGTGGGCTCCTCGGCATCCCGCGGTGTATGGAAAACAGTCGTTGTATAGGCACCACCTGGAATGAATGCCCCGGTGAGAACGTACCCGTCTCGCGGCACCAAAAAATAAGAAGGACCCTCGCCGGTCGCGAGGAGTGCCGCCCCGACCAAGACGACGAGGCCGGCCATGCCCAACGTCAAGTACGGCGGGACCCCCAGCCGGTCAAGTACCCGGAGCTTCATTTTCTTTGAGTTCTGTGTATCGTTTGGAAGCATCGTCGCGAACCGAAAAACCGTTCACTGTACCACGACCGGTATGTGCGCTCAACCGCGCAGTCTTGTATAACGCAGGATGAGCCTGAAGACCGGCCGTGTTTCTAACGCAGAATGAGCCTGAAGGGGAAAGGGGCCGCATGCTGGGTATTGATCATCAGCATGAAAAACGGAGAGCGGCTGAGTCTGGAGCAGATCCGGACGTTTTTGGAAGCCAGCGAGGAATTCAGGTTTGAAGCAACCAAACGGAAGGAGAAATACGAGTGGGTGACGCGGACCCTGGTGGAGCACGAATATGGTCGGCAGTCGCGGGAAGCCAAGGGAGTGTTGCGGCAGTACCTCGGCAGGATGACCGGTCTGAGCCGGGCCCAGGTGACCCGGCTGATCGGGCGGTATCACGAGAACGGGATGGTGAAGGAGCGAGGATATCGGCGGCACCGGTTCGTTCGCCGGTACACGGCGGAGGACATCG
>Ga0326727_10006881_pt1 | contig 30672 bp, 32 predicted proteins | sample MB2enrmetagenome_FD_207643 | JGI IMG/M metagenome (GOLD analysis project Ga0326727, IMG submission 207643) | Lab enriched peat soil microbial communities from McLean, Ithaca, NY, United States - MB29MY | ecosystem: Environmental > Terrestrial > Soil > Wetlands > Peat | place: USA: New York... | reverse complement strand
AGCTCGGTCTCAGCCTGCCGGAACGTCTGCATGTCCATCCCCAATGTAGTGCAGACTCAGCGATTGCCTGAACTCATTCTGAACGGGTTAGCCGAGTTTTCCATAGTTCCGTGACGAACTTGGGTTAGCACTGCGGAGGAATGCAAAGGAAGGAGAGAGAGATCTTTCCGGCTCTCGGTTCTTCTCTTCTGAATTCTCCGCGTCTCGGCGTCTCTGCGTCAAAGGGGTTGGGCGCTCTTATGCCCCTCGTTGTAAAATAGCGGTTGATGAGCGACGTAGACGCCAACGACTCCACCGGGCAGGAGCGCCGCATGCCGCTGCCGCCCGCCTCCTTCGGTTTCCTGGTGCTTTCGCTGCGCACCCAGGCGGAAGTGCATCTCGGCCTGATGCGGTTCGACGAGGAGGAGAAGCCCGAGCCGGATCTCGACCTGGCCCGCCACGCCATTGACCTGCTGGCCATCCTGCTCGAAAAGACCAAGGGCAATTTGGAGATCGACGAGCAGCGTCTGCTGGAGAACTCCGTCACCGAGTTGCGCTTCCGTTTCGTACAGGTTTCGGACGAACAGGCCAAGGCGGCGGCCCAGAAAGCCTGAATGGCGGCGCCTCCTATCCGCATTACGGTACTGGGTTCGGGAACCAGCGTCGGCGTACCCACAATCGGCTGCCATTGCGACGTATGCGCGTCCACGGACCCGCGCGATAACCGCCTGCGCCCCTCCATCCTGGTGAGCTATGAGGGCCGCAACATCCTGATCGATACCACCCCGGATTTCCGCACCCAGGCGCTGCGCGCCCGCATCGACCACCTGGACGCCATCGTGTTCACCCATGCGCACGCCGATCACATCATGGGTCTGGACGACGTGCGGCCCTTCAATTTCCGGCAGAACGGGCCCATTCCCATCTATGGGTCGGCGGAGACTCTGGCCAGTATCCAGCGCGTATTCGAGTACATCTTCGACCGGTCCAGGAAGGAATCCAACGTACCGAAGCTCGATCCGCGGCGAATCGCCGCCGCGGCGGTGGACCTGTTCGGCGTCGCCTTCCTGCCCATACCCATCCTGCACGGCAGCCAGACGATCCACGGCTTCCGATTCGGCCGGGCGGCGTACCTCACGGATCACAGCGGCATCCCGGAGGCCTCCATGGCGCAGTTGCGCGATCTGGACGTCCTGTTTCTGGATGCCCTGCGGTACAAGCCGCACCCCACGCATTCCACGGTGGACCGCTCCATAAAGACGGTCGAAGCCCTGGCGCCCCGGCGCGCGTTCTTCACCCACATCTGCCACGACCTGCGGCACGAGCGCGCCGAAAGCCTGCTCCCGCCGAACATTCGCCTGGCGTACGATGGGCTGGAGATTCTGGTGGAAGGCGCTTAGGAATCCCATGAGGGTCTACCGCAGCCTCGATGAAACGCCCGCCGATTTCGGTCCCAGCGCCCTGACCATCGGAAATTTCGACGGCGTGCACGCCGGCCACCGCCGGATCCTCGAACGGCTGGCGGCGCTGGCCAGGGAGCGCGGCTGGAAGCCATCGGTCCTCACCTTCGATCCGCATCCCACGCGCGTGGTGGCCCCCGAGCGCCGGCCGCCCCTGATGACATCCCCCGCCCGGCGCGTCGAGTTGTTGGGGGAGGCGGGGATCGAGCAGATTCTGATTCTTCCGTTCACGCCGGAAATCGCGCAACTGTCGCCGGAGGCGTTCGCGCGGGAAATCGTGGCCGGGCGGTTGGGCGCGCGCTGCGTGCTGGTGGGCGCCAACTTCCGCTTCGGCCACCGCCAGGCTGGGGACGTGCGGACGCTCGAGAATCTGGGGCGGGAGCTGGGCTTCCAAACCGAGATCGTCCCGGCGACGCCCCGCCGGGGACGCGTCGTCAGCAGCAGCGTGATTCGCGGGCTGATTCGAACCGGACGCGTCTCGCTGGCGGCGCGGTTTCTGGAGGGCCCCTACGCCCTCGATGGCGACGTGGTGAGCGGGCGCGGAGTGGGCGCGGAGCAGACGGTCCCCACCTTGAACCTGGCCACCGCCGCCGAGGTGATCCCGCAATCGGGGGTTTACGTGACGCGCACGCGCGACCTCGACTCGGGCCGCGTTTGGGATTCGATCACCAACATCGGACACCGGCCCACGTTTGGCCCCAGCGACCGGCTTTCCATCGAGACCTTTCTGCTCGATCCGCTGGAGCAAGCGGCGCCGCGCCGTATCCGCGTCGAATTCCTGGTGCGGATTCGCGACGAGCGCCGGTTCGAGAGCCCCGAGGCGCTCAAGGCGCAGATCCTGAAAGACGCCGGCGTGGCGCGCCGCTACGCGCGCCGGGTCAAGGCCTGGGTCGGCCAACCGCTGGCACGGACATAGAGATCACATGGGCATCGGGCAATTCATCCTCAACGGTTTCAAGATCGTCCTGATCGACCTGCTGCTGGCCGGGGACAACGCGCTGGTGATCGCCATGGCGGTGCGCTCGCTGGCCAGGAAGCAAAGGCGCCTCGCCACGGCGTGCGGCGCGGGGGTCGCGGTGATATTGCGGGTGACGCTCACCGCGGTGGCGGCGCGGCTGCTCACGTTTCCCTATGTGCAGATCGCCGGCGGCCTTTTGATTCTCTGGATCGCGGTCAAAGTGATGGTGGACGCCAGCGACCCGCCCGACGCGGCGCCGGCCCCGCGGAAACTGGCGCAAGCCGTCTGGTACATCGTGGTGGCCGACCTGACCATGTCCACGGACAACGTCCTGGCCGTTGCGGGGGCTTCGAAGGGGCACGTGGGCCTGATCCTGTTCGGGCTGGGGTTGAGCATCCCGTTTGTGGTCTTCGCCGCCAACCTGCTGGCGGCGTTGATGGACCGCTACCCGGCGCTGATCTACCTGGGGGCGGCCATTTTGGGCCAAGTGGGCGGGGATTTGATCCTGACGGACCCGTTCGCCGTCCGCACGCTGCACCCTTCCAACGCAGCCCGATGGGGCGTGGAAGCCGCCCTGGCGGTGGGGGTGGTGATTGCAGGAAAGCTGCTCTCCACGGCCATGGCTCGCCGCGCCGCCGCGCGCGAAGCTCCTTCAGAGCCGCGACCGTAAGCGAGCGGTTACCGGCTGGTTATTTCCCGGACAGCCCCACGGCGGCGGCCTGCAATACCGCCGTCCCTCTGCCGGAACGGATGGCGCTCGATGCCGGGCCCTCGAAAGTGAAGACCGGCGAGAGCAGTTCGCGGACGCTGTAGGCCGATTTGGCGACCCCTGACGTCCCGTGCCGCTGGGTGTTGGCGAAAATATGGTACAGCTCGTGGGCCAGCACGCGGCCGATGGCGCGGCCATAGGCCCCATCTCGCTCCCCCGCCTTCATGTGAATCAATTCCGCCCGCAGGAAGCCGCGGATGCCATCGCAATCGACTTCGGCGAAGGGGAGGATGACGCCGTCGCTCACATGCGTCCAGCCAAGTGCGCCGGCGCGCCGCGAGACGGAGGCGAGGTCCGCGACGTCGCAGCGGCCCCTGAAGGTGATCACGGCCAGATCCACGATAAACTCGTTTTCCCGCGGCGCATGGAGCGACCGCCATTCGAAGCGCAAGCCGACGGGAGCCATAATCGCGTGTACTTCGTCCTGGAGGGCGCCCATCACCGAGGCCGGCGGGGGCTGTTGGAAGTCGCTATAGAGGGTAATCGATGCGCCGCTTTGCGCCATGGATTCCCCTGGGGCAAGCAGGGCCGCCAGCGCCAGGCCAAGCAGGAGCATTCTCATTTTGGGCCCTCGACTACTGCAATCGACTCACGCGCTTCGGCACGACCGGTCCGACACCAGCTCGGGGTGTTCCCGCACCAGCGTGCCGGCTGTGTGACAGGCGAAGCACACCGGCCTGGCCGCCGCCAGCGTTTCTTGCAGCTTTTCGGCGGGAATCCGGCTCCACTCAAACGAAATTCCATCGGTCCCCATCAGCGCCGGCGGGGCCGTCAGCCATTCGCCCTCGCCCACCGCCCGTCCACAGGAGGCGCACGTCTTGCCTTCATACCACTTCACCAGGATGTGGCGAACCAGGCAGTCTTCGGGAGCGGCCGCAATCTGGCTCAGGCATGCCTGCCCGCAGCCGGCGCGCTCCGGCCAGCGCGAGCAGGAGGACAAGCGCAACTCCGGCGCGCCCCCCAGGGCGGTCACGGCGGCGTGGCCCGCATCCACCATAACGCCGGCCGGCTGCCGGGTTTCGGGACAGGCGATTACCCTCTGGCCGCGAAACCTGCGCCACGCCAGCGCCAGGCGCGCCAGAACTATGGCCAGGAACACCGCCGCCACCGCTACCACCAGCGCCGCTTGGAGAGACATAAAAAGCTCCGTAGATCCCAAAAGCAACGCGCTGGCCAATTCTCCCCGGAACAACCCAGTTCGGCTAAGTGCTAGATTCTATAGAAGTCGTAGAACAGGGTTGCAGCCGTGGGGTGTCCGCGTGGAATGGGCCGAATTCCGCACCTGGGTGCTTTGGCCCGAGGTAGGGGCAACTTTTGGGCGCGGCGGGACGTCCTTCTCCAGGTGAGAGCCCGCCCCGTGAGAATCATCCCGCTCCTGGTCATGGTGGTTCTCTCGGCCGCTGCGGACGACTATTCCTCGATCAGGAAGAAGCTCGACCTGGTCGAAAGCGACAAACTGAAGGCCGGCTCGCGCGTCGAAGTGTCGGTGGCGGAGCTGAACGCCTACGCGGCGCACGAATCGCCCGCCGGCGTGCGCAACCCCAAGCTGGCGATCCCCGCTCCCGGAATCGCCACCGGGTCCGCGCTGGTGGATTTCGGGAAACTACAGCGCGCGCGTGGCAGCCAGCCCGGCTGGCTCATGTCGAAACTGCTCGACGGCGAACGCCCCGTGACCGTCACCGTGAGCATCCGTTCGTTCCGCGGGCAGGCGACGGTGGACGTGCAACGGGTAGGCATTGCGGGGTTCGAAATCGAGGGCGCAACTCTCGACTTTCTGATTCACAACATCCTGCTGCCGCTGTATCCCAACGCGGTGGTGGGCCAACCGTTCGAATTGGGCCATCACATCGAAAAACTGGACGTGCAGACGCGCGGCGCGACCCTCACCATCGGGCGGTAGATCCTCGTGGCGCCGGTCGTCGCCAAGCGTCGGCATGAGCGCCGGCGCGGCACGCATGGGCGCCTGCGCCACATCCCGCCGCTCACTTCATCAGGAACCGCGGGCAATACGGCGACGGCACTTCCACCGGATCGCCCGCCGGGGTCAGCCTCCCGGTCTGCTGGTTGATGCGGAACACCATCGCCGTGTCGCTATCGTGATTCGTCACCAGCAACCAATGCGCCGAGGGGTCAAAATCGAAGTTGCGCGGCGTCTTGCCGCCCGAAGGAACATCCTCGATCCATGTCAGCCGCCCGGATTGGGGGTCCACCATGAAGAGCGCGATGCTGTCGCGCCCGCGGTTCGACGCATACACGAACCGGCCGCTCGGATGTACCCGCACCTCGGCGCACATGCTCACCCCGTGGAAATCCTTTGGCAGGGTCGAGATGGTCTGCATTTCCGTGAGGGCGCCGGTCTTACTATCCCAATCGAACAGCATGATGGTGCTGCCCATCTCCGTAATCAGGTACACCCAGCGGCCGTTGGGGTGGAATACCACGTGCCGCGCGCCCGAGCCCGGGGCCGATCTCGCGAACGGTGGGTCGTTGGGCGTGAGCGATCCGTCCTTCACGTTGAATCTATAGACGAATAGCCTGTCCAGCCCCAGGTCCGCCACCAGCGCAAAGCGGTTGGTGGGATCCACCACAATCGAGTGCGCGAAGGCGTGCGATTGCCGCTGCGGGTTCACCCCGCTGCCGGTGTGCTGCACAAAGGCGGTGCGTTCTCCCAGGCTCCCGTCTTTCGCCAGCGCCCATACCGCGATGTTGCCGCCGTCATAGTTGGCCACCAGGACATAGCGCCCGGTCCGGTCCAGGCTGATGTAACTGGGGTCGCCGCCGCCGCTCGGCTTCTGGTTGATCAGCTTCAACCGCGCGCTGTAAGGGCTGATCGAATACGCGCTCACGAATCCCGTGGAGTTGCAGGAGTACAAGCGGTGGCCGCCCGGCGCGATCACGAAATAGGCCGGCGCGGGGGTTTCCAACACAAACTCAGGGTTGCTCAGCTCGCCCGTTAACGTGTCGAAATGAGAAATCGAAAAGCCTTTGCCCGGCCCGGCCGTGTGGGTGCCGAAAAAAACCGTGAGGTCCTTCGCGGCCGCCGGCAAGACTGCCAGGGCCACGCAAGCGGTCGCCGCCGGCAGGAAAACTGCTCGAAACCTCTTCATCATCGCGGAGTGTCTTCCTTTCCCGTCCAAACGCTACCAGCTTACCCCCGTGCGCGCCCCAGGCGGGGCGCCAATCCGTCTGTAGCGCGGAATGGAGCTTCCGACGGATTACGGCGCGCGCAGCCGGCTTGTCTTTCCACATGATATTCCGATACACTGGCCACATCCCATCCGGACCGACAGATCGAGCTATGGCCAATCGCCCTTCACGCCGCGCATTTCTGGCGTCCGGGCTGGCTCTCCCGGTGGCTGCCTCCGCCAACCAGACGCTGCCCACCGGCGGCCGCCCGGTTCCGGCGCCGCCGCCTCCGCCCTCCGGGCAAATGGTTTACAGCGACCTCGGGAGAACCGGACTGAAGGTCTCCCGCCTGGGAATGGGTGGCAGCGCCCCATCCGATCCGTCCGTCCTGGACTTGGCTTACGACATGGGCGTCAATTTCTTCGACACTGCCCGGACGTATGCCACCGGCAACAGCGAGCGGATGCTCGGCGCGGCGTTCAAAGACAGGCGCAAGAGCGTGGTGATCGCGACCAAGACCACGGCCAGGACCAAGGACCAAGCCTTGCGGGACCTGGAAACCAGCCTGAAAGAGCTTGGCAGCGACTACATCGACATCTGGCACCTGCACGGCCGCAACGTTCCCGCCGATATCCCCGACGGCCTTTTCGAAGCTCAACGCCTGGCCAAACAGCAGGGCAAGATCCGCTTCTCCGGCGTCAGCATGCACTTCACCATGAAGGACATGATCCGCCACCTGATGAAGATCCGGCGGACCGACGTCATCCTCACCGCGTACAACTTCGCCATGCCGCCGGAAATGGAGATGGAAAAGACGCTCGCGGCGGCGCGCGCGGCGGGAATCGGCATCGTCGCCATGAGGACCATGGCCGGCGGCTTCTCCGGAACCCGAAGCGGCGATGGGCCCTACCCCGGCAACCCCGAGGCCCTGACCATCCGGCTGAAGCGGCCCGGGGCCATGGTTTCCGCCTTGAAATGGGCCCTCCGGAACAGGTTCGTGGATTCCGCGGTGGCCGGCGTCACTACCCCGGACCAGCTCACCGAGAACGTGGCCGGGGTCTCCGCGCCTTTCACCGACGCGGATGGCAAATTGATCGGAGTCGCGGAGCGCGCAGCCCGCGCCCAGGAGTTATTCGCATGATGAAACTAATCTACAGCTTGATATTGGTGTTGGCCGCCGCCGGCTTGCTGGCCGCGGCCGACCAGGCGCCCGTTGCGGCTTGCAACGTTGTGCCAGGCTGGTCGCAGACCGGCCCCGACCGCTCTTATGTGGCCGATAACCTGTTCGAGTACATGGACGGAAACGCGGAAGGCTACCTGACTTACGGTTTTGTGAAAATGCAGGGCGTCACCTGCAAGAAGGGGGAAGTCACCTTCGTCGTCGATCTCTCCGATTTCGGCGACGCCGATTCCGCGTACGGCATGTTCACTTCCAACGTGGACGGGCGTCAACCCACCCAGAAGATCGGGATGCAAGGCCAGATTGTTCCGCGGCGCGCTTTCTTCGCCAAGGGCCAGTATTTTCTGGAAATCGCCGCCAACCCCGAAGGGGATCATACCGCCGCGTTGAAGGAATGGATGGCGGCGTTCGATAAACTCATTCCAGGAAGCACGACGCTGCCTGCCGCGCTGGCCTGGTTTCCCACCGAGCAGCGCCAGAGCCTACGCCTGGTTCCGAAGAGCGTGTTCGGCATCAGCGCATTGAAGCGCGGGTATGCGGCGCAATACGACTACGGCAAGGCTTTCGTGGTTCAGGAAGCCACGCCGCAATCGGCCGGCGCCGTCATGACCCGGCTGCGCACGCGGTTCGGCGCCACCGGCACGGTAACGCCCGCGGAAGTGGCCGACGAAGCCTTCCAGGCGACCGATCAGTACCTCGGGCGGCTGTGCGTGTTCCGCAAGGGCCAGTACATCGGCGGGTATGCCATCACTCAGGACGGCATGGACCCCATCGCCCTCAGCAAGAGCTTAGCCGGGAAAGTGTCGAAGTAAGAGCAGTGGACAGACCATCGCCTTGGTGGTCTGTTGGGATGGGCCTTCGCCGGCGGCATTCCGAGAAATTGAGGGGCCGGGAGCACGATGCGTCGCCCAGCCGTTCCCTGACGGTCGCGGCTCTTCAGCAGTCTGGCGAGCCGCGACCGTCAGGGAGCGGTTCGAAGGGCAATCTCATGCCTGTCAGGCCTCGAGTAGGACTCAAGGAGACAGACACGGCGGCTTATTTCCGCGCCGCGTAGGTCTTGGTGAAGTTGTTGCGGGTATTCGTCACGCTGAACGATCCGTCCGCTTGCGCCGACACCTTGATCCAAAATGCGGGGCCCGTGTGACCAGCCCCGCGGCCTCCTCCCGGCGCGCCGCCGCCGGCCCGTCCGCCTTGTCCGGGAGGGTTCGGCGCGGCGCCCGCCGGTGGCCTGTTCTGCGCGCCGCCAGCGGCCGGAGGAGGTCCTCCCGCGCCTGGTCCGCCAGGCCCGCGGCCGCCCTGTCCGAAGGTAGCCGGAGGTCTCAGCAGAGTGTTCGCCATGGTCTCATTGTCTTCCACGTTGGCGATGAACAGCGACGGCGAATTCTGCTCCAGGCCGGCCGCGTTGGCCCAGTGGAGCTGCCAGATGTCTTCGAGCCCGGGCGAAGTGTGCAGAGTCTGCATGGTCTGAATGGCGCCGCCCTTGAACGCGCTGTTGTGCATTACCGCCACCCGCGGCGCTAAGGCGTGCACCAGCGTGGGCGAGCCGGATTGATCGATTCCGTGATGCGAGGTGAGGTACAAATCCACCGTCCCGATCGGGTTATTCGGGCACATCAACTTCTGTTCCGCGTTCCAGGTGAAGTCGCCCAGATTGATGGTCCGGAACTTGCCGTAGGTGAACACCACGCCCACCGACATCGCGTTGTCGGGGTCGTTACGCGACTCATCCCGAGGCTTAAAATCGGCGCAAGCCGGATTGGGTTTGCCGCCGCCGGGAAGCGGCGTCTTCAAGACCTCGCCGTTCGAGGTCACCACCGTCACCGTAACGCCGTCGAATGGAAGCTTGTCGCCGGGCTTGGCCACCGTGTGTTTGGCCTTGGTGAGCAGCCCCTCGTACATTTTCTGGAATCCCGGCACCTGCTCTCTGGGCTCCGAGCTGGGGCCATGATCGATGTAATGCAGGATCGGAATCCGCTTGGCCAACTCCTCGACGCCGCCCACGTGGTCGCCGTGGTAGTGGGTCAGGATCAGGTGGTCGATCTGCTTCACGCCGGCCGCTTGAATGGCAGCCATGAGGCGGTCGGTATCGCGGCCCCCGGGGCTGCCGGTATCCTCGACGAGCGATTCGCCGGTGGGGGCGACATACAGGGTGGAGTGCCCACCCTCGGTGTCGATAAAATAGATGTCCAGAGTTTTGGACTTGCTCTGTGCGCTTCCCACCGCCGCGGCCAGGGCGAGGGTCAGCAGGAACGCGAACGTTCTGCGCATTTCGATACTCCTTCTTCCTATGGATTAGCCCCTCATCATAGCAACCGGGGAATCCGGAGTGGTAATCTGAAGAGTCAATCTAGGGGCGAATCCTTATGAACCGACGAACTTTCATGCAATCCACCGGGCTTCTGGCCACAAGCCTGGCGGCCCAGAGCCAGCCCGTCGCGCGCGCGGGGACTGGAATCAAGACTACCCTGATGCTCGAGATGCTCAAGGGATCCATCGAGGAGGAGTTTGACCTCGCGGCCAAAGCCGGATTCCAGTCGGTGGAGTCGCTGACCCAGTGGGCCGCCTGGTCGGACGCCGACATCGAGCGGGTCAAAAAGGTCTGCCGGGCCAACCACCTGACTGTGGACACGGTGCTGGCCCAGCAGGACTGGAAGAAGCGGCCTGTATCCATGGTCGATCCCACGCACCGGGAGACGTTCCTGGGGGATGTGCGGAACGCGATCGTCTACGCCAAGAAACTCGACATCCCGCAGATCAGCCTGACCAGCGGCCTCTCGGCGGCGGGGCTGACGCAGGAACAACAGTGGGCCAGCATGACCGAGGGCGCCAAGCGCGCGGCCGACCTCATAGCCGCGGCCAAGCTCACCCTGCTGATAGAGCCCCTGAACTCGCTGGTGGATCACGCCGGCTGCTTCCTGACCAGCGCCGTGGAGGGGTTGAAACTGGTGAAGGAGATAAACCTGCCGCACTTCCGGTTGCTGTTCGATCTCTATCACGAACAGATCATGAGAGGCAACCTGATCCGCACGCTGACCGAGGCCGAGCCCTACGTTGCGGTGTTCCACGTGGCCGACAACCCGGGACGCAACGATCCCGGATCGGGCGAGGTCTACTATCCCAACGTATACCAAGCCATCCGCAAGACCGGGTACACCGGTTACATCGGCATGGAGTACCATCCCCTGGCGGACCCGCTGGCCAGCTTCACGAAGGCAGTGAAGGGCGTCAAGGAAGTCTGGGCCTGAGGGACGACCGCTCCCTGGGAAGGGGTGAATCATCGGGTAGGCCGCCGGATTGACAGACGAAAGCCTCTGTCCCACATGGCGGCCGAAAAACTCCCATCCTTGTGGGGCAGGCGCTTCCGCCTGCCAACCGGCAGGCCTATCGTCCCGGAGTCGGAGCGGGGCTCGGGGCCGCGCCGCCGCGGCCACCGCCGCGGCCGCCGCGGCCACCGCCGGGCGGCGTCCAGCCATCGTTCGAGGGGCCGTTCTGGAAGAAATAGCTGGTGCTGCTGAGCGGATTTCCCTTCGCAAAATTGAAATTCGCCTCGCCCGAAATCTTGCCCGCCTTGATCGCCGCGTCGTGAACCTTGGTGATCATCTCCTGGTAATGCGGGTCCGTCGCCGGGTATCCCGAAAACTGGGTCAGATCGTTGTTCCCGATGATGACGACATCCACGCCAGGCGTCGACGCGATTTCATCGGCATTCGAAACACCGGTGGGCGTCTCGATCATGACGATCAACAGAATGTTGTCGTCAATGGTGTGCCGGTAGTCGGGGCCCCAGATATTCGATGCCTGGCCCTGGCCCGAGCTGCGCCTCGCGATGGGCGGGTACCGAATCCACTTGGCGGCTTCCCGCGCCTTGTTGCCATCGTCGACCGTGGGAACGATGATGCCCAGCGCGCCAATGTCCGTGGCATGCTGGATCATCCATTCCTGCGCGTCCGGCACCCGGATCATGGGGATGGCGCCTGCGTGCGGGCACGCCCCGATCATCTGCTCGATGTCTCTGAACTCCAGCGTGCTGTGCTGCATGTCGAACCAGGTGTAATCGTAATGCTTGGCCTTCTCGCAGTAGTCGGCGACATCCAACTTGAATACCGTGAAGCTGAAGATCTGTTTGTGGTCCAGCAGCTTCTGCTTGGCCGTATTGTATAGCGGGGGTTTCGCTCCGCCCTGTCCCCCGCCCGCCTGTTGCGCCGGCGCCACGACGCATAGCAGCGCGATGGCCAAAAACGAACCGACTACCCTTCCCTTTGATGACGCTCTCATCACTGACGTGCGCTCCTTTCGAGACTTGTTTACCCGGAACCTGCCATGGATGCCCTGAAGAGTATACGCTACCACGCTTGCCGTCGGAGAAAAAACGGACGCTGAGGCCGGCCACGAAACAACTGTGCCGGCCGCTCCCTGACGGTTGCGGCCGGCGCAGTTATGGCTAGCGTTAAATCGATGCCGCCGCCATCAGGCGTAAGCCGAGAGTTCCTCGTCGGTGGGACGCAGGTTGCGGCCCAGGTTGGGCGGCAGGTCCAGCATGGGGCCGCGCCACTCCAGCATGCGGTCCACGTCGGCGTGCAGCCGGTACTTCTTCTTCACGTCGGCGATCTTGGCGCCCACCACGTCGATCTTGGTCAGATCGTACTGGCCCACGCCGCCCTGGTAGCAGTAATTGAGATAGCCGGGCCAACTGGGGTCGATTCCCATGCACTCCAGGCCCACGCGATCCACCGCCAGGAAATCCGTCGAGGCCAGGGCGATACGAGACGGCACCGGGGTGCCCGATACGGGACCGTTCCCTTCCATGCCCTCGAACCCGTCCACGATTCCCACTCCCCAGTTGCGAACCATCATCTTGGCGCCAAGATACAGGTTGTAGTTGCCCGCCCGAATGCCCACGTGAAACTTGCGCTTGTCGCTCTCCGCCCAGGGCCGCTTCTCTCCTCCGGGAGGCGGAGTCATGGCCGCTCCCACGACCATGTTCTTGATGGTCATGGTGGCCACCACCATGTTGTGCGTCTTCATCGCCGCCGAAGAAATAACAAAAGCATCGGGGTCCACGATTCGAGACGCCATCCGGATGGGGATCAGGTGCATGTCGTAATCCATCCCGTTCAGAATCTCGTAGGCGTTCTCCTGCTCGTTGGGAACCTCGAAGGTGATCTTTAGGGACTTGTGCTCGGCGAAAATCTTGTCCCATCCGAACTGGCTGGTAGCCTGCTTGGCCGGAGCGCCGGAGACTTCAGCCACCACCACGGGACCCTTGAAGCGGGGGGCCAGGTAGTCGAGGATGCCGTGTACGGTATCGGCTTGGGTGGAAATCAGTTGCCGGCTCGGGTCGCTGCCGTTGGGTTTGATGAGAACGTACTTCCTGGTCTTAAGACCGGGCTTGATCTGGTCGTCGATCGCGACCAGAGCGTCGAAAATGTTCTTGCGCCGGTTCTCACCCTTGATAATGGAAACTTTCGAGCGGCGATCGTAATACTTGAAGAGCTTGGTGACATCGCCCGCGGCCGCGGCCATGCGGGGATCCTGGGGCGTTGCCCCCGGATCGACGGGCGGCTTCTGCGGCTGCTGCGCCTTCAAGGCCAGGCCCTGGGCGGCGGCAATCGCCCCCGCGCGGGCGAAAAAGGATCTGCGTGTGACTGACATGGACCAATGACCTCCCTTCGGTCCGCAGGGACCGACTTCTGACAGTATATCCCCATTTCGGGTGCGTTTTTCGCAAATCGGATGCGGCGCTGTCCAGTCCCGTCCACCAGGGTGGGACAGACGATCGGTTTCCGTCGTCTGTCAACCTCGGTTCTCACCGCGAGGGCCGGGCGCGCCGGCCCCTACTTCACCACGCCGGGCGCCGCCTCGCGCAGACCCGTCACCCATCCCGGATACCACCGGAAAACATTCCCGGTCAGGCTGGCGATGAAGATATCCCCGTTGCGGCCCAGCCCCAGCCAATGCCCGGGACTCTCCATGGAGCCGAGAATCTGGCCCGACGCGATGTCGATGCGCATGATCCGCCCCGCCAGCGTGTCGTAGGAGAGGTTCTCTTCATTGTTCCGGTGGGTGATGATCCACAACTCGTCTTTCGGCGAAATGTCCATACCTTGAGTGGCCCCCAGATGGGTCCATTGCCGGAGGAACTTCCCGTTGGAATCGAAAATCTGGATGCGGTTGTTCTCGCGGTCGCTGACGTAGACATTCTGGTGCGAGTCGACCACCGCTGCGTGGGGCGTGTCGAACTCGCCCAGGCCTTTGCCGCGCCGGCCCCATTCCATCAGGTACTTGCCGTCGCGGGAGAACTTCACCACGCGCGAGTTGCCGTAGCCGTCGGTGACGAAAAAGTCGCCATTCGGCAGGAACGCCACGTCGGTCGGACGGTTGAATGTATCCCGCGTCGCGCCCGGCTTTCCCTTCGTACCCAGAGTGCGCAGGAGTTTGCCGTCGTTGGTGAATTCCATCACCAGGTGATAACCGGTATCGGTGGTCCACACATGGCCCTGGGCGTCGATCCTCAGGCCGTGGGGGCTGCTGAACAGACCTTTGCCCCAGGAACGGAGATACTTGCCGGTGGCATCGAAGACCACGATAGGGTCGGCGCGGGGGCCGCGCTGGGATACGTAGACGTTCCCTCCCGAGTCCACCGCCACGGCCGACACCCTGCCAAACCGCCAGCCGTCGGGCAGGGTGTCGGGCTCCTCGCCGAAGCGGATCATGACCCGGTATTTGAGCAACCCGCCTTCGTGCGAGTTCCAACCCTGTTGCGCCAGGCACACGGCGGTTACGAGCATCGGGAAAAACAGAAATGCAAGCTTCATGGGCATCACCTACGCACGGATTGCGGGGCGGGATGACATCCTGCGCGCGACCCAGAGGGCGCCGCCGGTTTCCAACCCGCCCCGCAAGCCGATCAATAACCCCGCTGTTTGTCCACCACGTTCATCAGCGGCAAGCCGCTGGTGTAACGCCGCACGTTTTCGGCCAGCAGCCCGATCAGACGGGTCTGGCGTTGCGGCGCGAATCCGGCGCTGTGGCAGGTGATGATCAGGTTCGGGCAATCCCAAAGCGAGCTGGTGGAGGGCAACGGCTCGACGCGGTTGGGGTCCATCCCGGCGCCGGCGATCCAGCCTTCCTTCAGCGCCTGGGTCAGCGCGTCCTCGTCCACCAGCGCTCCCCGGGACAAGCTGATAAAATACGCCGTCTTCTTCATCGCCCGGAACACCCTGGCATTGAACAGCTTTTCGGTATCCGGGGTGGAAGGCGCCGCGCTTACCAGGATGTCCACCTGCGGGACCATCTCCATGAACCACGCCGGCTCGCGGAGAGTATCCACGAAGATCGGCTTGGCCATGGGTTTGGCATCCGTGGCCAGGACCTTCATGTCAAAGCCGTAGTAGGCTTTTTTGGCCACGGCCTGTCCAATGCCGCCCATGCCGACGATGCCCATGGTCATGCCGTTGACTTCCACCAGCGAGTTCCGCTCGGCGATCCAGGTTCGTTTCTGGAACTGCGGATAATAGAACTTGTTGAACCCGCGGGTGAGGCTCAACAGCATCCCGATGCATGTCTCGGAGATGGCCGGCGCGAACATGCGCGCCATGTTGGTCACCACGATGTCGCTCTTGATCAGCTCCGGAAACAGGATGTGCTCCATGCCCGCTTCGGCGGCCTGCAACCAGCGCAGGTTCTTGGCCTTCGCCAGCCATTCCGCGTTGAGCGAGCCGATGACGACGTCGGCTTCGGGCAGCGCCCTGTTCATTTCGTCGGCGCTGGCCGGCAGGGTCATCTGCACGTCCTTGCCGGCGGAAGTGATCTGCTTGATCTCCGCCGGGGTGTAGCGGGCGGGCCCCACCACGGATGCGGCCGTGGCAGCCACGATTCGCACCCGGGCGGGCGGCGGATCGAATATCGCAATTCTGTCCGAGGCAATCAGGACGGGCGCCGGCGGAGCCGCCGCCGGAGCAGCCGCTGCCGGAGCCGCTGCCGCCGCGGCGGACAGGAACATTCGGCGAGAAAAAGAATTATCCGTCATTCACTTCTCCTTTTTTGTATTTCGGTCGCAACTTCGGGCTCCCTGCCACTCGGGTGACCCGAGTTGTCTCAAGCGAAGACCAGATTGGCGCCTGGGCTCCGGCCCGCGTCCGCTGGCACGAACGTATCCAGGAAAACCTTGGGGATCCCCATCGACGATTCTGCACTGTTCCGCGGCTCAATTCAAGCCCCATCGGACGCCCCAAATCCGTTTATCGCGCGGCACTCGGATTCACCGTGGAGTCGCCGAGACGCGGAGAGATCGCCGAGGACTCCAAAATTCCAGGATCAAACTCAAGAACTCAGTTCGCAAATCGATGATTCCCCGCGCTTTCTCCGCGTCCCGGCGGCTCCGCGGTGAAGTTGGACGCGACGGAGCGGCTGGCTACTCCCCCACCGGCTCCTGTCCCACGATCTCGATTCCGAAGCCTTCGAGCGCTACGATCTTGCGCGGATGGTTGGTCAGCAGGCGCACAGTGTGCAGCCCCAGGTCCGACAGGATCTGCGCCCCGATGCCGTGCTCGTGTTGCAGGCGCCTGTGGCCCGCTTCGCCCCTGTACTGGGACGAATCGCGGCTGTGGGTGGCGATGCGGGGCTCGCCGCGCGGTCCCCGCTCCACGCCGAATCCGGGTCCCGTTTCGTGCAAATAGACCAGCACGCCCGCGCCTTCCGCGGCGATGGCGCGCAACGAGTTGCGAATCAGGCGCCCGCAGCCGCAGCTCGTCGCGTGGAACACGTCGCCGAACATGCAGCGCGAGTGCATCCGCACCAGCACCCGCTCCCGGCCGGCCACCTCGCCCCGCACCAGCGCCACGTGATATTCGGAATTGAATTCGCTGGCGTAAGCGATGCCGTGAAACTCGCCGAACTCGGTCTCCACCGCTCCCTCCGCCACCCGTCGCAGAAACGCCTCGTGCTTCATGCGGTAGCGAATGATCTCGGCCACGGAAATCATTTTGAGGCTGTGCCGCGCGCAGAACTCGACGAGCTGCGGAACGCGCGCCATGGAGCCGTCGTCGTTCATGATTTCGCAGATAACGCCGGCGGGCGCCAGCCCGGCCATGCGCGCCAGGTCCACCGCGGCCTCCGTCTGCCCGGCGCGCACCAACACGCCGCCCTCGCGCGCGCGCAGAGGGAGAATATGTCCGGGCCGCGCCAGGTCGGCCGGCCGGCACTGGGGATCCACGGCCGTCAGAATCGTGCGCGCGCGGTCCGCCGCCGAGATACCGGTGGTCACGCCCGCCCGCGCGTCTATCGATTCGCAAAACGCGGTGCCGAAACTCGAGGTATTCTGCGCGGTCATGAGCGGCAGCGCCAGGTAGTCGCACCGCTCCGGGGTCAGCGCCAGGCAGATGAGCCCCCGGCCGTAGGTGGCCATGAAGTTGATCACCTCGGCGGAAACGCGCTCCGCCGCGACCGTCAGGTCGCCTTCGTTCTCCCGGTCTTCGTCGTCAACCACCACCAGAATGCGGCCTGCGCGCATCTCTTCCAAGGCGCCGGGAACGGAGACGAAAGGCATGATTCAATTGTATCCGGCCCCTTGCGCCGAAAAGGACCGCCGGAGAATGCGGCGTTTTCCACGCCGCCAGTGGGGCGCATGCCCCTGTCCTGGGGCCCCCGGCTGGGGACAGCCCCCGTCCGCTCTCTTCAACTCTTAATTTTGGATTTCTTCAGCACGGCGACAACTGTGCCTTGCGCGGAGAAGACGGCTCCCAGAGGGGAAAGTGCAACCCGCAAAATCAAAGGATGGCGGCTGCGTGTATACTCAACTGGACCGGGAGTCTAAATGGAAATTCCGGCTCATAGGCATGCTAACTGCCTCAACCCTTTTGTCGCCATAGTCTCCCCGCACCAGGGGGGCGGGTTCCGCAACCGGGCCGAACTAGTAGCCCTAAAGGGCTATTGCCCCCCCCCCCCCCAGGGGGGGGGGATAATGATTCCGGGCGACATGCGCGAACGCGATGCTGTGCCCACAGTTGATCTGTCGGCTCTGCCCGGATTTCCAGCACAGGAGGTGGGGTTATGAAAACGCCGCTAGGCGTTCTCTCAAAGATACTTCTTCCTCTGGCGCTCGCCGCCTTGATGGCGGTGTGCCTCCAGAGCCCGGTTCACGCCCAGGACTACGTCACTATTTATAATGACACTTTGTGGAACTACGGTGTACCTGGCTTCTATTCGGACGTTACGCTCGGGGTCGATGCCTGCAATGACTACCAATCAGAAGAAGAGGATGATGACTGCGGGTATGAGCCGGGGGCGGACGTTGAAATTCCGGGGGTAATGGCGCCGGCCTATGGGGACTGCTGGTGCGATACCGTGCCAGCGACGCCCTATTACGGCTACACCGACTCGTCCGACTACACTGCAGACTGCGCATCTCAGGAGGACCAAGGATGTCTAAGTATAAACGTCGTCGTGAACTGGACACTTTGGAGTCCGTACGTTTCCGACGTCGAACTATGCTCCGGCACTCCCAATTGCGATGGACAGGGAGCCGAATTGACGCTGGATGATTCGAAATGGGGGGACCCAGTAATACAGACCTTTAGTATGGACAACTGGGACCCGTACGGAAATTGAGGAGGGCGACGTGACCATTCGAAACACCACTTTCTTCACTGCGGTTCTATGCGGTTTGTGCTCGTTGCGGGCGCAAACCGGTTCCCCCCTCATCTTCACCGTAAATCAGGCTGCCGAAAACCGGGCGGTCACGGTCGGCGTCAAGAACGTCTCCGCAGGCACCGTAGCTGCATTCGCATTTAGCTACCCCACGCCGACTGCCCCGGCCTCCCGGATCCGAAACCCCAAGACTATCATGTTCTGCGACCCCCTCCTGAGGGTGGCCGAGCCGATTCCGCCCGGCCAGGAACTCACGGTCCCTTTCGCCCGCGGCGCCTCCACGGCCGATATCCAGCTTCATGCCGTCCTGTTCGCCGACGGCACCACTTGGGGCGATCCCGTCTGGGCTCAGCGCATACTGACGAGAAGAAGAAACGCGGTGCAGGATATCGTGCGGACCCTGGTGGATCTGACATCTGCGCAAGCCAGGGGAACATCGCGCGAAGACCTGATCTCGCAATTCGAATCCTCCATGAGCCTAGAGAGGCAAACGACGGACCGCAGCGACCCGTTGGTGGTGGTTCCTAACTCCCGCTCGCCCGTCCTGCATGATCTGCGGTTGGTTCATCCGAATGGAGCCCCGAATCCGGTGAACGGAGTCGTGAAAGCCCAGATCAAGTATCTTACTTCGCAATTGGCGGCATTGCAGGCCGCCACGCAGTGATGCAGATCTTCAGTGGGGTCGAAGGGGCTGTACCGGGAAATGCGCCCCTAAACTAAGAACCTGCTGGGAAAGAACCTTTTCAGTTGCCGGCCGCCCCTGCCTAGGGATTTAGGAGGGGGCCCGGGCCGCTGGGGGGACGCGGATAAACACGGACTGAAAACAAAAGTCTTATCTGCGTTAATCCGCGTTCATCTGCGGCTCGGAATGGTCCTCCCGCCGCTCCGTCGACGGTCGCGGGGAAATCGCATCGCTTTTCCGGCGCGCTTGCGGTACCATTGCTGTGGAGCGTGTCTGCGACGCGGTCGCCGGTCCACCTATTTTTGATCCAACACCCAAAAATAGGGAGTCCGACTCGTCTAAAGCGCCGGTGTGCAAGCTCCCGGCGGCTGTCCTTCGGGGCGCGCCGCGAGGGAGAAGCCTGAAGGCGCTCGGAGGACACCCACCCCGTTCACAAGACGCGGGTCAATAACGGGGGTCGGCACGGCCGAGCGACGCGCTCCACCTTTCCCTGAAGAATTCGCGTGTCCGCTGGGCGCCGCACTCGATATCTTCCGTAATCCCGGTTCCATAACTTCTGTTAGTAACAGTTAGGGAGAACGAGTAACTTTGGATAGCAGTTCTTAGGGTCCAATCATAAAACTCTCATATCCCGGATAGTACTTTGGATAACTTATCTTGAAAACTCCGGGGAAATCGGCTTCAATAGGTTTCGGAGACCTGGAATGCAGCGTTTCTACGACTTCTGGCGGGATCAGGAGGGGCAGGACCTGGTGGAGTACTCTCTGCTCGTCACATTTATCGCCATTGCCTGTCTGGCGCTGTTAGCGACCCCGCAGCCCGCGATCCAGGGCATTTGGAGCAGGGGCAACAGCACGCTCGCGTCCGCCAATACGGCCGGAAGCTAGCGCCATGACCGCCTGATTTCTTCCCTTACTGGGCGAAGCGCGCTGACCCGCGGGCCGGGCATGCGTGCCCCTACCGCTGGGCGCGCAGCCAGGCGAAGTAATGGTCGAAGCTCACCGGCTGGGTGCGGGCGGCTCCGTAGCAATCCGCCGTGGGATCAGGGCCGCTCACGCCGGTGGCCTGCATGAAGTGGTAGTTCCACACGTCGCAACTGAGTTGCGCGCTCTCGTCCGCCGCGGCGGCCTTCAGGATCCGCGGTTTCAACTCCTCCACTTGGCGCAGCACGGGAATGCCCGGGGCCCCCAACTGGACGAAGGGCATGGGCCGGAACGGCGCGGCTGCGTAAGGCACGAGGGTTGGAGGATGGCGGTCCGGCTCCACCAGCCAGACTTTTCGCCCAGCGAAATAGCGCATCAGGCTGGCGTTGCTTTCGGGATCGAGCTCCCGCGCACAGACCACTTTCGAGCCATCGATATCGGCTCCGTTGTAGGCCCACTCGTCGCCCGGGTCGTGAGTGCGGCCGTACCTGGCGAACACCAGGTGGCGCCCGGCCGTGTTTTGCAGTTGGCGAAGGAGTTCCCGCCGGTCCCAATCGGCCTCCGGCCAGCGCCAGCTCTGCCCCGGCAGGCCGTGGCTCGCCTGGGGACCGGCCGCAACTTGCGCGATCAGCATGGCAACGCAGGCCAACGGGAGACAGCGAACAAAGTACAAGCCCCAGCGGCGCCCCCGCCAGGAAACGGCGCGCAGCCGACGCATCCCCATGACTACGAGGAACATCGCGAGGCCTGCGCCGGGAGCGGCATAGTGCGGCAGATGCCACACCTCCGGCATCAGCGCCAGGGCCAGCGCCCCGCCCATCAGCAGGGCCATCTTCACCCGCCGGTCCCGCCAGAGAAACAGCGCGGCCAGGAGCGGCAGGGTGAGCAGCGGGCCGAAATAGAACCGCCAGAAAGTCCTCACCTTCAGCGGCAGGTCGGCGCCCAACGAGTTGCGGGCCAGTTCGTAGGAGTGCATCTCCCAGATGGCGTAAAACCCGCGCATTTCGGCGTTGTTGTAGAGCGGCTCGGGCCGCGGCGATTGCCAGATAAAATGCGGGGCCAGCGTCATGGTCCGGCGGTACAAGGAATACGGCAGAACAAGCGGATTGCCCGTGACACGGTAGAAGTACCAGGCGCTGGCCGCGCCCAGCGCGGCCATGAACAGCGCCAACGGGAGAGCCACCTGGCGCAAAGCAACCCCTCGGGCCGGCGCTCCTTTGCCGGCCAGCCGGACGAGCAGGGCGGCCCCGATGGCCAGCCCCAGCACGCCGCCCTCATACGGCCGGCTGTGGAACAGAATGGCGAATCCGGCGCCCATCGCCGCCGTAAGCCGCCAGTCCGGTTTGCTCGGGATGCGCGCCAGGGCCCCCAGGGCGAGCGCTCCTCCCGCCGCGGCCACCGCTCCGCCCCAGAAGGAGTTCATCCAGTAGCCGGAGATGCCCACCCGCACGGCCCATAGCAGCGCGCCCAGCAGCGCCCAGCGCGGCGCGACGAAGCCTTGCAGCATCCAGCACACCGCTCCGCACATGAGCCCGATGGCCAGCATCACCCCGATCCACGGGGATCCGAACAGGACCAATCCCACCGCCAGAAAAGCGGCCGGCGCCACCGGGAACGCGCTGGCGTAGGTGGGACGGGCGAGAATGTGGATGCTCTCGAAGTGAACCCAGAAGGGGTGCGGCGGATTCGCCAGCCGCCCGTGGGCGAAGGTGTCCGCCGCCAGCAGGAAGCTGAATTCGTCGTGCACCCTGGGCTGCGGCGGGGGAAACCAGGGAAGCAACGCGGCGCGCACGAGCAGCGGAGCCAGCGCCGCCGCCAGGACGGCCGCCTTCCTGCGCCGGGCCAGCCGCGCGAGCGGCCGCTCCCACCATCCTACCCACCGCCAGCGGAACCAGGCCGCCGCCAGCCCCGCGAGCAGCGCCGCCGCCGCCAGCCAGGGTTCCGGGCTCGGTGGCGCGCCGGCGCCTCCTGGTAGAACGCCTGTCACAATCGTGTTAGTATAGCGTCGATTGAAGGGCTGTATCAAACCGTAACGGGTATGAATATCTTAAGTCTGGGGGCCGGTGGCTTCATCGGCTCTCATCTCACTCACCGCCTGCTGCGGGAAGGATGCGCGGTCACGGCGGTCGATATCGATCTGGATAAAGTCTCCGAAGATATCGGGAGTTCGAATCTCAAGGCCGTCCGGCAGGACATCCGCGAGCCGGGCTGGGACCTCGATCGCGCGGTGCGCGACGCGGACCTGGTGATCGATCTGATCGCCTACGCCAACCCCGGCCTGTACCTCCGCATTCCGCTGGAGGTCTTCCGCCTCAATTTCATCGAGAATCTGAAGATCGCGGAGGCCTGCGTCCGCCACAAGAAGCGGCTCATCCAGTTCTCCACCTGCGAGGTCTACGGCAGAACCGCCGCCAGCCTCCCCAACGCCCGCCTGGCCGACCCGGAGGACCCCATCCACGCCACTTTCTCGGAAGACACGAGCGAGTACATCCTCGGCCCCGTTTCCAAGCACCGTTGGATCTATTCCTGCGCCAAGCAGTTGCTCGAGCGCGTGCTGCACGCCTACGGGTTGGAGATGGGCTTCAATTACACCATCATTCGTCCCTTCAACTTCATTGGGCCGAAAATCGATTTCCTGCCCAGCGACGGCGAAGGCATCCCGCGTGTTTTTTCGTTCTTCATGGACGCGCTGCTGAACGGGACGCCCATGCAACTGGTGAACGGCGGGTCGAACCGGCGCTGCTACACCTATATAGACGATGCGGTGGAGTGCTGCTGGCGCGTCGTCCAGAATCCCGGCGGCGTCTGCGACCGGCAGATTCTCAACATCGGTTCGCCGCTGAATGAAATCTCGATTCGCCAGATGGCCGAGACCATGCGCCAGATCTACGCCGCGGAATTCCGCCGGCCGGGCGAGCCGCTGTCGGAAATCGTCAGCGTCACCGGCGAAGACTTCTACGGGGCGGGCTACGACGATTCCGACCGCCGCATCCCCGACATCACCAAGGCGCGGACGCTTTTGGGCTGGGAGCCGGTCTGGCCCGTGCGGGACATCCTCGAGACCACCATGCGCTACTACGTGGAGGAAACCCGCAAGGCCAAGGCGCAGATCGCCTGATGGTGGAAGACGTTTTCGTTCTCGTGCCCGCCTACAACGCCGGCGCTACGGTGGAGCGCGTCTTCGACCGCATCCCCGAAGAGGCGCGCCGCCGCATCCGGCGCTACGCCGCCGTGAACGACGGCTCGAAAGACGATACCGCGGCGGCCCTGGAACGTCTGGCCGCGCGGTTCCCCAACCTGGCGATTCTCCATCACCCGGGCAACCGCGGCTACGGCGAGGCGGAGAAAACGCTCCTGCGTTATGCCCTGGCCGAGGGCGCGCAGGCGGCCATCCTACTGCACTCCGATGGGCAGTATTCCCCCGAGAAGATCCCAGAAATCCTGGAGCCGTTCGACCGCGGCGCGGCCGACATGGTGCAAGGCTCCCGCATGTTGGGCGGCGGCGCTCTCCGCGGCGGCATGCCCTTCTATAAGTTCGCGGCCAACAAGATACTCACCGCCATCGAGAACCGCGCCTTCGGCATGTCGATGGCCGAGTATCACAGCGGCTACATGGCTTATTCGCGCAAAGCCATGGAGACCATCCCCTGGGAGAAACTCTCCAACTCCTTCGATTTCGATCTGGAGATGCTGGTGCTGGCGCACGTCAAGGGTCTGCGCATCGTTGAGGTCCCCATTCCGACGATCTACGCCGGCGAAAAGTCCCACCTGAACCCCGTCAAATACGGGTTCGACGTCCTATCCGTGGTGCGCGAGTACCGGCGCGGCAAGTATCACAGGATGACGACGGCGTGAACTGGACATCTCAGATGACCATGCGCTATCCTGGGGTCGATGCAGCGCATCAATGCTTCGAAATTCAAGGAGCAGTGCCTGAGCTTGCTGGACGATCTCGGGGCGGAGGGCATTGTGATCACGAAACGCGGCAAGCCGGTGGCCAAGGTGATTCCGATCGGTTCCGGCTGCGCCGCCCTGATTGGAAGCATGAAAGGGAAGCTCAACATCAAGAGCAATGTGCTGTCCACCGGTATCCGGTGGAATGCGGAATTCTCGCGCCGCAACGCCAAACCTCGACCTTGACAGACGACAAAAGGCGATCGTCCGTTCCACGCAATGCTGAATCTTGACACCCACATTCTGATCCATGCCCTGACCGGGCAACTCACCGTCAACGAACGCGAAGCGCTCGCCAACGATCAGTGGGGCATCTCGGCGATCATGATATGGGAACTGGCCAAGCTGGCGCAGTTGGGACGGATCGACCTGGACATCGATTCCGCGGATTTCGCCCGGGCGCTGTCTAACATCCATGTCTGGCCGCTGGACCTGGCGGTATGCCGGCAAATCCGCGCTCTGGATTTTCGAAGCGATCCCGCCGACGAGATCATCGCCGCCACCAGTCTGGTGCACCGCGCGCCGCTGGTGACGCGCGACCGCCGCATCCGCCGGTCGCGACTGGTCCCACTGGCCTGATCTCCAGCCGGCGCAGCCGCCCCCACCGAGCCGCTACGGCCGAGGGGCGGGGACTGCCAAGGCGGCGGAGACGGTGTGGACAATCGTCCGGCGGCAGCCCGCCGGCGCGGGCCGAAAAGCCAGTCCGGTACCAGTGGTAACCTTACCCGTCTGGTACCGTTCTGAGCCCGTACTCACATTGAGATCCCGATGGGCGGATAGTAAAATTCTGATTGACAGCGGGTTACCGCGCCTTGCGTGGCGCGATGCGGGTTGTGCGGGGAGCCTTCCGGATGAGCTGGCGCCCCTGCCACAGTGGGGAGTGTGCGGATCGTGCTTGAAGCAGGCGTAGGGCGAACGGATTTTCTCAGCCAAACGGCGTTGGAGGGCGAGCTTCTCGCCGAGCGGCTCGCCCGGGGAACGCCGCCCCCGGCGGTGATTTTGCGGTATGCCGTCGAGATTGGGAACATCCTGACTCTGGCGCACGGCCGCGGCCTTGTCCATGGCGCGCTGTCGCCCTATTCCGTGATGCTCACCTCCCTCGGCGCCCGCGTGCTTGAGCCTCCCAAACAGGTTGACCCGCGGGATGCGCCTTACCGCTCGCCGGAACAGGTGCGGGGAGAGCCGGCCGACGCTCGCAGCGACGTGTTCGCCTACGGCGCTCTGCTCTACCAGATGCTCGCCGGGAGGCTCCCTTTCGGAGGCAATGGCCCTGACTTGGATCGCGCGATTCTGGAAGACAACCCGGCCTCCTTGTTGGCCCATGAGGCCATTCCCGCCGCGATGGAAGGTGTGATCGCGGGCTGCCTCGAGAAGGACCCCTCCAACCGGCGGCAGCGGATTCAAAACGCGGTTACCGAGCTGAAGCTGGCTGCGCGCGCTCTGCCGGCTATTTCAGAGTTCAAATCTCTTCATTTTCGGCGCAACCAGCCGGCGCCGCGGCGCTTCCGCATCTGGCGGTTGCTCATTGTCGCGGGCCTGCTCCTGGCGGTGGCGGCCGCCGGAGTTCTCGGGGCCAAGCTGTTCCTGGGCCACCGGGAGCCCACATTCGGCGTCAAGTTCACCGTTACGCCGCCGGCCAACGCCAGTTATCCAAGCGCTCCCTCGGTTTCCCCGGACGGCCGCTATCTGACTTTCTCGGCGGTCGGGCCCACTGGCGCGCGCATGCTTTGGCTCCGCCCCCTCGATTCCGACAACGCCGACCCCATTGCCGGCACCGAGGGCGGGTCCGAACCATTCTGGTCTCCCGACGGCCTTTGGATCGCCTTTTTCGCCGAGCAGTCGCTCAAGAAGATCCGCATTCCCAACGGCGTTCCCCAGACCATCTGCAAGACCGAGGCCACCTCCGCCGGGGGATCGTGGAATCGCGAAGGAACCATACTATTCGCGCCGGGCATTTCGGGCGGCCTGTTCCAGGTTTCCGCTAACGGCGGAACGCCGCGCGCCGTCTCGAAGCCGGACGCCGGCCGCTCCGAGCTTGCCCATCTGTGGCCGCAATTCCTCCCCGACGGCAACCACTTCCTGTTCTTCGTTCTGAGCGAGGTGGAGTCCACCACCGGGGTGTATGCCGCGGGGCTCGACGGGTCCAAGCCCCGGCGCATCCTGACTTCGGCCACGAACGCGGTCTACGCGCCGGGCGAGGGAAGGGGCCACCTGCTGTTCCTGCGCGAAAACACGCTGGTGGCCCAGCCGTTCGACCCTGTCAAGCCCTCCCTGGAAGGCGAGGTCGCGGAGGTGGCGCAACAGGTGAGCGGCGCGCTCAGTCTGTCGCTCGCCCCCGTCTCGGTCTCGGATAATGGCGTGCTCGCATATCAAAGCCTGGGCGACGCCACGCGGCAGTTGCTGTGGGTGGACCGATCCGGCAAGCAGCTCGCCGAGGTGCGCCCGAACGGAGACTGGGGGCCCGTGCGAATCTCCCCCGACGGCAAAAGGGCCGCCGCCGCGCGCAAGGCGCCCGGCCAAACGCACGCCGACCTATGGCTCATCGACAGCGCGGGGAACACCAGCCAGATCGCCAACACCCTGATTCACGAGGGTTCGCCGGTGTGGTCGCCGGATGGCTCGCGCCTGGCGTTCTTTGGCGTCCCGGGAAACAACTACGATCTGTTCGTCAAGCCGGCGACCCTCGACGGAAAGGCGGAGCCGCTCTTCTCCTCTCCATTTCGGAAGTACCCTACCGATTGGACGCGCGACGGCCGCTATATCCTGTTCTGGACCATCGGGAACGGCACCAATTTGGACGTGTGGGCGTACTCGGTGGCGGAGCGGCGCGCCAGGCCCATTCTGGAGACGGTCCACCGGGAAGGCTACGCCGCCGTGTCTCCGGACGGGAAATGGCTGGCGTACCAGTCCGATGAGAACGACACGAACCAGGTCTACGTGCAGCCGTTCGAGCCGGCTTCTTCGGACACCAAGAGGCAATGGCAGGTTTCGAGCGACGGCGGCGCGTTGCCACGCTGGCGCGGCGACGGCGGCGAGCTCTACTATATGGCCAAGGATGGCGCGTTGATGGCGGTCTCTACGCAGGCGAGCGGCGGCGAATTCCAGGCAGGCCAGCCGCACGTCCTGTTTCAAACGCGTCCCCTGCCCTTGACGCCTTACAACCTGTTCGACGTGGCCCCGGACGGCCAGCGCTTCCTGGTCAACCTGCCCATGGAGTGGTCCAGCGTCGCTCCCATCAAGGTGGCTATGAACTGGGCGTCCAGGCTCCGCGATTGAGGTTCGGCGCCGGGCGCCCTAACGAGGCGCCAGCATATCCTCTTTCCGCTTCACCAGCGTGGAGGTATTGTAGCTGGCTATTTCGAATCCGTGCCCGTGGGTTATCGCATCCGTGGGGCACGCTTCCACGCAGTATCCGCAGAAGATGCACCGGTTGTAGTCGATGTTGTAGACTTTGGCGTAACGCTCGCCGCCGGAAATCCGGGTCTGGGCGGTATTCTCCGCGGCCTCGATGTAGATGCAGTTGGAAGGGCAGGCCGCCGCGCACAGGAAGCACGCCACGCATTTCTCCAGGCCGTTTTCGTCGCGCGCCAGCACGTGCGCGCCGCGATACCGCTCTTCGAACTTGGCCGGCTCGTCCGGGTAGTACTCCGTAACCGTGGGCGAGAGCATCTCCTTGAAGGTAACGCTCAACCCTTTGGCGACAGAGCCCGCCGCGCCGAGAATCTCTCCGAGTGGATTGGCCATGGAGCGCCTGCTGTCTCTATTGTATCCCGGCGCCTCGCCGAGTGACTGGGTCGAAAGAGTACCTTACGGGCCTGCCATGAGATGACCTTCCGACCGCTCCCTAACGGTCGCGGCTCGCCAGACTGCCATTGAGCCGCGACCGTCAGGGAGCGGTCGGGGCAAAGGGATGGTCTGTCCTACAACTCCTTCATGAGTTGTTGGGCGGCGATCAAGAGCGGGTCCCACACCGTCGCAAAGGGCGGTGAATAGGCCAGATCGAGCTGCTCGAATTGGTCCACGCGCATACGCGCTTCAAGGGCCGTGGCGATCACATTGATGCGGCCCGCGGCGCCATCCTCTCCGATCGCCGAGCCTCCCAGCAGACGCCCGGTGGCGCGGTCCGCCACCAGCTCCACCGTGGTCTTCCCGCCGCCGTAATAGCGGGGGCGCACGCCGGCTTCGATGCGCGCCGCCACTGGCGAAAAGCCCTCCGCGCGGGCCTGCGCAATCGAAAGGCCGGTAGTGGCGAACCCCATTCCGAAGAGGCCCACGATGGTCGTGCCGGCCACGCCGTTGAAACGCTTGCGCCCGCCGGCGGCGTTGGCCCCGGCCACGCGACCGGTCTTGTTGGCCGTGGTCCCCAGCGGGATCCAGACGGGGCGGCCGGTCACCGTGTGCATCGTCTCGGCGCAGTCGCCGGCGGCGAAAACGCCGCGCAGGCTGGTCTCCATGCGGTCGTCGGTACGGATGGCACCGCTGCGGCCCACCTCTACGCCGGCCTCCGCCGCCAGTTCCACGTTGGGCTTGAATCCCCCGGCCGCCACCACCATGTCGCAGGCCACGTCCGCCACGCGGTCCGCCGCAATGGCGCGGACCTCCACGTCGCACACCAGTTCCACGCCGTGCTGCTCCAATTGCCGGCGCACCGCCGCCGTCAAAGCCGGGTCTTCGCGCCTCAGCACGTTCCGCGAGCGCTCGATCACCGTCACGCGCAGCCCGTTGCGCCGCAGCGCATCGGCCGCCTCCAGCCCGATATAGCCGGCCCCGATCACCACTGCGCGCCTTGGTTTCTTATCGCGCAGAAAGCCGCGCATGCGCTCCGCGTCTTCGAGCGTGTGCAGCGTGAACACGTTCGGCCGCCGCGCTCCTTCCATCCGCGACGTGTCGCAGCGCGCCCCGGTGGCTACAATCAGGCGGTCGTAACGCACCCGCTCGCCCGTTGCGAGGGTCACTTCCCGCCGCGGATGCTGAATCGATATGACGTGCGCGCCGGTGCGTACGTCGATATTTCGCTCCCGGCGGAAATACTCGGGCGTGTGCACGATCAACTGCCGCGCCTCGCGCACCCGGCCTTCCACGAAATACGGCAGCCCGCAGGCGCCGTAGGAAACCGTGGGGCCCTGCTCCAGCACCACGATTTCCAGGCTCGGGTCCATCCGCCGCGCGCGCGCCGCCGCGCTCAGCCCCGCGGCCACGCCTCCCACCACTACCAGCGCCATCGGCCCCTATTCCTCTTGCGCCTTCATCTGCTGAACGAAATCCAGAATATCGAACGCCTTGATCTTGCGGTCGGGGTAGAAGCTGTTCACCGCGTCCTGCTCGTCGGTGAAGATCTCGAACACGGTGGCCAGCTTGGTCATCACCAGCAGCTCGATGTTGCGCCGGTTCAGATGCAGCAGTTTCACGTTGCCGCCGCTTCTCCGCAGGCTGGTCGCGCACATCACCAGGGCTCCCAGGCCGGTGCTGTCGATATAGTCGGCGCCGGCCAGGTCCAGCACCAGGTTGCGCTGGTTGGCGGCGCTAAGCTCCGTCACCTTCTCCCGCAGCGCGGTGGCTTCCGGGCCCACCGTGATCCTGCCGTTCAGGTCGAGTATCGTGATGCCTTCGCGTTCCCGCTGTTGAATATCGAGAGCCATATCGTGTCCAGTACCGGCATCTCTATTCTAATCGCTGCGTCACGCGCAGGAACGTGGGATGGGAGTAGTTGGCGGGCGAAAGCGCCTGCCCGACCCGGTTCGTCCGTCAATCCGACAGACCCTTGAGCCTTGGGAGGAAGAACGCCGGCGCGGACGCCGGCGTGGCAGGCCGGAGGCCCGCTCTACGGGCGGCCTCAGCTTTCCAGCGTGGAATCGAGCGTGATGTTCGTCTTGTAGAGCTTGGAAACCGGGCAGCCGGTCTTGGCCGCCTGCACCGCCTGGTCGAAGGCCGCCCGGGTGGCCCCGGGGACCCGCGCCTTCAACTTCAAATGGCTCTCCGTGATCGCAAAACCGTCGGGCAGCTTTTCGAGCGAAATCGCGCACGTGGTCTCGATGCTCTCCGCCACCAGGTTGGCCTGCGCGAGCTGCGCCGAAAGCGCCATGGAGAAGCAGCCGGCGTGCGCCGCCGCCAGCAGTTCCTCGGGATTCGTGCCCTTGCCGTCCTCGAACCTGGTGTGGAAGGAGTACGCCGAGTTGGAAAGAACTCCGCTGGCCGTCGAGACCGTTCCCTTGCCCGTCTTCAGATCGCCGCGCCATTGCGCACTTGCCGTACGTTGCATCTGTGAAGCCTCCGATTCGTCTTTTGGATGCGGGCGGCCGCGAAAGGTTGCGCGCCGGCCGCGCGTCTTGCCAATAGTATGCCAGATGGCCGAGAATCGTGAGTATGACCGTCATCAAGATGATTGCAGTCCTCGGCTTCTTCGCATCTGTTGCAGTATGTCAGGGGCCGGCCACGCTGACCGTTCAGGGCATCGGGGGCAAGAGCGTCGTGCTTTCCGCTTCGGACCTCTCGAGCCTGCCCCAGCAGAGCGTGAAGACCACGGATCACGGGACCCCGGTCACATTCGGCGGCGTTCTGCTGAAGGACGTGCTGGCCAAGGTCGACTTGCCGATTGGTGAGAAGTTTCACACCACGGCGGCTTCGCACTACCTGTTCGTGGAAGCCAAGGACGGCTACCGGGCCGTGTTCGCATGGGCGGAGCTGGATTCGGCGTTCATGGACAAGCTCGTGTACCTGGTCACCACGCGGGACGGCAAGCCGCTCTCGGATCACGACGGCCCATTTCAGTTAGTGGCGCCGGGTGAGAAGAGACCCTCCCGGTGGGTGCGGCAGGTCACGGCGCTCCGCGTGAGACAGGCGAATTGAGTCGCCGGTAGGGGCCGGACATGCCCCATAAGCGCTAAGATAACTATTGCTTTTTATTCGCCATTGATCTAAACTCAAACCATGCTTGGCGCTCAAGATGAGAACTGGCAAGTACTCACCACTCTGCTGCCCGAAGGCTGGCAGGGCG
>Ga0326727_10006880_pt1 | contig 30676 bp, 22 predicted proteins | sample MB2enrmetagenome_FD_207643 | JGI IMG/M metagenome (GOLD analysis project Ga0326727, IMG submission 207643) | Lab enriched peat soil microbial communities from McLean, Ithaca, NY, United States - MB29MY | ecosystem: Environmental > Terrestrial > Soil > Wetlands > Peat | place: USA: New York... | reverse complement strand
TGATGGCCGGGCTTTCCGCCCCGGAACATTGGAGATGGCAGGCCATCGCCGTCGGCTTGACAACCATCGCGGGGATTTTGGCCGCGCCCAGGCTGACCAAGGCCGTTCCGGCGACCATTTTTGGATTGGCGGCGGGATTGCTCGCCTATTTTGGACTCGCCCTGGCCTTTCCGGAAATGTTGCGCCAAACGGGCAACAACCTGGTGCTGGGGCCGGCCGGCGTCGGCGCGGGCGCCTGCTGGCCGCATTGGGTGGCGGAATGGAAGGGCCTGGGAGCCATCACCCTTTCCGATTGGAAGCTGGTTCTCATTCCCGCCTTGACGCTCTCCGTCCTGCTTTCAATTGACACGCTCAAGACGTGCGTGATCGTGGACACACTGACGCTCTCCCGCCACGATTCCAACCGCACCCTCATCGGCCAGGGCATCGGCAACGCGGCCTCGGCGCTGGCCGGCGGGATGCCCGGCTCGGGCATGATGGGCGCGACCATTGTCAACCTGAACAGCGGGAGCCAGACCAGGCTGTCCGGCCTGTTGGAAGGCTGTTTTGTGTTGCTGGCGTTTGTGCTGTTCGGCCAACTGGCCGCCTGGCTTCCCCTGGCGGCGCTGGCCGGGGTCTTGATGGTCGTCGGCTGCAAAATGTTTGACTGGACGAGCTTCCAACTGCTGCGCCAGCGCGGCACGGTCCTTGACTTCCTGGTGATCTGGGCCGTGATCCTCACCGCGATGCATTTCAGCCTGATCATCGCCTCGGGCACGGGCGTGGCCCTGGCGGTGCTCATTTTCCTGCGGGACCAGATTCGCACCCCGGTGCTGCACCGCAAGTTCTACGGCAACGAGATTTCCTCCAAGAAAAGCCGCCTGCCGGCGGAGTCGCAGGCGCTGGAAACATTCGGCGCGCAGACGGTCATCTGCCAGTTGCAGGGGACGCTGTTCTTCGGCACGGCGGACAAGCTCTACGTCGAACTGGAGGGCGATTTGAAACGATGCCGCTTCATCATATTGGACATGCGACGGGTGCTGTCGGTGGATTTCACCGCGGCGCACATGCTGGAATTGATCGAGGCGCTGCTCAAGAAGCAGGGCGCGTTTCTTCTCTTCAGCCACATGCCCGCGATATTGCCCAAGGGTCAGCGCCTGGAAGCTTATCTTGACAAGGTCGGCGTGACCGGCCGGCAGGCCAATGTCAAGGTGTTTGCCGAGCTGGATGAGGCGATGGCCTGGGCCGAGGACCGCCTGCTGGAGGCGCATCATCTCCTGCTGGATGAAAACGCGCAGACGGCGCTGGAACTGGCGGACATGGAACTGTTCCGCGGCATCCAGCCGCCGGAGAACATCGCGGCCATCCGGGCCTGCGCCATGGAGCGTTCCGTGCCGGCGGGCGGGACGATATTTCAACGAGGCGACCGCGGCGACGAGTTGTTCCTGGTGCGCCGCGGAGAAGTGCGCATTGAATTGCCCGTCGGCGAGGGCCGGTATCGCACGCTGGCTTACTTTGGGCGCGGGAATTTTTTTGGTGAGATGGGTTTCCTGGATCAACGCGCGCGCTACGCCAGCGCCGTCGCCACCGCGCCAACCGAGTTGTTCGTGCTGCGCAGAAGCGGCTTCGACGAAATTTGCCGGGAGCGTCCGCAATTGAACGAAACCGTCCTGGGCCGCATGGCGGCGGCGCTGGCCGTGCGTCTGCGCCGCACTAATATGGAGCTGCAGAGCCTGCACGACGCGTGAGGTTGGAGGAACGGCCCGCCGTGATGCGTCGCTCATGGGCGGCAGGGCGGGCAGTCCTCTGCCCCCCGCGGGGTGCTGGCAGAGAAAGCTGCGTCGCACCACGGCCGCGGCGGGCGGAGGACTGCCCGCCCCACCTTTCCTGGCCCTCCCATCGGCGACCCATCACGGCGACAGGCAGGGGACGACCTGGCGGCTGTGGCGGCGGTAGATTTTGAAGTCAGCGTCGGTGGTCAGGACCACGGGGTCAGGCAGGATTTCGCTCATGCGCACCAGGCAGGCATCAGCCAGGCTCATGGGGAGGTCGGCGTATTTGTCCATCAAGGCAAGAACTGGCGCCAATTCATCGCCCAAAGCAAACGAGGGCAGGACCGCTCCTCCCAGCAACAAGTCCTTCATCCTTGGCGCGCCCTTTTCGCCGAGCAGATGGAAGGCCTCGGTCAATGCCGCCTCACAGGTGAGCCAGGGCCAGGGCAAGGTGCCAGCCTGCGCGGCGATCCAGGCATGATGCTGATCGTCGCGGCTGAGCAACGCCACCAGCACGGAGCTATCAGCGATGTAGCTTTTTGGCACGGATTAATATGGGAAGGTACTTCTTCTTGTTCGCGGCAAGGTCGGTCGGCAGGCCTTCCACCGAGCCGATGAGGTCGCCCAATAATTCCCGCATCGTGCCGCCGGCAACGGCAGCTTGCCGCGGCTGATGCAGCCGTTCCCGCACCACGTCGGATTTTGAGACACGGCGAACCTGGGACTCGTGTTCGATCTCCGTGACGAGCGAATCTGGCAGCCGGACGGTCAGTGTTTTCATGGGCGTACTGTAAGACAATCACGGCAGTTGCGCAAGACGAAGGTTGTCAGGATGCAGGACAAAGTTCTTCATTCACCAGGTAGGGACGCCTCGCCGAGGCGTCCGGGCGTCCCGGCGGGACGCCCCTACCACAAGAAGAATTCTGTCCTGCGCCCAGGCCTTCATGAAGCGCCAGAATCTCATTGAAGCGCGGGGGATTTTGCTGTTCACTGGCCCGTATTCACATTCCAAGCCATGAATGAAATTTCGCCCAAGGAGGTCAGCGCGCTGCATGGCCGCATCACGCGGGAGCTGAACAAAGTCATCGTGGGCCAGGAACAAATCGTCCGGTTGCTGCTGGCCTGCCTCTTCGCGCGCGGCCATTGCCTGCTTATCGGCGTGCCGGGCCTGGCCAAGACGCTCATCGTGCGCACCCTCTCGGAGATTCTACAATTGAGCTTCAAGCGCATCCAGTTCACCCCGGACTTGATGCCGGGGGACATCATCGGTTCGGAAATTTTGCAGGAGCGGGAACGGCGGTTGGAACACGAGTACCAACCCGGCCCGATTTTCGCCAACCTGGTGCTGGCGGACGAAATCAACCGCACCCCGCCCAAGACGCAGGCGGCGCTGCTGGAAGCCATGCAGGAACGCAAGGTGACCATCGGCGGCCAGTCGCGCGCCCTGCCCGATCCCTTCCTGGTGGTGGCCACGCAGAATCCCATCGAGCAGGAAGGAACCTATCCCCTGCCCGAGGCGCAGCTCGACCGCTTCATGTTTTCCCTTTACTTGAATTATCCGGCGAAAAGCGAGGAGATGGAAGTTGTCAAACGCACAACGCTGCGGGAACTGCCCTCCCTTGCGCCCACCGTCAGCGCCGAGGAACTGCTCCAGGTGCAGCGCCTTGTGCTGGCCGCGCCGGTGTCCGATCACGTGGTGGATTACGCGGTGTCGCTGGCGGCGGCGACGCGGCCCGGCAACGCCGATTCGCCGCAGGTGGCGCGCGATTTCGTGGAGTGGGGCGCCGGCCCGCGCGCCTCGCAGTATTTGATCCTCGGCGCCAAGGCGCTCGCGCTGTTGAACGGGAAAATCAGCCCGGAAACTTCCGACGTGCGCGAAGTGGCCATGCCGGTCCTGCAACATCGCGTCATCACCAATTACCGCGCCACCGGCGCCGGCAAGAAATCCCGCGACGTGGTGCAGGGCATTTTGACGGAGGTGCGGGAAAAATCTTATTGACCGGGACGGCGAAGGCCGGTTTCGAGCTTATGAGCGATCCAGTCCAAAGCGGCCAGGCGGCGGGCCAGGGCGCGAAGCAGCCGGGCCAGGCCGGGCGGCCTCCCCCGCCGCCGATTGGCCGCGCGCCGCCGGTGATTCACGCCGCCCTGCGGGCGGCGGCTCACGCGCCGCCGGCGATTCAAATTCCGCCGCGCCCCCCCTTGTCGTGGCGCGGGCCGGTGGCGCGGCCGCAGTTCGTCAAACACACTCCCCGCCTCACGCTGCTCTCGCCCGAGGAACTGGAACGGTTTGGCAACCTGCTGGTCTTCGCGCGTTCCATGGTGGAGGGCTATTTCGCCGGCAAACACAAGTCGCCCCATCGCGGTTCCTCGGTCGAGTTCACCGACTACAAGGAGTATGTCGCCGGGGACGATCCGAAGCGGATTGACTGGCGGGCCTATGGCCGGTCGCGGCGGTTGATCGTGCGCCAATACGAGGCGGAGACGGACATGGTGATTTACCTGCTGGTGGATGTGAGCGGTTCGATGGACTACGCCGGGGCGGGGCACGAATCCAAATACATTCTCGCCGCCAAGGTCGCGGCGGCGCTGGCCTATTTGATGATTCATCAGGGCGACAAGGCGGCCCTGGTTTTGTTCGCGGCCAAATTGAAGCAGTTTCTCCCTCCCGGCGGCACGCGGCGGCATTTGCACAGCCTCATCACGGAATTGGAAATGGCGCAACCGGCCTGGCAAACCGGCACGGCCGCCGCCCTGGCCGAGTGCAACCTGCTCTTCAAGAAGCGCGGGCGGCTGGTCGTCCTCTCCGATTTTTGGGATGAGACGGACAAGACGTTCGAGGCCTTGAGCCGGTTCCTGCACCGCAAATTTGAGATTCTTCTCCTGCACGTCGCCCATCCCGATGAACTGGATTTGCCGCCCGTCCACGCCGCGCGTTTTCACGACATGGAAACGCACGAGGAGGTCGAGGTCGAGACGGATGAAATCCGCGTGGCCTATCGCGAGGCGGCGCGTCGGCGGGCGGACGCGCTGGCGCGCGAAGCCAACCAGCGCCGCATCAGCTACGCGCTGGTGCGGACCAACCGTCCCTATCTGGACGCCATCGAGGCCTATCTCGGTTTTCGCGGGGCAAACAGTTTTTCCACGCGGTAAGCCATGTCCTTTTTAAGTCCAGCCCTGTTCGCCGTGTTGCTCCCCCTGGCCGCGCTGCCGCTGGTCTTGCATCTGTTGAACAAGGGTTTCCCGCGCCATTTCAAATTCCCGTCGCTGGAACTGATCCGCGAAACCATGGCGCGGCGTTCCAAGTTGCATCGCTGGCGGCACTGGATTTTGTTGCTGCTGCGCACGGCGTTTTTGTTGCTGCTGTTGCTCGCTTTTCTTCAGCCGGTGCTGCGCCGGTTCGGGTCAAACCCGGCGGCGCAAAAGGGACGGCAGGTGCTGATTGTGTTCGATCACTCCGTCAGCATGGAACACAAGGGCGACGGCCCGGCTTCGCGCGAACGCGCCGTGCATGAGGCCTCCAAACTCATGGATTCGCTTGACGCGGAGGACACCGTCAACATCCTGCTCATGGAACCGGAACTGGCCTGTTGCTTCCTGACTTTCTCCAAGGACATCGCCGAAGCGAAAAGGTTTTTGGGCCGGCTCAAGCCCGGACTGGAGCGGGCGGACGTCAACCTCGCCAACACGGCGGCGGCGCGCCTCATCGGCCCCGCGGCCCCGCGGCCGGAAATCTATTACATCTCCGACTTTACGCGGAAGAAGTGGGCCAACGCCAATTTCCAGATGCTGCCGCCGGCGGCGAAGCTGTTTTTCGTGGACGTCGGGCCGGCCAGGCTCGACAACCACGCCATTCTGGACGCCCGGCCTTCGCAGACGCAAATGCTGGCCGGCGACACCGTGCCGCTGGAGATTTCCATCGGCAATTTCAGCCGCGACCCGCTGGACGGGCGCGTCACGGTCATGATTGACAATAAATTCAGTTTTGACCGGGAAATCTCCCTCGCGCCGTGGTCGGAGGAAAAAGTGACCGTGCCCGTGTCGGTCGGCGCGCCGGGAACGCATCTCTGCGAGGCGCGCCTGCCGCCGGACGCGCTGGGCTACGACAATCATTTCTTCTTGACACTGCCCGTCCTGGAAAAGGAGGAGGTGCTCATCGTCACCGACGCCGCGGAGGACCGGCGCAACGGCGCCTATTTCCTCAAGACGGCGCTCAACCCGTTCGCCAACGAGGGCGGCTCGCTCCTGCCGCGCGTCATTTCCTCCGCCGAACTGACCCCGGCGCGGCTGGCCGGGGTGGAAAAGGCCTTCTTCACACAGGTGGGGCGGCTCACGCCGGAAGCCTGCGACGCGGCGGCCAAATTCCTCTTTCGCGGCGGCGGCCTGGTTTATTTTCTGGACGGCCCCGCCGACCCGGACAACCTCGCCGCGCTGGAGAAAATTACCGGCCCCAACTCGCTGCCGCTGCGGTTGTCGCGGCGCAACATCGCCACCAACGTCACCGCGGGGGCGCAGCAAATTGCCCGCGGCGATTTCAAGTCGCCTTACCTGAAACTGTTCGAGGGCGACACGCGCCAGGACCTGGCGCTGCTGGAATTCTACGATTATTACCAGGCCGGCGCGACCGGCGCGGGCGGCGTGCTGCTGGAGTACGGCGACGGCTCGCCCGCCATGGCCTCGCTCCATCACGGACTGGGCACCTTGTTGCTGCTCAATTTTTCGGCGGGCGAATTTTCCAGCAACCTGGCCCGGCAGCGCATTTTCCCGGCCTGGATGCAGGATTTGGTCAAGGCCCTGGCCGCCTCCGAGCCGCCGCCCTGCGCCTACATCGTCGGCCAGCCCTTGCAGACGGAAATCTGGCGCGCCGAAATGCGCGACGACCTGGTCAGCCCCGCCGGAACCGCTGTCAACACAAAGCGCGAATTGACCGGCGAGCGTTGCAGCCTGGCCTTCACGCCCGACCAGCTTGGATTCTACACCCTCGGTTCGCCGCGCCCCGCCTATGCCTTCGCCATCAACGCCGCGACCGACCAGTCCGACTTGCGGCAGATTGACAAAAGCGTCCTGCCCGCCGAATTTGCCGGCCAGCACGAGGCGCATCTTGTGGCCGGGGGCGACGATTACGATGAACTGGCCCGCGGCCATCCGGCCTTTCACTGGTTCGTGCTCGGCGCGTTGGGATTCCTGCTGCTGGAAAGCGGTTTCCAATTTCTCATCCGGAGGAAGACGGCATGAACACCCCGCCCGCCGGCGAAATCATCCTGGATCCCATCGTGCCGGTGCCGGTGATCGTGCTCCTGGGCGCGCTCTTTTTATTCTTGACCATTCGGATTTACTGGAGCGTCGGCTCGCAGATCGGGCGCTGGCGCAATCTGGCGCTGCTGGCTTTCCGGCTGTTCGGACTGGCTCTCGTCCTGGCCTTGCTCCTCCAGCCGTCGCGGCGCGAATTTCTGCCGCCGCCCACGCGGGAGCGGGTCACGCTGGTCGCGCTGGACAGTTCCCTCAGCATGAAACAGCGCGATGCCGGGGACAAAACCCGTTTCGACGCGGCCAGGGATCTGTTGCTGCAGTCGGGCGCGGTCACGGCCAACGGCAGGGCGGCCGATCCGGGCCTGCGCCTGTTTGAATTCAGCGACGACGCCCGGCCCGTGCCACAGTCCATTCTCGACCTCGCCCCGGCCGGCAAGACGACGCGCTTCCACAAATCCGTCGGCACGCTGCTCAGCGCGCCGGCCGGCGATGAGGCGGTCAACGCCGTGCTATTATTGACAGATGGGCACGATTTCGAACTGGTCAATCCGGTCAAGACCGGCACGCTGGCGCGCAGCCGGCGGGCGCCCATTTACGCCGTGGCACTGGGCCGGCAGGGCAAGGCGCGCGACGTGGCCGTCCGCATCACCGGTTTTCAGCCCTATTCATATGTCAAACAAAAGGCGCGCATCAACGCCACGCTCCGCCTCATCGGCTGCGAGTTGGAGGACCTGACCGTGCAGTTGCTGCGCGAGGGGCAGGTCGTCCAGACCAAACACCTCAACGCCCAGCAGCTTCAGGAGTTGCCGGTCGAATTCGAGGTCGCCGAACCGGAAACCGGCCAGTTTGAATACGAGGTGCGCGTCCCGCCGCTGGAGAACGAGGTGGACACCTCCAACAACAGCGCCATCACCTACCTCAATGTTATTGACCAGCAAATCCGCGTCCTGCTCCTGGAAGGCGATCCCTACTGGGACACGACCTTCCTGCAGCGCTCCCTCATGCGCAACGACAAATTCGACGTGGACGCCCTCATCCGTTACGGCGCCAACCGCGTCCGGGCCATCCGCAAAACTCCCGCCGCGGGCGAATTGCGCGCGCCGCAAACGCTGGATCAATTCGCCGCCTACGACGTCATCATTCTTGGCCGCGCGGTGGATTCGCTCCTCAACGCGCCGGCGGGTGGCGGGCCGCCCTCCTCCGGCCAGCTTGCCTTGCTCGATCAATACGTCAACGAGCGCGGCGGCACGGTGATCTTCAGCCGGGGACGCGCCTTCACCAACGCGGCGGCCGGCGAACTGGAGCCGGTCCTGTGGGGCGGAAAGGCGCGCGAACGGGTTCATCTGGACGTGACGGCCGAGGGCCGCGCCCTCCCGCCCTTCCGCGCCTTGAACGACGGCGCGGGCGGACTGGACTCGCTGCCGGAATTGCTCGACGGAAAAACGCCGCAGGAAACCAGGCCGCTGACCTCCACCTTCGCCGTCGAAACCGGACGCGATGATCCGGCGGCGCAGGCGGCCGTCATCCACCGGCGTTACGGCCGCGGACAGGTCGTGAGCATCGGCGTGGCCGGCTTGTGGCGTTGGGCCATGGGATCCAAGCTGGAGGGGGCCAATTCGCCCTTCGACCGGTTTTGGGACCAGATGGTTTTGTGGTTGCTGGCCGGGCGCGATTTCATCCCGAGCCGCCAGTTTTCCTTCCGCCCGAATTCCGCCAACATCCTGCTCGGCGAAAAAGTTTATTTCCACCTGGTCATGCGCCAGCCCGATCCGAAATTGAAGTCCGTGCCGGTGACGATCCATTTCGGCGAGGCGGAAGTTGGCCGGGTCAACCTGGCGCCCGTTGCCTCGGCCGCGGGCCGGCTGTCGGCGGAATTTCTGCCCGAACGCGCCGGGCGTTATCGCGCCGCCGTCCATCTGCCGGACGGCACAACCCAGGAATCGCGCTTCATTGTCTTCACCGAAAACCTGGAGGAAACCGAAGTGACCGCCGACACGTTGTATCTGCGGCGGCTGTGCGAAAGCAGCGGCGGGCGGCTGATCGAAGCCGCCGATTTTTCCAGACTGCTCAAGGAATTGAACAGCCAAAAAGCCGAACATACCCCGCGCACCATTCTCCGCCCAGTATGGAATGTGGCCTGGGTTTTTTATCTGACTGGCTTATTGTTTGGCCTGGACTGGTTTTTGCGAAGACGTTGGGGCCTATGCTGAACCCGCCGAACATCCTGCAACGTCTGGCCGCGTTGTGTTAGTTTTCGCGAAGAATTCTCGAGAATAGCCCAGCCATTTATGGCTGGGACCTCCGGCCAAACAAGCCATACAAGTCCCGTCAGGGACGACAGGGCTTTCGTCCCTGACGGGACTTGATTTGTCTTCCTGTGCCAAGGCCCACCGCTGAAGCGGCGGGCTATTTTCTTTCGCGCATCGCCAAGTCTCGTTCGCTTTGGTTGCGGCTGGCCGCACTGTGCTTCTTGCGTAACCATTCCAGTTTACGTTCATTTGTCATAAGCAATGGCAGCCTTTTGAGGAAGTCCCAACAACGCCTGAGCCAGGCGCAGCAAGTGCGCTCGGTCGCGAGTGTAATATGCTTGCGTCGAACAACTTCCGCAAGTCGCCGTACCGCTTCGTCCATATTCATTTGGCCGTTGTAATAAACGAACAATGTGTCGTATATTAATTGTTAGGCCACGAGAACGCATGAGTAAACCAATGCGCATTATTTTAATGGTTGTTGATATAGCTACGCTGTTGAGTGCTGTCGCATCTGTGATCGTGTCTATCGTCTTTATTTACTGCCACAGTGGCATGTCTTTCAGCCAACCATCACATCAGCAGATTTACGCCGCATCAGCCGAGGCACTTCGCACCGACATGATCTTGGCTGTGGATGATATTTCATTTTTGTCGGGGCGTGTAGATGATTTAGCGGGGATGTTATTGCTTTTTGGCGTTGTCATGCTTGTCGGCAGTATCTGCCATTTTTTTCTTACGCCTTGGCGTTTAAATGGAGAGAACAAATGACATGGCCTAACATCTGTGGCTGATTGGTTGCTGGCATACCGCGAAACGCTTTGTGATGAGAAAATTGCGGAATGAGCCCGTGCCGGAAAGTTGGATCCGCTCATCAAAAAAGCAAAAGCCGGCCATTGCGCCTTGAAGGCGACACCGTTCCCGTGAAATCAAGCGCCTTGCCGGATTCTTGGTTCTTCGCTGTTCTCAGTGGGAGCGCCAGCCGCAATCAGATTTGTTTTCCTCTGCCCTGCACACCGGCAAGTCGCTCGTTTTCACGATGATTCCACCACTGATCGCGGTGGAATTTTTAACGCAAAGGCGCAAAGATGCGAAGGCGCAAAGAGTTTTTTCCGTCTTGGCGTCTCTGCGTCTGCGCGTCTTTGCGTTAAATAACCCTTGCTTCATCCTTGAAATCCTTGAAACCCGTGGCGCCCCTCTTTTTGGCTGCGGCTGGCCGCATTGGGCATTCCCGCGGCAAAAGCAGGGCCTCCAAAAATTCTCCAAAAAGACCGTTGACAAAAATTAGAAACTATGGTCTAATAAGTTACGTGATCCAGCTAAACTCATTTCAGGGCCGCCCCGGAAGTCCAGCCGGCGCGGGCGCCGGAGCCGGCGGCACGGAGAACAGCCCCAGGGCTGCGTGGGGTCCGTCCTTTGCGTCCTGTTTGTCCTTTACGTCCCATCAATCTCGCTCCGCCAACCCGGCGCCTGCTCCCAAAAACCCCGCCAAACTCCCTTTTCGGAGCCTCTCCAATGAAGGCTGCGGAAGGTTACGGAAGGCTGCGGAAGCCAAATGAAGGTAAAAAAAATAAAAAAATTTGGCGAAAAAATACACAACCAATCTCCCGATTCCGTCGGCGTGGTTCAGTTCGTTTTGGCCACGGCTTCGCCGCGCTGTGCGTCCGGGGTTCCCGTTGCATTCAGGCTTGGTTTTCTTGCCTGGCCGGTGTATTTTTCGAGATAGACCGGTTTTTGCGAAGAAGGTGGGGTTTATGCCAAACACGCCGAACATTCTGCAGCGCCTGACCGCGGCCGACCGCGAGCATCAAAAGGAACAGGGGGGGAAACTGTTGCTCGGCAGTGTCCAATACGCCTGCGCCGCCGTCCTGGCGGCCTTCATCCTCGATGTTATATGTCACCTGGACTCCCGCTGGCGGCTGGGAATTTTGCTGGCCATGATCGCCGGGCTTTGCCTGCTGGCCGGTTTTGCCTGGCATCTGGCTTTTGTGCGCCGCAACCGCCTGGAACATATCGCCCGCTTCCTGGAGGCGCGCGACCCGGCCCTCGGCTCGCGCCTGATCAACCTCCTCCAACTCGGCGCCCAGGCCGGCGACCCCGCCCTCGCGCCGCTGACCCGCCAACTGGCGGGGCTGGCGGTGGAGAATTACACCGCCGATTTGCGCGCCGCCCCGGTGGAGGCGCTGGCGCGCACCGACGAATTGCGCCGCCGGCTCAAACGCGCCGCCTGGGTTTTGCTCGCCTTTACCGCGCTGCTGGCCGCCGCGTTTCGCGTCTCCGCCACCGAGATTGCGCGTTTCGCCGATCCCTTCGGCAATCATCCTCCTTATTCGCTCACCCATCTGCAGATCGTGCAGCCCGGACCGGAGGGAACGAACGTCCCTTACGACAAGGGGCTGGTGGTGAAGGTCAAGGCCGCCGGCCATCAGCCCAAGGAGTTGTTTCTCACCGCCTATCCGCCGGCGCGCCCGGAACAGGCCGTCACGCTGCCGATGTTTGACAAGAGCGGCGCGGGCTACGATCAATTGCTCGACAATATCCGCGGGGACCTGCTCGTCTTCGCGCACACCAAGGACAACGCCAGCCAGTCCCGGCGGGTCCGCGTCGGCGTGGTGCTGACGCCGCAGTTGGAGAAGATGTTCGTCCGCGTCGCGCCGCCGGCCTACACCGGCCTGAAGCCGGAGGAAAAGCCCTACACCTTCCAGGCCATGCAGGCCCTGGAGGGCGGCGAAATCAAATTCCGCCTCCAATCCAACCGCCCCTTGCGCGAAGGGACGCTGGAACTGACTTCCGGCGAGCAGGCCCCGCAACGCATTCCGCTGGCCAAATCCGGCGAAAAGGAGGTCAGCGGCTCGTTCCTCGCCGCCGACTCTGGCCGGATGCGCTTTTCGTTTGTTGACACGGCGGGGCTGGCGTCGCATGGCGATTTTGAAGGCGCGCTCACCGTCACCCATGATTTGCCGCCGGAAGTCCATCTGGCCAACCCGGAACAGGACTCCCTGGTCGCGATGGACTTCAAATTGCAGGCGCGCATTGACGCGAGCGATGATTACGGCCTGCGCGAAGTCCGCCTCCAGCGCGGCCTGAACGGCGTCTTCTCCGCGCCGAAAACTTACGCCTACACCAACATCGTCCGCGACAGCCGCGAAACCTTTGATTTCAATTTCGCCGAACTTGGCCTCCAGCCCGGCGATGTCATTTCGCTCTTCGCCGAAGCGCTGGACAACGCGCCGCAGCCGCACTTGTCGCGCAGCCAGACCGTGCGCCTGCAACTCATCAGCGTGGAGGATTACAACAATTTTCTGCGCGAGGAGAGCGACATCGCCGACGCCGAGGCCAAATACGCCGAACTCAACGAGGATTTGCAGGCGCTGATCGAGCAGCAAAAACAAATTGGCGGGGAAGCCCAAAAGCTCAACGGCCAACTGGCCAAGGCCGACGCCCAACAACGCGATTCGCTGGCGCAGCAACTGGACAAAATCACCGCCGAACAAAATGAATTGAATCAGAAGCTCAACCAGCAGGCCGGGCGAATGGAAAACTTCGTGCGCGAAAATCCGCTCTACGACGTGGAAAAGGATTTGCAGGAAAAGTTGCGCCAGCAGGCCGGTTCCATCCGGCGGAGCGCGCAAACCAACGACGCCGCCTTGCGCAACGTCGCCCAACGCAGCTCGCCGCCCGGCGGCCCACGGCGCTTGACGCCCGACATGCTCGACGATTTGAAAAAGGCCTCCGACGAACAGGTCGCGCGGTTGAACGGCGCCCATGAGGAAGCCGAAAAGGAAATCGTGGCGACGCTCGACCAGATGGATCAGATGCAGGAGCTGATCAACGACTTCAACCTGTTCAATTCGCTTTACCAGGCGCAACAGGACCTGGCGGCGCAATCGCGCGCCTACGACCGGCCCGGCCAGTTAAGCCGCGAAGACCAACTGGCCTTGAAGGAACTCGCCTCCACGGAAAAAGAGGTGGCCGATTCGCTGGGCCGGCTGCGCAACAAATTGCGCGACGATGCCGCGACCGCCGAGAAGCTCTTTCCCAAGGCGGCGCAAAGCGGCCGGGATCTGGCGGATCAAATCGGCCAGCGTCGCCTGGAACCGCTCGCCCAGCAGGCCACGGGCCAGATGCTGGCCGGCAGCGGCGACCAATCTTCCGAACTGGCCGCCCGCCTGAGCGAAGAGATGGAAAAAATGTTCCGCCAATGCCAGAGCGGCAATTGCCCATCGGGCGGCGAACTGGACAGTTATTTGCAATTGCAACATCTGAACCCAAACAACAATTTCGCGCAGATGTCGCGCAGCCGGAAATTCGGCGACAGCCTGGGCCGCGGGCGCGCCAACGGCGAGGGCGAAGGCGCGATGGGCACTTCGGGTTACGCCATGGCGGACGGCTCGAACTTGCAGGTGCTGGGCAACGAAGCCAAACCGCGCAACGGCAATCGAACTTCCCGCCAGCCCGGCCGGCTGGGCCAGGGCGCCGGGGTCCTGGCCGGCAACGGCAATGACGAAACCGCAAAACCTGACGCGATCAAGAACTTGAATCCCGTCAACCGCCAGTCCGGCGCCGTTTCCTCCGAAACGGTCATCGAGGCCTACAACGACGTCGTCGAAAACTATTTCAAGGCCATCACCACGAAAAAGGAGAAATCCGCCGATGAAAAGCAAAACTGAAATAATGCATCGGTCATGGCAGGTAGGGCGCGCACTCCGTGCGCGCCGCGGCTGGTCCCGATGTGTCGGGACCCGCCCTGCCTTGGCACGCATATTTCATAGTGCGGCGAAAGCTTGGTCGGCTTTGTCGGCAGGGCGGCGCTGCTGCGCCGCCCAAATATCATGGCGAGGCGGCAGCTTCGCCCTGCCGACGTGTGAAATGTCCGGGATAGCCGCCGCCGCGGCGCTCTGCCTCCTGGCCCTTTCCGCCTTCGGCCAGCCCGTCAAACCCACCCCTGCCCCACCCGCTGTCGCCGCGCCCCAAGTTGGCCGCTCCACCGGGCAGCCGGCCAAAGTCGCCGTCACGACGCCGGTTCATTCCGACCTGACGCTGCTGCAATGCGGCAATTTGATCTACGCCGGGAGTCAAAGCTCGGTTTGCTTCGCCGACAATTTTCTCTCGGACGTGGCGGCGCAGACCTGCCTCAAGGTCAACAAAAAATTCTGCCCGGTGCGCCTGGACGCCGACGCCCTCTTCGATTACCCGTTCTGCGTCATGTCGGGCAACGAGAATTTTACGCTGGCGCAAAAGGAGCGCGACCAGTTGCACAAATACCTCACCCAGGGCGGTTTCCTCCTGGTCAGCCCCGGTTGCTCGGACGAAAAATGGGACAAGTCCTTCCGCCAGGAAATCAAGGTCTGTTTCCCGGATTTGGCCCTCGAGGCCATCCCGGCGACGCATCCGATTTTTTCCATTGTCAATCAAATCCAGAAGTTGTCGTCCCGGCACGGCAAGGCCGCCAAACTGGAGGGGCTGGAGATCAACGGACGGATCGTGCTGGTCTATTCCAAGGAGGGGCTGAACGACGTCCAGCACGCCAGCGGCTGCTGCTGCTGCGGCGGCGACGAACTGGAAAATCCGGCGCGCATCAACGTCAATGTTTTCACCTATGCCGCGTTGTATTGAACGCGCCCTCCTTGGCCTGCTTTTTCTCGCCGCCGGTTGCGGCAGGACGCCGCCCGCCCCGCCGCTGGACCTGCCCATTTACTTTACTTGCGACACCCGCGGCCGGCTGGAGCCGTGCGGCTGTTTCACCGGGCAATACGGCGGATTGACGCGGCTGAAAACGGTGCTCGACGCCGAGGCCCCCGCCAACGCCCTGCGCCTGGACGTCGGCGACGCCATCGGCGGACACGAGGATTACGATTTGATCGAATACCGCTACGTGCTGAGGGCCTTCGCGGCGATGAACTACGACGCCCTGAACATCGGCGAACGCGAGGCGCAATTCACCGCCGCGCAATTGCGCGAAGCCGGGAAAAATTCCCCGGTCCCGATCATCAGCGCCAACCTCCTCGACCAGGCCACCCGCCGGCCGCTTTTTGATTCGTACCGCCTCGTTCGGCGCGGCTCCATCCGCGTGGCCATCATCGGCGTGCTCGACCCGCGCGCGGCGGAAAATCCCGGCGCGGGCTTGCAGGTGGGCGGCATGGAGGAGGCGGTGCAGCGATGCCTGGACGAATTGCGCGGCAAGGCGGATTTGATTGTGTTGCTGGCCTTCGCCGACGAAGCCACCCTGGCGCGCCTCGCCCAGGAATTTTACGAGTGCCAGGTCATTCTCGGCGGCAAAGTCCGCCAACCCGCCCAGCAACTGCAACAGGAAAACCGCAGCCTGGTTTATTTCGTGACCAACGAATCCCGCGCGCTGGGCATTCTCCGCCTGCGGTTGGCGCGGGGCGCGGCGCTGACGGCGGCCGGAAATGAAATCCGTTTTTTATATGACACCATTCCGCAGGACCTTTCTTTCCGCCAACTGATGCAAAGTTATCGCGACGAAATCGGCCGCACGCGCCTGGCGGTGGACGATCCCAACAATTTCGAGGCCGGCGCGGTTCCCGGCGTGCGGACGGTCGCGGCCTACGCCGGCACCGGGGAATGCCTCGCCTGCCACCCCGGCGCGGCGGCGGTGTGGCAGTCGTCCGCCCACGCCCGCGCCTTCGCCACGTTGACAGGGCGCAAAGCGGAGGCCGACCCGAAGTGCGTCGGCTGCCACACCGTCGGTTTCGGCCAGGCCTCGGGGTATCGCCGCGAGTTTGCGGCGGCCAAACTGGTGGATGTCGGCTGCGAAAGCTGTCACGGCCCCGGCAGCCTGCACGTCCGCCAGAAGAGCGGCGATGCCGCGGTCAATTTCACCTTCCGCCCTCTGGGCGCGGGAGACTGCATCCGCTGCCATTACGGCGAATTCAGCCGCCCGTTCGCCTGGGACCAGATGTGGCCCATTGTCAAACACGGAAAGGAGCCGGCCCCGCGCGCCGCACGATGATGAAAAAATACTTGACCATTTTGTATCTGGTCCTTGGCGCCGCCGTGACAGCCCGCGCGGAAATACCCGCCGGATGGGGCACCAATTTCGCCGCCGCGCTTTCCGAGGCGGGTGGCGGGCAAAAACCGGCCCTCTTCTTTTTCACCGCCAGTTGGTGCGGCCCGTGCAAAATGATGGCCGGTCAAACGCTCTCCGATCCGGCGGTGCGGCAGGCCCTGTCCAATTTCGCGGCCGTCGCCATTGACATTGACGAGCACCCGGACATGGCCGCCAAACACGCCATCGAGGCCGTGCCGACTTTCGTCCTGCTCGCGGCCGGCGGCGAGGAAGTCCGGCGCGCCACCGGTTTCCAGCCGCCCGGAGATTTCCTGCAATGGCTGACCAACGGCATCGCGGCGGTCAAGCAAGCCGCGCTGCGCCGCGAAATCCTTCAGAAAAAACTGGTTGAAATTGACGATCTTCTTGCCTCCACCAACGCCGCCGCGCCGCGTCAATGCGCCGCGCAACTTCTTGACCTTTGCGCCCAGCGCGATGAGGCGGCGGTGCAAATGGCCGGCCAGCGATTGCGCGCCCTCGCCTCACGCCAGCCGGCGGCGCTGCTGGACGGCCTGAACGATCCGCGGTTGCCCGCCCGCATCCAGGCCGCCAACGCCCTGCGGCTCCAACTTGGCGAGGGATTCGACGTTGACCCGTGGGCCGCTGCCGCCACCCGCGCCTCCGCCGTCGAGAATTGGCGCAAACGACTCGCTCCGGGCGATGCGAACCTTCCTTGAATTAACGAAGCCGGTAGGTGATGCGCGCTTTGGAGAGATCGTAAGGCGACATCTCCAGGCGCACGCGGTCCCCGACCGTCAGCCGCACAAAATGGCGCCGCATCTTGCCGGAGATGTGCGCCAGCACCTGATGTTGGTTGTCCAACACGACGCGAAACATCGTTCCGGGCAGAACGGTTTGAATCGTTCCTTCCAGTTCAATGGACTGTTCGGCGCTCGCAGTGTTTGTATATGACATGACTGTTATTTCAGACTCGTATCCCGCTTCCGGATTCTTCCCCGCTTCGCGTGGCAAATCATCGCTCTTGCCGGGCAAACCGGATTCAGACGATGAACCCCCCACTTTGAAAAACTGGCAGGCAATTCAGAGTGCCGGGCAACATGCACCCGTCCGCCCATCAAGGCAAGAGTTATTTTGGCAAATATCTTGAACCTTTTTCCATCCCACGGGGATTGATACATAGATGGTCATCACCGACGAGGGGATCGAAACTGCCGCACCCGGCGAACTTCTCGTGCGCGCCCGCGCCGGGGACGCGCCGGCGTTTTGCCAGTTGATCGAACCGCTCCAACCCCGCCTGCTCCGGCAGGCTGTCGCGCTGACGGGCGATGTCAGCGCCGCGGAAGACCTCGTTTCTGAAACCCTCGTCGAAGCCTGGAAAAGCCTTGCCCGTTACGATGAAAGCTGCCGTTTCTCCACCTGGCTCTATGCCATCCTGCTCCATCGCCGCCAAAAATGGGCGCGGCGCGCCCGCTCCCGTCCGCTCGCCCTGGCCTGGCTGCCCGCCTTCCGGCGCGACGCTCTGACCGCGCGCCACGACAACCTTCCCTCCCCGGAGCCTTCGCCGTCCGAATGCGCCGTCCAAAACGAATTCTCCGCCCGGCTGCGCCAGTGCGTGGACCGGCTGCCGGAGCGGCACCGCCGCGTCATCCTCCTTCGCTTTTTCCAGGACGCTTCCCTGCCGGACATGGCGCGGGTGCTGGGCTGCTCCGTCGGAACCATCAAGTCCCGCCTCCATCACGCCCTGGAAAAACTGCGCAAAATGAAAATGAACCATCCCGAATTGAAAGGGGATACACAGATATGAACTGGTTCCGAAATGAATGCCGCCGCTTCCGCCGGGAGATTTGCCTCCTGGCAGCCGGGGCCTTGCCCGAACTTGACCGGCCAGGCCTGGAACAGCATCTCGCCGCCTGCGCCGGTTGCCGGAATTATTACAACGAAATAAAGGCCCTCGCCGCGCCGCTGGCCGGTTGGGAGAAGAATTTCGCGCGTATCGCACCGCCTCAGGCCATGCGCCATCGCTGGGCCGGCGCCGTTCTGGCCGCCGCCGCGCCGGCCGCGCGAACGCCCCTGCTGAAAGAAGTCATGCGCAATGTCTGGGGCGAACTGATCTGGCCTTGCCGCCGCGCCTGGGTTGGCCTGGTTGCGTTCTGGCTGTTGCTGGCGGCCACCGACTTGCAGTTGTCGGACCATCCGATGCAATTGGCTGGCGCCCGTTCCTCTTCCGCGCCGGCCATCCTGCAATCGTGGCAGGAACAAACCCGCCTCCTGGCGGAACTGATTCAACCCCTCGCGGTCTATTCACCTCCGGTCAACATTCCCGCAGCTCCACCCAACCCCGCCCGACCTCGCAGCGAACGGCGGCAGGACTGGCAAATCGCCTGAACCGCATTCACTTATGAGCAATTCTCCAACACCCGCGACCTCTTCCCAATCCAAGAATTGGATAATACTGCGGCGCTGCCTGATCGGCGTCGCCGTATTTTTGACGATGGTCGCCACCTTTTACACCGAGGAAAATTGGCGCGGCAAACACGCCTGGGAGAATTGCAGACGCGCCTTGGAGGCCAAAGGCATCAAAATGGATTGGGCGGAGCATATTCCGCCGCCGGTGCCGGACGATCAAAACGTCTTCGCCGTGCCGGAAATGCAGCAGTGGTTCGTGGGAAGAGGCGCCACGGAACTGTCCAGGAAGATCGGCGACATTATAAGTTCGAACCAATCCTCTGCGCGCATGGTTGTGGCTGAGGTGGCCATTGGCTTGCCGGGAACGACAGCCCCCGGCGGTTTCACGGTGTTGTCCTATGGAGACGCGCAAGCCAGGACGGAATTGAGCAAAGCGATCAAGGACGCGGTCGGGCTGTGCTTCGTTGATCCAATTGGCGATGCCCATACCACACGGCGTGCGGGTGACATTCCACCAGCCAAAATCTTTTTGCGGTGTCAAAGCGCCCCGACAGCAAGGGAACTGGAGCAAATCCTCCCCCGCCCTCTTGTCTCCGCCTTGCGTTGGAGCACCGGCAACGAAGACGCGCAGGTTGAATCCGCCGGCAGCGGTTCCTACCGGGTGACGATGCTTGCGTCCAGCCCTGCCGCCGATTATCTGGCGTCGAATGCTCCGCTTGAACCGGAGTTTGACCTGATCCGCCTGGCCTTGCAGCGTCCGTACACACGGATCAACGGGGACTATCAAGTTCCTTTCGAAATTCCCATCCCGAATTTTGTGGCCATACGAACCGTTGTGCAAAGGCTGGCCACACTGGCGCAATGTCATCTGTTGCTGGGCCAGCCGGAGGAAGCGTTGCGCGACCTGACGCTCCTTCACGACTTGTGCCGCATTCTGGAAAGCCGGCCGTCCGGCAAGCCGATGACGTTGGTGGCGGCGATGATCCATGTCGCGGTGACTGGACTTTACACGAGCGCCATCGCCGACGGCCTGGCCTGGCATGCTTGGCAGGAGCCGCAATTGATCGAGTTGCAGAACCAGCTCAAGGAAATCAACCTCCTTCCCGACGTCACGCGATCCTTCGAGGAGGAGCCTGTTGCCCTATGTCACACGCTCGAAACCACGACTCTGGCGCAATTGGAAAAATTGCTGGTGCTTGGACCACCGAGCGGATCGCCCAAAGCAACCATTTGGCAGAATTTGCATGCCGCCATGTTCAACACTTTCTTTCCACGCGGATGGATCTATCAGAACATGGTCCAAGTCGCCAACGGACACCAGGCCATCAAGGGTTGTTTTGACCCCGCCCATCAGATTGTGTTTCCGAAAAAAGTGGATGCCGTCACCCAAAAGGCCATTTCCCATCACTCGCCCTATACTTTCATTGCCGACATGGCAAATCCCAACATGAGCAGGGCCATTCGCACCACCGCCCAAAATCAAACCCTGGTCCATGAAGCCCTCATCGCCTGCGCCTTGGAACGCTACCGCGTGGCGCATAATGCTTACCCTGAAAAACTGGATGCGCTCGTTCCGCAGTATCTCGACAAAATCCCGACCGACATCATCGGCGGACGGCCTCTCCATTATCGCCGCGCCGATGGCGGAAAATTTCTTCTCTACTCGGTTGGCTGGAACGAAACCGACGACGGCGGCAAGTCCGGCTCGGACGATGACTGGGTTTGGGACGATGGCCGGTGACTTTATAATTGACTATCCATCATGCAATTCTACTGGCTCCCTTGCGGCTTGCGGCCTATCCAGAGGTTCCTGGCGCCGGCGTGCCATTCCAGATCCGGGATTGGCGGCGGCGCGGCGCCCGGCGCCTCCAGGCGGTCCTGCGGGCGCATTTTATTGATCCACGGTTCGTAGGCGGCCGGGTCGAAGTGATTCCATTGCATCCGGCGCAGAATCTTCAGGTCCTCCTCCGGCATCAACGCCGGTTCGAAGCCCAGGATGTAGCGCCAGTTGCCGTCCGGGTTCTTGTATAATGTATTGTAGAAAAACGCCATGTCCGCGTTGTAAAAAATGCCGTCCCCCTCCGGCAGCCAGCCGGCCAGCGCCGGGTCGCTCGCGTCCAGCGCCGATTCCTGCTGGCTTTGCGTGTAACGCGAACGCAGATCGCTGGTCGCATCCAGGTAAAGCGGCACGGCCAGCAGCCCGCACAACAACAGGCGGCGTCCTCCGTCGGCAGGCCATTTTGCCGCCATCCAACTGTCAAATTGCATCGCCAGCCACACTGTCGCCGCCGTCATTCCCCAGTCGGCCCAAAAACGGTCCCCCACAAATCCGAGCGCCCAAAAAATGGCGATCATCCAAAAAACCGGCTGGCGCAGAAGACCTGCCGATTCGGACTCGCCCGGGGCGCTTCCATTTTGCGAGATGTTCTCCCTTGGTTGCTGCCGCCGCCAGAGATAAACCAGCGCCAAAACGGCCAGTGTGTAAAATTCACCGTCGCTGGGTTGAAATTCCCCCACCAGCATCCATTTCGGCGCGTGCTCGCCGAAAACCGCCGCGGCCATATAAACCGCCCCGTAGAGGAACGCCGCCGGCTTTCCCGAAAGGAGCGCCCCAGCGACGACACCACCCGCCCAGCACGCGGCCAGCCAGAGGGTCTCGCGCCAGGCTCCCGCCATCAAAAAACCGCCCAGCACGAACGCCCACAAATACCAGGCGCCATGAATCCAGACGGAAAGAGCAAAGCCCACCATTGTCAAAACTATTTTTTGCCAGGACGGCCGCGGCGTCCGCTCCCGCCCCCAGGCGAACAGAATGCAGATCAGCACCGCTTCGCTCAACAAGAAGGGCCGCCCCTGGTCCAACCGCACCATCAGGTTGGGCACCGCCACCAATTGCGCCAGCAGCGCCGCCATCCACGCCTCGGGCCGGCGCAACCACGGCAGGCCGGCCAGAAAAGCGCACAGCATCATCCCCGCCACCGAGAAACTCATGAGCGCGTCTTCGTTCCAGCCGGCGGCGCGATGCAAACGGCGCAAAATCCAATCCCAGCCGGGGCTGTGGTCAATTTTGTATTGCGGCCGCAGGACGACGATCTGGTTGTATTCCTTGTCCGTCATCACCTTGGCAACATGACGGCGGGCGTCTCCGGCGGGAACAAAGCCATAGGAAAGAATTTTGAAGGCGATAAGGAAAAACACCGCCAGCACAACGATCCAGGCCGCCGGCGGAACGAATTGGTGCGGGCGGGACGAATTCATTTCATTTGGAAGGCGGTTGAATTTCGCTTGAAGCCGGGCCGTGTCGGTCGCGCAACTTTCGCAACGCCGCCAGGGCCGCTTCACTTTCGGCGGCTTTTTTGCTCTTCCCGCTGCCGCGCCCCAATTCCTTTTGGTCGTGCCGCACCACGCATTCAAACACACGGTCGTGCTCAGGTCCGGTCATGCAGACCACCTCGTATTGCGGCGCTTGCGCCGAGGAGGCCTGGAGGAATTCCTGCAATTCGCCCTTGGGATTTTCCAGGGTCGGAATGGAGTTCAACTCGCCAAAGGCCTCGTGGAAGGAACCCAGGACAAATGTCTGCGCCGCGCCAAATCCGCCGTCCAAAAAAATCGCCCCGACCAGCGCCTCGAACCCGTCGGCCAGCGCCGAAGCCCGGCCGCGCCCGCAATTGGCCTCCTCGCCCTTGCTCAGGATGAGGTAATTCTGCAACTCGATCCGGCGGGCCTGGTCCGCCAGCGTCCGGCGGTTGATCATCTGGGCGCGGGCCTTGGTCAGCGGCCCCTCGCTCACGTCAGGAAACTTATTATACAACTCGCCCGTCAGCACCAGACCCAGCACCGAGTCGCCCAAAAACTCCAGGCGCTGGTTATGCCGCGTCGCGCGTTCTCCCTCGTGCGCCACCGAAGGATGAGTCAACGCCAGGCGCAACAAACTGAGGTCCACAAATTGATACCGCAGCCGGTTCTGGAAAGCCTGAAGATCGGCTTCGGCGGAAACATTGGCTTCGGGAGCTTCAATGGACGGCTTCATGGGAAGCGGGGGCGGCGTCGGGCGCGGGCACGTCGGCGGACTCAGGCTCGGACGGGGCGGAGGAGGCATCTTCCCCGCCGATCGGCGCCGGGGGCGCGGCGGAGGCAGGCGTGGCCGGTGGATTGAGCCATTGCGCGACGTCCCGTTGCACTTGTTCCAGTTGGTCAAGATGCAGGTTTGGATCGGTGATGGTAAAAATGTCGCCCGTCGCCGGCTGCTCGTAAATATAGACCCGCGCGCCGTCGCGCTGGAATTGTTCCTTGACCTTGAGGATGCGCTTGCGTTCCAGCATCACCGCCAAAATGAAGCAGACCGGCCCGTCCTTGGGCTGGTTGGCGGCGATCAGTTTGCGCAGCAGTTCCTCGGCGGTTTCGCGGCGGATGGCTTCCGGCGCGGCCGGAGGCGGCGCGTGATAGACACTTTGCCACTGCGAGATGAAGCCTTTGCGGTCCGCCATGCCCTCGCCGTACTGGGTTTCCCAGCATTGGCGGCACACGTCCATGCGGATGTACTGGTGGCGTTCCTCCAGCAGCAGCGTCTGACAGGACTCCCCGTCGGCGAAAGGTCTCCCGCACGCTTGGCAGGCGTGCGAGCGGGATTGAATGTTCCATTCGTTCATCGAATTTGCGCGCCCCCATTATTGATGCCCCGCGCCAAATTTCAAGAGGCAAACTGATGGAGGCGCAAGCTGCCGAAATAGAATGCGACGGTCATAGACCGCCGCTACAGGATAAGGGAGGGGGTGGGGCGGTTGTTGGCGGCAGTGGAGAGGATCGCGCTTGCGAAGGAATGGCTCACCGGGGAACGCATCCAAATTCATGGCGTTGGTTGTGTGTTGTTTCACCAATTTTTTTTTATTTTTTTTACCTTGATTTACCTTGATTCACCTTCATTTACCTTCATTCACCTTCACTGGAACGGCTCCAAAAAGGGAGTTTGGCGGGGTTTTCGAGAGAAGGCGCCAGATTGGCGGGGGGATATTGATCGGACATAAAGGACAAACAGGACGTAGAGGACTGAGCACACCCGGCCCTGGGACTGTTCCCCGTGCCGCCTGTTCCGGCGGCCGCGCCGGCTGGACTTCCGGGGCGGCCCTGAAATGAGTTTTGCTGACTCACGTAGCTTATTAGACAATAGGCTCTAATTTTTGTCAAGGGATAGTTTGGAGAAAAAGCGCCTTCTCCCAGCGCGGCCAGTCACAACCATAGCGAATGGAAAATGGCCAATGGAGGGTGGAAAGGCCCGGAGAGAAGTCAAAGATGGAAACTGTTTCCCCTTCCTGACTACAAAAGTGTCAAACGGGAAAGGACACTCTATCTTGCTCGTGTTACGCTTGTTGCGAAGGCTGGGACTCCCGACATTAACCGGACTTGTTGCCAGCCTCGAAGCCGGGAGCCGACGGCTGCGGCGCAAAGCGCCAAGCCCGCAATCAAGCCGAACGAGGCAGGCTCCGGAACAGCGATCGGCATCATCTCCTGCGTAAATGCGATGCTAGAGCCACCGGAGAACGCGATTTGGTAGCCGAAGTCAATGGATTGGCCTGGAGCGATTGGATCCGGGCCGGAATAAAAAATCGTCCCTTCGTATTCGCTGCCGGAAAGCATGGGTTGCTGAACCGAAGCGACCGTCCAATCGCTGGGCAGCGTGATATTCTCCGAGAAAGGGGTGAAAGTGAATGGTTCGGCCATGTACACATTGACTCGATAGCCAGTCCACGAAAAGCCAGTATCATTATTCACCGAGCTGTCGAGCGTCAAAGAAGGATCTGAAGGCGTATCCGTGGTGACCGTGCCAACCATGTGGGCCGGAGCCCAATATTGGTCACCTACCATGGAGAGAGTCGAGGTGGCCGGATTGAAGGGCGACCAACTGCATTTAATCGCACCATCGCCATCGTCTTGCCATGATGCAGAGGTGATAGAAGCATTAGCGACTGAGCAGAAAGTCGCTGCGGCAAGCGCCACCAGTATTGTCTGGTTTTTCATCATTGATATTGCATCTTTCACGGCATCACCTTATTCGCAAAGCGCGTCCGAGACTTCCGTCTTTCGGCCAAGCTCCATCCAAAATTGGATGCGCGTAATACGTTGAGCGGCAAAATGTTAGCCGTGCAAGTCGTTTTGAACAGCCGTTGTTTGCCCTAGTGTAACAAAGACTCTCGAACTCTCGAAGGAGTGATTCTGCCGGCGCGTTTTTGATGTATCGCCCCAGCCGGAATTGACTTCCACCGCGACGGGGAAGGCAAGGCGTTTTTCTTCAGTCGCCCATGACTGGCACGGCGGCGGTGGAGGGGAAATGCCGCCGTCCGCTCAACCAGAGAATTGCCGCGCCAAGGACGATCACAAACGGCCCTTCCCCGGCCGTCCAGGACAGCGGCATTTTCACGGCGCAATCAATGCCGAGTAACAGGACGCCGAAGACCAATCCTGCCAGGGCCAGGAAGCGCACGACCGGCCGATAGCGGCGCACATCGCCGGCCAGAAACAAGAGCAACGCGCCGTGCAGAGCGTAGAGGACCGAAACCGAGCGGGTCAGGTAACCGACAATCGGCTTGTCCGGCAAGTCTCCAAGCCCAATTTGCTGGTGGATTGCGTTCATCCATTGGGAGGGCATGAAAACCGCGCCGAGAGCCGTCAGCATGACTGCGCCAACCAGCCGCAGGAGCCAGACCAAAATGCGTTCCGGGGCTTTCATGCCATTTAAAGACGCAAACTTACTCCTGATCTTTCTCATCCGATGAATCCATTTGCCGCGTATAATATCGAATGATGGTCTGGGCGATGGTGAGGGCTTTGCCGTCCAAGCCGGACAATGGAAGTGAAACATTCTTGCTGCGGAGGCCGGGCAGCGAAAACTTCCAGATCCGCGGTTGCTTTTCTTTGAGACAAAAAACGAGGGTGATGGCCGAATACTGCTTCCTTCCGGAAATCTTCTCGACGTCCTGGAAGCGCAAGGGACGATGCCAGCCGGTGCGGGTCAAGCCGGCGGGGGTGAGGACCAGCTCCAACCCATGCTGCCGCGACCATTGCCACGCAGCGATTGTGGCAAAAAACAGCACGATAATTCCCATGAAAACCCGCAACCCGGTGTCGGGAATGAACAAGGCGCCCGCCGCCGCGCCCAAGGTAATTAAAAGCACAAATAAAAACCCCGTCCAAAAGCCCGAGGCCTTCCCGCGCCACTTCACTTCTGGAAAATGCTCGTCCAGGAGCTTCTTGCCGGCCTCCGTCTGGTAGTCCGCCTCGGCGATCTGCGTCCTTGCTCGCATCTTATTGACAGCCTTCTCTGATTGCTGGACCAATTCCTGGAACAGCTCGTCGCGCCCGCCCAGCCACCGGTCGTAGGCGCTCTCCCCTTCGGCGGTGGCGATGCTTTGGGCCTCCTCCACGCTGATGGGCCGGCCCAACGACTCCAGGCGCACCCGCAAGGACGGGTGGGTGTCCAGCGGATGCGGCAGCTTCTGTTCGAACAACTCGGTCCAGAATTGGGCGTTCGGAACCAGCTTCTCGCGGATGATGGAGCGCAACGGCAAATCCAAAGGGTTGCGGCCGGGGTCGTGGATGGCTTCTGAGATGCCTTGTTTGAATGCTTCCAGCAGGGCATGAAACTTGACAAGCGCGCGCGCCGAGGTTTCAGCCGAAGCCAGACTCGCGCCCTTTTGGTCCGCCAGCAATTCCCGCTCCCGCGATACCTTCCCTTCCGTTTCGGCAAAGCACCAGTTGAAAAAGGCCAGAAATTGGAAGCTCGTCCAGGCCACGATGCCTGAACGGGCCAGCGCCAGCATGGTCCCGTGAAATTTATAGCGCATCGGATAAAAATCCCGCGTCATGCGCGTGTCCTCCCCGATGAAGTGGCCCAGTTCATGGCCGACAATCGAAAGCGCCTCCGCTTCGGTGAACTGCCGCAGCAGCGGGTGCGACAAAAAAAGTGTCCGGCCCTCCGCCCGGCCATGATCATGAATGAGCGCGATTTCCGTGACGTAGAAATTGAACTGCATCCCAATGACGATGTGGTCGGGCGGCGCGGTGTGCAATTTTTGCGCCGCCTGGCGCACCGCCGCCCATAATGCGGGCGCTTCCTCCGGGGTGACCTCGCGCGACATCGGCTCTTTGAATTCCATCGGCACTTTGCGCAACAGCGCCCTGGCGCTGCCCCACAGCGCAATCGCCCCGCCAATGACAATGGCGGCGAGCAATTTTGGCAGGTACCGGTCGAAGGAAAGCACGGTGAGTTCAAAGCAGCCGTAACTCAGGAGGGGGATGAGCAGCAGCAATTTCACCAAAGCGGCCGACATGGCGATCTTCCATGCGAGGCCGTAACAGGCGACGAGCGCTTCCCGCGAGGCCCTGGCCTTCTGGCTAAGCGCGATTATGGCAAGGATGGCCGCACCCAGCAGGCCCACCAGGGCCTCGGAAAGCCATAACCCCCACCGCATCCTTTCAAATCTGGCCGTCAATCCGCCCCGATCCAGGACCGTTCGCAGTTTCTCGTCGTCCGGCGCGGGCGGTTCCAGGCACACCTTCGCGAAATCCGTCGCCTCAATCTGCCGGATTCGTTGGGCCTTTTGTTCAAGGGTGAGTTTGGTATCGGAATTCACCGCGGTGATGGAACCGCTGCGGAGTTTCTCGTTCAGCCAGTGCGGGGCGGCGGCGAAGAACAACAAGACCAGCAATGGCGCAATCAGGCATTTGAGCAAAAGCCTCCAGCGGTTCGGGGGCGCCGGAGGTTCCTTCTTTTCCCTGGACGCGGCCGCGGGCTGTGAGAACGATTGGCAAATTCCGTGCATGTGCCCATTCTCGCCAACCGTGACGCCGTGTCAATGACAGAATGGCGCCCCAACTCGATGTCAAGTGAAGGATTCCGCCGGCGAGACGCCGACGGGGGCGACCTCCTCCTTCGCCATCCGCCTTCGCTAAAGCTACGGTGGACAGGAGGCTTCCGCCTGCGCCGGGCCTACGGCGGACGAGTCGGAGGACAGGGGGACGGTCGCGCCCAGAAAGTCGCTAATGATTGGGTCTCAACGCGCGGACGGCAGGGCCTCTACTGGCGCGCTCTGAAAAACATCGCGGGATTGGTCGTTGCGATGCCGGGCGTGATGGCGATGAAGTTTGTGGGCGTGAGGGCATAGACCGGCCGCCAGACTGCGGGCGGGGCAAGATTCGTGGCCGACGCAATTGTGTAGTTGATTCCCGACAGGCCGTAGAGGGTCAGATACTCCTGGCCGTTTGTGCCACTATTGGCGCGCAGCAACGAATTGGAGTTCAACACCACCACTTCGCCGTTCTGCGTTGTCTTGTAGGGCGTGTCGGTGGTGCCATCCCACATCGGAGCGGCGGCGCCGGCAACCTGGAGCGGCAGGAACGCCGAGGGCTGGTTGCTGGCGCTGGCGAAGGTGATTTGGCCCAACTGTTGCGCGTTGCTGATGCTTTGCCCGCCGGCCGGGCTGAACGTCACATAGAGGCGGCTGTTGTTCGACACAGAGGCCATGCCCGTCAGCGGCGACTGCGGCTGAACGGACCAGTTGGTCAGCAGGTCTTGAGGGAAATCCACCGCCACCTGCACGTTCGTCACCGGCATCAGCGTCGAGAAGGTCACGGGCACGCCGCCGAAAGTTCCGGCCAGCATCACCGTCGAGCCAATCGCAAGGGTCAGGTGATTGTAACCGTAATCATACAGGCTGACCTCGCGCGAGATGGCGTCGAACGAATTGGATCCACGGTCAAAGAGGCTGACCTCCCGCGAGATGGCCTCCAGGCCGACCGTGGGTTGGTTGAAGTTGAAGAGGCTGACTTCGCGCGAAACGGCTTCGCGGTTCACCGTGGGCTGGTTGAAATTGAAGAGGCTGACTTCGCGCGAAACGGCTTCGCGGTTCGCCGTCGGCTGGTTGAAATTGAAGAGGCTGACTTCGCGCGAAACGGCTTCGTAGTTCGCCATCGGCTGGTTGAAGTTGAAGAGGCTGACCTCGCGCGAAACGGCTTCGTAGTTCGCCGTGGGCTGGTTGAAGTTGAAGAGGCTGACCTCGCGCGATACCGCCTCAATCGTCTGTGCTTGGGAGAGAAATGGTGTGAGAATCAACGAGGCAAGCGCGATCAGAAGCCGCAGCCGTTTCGCGCGATCGAGTTTCTTGAGACTTCTCTTGAGCGTGGGGCGTTGGCTGGGAATGGCTCGGCAGGAGCCTCGCCCTACCATCCCCGGTTCGGCAGGGCGAGGCTCGTGCCGAGCCATTTTCAACACGCGCTTGGGGGCACAAGAAACGTCGCCTAACCTGTAATCGCGAAGCCGCGCTGGACAATTCCAGAGGACGGTTCCCGCGCGTCTGGCGGCGCCAGGCCGGAAGCTGGCCTGTGGGCAAGGGTTCATGATTTGCGAAACAAACTGGAATCGCCGGGTCAATAGGTCGCGTGCGCCTGGATGACCGTGTGCGCCGGATAGGGCAACGGAGTGCTGACCTGCCAAAATGCGGAGTTGGTATTGCCGCTGACAAACGAGGCGGTCAGTGTGGACGATGAACTGTTGCGCGGCTTGACATAAACGGTCACGGTTCCAGTCGTCGGGAAATTCTGGGTCTGGAGCACGATGATCACACTATTTGTGGTGGCCATCGTCAGGTCGTCTGCGCTGGTGTTGGCGGACATCATGGCCTTGGGGTCCGCAGGCGCATTCAATCCATTGACGCTGTAAACCGTCACCATCGGGGCATTGGTGGCCGGGAAGATTGTTGCCGGATTAGCAGGGGCGACGCCTGCTGTGAGTGGATTATTTGTTAGCGCAGGACTGACTGAGTTGCCTTCGAGTCGGATTCGACCAGTGGTGCTGCCGTTGCCGCCTACCGCCTGAATAGTCCCGTTGCCGGCAATTTGGTTGGCTACCAAGCGGATGGCTCCGCCGCTGCCAGGATCAGCACCATAGCCTCCGTTGGCATGACATAACCCATTGACAGTGGTGGTCCCCGTGGCGGCGATCAAAATTGCACCCCCGCCGCCACAGCCGTTAATCCCATAGTAAGCATTTCCACCGCCACCGGATCCGCCAATGAGCGGAATAATTTGTGGGTTGCCATAGTTGCCATAATAGCTGCCACCACCATTACCACCATAACCACCAGGAGGACCTCCTCCCGGGCCAAATCCCGAACCAGCACCGTAGAGCGGAGAGCCACCGCCGCGGAATCCGCCCGGACCTGGTTCCGGCAGGTTTAGCGGGTCGGAATTCCCGGTCTGTCCGTCCAGGCTCAAGTTCCCGTTGATGGTCACATTGCCGTTGACCAACCAGACCACCGGGGCGTGGGTCGGATGATTGGTGAAGGTCAGCATGGCATTGGCTGCGATGTTGACCGAAGAGTATTTGAATACCACCGCCCACTGGGTGGGGTCATAAATGCCGTTGCCCGGACTGCCGCTGGTGTTGGTCCAGACGCCGGTGACGGCCTGGCTTAAGTCAATGACGTTTGTGCCGGTGATATTGAGCGCGCCATCCGAGCCATCGGCATAGGGGACGTTGATCTGCGCCAACAAAGACGGGGCGGCCGCCGCGACGCAGGCGGCGAGAGCCAATGCACAGTGATTAACGGAAAAGAATCGTTTCATAGTCATCGTTATGGTCATTTGAAAGCCGCTCCTGAAGAAAAACATGTCAAACCGAATATCTGGCTTCTACGCCACATCGTAAGGGAACTTCTTGGACCTTCCCTTCGGGAAGAGGACATGCATGCGTCATAAACGGACATTCACTACAGTTATGAGACGCAGAAGATGGGCTGGTTCTCCAAGGGGGTTTCCCGAGGCGGCACTGGCAGAGGAGCGATAAACATAGGACTCAGGCATCCCTCTCAGTCAAGCCGTCACTGAATTGTCACTTTCCAAGTGTCTCCATTCATCGAGTGTGGCGGGGAGATTACATGAAAGTGACAGGGAAGGCTCCCGGCTGCACATAAAGGGTGATGTCGTTTGGACAGAGGATTCCG